>RCUL01000241.1_pt1 | contig 38928 bp, 41 predicted proteins | sample 2167521 | NCBI WGS metagenome assembly RCUL01 (sample SAMN09932745, study PRJNA488358) | compost metagenome | feature: garden; material: soil; isolation source: compost soil in acetic acid-enriched culture | place: Germany: Experimental Botanical Garden Goettingen | collected 2016-01-27
ACTTGTAGATGTGCCCGGCGACCGACACGAGATCGGAGAACATCGAGTTACCGACCCCCGCCGCCACTTCGGCATCGGACAGCGCATCGAGCCCAACGTAGACGATGGCCCGCTTCCGAATGATCTGCATCCAGTCGAAGATCGGCCGCGGGTCGGCCAGGTCGGAATAGTTCGGGGCCAGGAGCTGCGCGATCTTGCCGGTGGTCAGCTTCTCCAGCAGCGGCAGCAGCGAGGCGACGATCTTGTCGAAGTAGGTGCGATCGTAGCGCACCGCACTGCGCAGGCCGTCGAGCACCGGGTCGTAGTTGCGCACCTGCGACAGGTACTGCTCCAGCGCCACCACGCGCTTCTCGCGCCCGATCATGTTGCGCGGGATATTCTTCTCGTTGAGCTTGGCTTCGAGCTGGACGATCACCTCCCAGGCCTTCGGCTCGTGCTGGGCGAAATAGTGCTGGGCGTACTCGATGAACAGCGCGTCGATGTTGATGACGTGGCGCTGTATCAGCAGGTAGTCCGGGCGCTGCCCCAACTCCACGAGAGCGCGCGCAATGATGTTTACGAAGCGCCACGCGAACTCGCGGAACGCCGCGCTGTTGCCTTCACCGGAGAGTTGCCCCGCAATGCGCGTGGCGACTTCGCTGATGCGCCCGAAACGCCCCACCGCGTTGTAGCGGGCGCTGATGTCCGGCCAGCCCAGGTGAAAGACATAGAACTCCCCTGCGCGCCCGGCACGCTGGGACTCTACGTACATGCGCTTGAGTAGGTCGGCATCGCCCTTCGGGTCGAAGACAATCACGACTTCGTGCTGGCCGCCCACCTTGCGGCGAATGTCCTGGGTGATGAACAGCTCGGCCAGGCGCGTCTTACCCACGCGGGTGGTACCCAGCACCAGGCTGTGCCCCACGCGCTCGCCCAGCGGCAGCGTCACGTCAATCTCATGCGGCTCGATGCCATGCAGGCGCGGCAATCCGCCCACCGGCGGCAGCGGCCGCACCGGGTTGAGGGGACTGTCCCAGGCCAGCGCCCACGCCAGCTTCGACAGCGGTAGTGGCGCGAACTCCAGCCGCTCCTCCAATCGCCGCGCGACGCGGTAGACCGTCGTGGGTTCGACGTAGCGGCGGAACTCCGGCCGGTAGGTCTGCATCAGCCGATGCGTGTGCCGCTGTTCCCAGCGAAAGCCCCGGCCGACGAACAGGCGCTGCTGGCTCACCGGCACGTCGCGGCTGGTCATTACATAGCGTGGCAGACGGCGGATGTTGCGGCGGTAGCGCAGGATCTCCAGTGCATCACGCAGGCGGATCGCGCCGAAGGTGAGGAAGGCCAGGGCCGAGCCCAGCCCGAGCAGCGGATTCAGCGCGAGCGACCACGGTGCCACTAGGCACAGAAGCGCGGCGCCGGTGCAGACCGCCACGGTGTATAGCTCCACCGCCGGGCGCAGCAGAACCTCGACCGCGTGCAGCTGCGCCATCGCTTCACTGCTCGATGCCGGTGGACATGATGAGCACCGGGTAGTGGCGCAGGCCCAGGCGCTGGGCCAGGTCGTCACCGGAGGCCGGCGACAGGTTGAGGCCGGGGGCCAGCTTGCGCAGCGCCGCGAGTGCCGCCGCCGATTCCACGTTGACCACCAGGCCCACGGCCCCCAGCTCACGCAAGGCCGCCTGCCGCTTCCCCAGCCAGGCGCGCGAGCGCGCGTCGTCGCCGATCAGAAACAGCGGCATCAGGCCCGGTGCGCGAACGACGCGGCGCGGCACGTCGCCCGGCGACAGCAGCGCCGAACGTACCGGCAGCATCGCTGCTTCGGCCTCGGCCGGATTGCCGACGCGAGGCTGTGGTACCGGCACAGGCTTCGCGGCCGCATCCGGCTTCGGGTTCAGCGGCCGGTAGTACGGCAGCGCGGAATCGCCGCCGCGGTCCTCGACCACGATCAGCGGTGCGGAGGCCGTCTGGGCGGATGCAGTGGTGCTGGCCAGCAGCGCGGCGGCGATCAGGACGATGGATTTCATGGCGTGGCGGCCTGGGTGGTGGGAACGGGAACGCCGGGGCCGAGCACGCGCGCCAGGTGCCGATGCACGCTGCGCCGGTAGCGCGCGGCGGGAGTCCCGCCGGCAGGACGGTGATAGCGGCCGATGGCCAGCAGCCAATCCTCACCTGGAGTGTGCTGCTCGCGCAGGATCTCGGCGGCGATGGCGAGGTTTCGGTACGGGTCCAGCAACTCGCAGGGCTGCGCGTAGCGATGCGGGTGGTAGCCAAGATTGACCTGGCCGAGCCCCGCATCGATGCGCTGGGCCGGCGTGCGCGCGAGCGCCTTGTACAGTTCCGCACAGGCTTCGGCGCGGGTGGCGTAGCGATGCGACGTGCCGGCGACGTTGAGCGTCCAGGGCCACGGCACCAAGCGGCCGCGCAACGAGGCACCGCTCTCCTGCAAAGCCACCGCATACAGCACCGCGGCTGGTACGCCAGCGTGCTGCGCTGCCAGTTGATAGGCAGGTGGCGGCACGTCCCGCGCCAGCGAGGCCAGGGTCCAGCCCCCGATGGCGAGCAGCAGCACGAGGCCGGCGCCGTGGATGGCCCAGCGGCGCGGCCTACCTACTGCCGCTGCCATTGCCCGTTCACCTCGCGCACCACGGCCGGAAACTCGCCGGGCAGGCTCAGCAACAGCCAGCGCCCTGCATCGTGGTTGAGCGTGATCGTGCGGGCGCGCACCTTGGCCGCGTCGATGCCCGCCTGGCTGGCCCATTGCCGGATGCGCGCATCGTCCTGCCGGCTGCCGACCATATAAAGGTCGAAGGCGGTGCCAGCCGCCTGCAACTGCTGCACGCGCTGCGCGCACGGCGGGCAGTCAGCCTTGACGAACACTGCCAGCCGCCCGGAACCCGTGTTGCCGGAAGCCGGCACCTTCGCTCCGGGCAGGTTCACGCGCGGCTGGCCGGGGGCGAGGCGCTGCCATGCCGCGTCATAGGCGCGCTGGTAGGCGAGCAGCTTCTCGACGCGGCGGGCCTCCATCCGCACCTGCAATTCCGCGTAGCGCCTGTGCTCCTCGTCGCTGCGGGCCTCGATACCCAGCGCTGTGAGCGGGTCGAGCCGGGGTGAATGGATGCCGAGCGGCCCCTGCATCAATTGCCGGTAGCGCGTCCATTCCTCGGTGCGCAGTCCCCAATCCCGTGCCAGACGTTCGTCGAGCGCCGCGTCGGTGCTGGGCTGCACCTGCGCGGGCACCACGCGGGTATTCGTCACCGGGGCCGGCTGCGCGAAGGCTCCGGCAGCGGCGAACAGCGCGATGGCAGCGAACAAGGGCCGCAGGACCATGGAGACCTCCTACGGAGCTGCGACGCGCTGCGTCTGGCCGTTCACCAGGAACACGCCCGCCCGCGCCTCGATGGATTGCAGTTGCCAGCCGCCTTCGGCATCGCCCTCGCGCAGCAGCCGGGAACCCGCGAGCGAGGACGCGGCAGGTGCCGCAATCGACAGGAAGCGCTCGCTGCCGCGCAGCTCCACGCCCAGCACCCGGAACGGCGGAACCGGCACCGTGGGCTTCACCGCCACGGGCACACGCGGGCGAGCGGCAACGGCCGCCTGCTGGGTCTTCTCCAGGCGGGTTTCGATGCTGGTCACACGCGCCTGCAAGGTCTGCAAATCGATGGGCAGCGTGCTCGCCTGGGCTTCTTCGAGGCGCATCATGCGCTCGTCCAGCGCCTGCCGCGCGACGGTGAAGTCGGTCTGGCTGATCGGTGCCGGGCTGAGCTGCGCGGCCTGCACCTGCTGTTCGAGTTCGGCCAGGTGCAGGCCCAGCGCCTGCACCTGCGCATCCTGAGCACTGCCCCGACTCTGTTCGGCCAGCCGCGACAGGCCGACGCTGTTGATGAGAGCCACGGTGCTGACCAGCAGCAACCAGACGACCGCGGCGATCTTGAGCCAGCGCATGCGGGTGCCGGCTTCGGCCGGTGTCTGCGGGAAGCTCATGGCATCACCTCCCCGGCGTGGTCGAGGGTGGCGATGGCGTCGGGGTGTCGCTGGAAGCAGACCTGGCGGTTCAGGTCATCGACCGACAGCGCCCACGCCGGGCCAGCCAGCGTGAGCAACGCATCACGCAGCATTAGCGCCCCCAGGCGCAGGTGGGCGGCGGGTAGCGGCAGCGCAAAGAGCGAGGCGGCCTCGGCCGCCTCGCAGAGCCGGTAGCCCGAGCGCAGCAGCACATGGCGCATGGCATCGCCCACGCTGGCATCGAGCATGGGCGGGATGGAGACCTCCACAGCCTGCTGCAGCAGGTCACGCTGCGTAGGCTCCGGCACCAGCTCGACCAGAGTGTAGCGGCCGTAGCGAGCCACGGGCACCAGTCCTTGCTCCAAGGCTGTTTCGTCGATCGGAGCTTCTATATGGTCAGGGTTGGCCGGTGTTGTTGTGCAACCTGACAGCAGGCTGCCAAGCACGGCGAAGATGCAGAGGAAACGAGGCAGGGATGACAGCATGTGGCACCTCACGGCGACGAGATGCCTTCACCTTTGCAGAAACGTGCTGTTCGGGATGCCGTCAATCCGAAACGTGCGATGTCCCGTTTTCCTGCGGGCAAAGCACTGGCTACCTGGGTGGTTCAACCCTCAAACGAAGGAGGAAGGAAGTTGGTAAAAGAAGATGCGGGCAAAGCGGGCGGAACCGCTGTTGTAGAAAAAGGTCTCGGAGCACTGGAGAGAGCCTGGGACGCTCATTGGGGGCTACGGCTGGTATGCCTCGTCCTGTTTCTCGACATGGCCATGATGCTTCGCGTCGGGCATGGAATATCGCAATGGACTGTGGCTGATAAGGCGCTACTGAGTGACGTGGGGTGGATTGCAATCCTCATCGTTACCTTCAGCTTCGCGGTGGCCATCGTTATTCCCGTCATCCTCATCGCGCTGCGTCGGATCAGCCTCAACGTCCTGATATGGCTGCCAGCCTTTCTCACGGCTTCGACGGAGCCGCCATACCAGCGACCATTGGGATATACCCTTGTACGCGACTTCCGCAAACTAGCGCTGCGAGAGAGAGATGATTTCCTGTTTCGCATGTACAAGGCGCATGAGCAGGAGAAGAAGGCCAGGCGATTGGCTCGGGAGCGGGCTGGCGAACTGACGGCAGCAGCCCTCCTCGCAGCCCTGGCGGATTGGCTGCTCGCGCAGTGGATACCCGGTAGCATCGGCTTGGTCGGCGCAATCGCCGAAGCGCTGGCCGGCTGGGCACCCATCGTTACGTTGGTCGTTATATGGTGCGCCGGATTCATCCTAAAGTGGGCTTGGTTCTCGGACACTCCGCCCGACGTGATCTACTACCTACCGTTGGATCAAGAGCTGCGGGACAAAGAACGCAAGGCACGCGAGCTCCCCTGAAAAAGATGCCGGCGACCCCAAGGGGCCGCCGGCATCGGCACGTGGATCAGGCCGCGACGAGCTGCCGGGCCAATGCGACTTCGACGGAATCACCGTCCTGGTTCAGGACATCCAGGCCCGACTCCGGCACATCGCCGGAAGTGCTCTGCGAAACCATGATCTTGCGGGCCATCAGTCCCAGGCAGGTCATCTGCGAGGAGTTGGCATAGCCCAGGTAGATCACCCGCACCGGCTGTTTCTGGCCGATGCGCCACGAGCGGCGTGCCGCCTGCTGCAACGAATACACGTTGTAGCCGGACTGCAAGAACACGATGGTTGGAAATTCCAACAGGTCGAGACCCGTCTTGACCAACTCCGGGTTCGTGATGAGCACGTCGATGCCGCGATCCAACTGCTCGGCGATCCAGTCTTCCCGGCGGGAGGCATCCACGCTCGCGCGCAGCACCACCACCTTGAAGCCTTCCTGCTCCAGCAGCACCTTCAAGCGCGAGGTCGTATCGCGCGTGCCAGTGTAGACCGAATAGACCAGGGTCTTGCGGCCTTCTGCTTTCTCCTGCTTGCAGATCTCGATCAGCTCGCGTTCCTTGGGCATCAGCTCCAGCTCGTTGAATTGAGCCGGGACATACGCCAAGGTGTTGCGCGTGCGCGGGTGCGTCACCACCTCCGAGCGGAAGCAGCAATCCGGCCACGCCAGCAGCACGTTGAGGACCACGCCGAGCAGCGTTGTGTCGCGCTTCGCCAGAGCCTGTTTCAGCTCTGCGGTCAGGCGACCCGACAACTCGCGGTAGGCCGCCGCTTGCGCAGTGTCCATGGCGACTTCACGGAACTCTTCGTCATACGGCGGCAGGACGTTGCCACCGATGTCTTTGAGCTTGAGAAAGACCGTGAACGGCAGGACGCAACGCAACACGCCCTTGGGGCCGAAACCCGGCGCCTTGACCGTGCGCACCGATACCTTGGTGCCCTTGGCCGTCTTGTGCGCCGTGCCTGTGCTCTCGGAGTAGATGTCCTTCAGGACACCATGATCGCGCATGAACGCCATGGCGGCTGAGGTCATGCTGCCGCTCTTGGTCGGCCGGTAGCCGTCCTCGATCATCCGCCCAGGCAAGGCGCGGAACAGCAGGTGGAACAGGTCATCGCCGTAGCCGCCCATCAGCGTGCCGGTGAGCAGCAGCGTCTTGCGCGCCTTGGCCGCCAACACCCCCATCGCCTGGCCCTGTGCGGAACCGCCGTTCTTGTACTCGTGTGCCTCGTCGGCGATGAGCAGGTCGAACGTGCCCTGGGGAAGCTGCCTCTTTATGAACTCGGACGGCTGGTAGCCGCCCTCGCCAAAGCCGAACTCCATGTTCGCCATCGCACGTTCCATGCGCGTGGCCTGTCGGTCGGAAAAGACCAGCTCGCCGTTGCCGTCCATGAGGTTGATGAACTCATGCACGTTGTCTCCCAACATCGAAGCCAGGAATCCATCGCCGAAGCGCTTCATCAGCTTCTGCGCGGTGACTTCTCCGATGGTTGGGATGCGCTTCAAGGCTTTGAGGACAGCGGAGGACTGGTCGCTCGCGGACAGTCCCCTGGGGCGGACCAACGACCACAGCGGTGCATTACAGTGGCTGCACTTGCGGCGGTATTCCTCAGCTTCCAGCTCGACCGGATTGATCGGCTCGCCGTCGAGGTCGGTGATGACATGGCTGCAATCCGGGCACGTCCCCACGTTGCCGTGGAGCGTGCGTCGGCGGGTGAAGACAGGCTTCCAGTGGAATCCCATCCGCATCCGCACGCGACCCAGGACGAAAAACTCCTGGCCCCGCGCCGGCACGCCCAACTGCTCACGCAGTTTCAGCAGCTTGACCAGCGTGTCCGGGCCATTGAGCACCCAGACCTTGGCACCAGCCACCGTCTCCTGGATTTCGCGCCGCCACTTGTAGACCAGGTGGGGTGGCGAGAGCACCAGGGTGCGGCGGTAGCCTTCGGCGTTGAGCACGGCGGCAGTGGCAATGCCCACCGTCGTCTTGCCGCAGCCCATCTCGCCATTGACGACCGCGGCGCGTTCACCTCGATCGATCAGCAGCTCGGTGACGGCATGGACCACATCGGCTTGTGCCTGGAACAGCTTGCGCTTGAGGCTGGCGACGACCACTTGCCGATGCGCCCGCGCCTGGCCGGTGTAGACCGGCGGGTTGGCGCGATTCAGCGAGTCGAGCAGCTCGTCGCCGAACTCCGATACGAAGTCCTGCAAGCTGAGCGTAAGAGGAGAAGCAGCCGCTTCGAGCAAGTCGCCCTGTACAGCGGTGTTGGGAACAGTTTCAAGATCGAGAGACATAGTGATGCTCCAAGTGAAATGGGGCATGCACCTCCCCTGCGGGGCGATGACATGCCCCGAGGTGAGAAGAAAAGAACGACGCGCGACCGTCGATGAGAATGGAAGCGACGGCGAACCGTCAGGGAACAGCGATCAGCGGATCATCAGCACTTCGCCCCGCGTCGCGGAGCCCAGCGTCAGATCCCAGGCACGTATGACCGGCACGAACTTGTCGGTGAGGATGCGCGTCTCGGCCACGGAGCCGTCATCGCGTTCGGTGTATTCCGTCTGGAGTGTCTTCTCCTTGTGAGTATCACCCTTGACGACGAGGACGCGGCCGGTTTTCGACTTCACCACGCCCGAGATCGCGCCCGCGGCCAAGGCCAGGGCGAGATGCCAGTGCGACAAAGCCCGCGCTGGTGGCCGCAGCGACTGCTGCGCGGTCCCCAGGTGCGTATCGAACGCCGGCCAGAGACCTTGCAGCCGACCGACTTCATCGGCGAACTGCGCAGGTTCCATCGTCACGCGATAGAAATGCTCCGGCTCGGCCGGGGCGGCTGGGACAGTGTACGGCAGGAACGGCCATTCGCACGGCAGCTCCTCGGCTTCAGCATCGCCTTGCCCAATCTGCAGCAACAGACCGCGCGTGGCTTTGACCGTATCCGATGCCTGGTCGCGCTGGCGTACGCGACGACCGAAGATCACCACCTGCTTGAACTGCGTTTCCACCGCACGGTAGATGCGCAACTCCACGAAGTGCCGCGTTAGCCATCCGACTAACTCGGCGTCGAGAACGTAGTGCGGCACGACGAAGATCAGCACGCCGTCGTATTGCAGCAGCGGCAACGTGCGCTGATAGAACAGCTTCTCCAGCCGGGCACGGCCCTGCCCCTGATAGCCGATGTTGCCGTTCGCGTCCTTCGAGAGGTCGCCATACGGCGGGTTAAGCCACAGCAGCCCGAAGCACTGGCGCGAAATCAGCGTGTCCATCAGGTCGCCGTGGATGCAGCGGTTGACCAGTTGCCGCGCGTGGCGGGCACGCTCGGCGTCGTACTCGACGGCGAAGGCCTGGACCTGCTCGCGCCCGAGGGCGTGGGCAGCTTCGGCGATCGCCACGCCTTCGCCGGCGCAGGGATCGAGGATGCACATCGCCCCGTTGCCGGGAGCCAGTGCGGCGAGTGCTCGTTCGAGCGTGGGTTCATCTGTAGGAAAGTACCCGTTCTTGACGAAGTTGCGGGCGAGCCGCGGGAACATGAGTCCCATGTGTTGCTCCTGGTGAGGGATGAAGGAAAGCGGGCACGCATCGCGTGCATGCCCGTGGTGGATAGCTCACGCCACGCGCCGAAGCGGTGCGTTCGCGGCCAGTTCGTACTGCGTGGCGCCGAGGGTGCCGTTACGGATCAGATCGCCCAGCGCCTTAGTCAGCGCCGGCACGTCGAGCGCCAGCCGATGGCCTTCCAGCGGCCCGAGGGCCAGCGGAAGCCCGATCAGCATCCGACGCGACAGCAACAGCTCCAGCACGGTGTCGCGCCAGTGGTCGAGCAGCGGCAGCGGACAGGTGTCCTGCGCCAGCGTCCACAGCCGGTCAAGCCGGTGAGCGGAATCACGGGGCAGCAGTGCCAGCGCACTGGCGTTGGCCTTGTTGGGCCTCACGCAGCGACGGTCGAACAGCCACACGTTCGTCAGCGAACCGAACAGCGTTCGCCGATAAGCACGGGTGACGCGCTTCTCCAGGTTCTCGACGTTGCCGACGAAGACTGGGATGGACGCGCCCTCCTCGGTGATGACGTGGAACTGATCCAGCCCCTGCTCATCCCGGCCGAGGGTCAGGCGGGCAAGGAACTCCTGGACGGCGGTGTCGCGCGCCCAGATCGAAAGAAAGATGAGATTGCCCTGTTCGTCGCCGACGCAGGCGTCGGTCATCAGATCGGGGCATTCGTCGATGCGATACAGCGGTTTCGCGGATGAAGGTGCAGGCATGGTGATGTCCTCTTGGATGGATGAAGAGGCACCCATGCCCCGAGGGGCGAAGGAGTGCCCCGGTCGGGTGGATGAAGGTGTCTGCCGCTAGGCGGTGCGGCCGACGTGAAAGCAGTGAACCCGCTCGCGCCACACGGCGCACTGCGTCGGCACCATGTCGAGATAGCGCAGCGGGCAGGAGTAGTAGTAGGGATGCTCGGCTTCGACGAGGGACTTGTAGCCCCATTCGCCGCCCGAGCTTTCCAGCAGATGGCAGTAGATGATGCAGGTGGTCTCACCGGCCGCGAGGCCCATGACACTCGCCTGCGTGGCGGTGATGCGAACCACGGCCCACAGCACGTCGCCGACCAGGGTGTGGTCGATGGCTTCGCTGGGAGCGCGATCTGACGCCTGCGGAGCAAGCAGCTCGCGGATCAACTGATCGCGCGTCTGACGACCGAAAGTTCAGCCCATGAGGGTCTCCTTGAAGAAAAGGCCGGAGCCATCCCCGGCGGGTGGCGGAATGCTGCGCAAGGCGGCGAATGGATCAGGCAGCCTTGCGGTGCCAGTCCTGGGACAACGGAGCGAACTCGTAGCCCAGCTTGTCGAGACGGTCGCGCTGCTGACGCAGCACACGACGGTCCACGGTCGCATCGAGCTTGACGATTTCGCCCAGCGGCCAGAGCGCGCCGAACAGCGCCGCGTCGTCTGCCTCGGCCGAAGCCGCAGCGGACACGGGAGCCGGTTCGCTGCCGAACGGCGTAGCATCGACCAGGGGATCGCGTGCGCTGCGCAACTTCGCCTTCGGCTTGGCCGGTGGTGTTGCCGGCGCGGGCGCCTGCACTTCTTCGTCGATGGGATCGACTTCCTGCGAGCTCAGCTGGCGGGCTTCGTCGCAGCTCAGGGCGTCGATGTTGGATAACGTCATCCCGCCCAGGTGGGCACGGATTTCGATGACCATGCGGCCGTTGGCGTGGTACGTGGAGGGGCGAATCTCGGCGATGACAAAATCACCGTCGTACTTGCCCTCACGGTACTGGTCGAGTTCGGCGTTCTTCACGACGAACTCGCCGATGGAGGTGGCGAGGCGCCCGACGTTGAAGTCGCCATTCCTGCCGTGGATGGTCTTGATGGCCAGTTGGCCGGGGATGGTGATCATGCAGTTCTCCTGCTGATGAACAGGCGACCGCTACCACCGACACGCAGGTGTCGGCAGCAGGCGGACGCGGGGGATGGGAACAAGGCACCGGGGATGGGGCCTCGTGGATCAGAACGACTCGGTAACTGCCACGGCAACGGCTTCGTCGGCAGCTTCGGCGGCGTGCTGGGAGGGCTCCGGCGACGAGGCTTGCGGCTCAGTGGACGCGGCGGTAGTCGTGGAGACTTCCGTGTCGTATTCATCGGCCTCAGTCAGGTTGGGCTCGGCCTTGTAGACGAGCGTGCCATCGACCTTGATCCAACTGATGAACAGCAGGCGGGCCTTGAGGCTGACGCCGGGTTTGCCGACGTTCTTCCCCTTGGTGTAGGTGAAGATGTCGGTCCACAGGTCGCCCAGGCGGAATCCGATCATCACCTTCTTCTCGGCCTCGACGGCCTGGATGCAACGGCTGACCAGGTGCTGCGCTTCCGTACCCGATACGCGCGTGTCGAAACGCACATACGAGACGTCATCGCTGGGACCATTGAGCGCAGCGATGTCGCAGGCCAGGAAGGGATCGCCTTTCTTGGGCTTCACTTCGCGGATGCGATTGAGATACCCGAGGCCGGTGATGTGCAGATCGAAGTAGGACTTTTCGCTGGAAGTGATCATGGTGAATCTCCTGAGAACAAAGAGGCGGAGACACACCCGACCCAAGGCGGGGAAGGTGTGGAACCCCCGCGCGGGTTGGTGGAACAACATTGGCATCACCATCGGAGAACCGATGGGCGTTCGCGCATGGATGCCGGTGCGAACTGGTGTGATCTACGCGGCCGGAACCGCGCCGTCGTCTTGAAGATCATGACGACCTGGGCATGTTGCTGACTGAAGTCAGCGGAACATGGCGGGAAGCGTGGCGTCATGGTGGCACGCAGACAAGCGGCAATCGGCACTCGCGGTTGTCCGCATTACCCAGAAAGAAGCCCCCGGAGCGGAGGCTGGAGAGGCAGGACGGTCAGTTGCCGCTGGGCGTGGAAGGAACCGCTTGCAGCGATAGGTGTGTCGCGGTCGCAGACACTTCGAGGTCGTCCTCGCTGTGCAGGATGCGCGCGAACACACCTTCCTGCGGGTCGAAGAACTCGCCGAAGTCATCTCCGCCGAACTCGGCACGCGCCAGCTCCCACCAGTCGTCGAAGGGATCGGCGTCCGGGTTGCAGCCGACGGCATAGGCGATGGTCTTCTGGCGGCCATCGGGCCGGCGCTCGCCGCGCTCGGCCAGGAAGTACACGCCCTGGTCTATGACCAGGATGACGCGGCATTGATTCGCCACCGCTTCTGCAAGCACGGGCCGCAGCTCCGTGCCTTTGAATCGAACAGCCATGGGTGTGATCTCCGATAAGATGAAAAAGAGAGACCTCCCGCCGCGAGGACGGGAAGCCGTGGGGAAGGTCAGTGCCGGACAGCCTTGCGGCCCGACAGGCACTGCACGCGGATGCGGCGCCAGTTCCCGTCGTCGATCAGCCGTTCCAGCGTCTCGCCGAGGGAGTCGAAGAACACCTCATCGACCCGTTCGACCAGTTCGCCATCGCGGTGCAGCTCCACCGCGTAGACATCGAGGCCGCGCTCGTACAGCACGGTGACGCGGCCTTGGAACTTCGTCGTTGCGACCGTGAAGCTGATGGCCGGTGACGTCTCGATGATGTCCCCGGGGCTGGGATCGACCCAGGTGAAGTCCCGCGCGCCGGCATCGACCAGCAGGTGCGTGATGCGACGGAAGCGATCAGGTGCAGGCAACTGCTCCAGTTGATTGACCAGTTCCTGCAACTCCGGGCAGCGGGGTTCCGGGATCGGCAGCTTCGCCGGTGCGAAACCGAGCACATGCGTCCTCACCTTGTAGGGCTGGCCGTCGCTGGTGAACTCGGTGCGTTCCTCCGGCGTGTCCGCGCGCAGGCCGTCGAAACGGCGTCTGACATAGGGCTCAACCTGCACCTTGGCGCCCTCGTCGGGCACTTCGGTCACGAGCGTGCGATCGAGTACCGCGAACTCGGTGCGTCCCGTCTTGACGACGATGGCCTCGTCGGTGGTGGCGATGACCTTGCCCTCGAAGGGCTTGGGGTCAATGTGAAAGCCCAGCGTCGAAACCTTGGGCTGGCCGTCGAAGATGTTGAACTTGAACGAACGGGCATTGGAAGGCACATGACCGACAACCAGCGTCGGCATCTGTGCGCGGATGGCTTGGGTATCCATGGGAGAATTCCTTGTGGCAAAGCAAGGGACTCCCGCCCGCAAGGGAGGTCTGTCCCTTGGGGTGAGGTGGATGGACGCGGGGGCGCCCGGAAAGAAGAAACGACCAGCACGGCGAGCCGCGCCGCAGTCTCGAAAGTCTCGACTGCCTGGGCATGCAGCCGGCAACGCCAGCGAACATGCGCGCAGCCTGCGTCAGGCATCAGCATCCGTCGTCCGGGAATCGGCAACGCGCCGCCACCGCGTTCCACCAAAAAAGAAGAGCCCCGGGCGGGGCTCAAAAGGGGTTACTCGTCTTCGTACAGCGTCAATCCTTCAAGGATCGGCGCATCGGCGTCGAACACCAGCATGCGCACGTCGGCCAGCGCGGCCAGGTGCAACACCTCGACGAGGCATTCCGGCATACCTTTCTTGCGGTGCTCCTGCCTCAAGCGTTCGGCGGTGAAGCCTTCGGCGTGCTTCAGGTTCGCATCCGTCCAGGGAGTGGAAACCAGCTTCACGCCAATCGCCGGGGAGTACGGGATGCGAAAGGCGATGAACAGAAAGTGGGTTGGCGTGGCGATGTCCGCCAGTTCGACCAGGTAGCGGTTTGCGTCGACAGTGAGGTGGCCGCTGCCGATCTCCCAGGTCCGGCTGTAGACGCCGGTCTCGAATTTCAGGCGCCGCACCACTTCGCGCGCGGCTTCTTCGGTGTAGGTGTCGCCCACGTGGAGCGGCTGGCCTGCTTCTTCCGCCATCACGGCGTAGATCACTGTGCGGGCGGTGCCATGGCTGGGGCACTGTGCGTCCAGTTCGGGCGGCACCGTCTGGCCTTCGGTGATGAGCACGAAGTCGTCGCAGAAGATGCAGGTGTGGCGCTCGACTTGGCTGTCCGGCAAGTGCGACTGCGAGGCGTGCAGCGGCAGGTAGCTCAGCGGGCAGTCGTCATCGTAGGAAATGGCCAGTAGTCGCTGCACGAACAGGCCATCGTAGCCACGGACGAAGGGATTGTTGGAATGGGGCATGGGATTTCTCCAGCAAGGGATGGCCGAGGCGATCCCTTGCTGGAGATTGAACCCCAGCGAGTGAGTGAAGTGGCGGCCGTCAGCCGGCGCCGGTGAAAGTCAGTGGACGGTGTGGCTTCGGGTCATGACCGCTCCTGTGAGAAAGGAGGGACATGGCCCCGAGCGGAGACGCTTGTCCCTCGTGGGGTGGGAGGAAAGGACAGTGGTATGCCAGGCGTGGCTCACCAGCCGCTGTAGTTCAGCGCCAGGTCGGCGATGACCTTGCGGCGCTCCAGATCAAGGCCGCCCAGGTCGGAACGGCCGTCGAATCCGCAACGCTTGAGCAAAGCCTGCGGGGCCGCGTCGAAATGCGCGTGCTCCAGCGCAATCTGATCGAGCACGTCTTGGGGCAAAGACAGATTCATGAGAGAACTCCTCGAAGGGTGGGAAATCAGGGATGCGGACGCTGCTGCCAGCGGCCCGTCGTCAGGGCGTGGTCGGCGTCGTGTTGCGACGGGTAGTAATCGACGGACTCGTGGGAAACGGGGCCGCCATTGTCAGCGGTGCCGATGTAGTGGCCGGCGTGACTGCGCAGCACGCACAGCGGTAGGCGCTTGCCCGTGTAGGCCAGCGCCAGGTAGCCGATGGACTCGACACGGGCTTGCGCCGTGCTCACCGGCACCAGGGAAGAAGCAAGGGACATGGGGACTCTCCAGGCGGTAAAGCCGGGAGCCCACATCCCATCAGGCGTGGAACTCCCGAGGGGTAGAAGACAAAGGCATCAGCGTCTTGGAGACGCGCGTCCGCAGTGGGCGATGCGAAGCGGACTGGATCAGTCAATGCGGCGAATCGCATTGCAGCCTTGAAGACCGGGGCTGCCAGGGCATGGTACTGACGAGTGTCAGCAACGCATGGCGTGAGGATGAGAGCGAGGCATGGCGCCGTCGCGGGGAAAACGGAACCACAGGCCGTCCGCGTTAGGGCAAGGTTTGCAGCAGGCGCTTGCCAATCCAGGCGATGCAGGGCACCGCCATCGAGTTGCCGATGGCCTTGTAGCGCGGCGCATCGGCGGCGGGCTTGCCGCGGTACGGCACCCGCGTGTAGCCGTCCGGCATCCCTTGCAGACGTTCGCACTCCACCGGCAGCAGCCGGCGCACGCGCCACTGCGACCAATCCGCCGCATCCGGTTCGCGCGGAGTGTAGCGGAGTGTAGCGGAAGTGGGCTTCGTAGGCCGGCGCCAGCACATGTCCCTTGTCGCCGCCGACGCTGCCCGCGCAGATGCCGTCGCCCAGCTCGGCGGCCAGACCGTGCTCACGGCCGCGCGGCGAGACACTGGCGATCATGGGCAGCTCGTAGCCGGGCTTGCCGCCATAGAGCAGCATGCAAGCCAGTTGCCCGTGGCCGGACTCCAGGCGTACCTCGCTGCGATTGTTCTGCACGAAGGCCGGGACCTGCGGCGCATAGGTCACGACGATGGGCACGCCCTTGCCGGTGCCGTCCTCCCCGCAACCCTTGCCGCCGTTAGCGGTGTCGAGCGTGCGGCTGATGGTGCCCGCGACCGACTGCACCATGAAGGTCTCGGTGCAGATGTCGTGTTTGGGACCAGCACTCATCAAGCAGGCTGCGACATCGACCGGGCCGCTGCCGTTTCCAAAGCCGAAGGTCATCCTGACCTTACCGTATGCGCGATTCAGGCCGACATAGTCGCCTGCTGGCGCAGCACCCGATGCAGCAGTGGCGGCAGCGTCTTCCCACGGCGCATGGCCCGGCGCAGGATGCCCGCGCAGGCCACCGGACTCAAAAAGTACCGTGGCGGGATCGAGGTCGTCTCGACCACTTGCCACAAGAAACACACGACGGCGACGCTGGGCGACGCCGAAGTATTGGGCGTCAAGCACGCGCCAGGCAATGCGGCGCCGGGGTCCAGACACACAACCTGCGTGCGTCCATTTTTCCCCTGGCGGTTCGAGTGCACAGCTTTCTCCGGCCAGTGCGCCCAGCAGGCAGCCGAAGGCATTGGAGCGGTCGGAGAGCACTCCGGGCACGTTTTCCCAAACAAGCATGACCGGCGGGCGATGGTTTTGGTGGCGGATGTGGTCGATGGCATCGGCAAGCTCCACGTAGTTGAGGGTCAACGCGCCCCGAGGATCGGCGAGGCCCCGGCGGGCCCCGGCAACGCTGAACGATTGGCAAGGGGTTCCACCGACCAGGATGTCGGGGGCCGCGACGGTGCCGGCGCGCACCTGTTCCGCGATCCGGGTCATGTCGCCCAGGTTGCGGACCTGCGGGTAGTGGTGCGCCAGCACCGCGCAGGGGAAGGCATCAATTTCCGAGAACCACGCCGGCTCCATGCCGAGCGGTTTCCAGGCGAGGCTCACCGCCTCGATGCCGCTGCACACGCTCCCGTACAGGAGCGGCGGATCTGTGGTGTTCATGGTGTTCTCCTTGGTTTGCAATGTCGGGGTGGCCGGTAGCGGCCGCGGTGTCGGGACAAGGCAAGGACCAGGGCACCGAAGGCCGCGCGGGCCTTCGGCTGGAGAGGAGAAAAACCACCTGTGGGCTGTGTCAGCGCAGACCGTCGTCAAAGCCGTTCGCTGCGTCAGCAATCGCACCCGGCCCGTTTCGTGGCTAGGGCCGGAAACCTCTGGCGTGTATCCACACACAAAGGGAACCCGTTGTTCCGCCGGCGGGCACCGGCACTGAATACCATCGACCCCAAGGGGTCTCCTGACGGCTCGCGTGACTGCAAGGCGTCAGGAGGCCCCTCGTGATGGACGGAAGGGACGCCGATCAGTGGAATGGCGGCAAGCGCGATTCGTGGAGCAAAGACCTTCTCGCCCCGTCGCCGCTGTCGCGGACGGACGGGACGCGCACACCGTTGCAGAAGGAGACGCGCGCTGGGGAGTCCCGCAGCATGCGGGACGTTTACCTCGCCGTCAGAAGCGCGGCCGGCGTGGCAAGGGGATGCGTGGGCGTCAGGACGCCTAGGGGGATACACGCCGCTTGCGTGGCGCACCACGCTTGCCCGCCGAGGACTCGACCGGCAGCGTGCCCTTGCAGTCCGGGTAACGGCTGCATGACCAGAACGCACCGCTCTTACCGGTGCGCTGGCGCATCGGCACACCGCACTGCGGGCAGGACGGCGACGGCGGTAGTGCGATGGAAAGCGTGGTACTCCGATGTTGCTGCACGAGCTGCGCTACCCAAGCGGATTGCTTGGCGATGAACGCATCCAACGTCATCTGCCCGGCCCCAATCATGTCCAGCGCCTGCTCCCAGATGGCAGTCATACCGGGATCGGCGATGGCCGCCGGCACGGCGTCGATGAGCGTGAAGGCCGCATCCGATGCGCGGATGGCGCGGCCTTTCTTCAACAGATAGCCGCGGTCGAGCAGACCCTTGATCGTGCTGGCGCGCGTGGCCTCGGTGCCGATGCCCGTCGTCTCCTTCAGCTTCTGCTTCAGGCGCGGGTCGTCCACCAGCTTGGCCACGCCCTTCATGGCCTTGACGAGTTCGCCCTGGGTGTAGGGCTTGGGCGGTAGCGTCTTCAACGCCTTCAGCTCGACCTGTTCGACGCCGCAACGCGAACCGTTCGCCAGCGGCGGCAACACCTGGCTGCGCTGATCCGGTTCGTCGTCCGCAGCATCCGCCTCGTGGTTGACCAATGTCAGGTGCCACCCCGGCACCACCACCTGCTTCCCAGTGGCCTGCAAGGACTGCCCGGCGCAGGTGAGCAATGCCACCGCACGGTCAAACTCGTGGTGTGGAAGAAACTGCGCGAGGTAGCGTCCACGGATCAGCCGGTAGACCACCAGCTCCTTCTCCGACAGGGCCGAGAGCTTCGCCGGTTCCAGCGTGGGAATGATGCCGTGGTGAGCCGTCACCTTGTCGTCGTTCCAGGCGCGCGAACGCTGGTTGTGGTCGAGCTGGGTGAGCAATAGGCGCAGGCTGGGATCGGTGGCTAGCACCGCATCGAGCACGGCCAGCACTTCGGCGAACATGCTTTCCGGCAGATAGCCCGAATCGCTGCGCGGATACGTCGTGGCCTTGTGCGTCTCGTACAGTGCCTGTGCAATGTCCAGCGTCTCCTGCACATCGAGGCCAAGCTGGCGCGAACACACTTCCTGCAAGGTGCCTAGGTCGAATGGCAATGGCGGTGCTTCGCGCACGCGCTCAGTGTCCACCGACACCACCTGCGCCTCGCGTGTCGCGCGCATGCGCTCGACGGCCTGTTGCGCCACCGGCTGTTGCAGGCAGCGCCCCGCGGCATCCGTGCTGCCTGAGGGCGGTATCCAGCCCGCAGTGAGCGACTGACCGGCATGGGACAGCAGCACGTCCACGGCCCAATACGGCACGGAGACAAAGCGTGTAATCTCGCGGTCGCGGTCCACCACCAGTTTCAGCGTCGGCGTCTGCACGCGGCCCACCGACAGCACGCCGGTATAGCCAGCCTGACGCCCAAGCACGGTGAACAGCCGGCTCAGGTTCATGCCGATCAGCCAGTCCGCGCGGGAGCGGGCCAATGCCGAGTAGTACAGCGGCAGCGTTTCAGCCGATGGCTTCAACGCGCCCAATGCCTTTCGGATGCTCGCGTCGTTGAGCGCCGACAGCCACAGCCGCTGGACGGGGCCGCGGTAGCCACACAGCTCGACGATCTCGCGGGCGATCATCTCGCCCTCGCGGTCGGCATCGGTGGCGATCACCAGCTCGGTGGCCTGGCCGACAAGCTGCTTGACGATCTTGAACTGCGCGGCGGTTGAGGCCTTGACCTCGACGCGCCAGTGCTCGGGAATGATGGGCAGGTCGTCAATCGACCAGCGCTTGTACCGCTCGTTGTATCCTTCGGGCGCGACGGCTTCGACCAGATGACCGATGCACCAGGTCACGACGGTGCCCGAACCGTTGTAGCAGCCGGAACCGCGTTGACTGGCACCCAGCACGCGGGCGATGTCCTTGCCTTGGGAAGGCTTCTCGCACAAGAACACGCGCATGAAGCCTCCTCGGGAATGTGCTGTTCATCGGATGAGCAGCAGCATGTCCGACCCATGCGCGAGCGGCAGCAAAGAAGCGGAACGAGCTGGGCACCGAATTGTTGGCTGCGGTGGAGGCAGCGAAATGCCTTGCAGGAGTCTGGAGTCTGGAGTCCGGTGGCACGTGGAACTCAGTGGAAGTCGCTGGTGCTATCCCCTGGGGATAGCGGTGCTGGCGCAGGGAGGGCGACTGCTGGCTGTTGCAACCGCCCTCGCAGAACGCCTACTGCTCGGCCGAAGGCTTGGCGCTGAGAGTTACCGACTCGATGCGGTACGGCAGGATGCCCACGCGGCGGGCCTCGATCTTGAACGTCGTGCGCTCGTTGTCGTCGGCGTCTTCCCATTCGTCCTTCACCGTGCGGCCTTCCACCAGTACGCGCATCCCCTTCTGGTACAGGCCCGCCCAGCGTTCGGCGTCGCGGTGCCACAGTTCCACGGGTGCCCAATAGCCCCCGCGGTCTTCGTAGCCATCCTTCGTCGGCACCGGATTGTCGAAGTAGACGTTCAGGCGCAGCAGCCGGCGCGGCTCGTCGTTGCCGTTCGGAAACTCCCGGTATTCCGGCGCAGAGCCGATATTGCCCTCGCCAACGAAATGCGTGCTCATGATGACTCCTTGGTGGTGGGTGGAACGGACGCGGCATGCCCGACACGCCGCAGGTAAATCGCCTCGGCCTGCGCGAGCTTGCTGGCGCATTCCTGCGCCTGTCGGCCCAGCGTGTGCAGGAGGCTGATCTGCATGTTCAGCACGACGCGCTGCCGCTCCATCGCGTACAGGTCGCCGATCAGCGGGGCCGGTGCCGCAGGGCTCGCCAGCAGCGCCTCCCACAACGCCACGCCCATGCTGGAACGGTCGAGGTTGCGCCAACGCAGAAAGGTCGTGCCTGCGCCAGTGGTCTGCTGGGCCAGTTGCACGTCGAGCAGCGAGAAGGGATAGGCCCGCGCCTGCGGCAACACCCGCCGCAGTGCCAGCGCAATCATGTCGTCACGCAGCGCTACGCACTGGCTGGCCCAGGTCTCCAGACTCCCCTTACCCTTAAAAGGCTGTAAAAGGCCTTTTAGGTAGCCTGCGTGTTCCAGCCGCTGGAAGTCCGCCTGTTCCAGCGCCACGAAGCGCGTGGATGGATTATTGGGGGGCGATGCCGTCATGCGCCAGTGCCCTCATCGCCCGCCCCACCATCGACTGCGCCATCCGAGTGAGCCGGCACATCGGGTTCGCTGGCCGGTGCAGCAGCCGGCGTGTCGGGCTTGCCCGCGCGACGCGCAATCGGTGGCGCAAAGCGCGAGCGGCGCGTACCTTCGAGCACGTCCTGCGGCAGCTCGCCGAACTTCTCCAGCGCTGCCCGCGCCGCGGCGTTCTTCGCCGCGAAGTCGTCGCGCGTCGTCCCCGAGTAGCGGTACTGCTGCGCCAGGCTGAACAGACTGCGCAGCGCATGGGCGCCGTCGTTGAGCCAGCGCTCCAAGGTGCTGCGGTCGATCAGCGCGGTGTGGTGGGCGAGGATCAGCTTGCGCGCCAGGCCGTCGTAGTCGGCCAGCAGGTACACCGCCATGAAGCCGAGCTGCGCATTCACGAACAGCGGCAGCTTCACAGGCTGCACATTCATGTTCTCGCCCAGCGACAGCGCCGGAGGCACATCGGCCAAGGCCTGGTCCACCTGTTCGCGCAGAGCCTGCAGGCGGGTCTTGGTGTCGGCGAGCTTGTCTTCGACCCTCAGCATCCACCAGTCCGAATACGGGTCATCCTGCTCGGAACCGCGCTTCATCTTGTTCATCGCGCTGATGAAGCCGTTGAGGCCGATGATGCCGGCGCGTCCTTCGGCCGGCGCACGACCATGCCAGATGCGGGAGGCGTGATGGGTGTGCAGCGTCAGCGACATCGCGCTGCGCAGCGACCCGAGATTCAATTGCAAGGGTTCATTGGCCATGGGTGACGACTCGCGGTAAGGGAACGAGTCGCCAGCATCGGCACCGGCCGGAAGGCCGTCAGTCAACAAACCGCAATCGGCGTGCGCCCGGTTTGTGGGGTATGGAAGGCTGGCTGTTCTATCTATCCCCTGGGGATAGGCCTGCAACAGCCGCGCAGGTGGCGGGGAAGCAACGAAGGAACTGCTGTGCTATTGCGTGTTCAGGTGCTTCTTCATGTCGGCGTATGCCGTCTCGATCAGCGTCACGAGGGCAGCGGCGTTGATGTCATGCCCGGGCCTGAGCTTCACGTGGCGCATGAATTTGCCGGTGCCCTCCAGCAGATTCCCGGGATCGGCGATTTCGGCTCCGCGAAAGAACCCGACGTTGACGTGCGCTTTGAACGCATTCACATATCCGAAGGCTGCGGATTCCACGCACACTGTCGGATGGCCGTCATGCAGCAGCTCTCGAACGTCGTCCCCGCAAGCGCGCATGACCTCGAACCAGTGCTGCGCGATTGCTCCCAATTCGCCCGGATGCTCGTGCATCCAGTTCTCGATGGCGGGGTTTCGCCTGACTGCGTTGGGAAACAGAAAGAGCTGATTCATGGCGGTGATCGGAAGGCTCCCTGTCCCACCTATCCTCTGGGGATAGGTCTGCTGCGGTCGGTGTCGGCTACTCCCAGGACGCCTCGGGATCGAGGTGTCGCGCCAGCTCCATCGCGTCGTGCAGTACACGGGCTACGACGGTCAGGTCGCTCTCCGCCCGGTAGATCAGGAAATGCCGCGGCCGGCGCACGATGCCGGTATCCGTGCGTGCGCGCTCTCGGCTCAAGTGCAGATGCCAGGAACGCACGCCGTCGCCAAGCTCCGGCCGCTCGATGCTGCCGGGCCGCTCAGGCTGGGCGGAAACATCGCGCAGTGCGGCCACGATCAGGGCCTCGTAGCGCTGGCGTGCCGCGTCGCCGAAGTGCTCGTGCGTCCAGGCCAGGATGTCGATGAGGTCCGTCTGCGCCGCAGCGGAGAGTCGATACCGCGCCATCAGCGAGCTGTCTGCACCCGGCCGGCGGCCTGTTGTCCTAACTGCCCGATGAAGTCTTCGAGCTGGTCATCGCCCACATCCGTGTAACGGCCAGCGGCCACATCGGCCAAGCCCGTCTTGGCGGCTTTTTGCAACGCCTTGAGCTTGGTTTCTTCGAGCTGTTCGCGCCGCTCAATCAGGCGCAGGCCTTCGCGCAGCACTTCGCTCGCGTTCTGGTAGCGCCCGGACTGCACCAGGGTTTCGACAAAATCGTGTTGATGCTCACTGAGCACCACATTTCGGGTGGGCATGATCTCGGCCTCTACGATGAAACAGTCTCAGAATAGCAGGATTGGCATATTATGCCAATTGACCTCCCCGGAAGGCTCCCTGTCCCAGCTATCCCCTGGGGATAGCCCAGCCGGTCAGGAATCGCGCAGGGCCGCCCGCAGCCGGGCCAGGTGGGCACGTGCCACCTCGGGGGATGCCGGCGCTGGCGGCGGTGCCGGTGCTGACAGGAGTGGCCGGGCTGCTGGTGGCGCCGCTGCGCCGTCGCCCGCCCAGGCTTTGAACTCCCCGCGGATCGCTTTCTGCACGATACCGAACAGATAACCGGCCGGGTTGCGCACCGCGCTGTTGCGGCAGCGGGCCTCCCACTCGTCGAGCACGGCCTGCCGCTGGGCCTCGTCCACCTGTTGCAGCGCCACCAACGCACCGGCTTGCTGCTCGTCCTTCAAGCGCAGGAAGCGCTCGGGCAGCCGCAGGTTCTGCAAGGCCTTCGCGCGCGGTACTGTACGTACTTCTTTATTTATACGATTCATACGTACTGTACGGTCCTCCTTCGGAATCCGAAGAGAGCCGTCTGACGCGGGTTCCAGCCCTGCTTCGGATTCCGAAGACGGGCACGCACCATTCCGAAGAAGGGCTTCCTGGCCTTCTTTGGATTCGTGGTCGGCACCCTCCTGTGGATAACTCCCCGTCGAGCCATGCCGCGCCATGCGTTGTGCCAGCACCTGCAAGCGCGTCGGCAGTGTGCGGCCGCTGAGCAGCGGGTCTTCGGCGATCTCCCGTAGCGTATTCATGCCCACGATCTGCACCGCCTTCGCCGCGTGCGCGAGCGTCTGGCTGACCAGCCCTAGGTAGTCGGGGTCGAGTTGCATGGCCTCGAAGGGCGACAGGGGTTCGTCGTGCAGCACGTACAGGTTGCCCTGGATACGGCCGGTTTTCGGGTCGCGCCGCCGCCGCACCAGGCTCAGCCAGCGCGTCAGCCGCAGCAGAGTGAGGGCTCGTGCCACGGTCTCGTGCGATGCCTGTGCCGCACAGGGCATGGACGCGAGATAGGGTCGGAGCTGGTCGTAGGTGGGGAAAGCGGTCACGCCATCGCTGTTGAGCTGCAGGCGAAACACCTGCCAGGCATTACGCTCCAACGGCGTCAGGCGCCGGTCGAGGAACAGCGCACGCGGCACGCTTTCGTGCCGGTTGCCGCTGTAGAGAAAACCGTCCTCACTCGGCACCGCACCCCGCACCGGCTCCTTGTGCTCAAGGTGTTGTAGCGCCTCGTCGAACAACGCCGACAGCGCAACGGGGCCATCACGCCGCGAAGCGCCGCCCGTCGTCATGGCTTACACCAACCCCTCGTCGATCCAGTGTCGTATCGTGGACCAGATCACCGACATCGGCAGGGTCAGGGCCTCAGCCAGGTCCATGGTCAGCGCCAGCATTGCCACGTCGTCGCTCAGCGCGACCTGCCGCTCTGTGATGCCTACCTTCCAACGCTCCCACAAGGCTACGTCCTGCGCCTCGTCCAACACCGGATACCGGCCTTTGCGCTTGGGCAAGCCGAGGATGTCCCGACGCAAGGCGACTTCCTGATGGGTCAGGCCGTAGAAGCGGCTCACCATGTCCGTGCTCGCACCCAGCCGCAGCATGCGGTCCACCGTGGCTATCTCCTGCTCCACGTCATGCACCTGGCTCAGCAGCCGCTTCAACACCTCGCGGTTCACCGATACCGAACACCACGACACCGTGGCATTGACCAGCATGCTCACGAGTTCGGGATGCTTCAGCGCATCCAGCTCCTCCTCGCCGAAGCCCATGGCCTTGCAGCGCCGCAGTTGCCCGTTGCGTAGGTCGTGCAGGGCCTGTGCGATGACGGCCTGGTTGAGCGGGTGCGGTACCGACATGGGATCCTCCTGCGCACTCAGGACTCGTGGTCCGGTTCACCGGCTTCCAGATCCAGCAGCCGGCGCGCGAGGCGCAACAGACGGAACAGCTTCACCAGCCCGGCATCGCTCAGGCGCGGGGCCGAGCTGCCGTGACCATGCAGCAGTGGCCCGAGGTCATCGACCAACCGCGCGCGATCCAGCCCGGTCGCAGGGGCCAGCGCGGCGCTCAGCGCGTGCAGCAGGGTCAGCACCGCGCGCGCGAACACCGGCAGCGCCTTCGCCTGGCTCACGGCCGGCGCCACGCAGACGAAGCCGATGCCGCCGTCGCTGGCCTCGACGTGATCGGCCACCATCGCTTCCTCAGCGATTTCACGTGCGAACTGCGCGATATGCACTCGCAGGCGATCCGGCACGTCAAGGCCGAGCTCGATATACCAGACATCCGAGATGGGATAGAGCCCTCCGGCCTGTACGGGTATCGCGCGCAGCGCATCAGCCTCGAAGTCGGGCAGCTTGTCGCCGAGCTGATCCGCAACCATGCGCTGGATGGATTGCAGGCGCTCGGTGGTCGGCGCCGGAGAAACGATGTGCGCCTGCAGGCGCTGTTCGTCCTGGTCGTTCGGCGCAGGAGCTGGTGGTGTCGAGGTCGTCTCTGCTGGCGGTGCAGTTGGCAGAGTGTTCGGCGGTGTTGGCGCCGCGGGCGGCCGTTGAGGCGCGATGGCCGGCACCACGGGCACGGTAGGCAGCGTCGGGCTCGGCGCGGCCGGCTCGCTGGTCAGCGCCCGCTGGCGGCTTTCGCTGTCGTCGATCTCCAGCGCCAGCGTATCGTAGTCCGCACCCAGCAGCTCGGCCATCTGGCCCACCAACTCGTCCTGCGCCCGCTGGGGCGAGAAGCCGTCCTGCTGCACGTCGAACTGCGACAGCACATCCTGAAACAGCGTGGTGAAGTCCACCGCCAATGACTGGCCCAGCGCACGCCGTTCCCAGGTGCGCTCGCACGCCTTGCGCAATACCGCGAGCCGTTCCACCTGATGGCGGCCCAGCCCACCGTAAAGCAGGTTCGGTATCGCCGGCAGCAAGTAGCGCACCGCATCGCTCATGCGGCTGATATGCGACTGCTGTACCGGATACCCATCGGCCGTCAGCCGCCGCGCAAGCTCGCTCTGCGACAACGCCTGGCCGGTTTCCTGCTCGTAGAACTCGCGCGCCTTCTCGATGCCCAAGGCGCGCTCGATGAAGGTCAACCCGCCGCGCAGCTCGTTCTCGGCCAGGTGCCCGGTCAGCGCCACGATCTCGCCGCGCTTCGGCCATGGCCGGAACAAGCACGGCACGCGAAAGAAGCGTTCTTCCTTCGTCTCACTCCACAGCTCGCGCAGGATGGCGAGCCGCGTGTTGCCGCCATTGCGAATGATGTAGTGCACCTCACCTGGCCGGCGCGTGATTGCGGGCGACGCGTCCAGCCCGCGCTCGCGGATCGACGCCTTGATTTCCTCGTAGGCCGGATTGCGCGTTACGCGCGGGTCGTGGTCGTAGGGGCGCAGCTCGTCCAGTGTCACCACCATCGGCGTGTCGGCAATGGGGTCGGTCAAAGCCGTGGCCGAAGGCCCGCCGCGCTCGAAGCCCGAGGCCAGCAGCTTGGCAGCCATGTCCTGCGGCGTCAGGTCAGCCACGGCCGCTCTCCTGCGCCAGCCGGTCGGCGCGGCGAAGCTGCGCGCGGGCGTTGAGGCTGGCGCGGTGGTCGCTCGCGGTCGAGCTGATGTAGATCGCGGCGCAGCCGGGCTTGGTGAACATCAGGTGCCCGCCGCGCGTGCGCTTCACGCGCCATCCTTTGCCCTGCGCGAACTTGATCAACGCACGCAGCCGCTCACGGCCGCGCGCCAGTTCATGCGCGTTCGCCATGGCCGGCCCCTCCCGCATCGCCCCGGCCGGTGACGAGCGCGAAGCGCTCCTGCCACGCCGGGAACAGCTCACCGGCCAGCGCACGCATGGTCGCCAGCGCCGCGGGCGCCGTGCGACCCGCCGGCTGCCGGTACTCCACCCGATGCACCGGAAGCCCTCTGGTTGCCGCACGCGGGTAGGCTTCGATGGCCGGCACGTCGGTGTCCAGCACCTGCACGCCGGCCTGTTCCTGAAACACCTGTCGCAACACCTGCTGGATCAGCCGCGCGTTTGATGACACCGGATGCACGCGATTGATGAGCAGACGCAGCAGCGGTGGCTCGATGCCCAGGTGCCGATACGGCGCGATGTCCTCGATCAGTTGCAGGGTGCCGCGCCGCAGCTCGCGCGCCGCGAGGATTTCCGGCGTCACCGGCGAAAGCGCAAGGTCGGATGCGAGCACCGCCATTTCCAGCAGCACGCTGCGCGCGCCCTGGGTGTCGATCAAAAGCAGGTCGTAGTGCGAGGCCAACGCCGGCAGCAGATGGCGCAAGCGCAATCTGCCGTCGGGTGCGTGCAGCAGCAGCGTGTTCAGCTCGCCGCGGTCGTCATTCGAGACCACTAGGTCCAGGCCCGCGATTGCGGTGCGCGACACCAGTTGCTCTATGCGCCGCTCGTTGAACGCCAGCATCTCGTAGATGCCGGCGGGCGCGCGCACGTCCAGCGTGAAGTAGCTCGACAGCGTGGGCTGCACGTCCAGGTCCAGCAACAGCACGCTCAACCCGGCATCGGCGATGAAGCCGCCCAGGTTGGCCGCCGTCGTGGTCTTGCCCACACCACCTTTGGTCGAAATGATCGAAACCACCTGCATGGGCTTCTCCTCGTCGAATGGCATGAAGCAAGAAGAAGCGTCAGGCGCGTTCCTTGAGGCGATCGGCGATCCACTGATCGATCTCCGCCGAATCCCAGCCCACCGCGCGCACGCCCAGGCGCATGGCCTTCGGGAACTTGCCCTCCTTCATCAGCGAATAAATGTGCGCACGCTTGAAGCCGGTCTTGGCTTCGACCTCGGCGCGACGCAGGATGCGGTGTTCGGTCGGAGCCGCCGTGGCGGTGGTCTGCGAAGACATGAGGGTCACTCCTTAACGCTCAGCGGCGTTGATTGGCGTGACTCGAATTAAGAAGATCGCAACGAAGAAAGACACCGCAAATGCGGTATCCGCGACCGCAGATACGGTCTGGCGTCGCCTATGAAATCGTGCTTTGCAGATTGCGCCGGGCGAGCGCGAACTTGGCTTGCAAGGTGCGTTCGGTAATGCCCATCGCGTGGCCGTGGTGTGCCACCATCGCGCTGATGACGGCCTCCTGCGTGAGAAAGCTGGAATATGGTGTACCGCTGGGCGCCCTGCCGAGCAGCAGCGTCAGCAAACCACCCACGATATTCAGATAAGTGGATTCGCTGCGCGGCCCCGGCATGTTCGCCCGTTCCACGTCGGCCGCGCAGGCGGCATGTGTTTTGAGCAGCGCATCGTGCTCGGCGCGCAGCGAGTCGTACACGCCCAAGTGCTCCACCAGCCGCGCCTTGATCGCTTCGCGCTCGGCCAGCAATGCGCCCACCGTGTCCAGGCTGATCGCCGGGTGTAACGCACGCTCGATCTCATCGAACAGAAAGGCTGGCCTCTCGCCGGGGTAGTAGTGCGCCATCCACGCTTTCAGGTCCACATGCCGCACCGTCAGTGCCGGGTCGTGCAGCGACAAATCCTGCGCCCCCAGCGCTAGGCCCTCCCGGCCATATAGCAGTTCGCCATGGACCAACGCATCGAAGATTCTTTCGGCGTTCAGCCGCAGCATCGGCCAGCGAGGAAACTCTTTGGCATCTGGCAGGGGCCGCTGTTCCAGCGTCGAAAGAATGCGCCGCTCGAAGCGCAGCAATCCGCTCCAGCGGATGGCCGCCTCGATGGGGCGATAGCGGGTCTTGGCACCGTCGGCCAGGCCACTCGACTTCGGCATATCGCACGCCTCCATTCGTCATCGCACCGGGGCCACGCACACGCACCTGCCTTACAGGCAGCATGTATGGCTGTCCAGAAGACTCCGGGTGAAACGAGCGTGTGGTGAAGCGGCGAAGACCTTGGCATCGGTGATACCGCTAATCCCTCCGCGCCATGTACGCCTTGTCGCGCTGAGCGCCATCACGCACAATTCGTAAGCCGTAATACACGCTGTCACCAGCGGCACTCACGCACCATCCTTAGACCCGGATAACCAGGGCAAAGTCTTTGCAGGGAAATCGGCCCAGTAAAGCGTGTCTCGCTCAACACGCCAGAGCCGATGCGCATGCGACAAGCATTGTTGCGCCGTGCGTCAGCACTATGAGCGGCCACGCTGGCGATGCGAATTTCATTGCCGAATGCCAATGGCAAACGGCAAACGGCAAAGCCTGGGCGCAGCGCACTCGCCCATCCGTCGAACATCCCCCAATGAAATAGCACTGCGGCAAAACAGGTCTGGCGCTTTGACCAAAATGGAATCGGGCAACGTGCCTGAAACAACCTCATGCCAGCCGCCGTGTCTCCAGCAGCATGTCGCCAACACGCTGCGCACGGTCGATGAAGTGGCGTAGCGGTTCCGACAATGCGCGCTCGGGGTGTAACAGGTAGGTCGTCAGCGCCGTTGAGTCCTCGGCCAGCGGCCGGGCAATCACGTCCGCTTGCTGGCACGCCACCACATGAGCTGCGCTGGAAAAGCCCACACCATAGCCGGCAGCCACCAGTGCCAGCATCAGCGAGTGGGTCGCCACGTATTCGGCCAGCACCGGCCGTGTGTCCACCATGCGCAGCATATGCTCGCATTGACGGCTGCACCCCTCACACGCCTGCGGTTTGCATAGCACCAGCGGATAGCTCACCACTTCTTCCAGTGGCACCTGCTTATGTGCCAGCAAGGGGTGCCGGGTGGGCAAGGCAACCACCAGCGGGTCGCGCCACACCGGCACGGCCACCACGCCAGTCTCCATATCCCCGGCCATCGCAAAAGCGGCATCGTACAGGTCGCTGCCTAGCCCAATCACCACCTGCGACAGCGGCGCCTCGAACAGCTGGATGCTCACCTCCGGCGCCTCGTCCCGGCACAACGCCAGCAGCGTGGACAGCCGGGGCCGCCCAACACCGCTAGCCAATGCAATACGCAGGGTGCTCTGGTGGCCGGTGGCCACCGCCCGCGCCTTGGCCTGAGCCTGCTCGAAAGCCAGCAGCACCCGTCGGGACTCCTCCAAAAACACCTGGCCTGCGGGTGTCAAACGTACACCGCGCGGCACACGCTCCAGCAGAGTCACGCCCAAGTCCGCCTCCAACTGGCGGATCGTGCGCGACAACGGCGACTGCTCCACATGCAGCCGTTTTGCCGCCCGGCCGAAATGCAGCTCCTCGGCCACGGCGATATAACAGCGAAGATGACGTATGTTCATGTGCTTTCCCCAGAAGGTGGCGTCCATTCCTCTGACTGTAGGGCACCTCTAAAAACCTACCCCTCACGGTAGAATCGACGTGCCCTTGATCCTCCGGAGCCTCGCCCATGCTCAGTCTGTTTGCCGACCAGGAACGTGAAGCCAAACTGGACAGCTTGGGCGACCCACTGGCCCTGCTGAACAAGCATGTGGACTTTGCCGCCCTGGCAGCCGAGACCGACCGCTGGGCTCCCAGGCCCAGCCGGGCCAAGGGTGGTCGGCCGCCCTACCCAACGGAGCAGATGACGCGCCTGCTGGTGCTCCAGCAACTGTTCAATCTGTCCGACGAGCAGATGGAGTTCCAATTGCTCGACCGCATGAACTTCCAACGTTTTGCCGCTCTCAAGCACTCCGGCCGAGTTCCGGATCGCAACACAATCTGGCTCTTTCGCGAGCGCCTGGTCAAAGCCAACGTCGAGCACCAGATCTTTGCCGAGGTACGGCGTCAGTTGCAGGCACACGGCTTCCGGGCGCGCGAGGGGCAGATCATCGATGCCAGCATTGTTCGCGCGCCCATCCAGCACAACACGACCGATGAGCAGGCTGTGGTGAAGGAGCAGGCCGTGCCGGTCGAGTGGTCACCCGCCAAGCGCCGGCAAAAGGATGTCGAGGCACACTGGGCGAAGAAGCATGGCAAGTCGTATTTCGGCTACAAGCTGTCGGTCAGTGTGGATCGCCGGCACAAGCTGATCCGCTGTGTGCGGGTGAGCGATGCAAGCGAGGCCGATACCCTGCACCTGGTGGATGTGCTCGACCGAAGCAACAGTAGCCGGGACTTCTGGGCGGATCGCGGTTATCACGACAAGCCCAGGGAGCACTGGCTCAAGCTGATCGGCTGGCGGCCACATATCCAGCGCAAGGGACAGGCCGGTAAGCCTATCGGAGAGCGGGACAAGGCACGGAACAAGCGCATTGCCAGCCCCCGGGCACGCGTCGAGCATGTATTCGCCAGCCTCGCGCAGATGGGCGGCAAGATGATCCGGAGCATTGGTCTGGCACGTGCGGAATTTGGCCTGATGGTCAAGTCGGCGGTCTACAACCTCAAGCGGATGTCGAGCCTGCTGGAAATGGTCTGAACCGGGTCGCCGGTTGCGTATCGCAACCGGCCATGCAAGATGCCCTGCGAGCACGTAACCCGGCGCTCGGATGCCATGGGCGGCGCCCGCTGCTGCCAGACTTAGTCCAGATGTGCGTTTTTAGAGGTGCCCTGAAGTCGACCAGAAATACATGACTACTTCAGACCAGCCCTAAATTAAAACAAATTCAGGAATACCCTACGCACCACGTAGGAACCCCTCACAAATAGAGCCACCTCCAACTTGCATGATGCAAAATCTCACTATCAAGAGGCCACATGTACTCTTGATAGTGAGAATTCCGGGAATCAAACTGGCTACCCATGCTCCGGTAGACATCCCCCAGTCTATGCTTGGACAGGGGCGCCCAGCCCATAACCAACCATAGACAGACTACCGGCGACTTTGTAACCTCAAGCCAGGTTCTGTAGCTTCTTCCATTTTTGCCCATGTCGTGCTTCTAGCGCGCGACCCAATTGATTCAAGGGGTTGCGTATGGGTAAGGAGCGTTATGCGACACAAATGGCGAAAAATATTACGCCACATGAGTCACCTACTTATAGCTGGGCATCTCAGAGGAACGTTCACTATGTTTAGTACTTTGCTTGACGCAGTCGACTCCCATTGTCCTGAGTCACAAATGAAGGTTACACCTGAGCAGCACAAGGCATTGATTGATGACGCCCTCCCTTGGCTCTCCATTGAGGCGGAGCTATTACTGGGCGCCACTAAGGCTCTTCTCGGCGATGGCATCTTCGACACGTCCGAGATCGGCTTCGAATACAGCACTGTGAAGCTTGATGAAAATGGCGCCATGGACCTTCCTATTTCGTTTGGAAACATGTATGTCCGCCCTGAGAGAAAGAACCGAGCCCTCTCGTTGGATCTAACCATCTTGCGCAGCTATACAAGTCGCCTTGGGCTTCATCCAGCATCCGTAGAAATCGAATTGGATATCCGTAATCGCAACGCCAAAATGATTTTCGAGTCCATGTACAAGGACTACCGCGCACAGATATGCCGACTTCTAGAGCAAGCGCAGATAACCTTCTTTACATCCTATTGTTCAGACATCGTTGGAAAAGCTAAGAGTAATAAGGTAGCAGTGAAGCTAGACGAGTACTTCTCTGACCCTGAGGTTGATAACTGCTTTACGCTGAGTAAGTCCTGCCCCCGTGACACTAAGCATTCCGCTGCCATCCGGGCATTCTTAGCGCTGTCAACGCTATTCGTCGCGTGCCGCGCTTCGCTCAATGGGAAAGCTTGGCGGCCCGCTCTTGAGAAGAACCTCCATAGGTTCGCGTAGCGATGCCCAACCTATCATTCCACCGGCCCTGCGCGAAAAGCTGCGCAGGCCTGGGAATTCAGACGCTAGACAATTAGCCACAACCCAAATTCACACAAGGAACTTAGTAGTTGAACAAATTTGAAAATTTCAATGTAAATGGTGGCAACAACCAGCTTGGTAACAACAACACCCAGAACAACGTAACAAATAATAACCACCATCATCACAACAACGAAAACAAAGGCGGCGGTGAAGAAACCATACCGATTGCTATCGGAGCCGTTGTTGGATTAGCTGCTTTAATTTGGTGGTTTTTCAGCCATATTGATCAGGTGTATTTCTATCTAAATATTATTATTATTTCCTCGCCGGGATTGTCGTTACTCGCTGCAAGCGTGCTTCTTATTACCAGCAACATCACCCAAGACGATATATTTCGGTTTTTAGGCTGCATTTTCTATGCGCTTGGCTTATTGGGCCTTGCTATGCTAGCGAGAAACCACGCTCCATCCGACGTAATTCAGCTTTCAGAACAGGTTAAGTTTATGGAATTTTGGCGTGGGCTTGAGAGTCACGAAAAGAATTTAGTGCTTGCAAATTTCCTATCTACAATATCCATCGGCATAGCTGCTTTAGTGGTACACCTTGGTTCCATTAGACAGTTAGCATACGCTCTTGCAAAGCCAAGTCGAACAGGCTTTTTCTACGAGCTCTACTCAATAACCACCCCTTTCAGAATGCGCTTTATTTCAGCGGTGATTGCTATATTAAGCGGTCTTGTATGGGCAGCAATGAATGGAAAACTACCTGGTATCAATGCCTAAGGATGGTCTGAAGTAGTCATGTATTTCTGGTCAACTTCAGCCCCCTTCGATTTTGAAAGCGGAGAGTCGATCAAAAACGATCAGATCACCCGCCCATTTCTGTGTTTTTAGCTGCCGCGAGCACCTCGCGGCAGCCATTTCCCACATTACAGGCGCACCTCCGCCGCATTCGCCAGTAAATGTCGGCGGGCCATCCACAGGTTCGACGTATGCGATCCATGAACCCCACCTACCGCAAGACGGGGCGACAGTTTACCGTGGCATCTCTGGCGAGCAGTTCCACGGCAGCAAGGCTTCGTAGTCTTCGACCGATGAGACATGCGGCAACCGCTCCAGTACGTGGCGCAGCCACGTATAGGGCTCCTGGCCGTTGATCTTAGCGGTTTCGACCAAACTATAGATCTGCGCACTGGCCGTGGCACCCTTGGGCGTATCGCTGAACAACCACGCCTTGCGGCCGATGACAAATGGCTTTATTGCACGCTCCGCCGTGTTGTTGTCGATCGGTAAAAAACCGGCCTCCACATAACGCTCCAGCCGACTCCAGTTGCTGGCCAGATAATTAACAGCCTTGCCCAGCACGCTTTGTGGCGTCACCTGTGATTGTGTTTTATCCAGCCAGCTTTTCAACTGGGCCAGGATCGGCAGGCTCATTTCCTGTCGACCGATAAAGCGCTGCTCATCGCTGACGTCCTTGAGCTCACGCTCGATGCCGTACAGTTTGTTGAGCATCGTCAGTACGATATCAGCACGCCCGGCCTTGCCCTTGGGCTGGACTTTCTGAGCATCGACAAACTTGCGTCGTGCATGCGCCATGCACGCCAACCGCTCGACACCTAGCTGCAACGCCAACCATGGCCGGATTATACCGGCTCAGGTCACGAAACGTGGCGTCAAAACCTGATGTGGACGGTTACGCCAGAGATCAAAACCGTCGAGCAACCAGTTCAGTTCTTGAACGCTCAGTACGATGGCCTCGTCGCTGGCATCGGGCGATGTCTTGAAACGCTCTGACTCCAAACGCTTGAGCCACAGGCAAAAGCCATTGCGCTCCCAATAAAGGATCTTCACTCGATTACGTGGCTTGTTGAGAAAGACGAAAAGCACTGGATCGAACACCGCGACCTTGATATCCAACTCCACCAGCGCGGCCAGGCCATCAATGGATTTTCGAAAGTCCACGGGTTTGGGGTAGAGATAGACTTTTTCGACTTTGGCATCGGGGCGCATCATGGCGCTGGCTCCAGGAATAGATCGGGAGCACAGCGTCAAGGATCAAGCTTGGGCTTTGAATGTGGGGTTCATGGAGCGGTTACGAAGCAGGTACCTTAAAAACCTCCCCGCACTATGACGGGGAGGCTGGTTTGGACAGTTGGACGGGACAGACAGACAGACAGACAGACAACAACTACACACCGATAATAGTTATATCCCCATTATCTATATTTTTTTTCAGCCAGCGCGACAACTCCCCCCCCCCCTTGATCAACCCATCTTTAAAATTATTGAACCTCAGGAGAAACTCATCCTCAGACCACTCATAGAACCAAAACCTTCCTTTAAACACACTTCCATCAGAGGCCAAAGCCAATTCCACCAAGAGAGAATCTACATCTTCAGTTATTTTCCTCCAAATCTCAGCAGAGATCCTGCTCTCCCCCCAATGGCCATAATTTGCGTACGGGGGATAATGTTTAAAAATCAACGGTTCAAAGAATCCAAAAAAATCCTCATCCAAGAAAACCGACTGATCTTTTCCATTATTGCCAGAAGGAACCAACTCCATGACAAGGCCGCTAGTTACTTCGGAGCGAGGTTTGATTCTAAAATCTATAAACATATATAAACCCTAGGCATTAGGGTAATTATTTCTTGCCAAACGATACAATTCTACCATCCGGCGCCATGTCAACATATTTTCCATTTTTTGTATATCTAACGACTCCTTCCGTTGCGCCGGGCACAGATTTTTTTGTAGCCCCTTTTAAGTTCTTCGCAAACTCTTGCGCCTTATCCAAGTACTGCTCTTCGGTTTTTGCGCCAACTTCTTTCCCATGCTTATCAAAATGTTTAGCTAGCGAATCTGACGAAGAGTCGAAACTACCTTCATGCCAATTTTCACTGTTTCCACTCTCAGCCTCATCATAATAGACATCCGGATGGAACTGATCTATCTCAGGCCCTGCCAAGCTATTGTTCGGGACGAGCATTCCCCCTACGAAAGCTACACCTTGTGGGCCAAGCGTTTGGGCAACTGCTCCGAGTTTTCCTGCCAGTTTGATTGCCTGGACAGCTTCCTGCCCCGTCGGATCAGTCCGGTTGAACGGATTGTTCCCCACATAGGCATACAGGTTCATATCGCCCTGGTAGCCAATCGGGTCGGTCTGCAGGAAGCGACCCAGGGCCGGCGAGTAGAAGCGTGCCTTGTAGTAGTACAGGTTCACCTGCGGGAGGTACTGCTGCCCGGTGTAGCGGAAGCGCTGGGTGCCGGCGGTGTTCGGCTCGCCGTACGGGCCGTAGCTGAAGGTCGCCGTGCTGGTGCCCGTGGTGTTGGCCTGGGCGATGATGCTGCCCTGGTGGTCCGCGTACAGCCAGTTCTTGCTGGTGGTGGCGGCGCCGTCGTAGGCCAGCAGCGGTTCGTCCACCCCAGGACCGAACACGTAGCGCTTCAGCAGGGCGTTGGCGCTGTTGTATTCGGCGGCGAGGTTGTTGCCGTCGTAGAGCAGGTCGGTTTGTACACCGGCCAGCACGGTACGCCGCAGGCGGCTTTCCGGGTCGTAGCTGAAGGTATTGACGGTGGTGCCCTGGGTGACGCTGCGCAGGCGGTTGTCCGGATCGTAGGCGTAGGGATGAGGAAATACCTTAGACGGAAAAGCCATCTGTCCACGCACAGGCTGAACCCAGCTGGCTCAATAATGAAGAAACCAGTCAATCGCAGGCAGTACGAGGAAAAACTCAGTTGAAAAGCCGGTAGACAGACAGGTCAATCGCTGAAATCTGAAGCGTGTACCTCAAAAAACCTCCCCGCACTATGACGGGGAGGCTGGTTTGGACAGTTGGACGGGACAGACAAAAATCAATTATGTATCCTAACATCACCTAGCGAGAAACTCTTCCTCTCTTTACTTAGCTCGGAGTCATCCAGATACACTTCTACATCCGCACTATTTCTATCTCCTCGCACATAATAAGTATATCTTCGATATGGAGGGCGCAGCCCCCCGCCAGAGATTAATTTTTTCTCCAGAGATATCACATGAAAATTGCCAACTACACTCTTAACGCTCTCATTGCCTCTGACATATTCTTGCATTTCAATATTAAGCTCCTCCCTGCTCCAGATCCAATCAACTGAATACCCCACCAGAGCAGCCAGCAAAATCAGAACTGATAATTTTATTAATTTTTCAGCCACTCATACTACTCCCAAACCTACCAATGACTATAGCTTCCAAACTCAGAGGAGACTGAGGCAGAAAAACTCATGCCGAGCTTTGCATTAGCCGTGGGATCAACACTAATCACCTTATCCGTATATGAGTAGTATCCCTTTCCAAAATCAGGCGTGGTAACCGCATTGGCTGTAGACGCTCTAAAAGCCCCGCCCACTGCAACAACTGCAATACCAGTTGACGCCGACACATCAGCCACCTGCCTCGCAATATAGCCAGACCCCTCCGGCAAAGTATGCTCTGACGGCTTGCCAGTTGGATCGTACGAGAATGAAGTACCATAACCAAGCCCTACTTTTCCGGTCGCCTCAAGTGCCCCATGATCCCAGCTAATATTAACCCCTCCACCGACAATCCGGTAACCTTCTGCAGTAACTGAGAAATTGGAGTTGTATAACTTATCTGCTGACGCCCCAATCTGCCCCTTGAACTTATCAACCTGCTCCGAGACGTTCCCTGTCGGGTCGGTCCTGTTCAACGGATTGTTCCCCACATAGGCATACAGGTTCATATCGTCCTGGTAGCCAATCGGGTCGGTCTGCAGGAAGCGACCGAGGGCCGGCGAGTAGAAGCGTGCCTTGTAGTAGTACAGGCTCACCTGCGGGAGGTACTGCTGACCGGTGTAGCGGAAGCGCTGGGTGCCGGCGGTGTTCGGCTCGCCGTACGGGCCGTAGCTGAAGGTCGCCGTGCTGGTGCCCGTGGTGTTGGCCTGGGCGATGATGCTGCCCTGGTGGTCCGCGTACAGCCAGTTCTTGCTGGTGGTGGCGGCGCCGTCGTAGGCCAGCAGCGGTTCGTCCACCCCAGGACCGAACACGTAGCGCTTCAGCAGGGCGTTGGCGCTGTTGTATTCGGCGGCGAGGTTGTTGCCGTCGTAGAGCAGGTCGGTTTGTACACCGGCCAGCACGGTACGCCGCAGGCGGCTTTCCGGGTCGTAGCTGAAGGTATTGACGGTGCTGCCCTGGGTGACGCTGCGCAGGCGGTTGTCCGGATCGTAGGCGTAGGTGGTGCTGCCGCTGTTGATCAGGTTGCCGTTGCCGTCATAGGCCAGGGTGGCCGTGCCAACCTTGGTGTACTGGTTGAGGCCGTTGCTGGTGTACGCCAGGGTGCCGGCGGCGGCGTTGTTCCACTGGTAGAGGTTGTTGGTCCAGGCCGCCTGGGTAAGGTCGCCCACCTGGTTGCGGGTGTAGGTGTATTTTACGTCCTGGGCGGTGCCGGCGAGGAAGTGTTCCAGGCTCGCGGTCTGCCCTTGGGCGTTGTAGGTGTAGCCGGTGCTGGTGCCGTTGCCCAGGGTCACCGTGGTGCGGCGACTGAGGTCGTCGTAGGCGTAGCTGGCCAGGTTGGCGCTGCCATTTTCCTTGATGGCGGTGGGCCGGTTGAGGCTGTCGTAGGTGGTGGTGGTGTAGAAGGCATCCGGCCAGGTGATACGGGTGCGGTTACCTGCCGTGTCGTACAGATAGCTGAGCTTCTTGCCGCCGGTGGTGGTGGAAGTAAGGCGACCGGCCATGTCCCAGGCGAAGTCGACTGGACGATTTCCGACTTGCTTGCATGATGTGGCTGAGTCGCTGCGATTTCCCCCTCAACTGCCCCTCCCTGGATTCAAATCCGCCATCGATCCAGCGAACGAAGTGGAACAGAGATGTGGCGATGGTTGCTTGGGCTCTGGTGGAACTGGCTGGCAAGGCTTCGACTCAAGAAAACCAAACCCATAACACCTTGCGGCTGGAGACGGCTATCCCCTACTTCATCGATACGCTCCGCGCGCAAACCCGAGTGGGTTGTCGATGAATTGATCCGCCTGAAAGCGCTGATGCCACAGAGCGGTTGTCGCAGCCTGGCCGATACCTTCAATCGGCTGCATGTCCGGCGTCGGCAAATGACGGTGAGCAAGTCCTTCGTCGCCTATACCCTGCGCCGCGAACGTTATGCCGTGGAGTGCAAACGCCGGGAACTACGACGACGCTTACCTTTCTCGCCTCCGCGCAATGCGGTGTGGGCTATGGATTTGACGGGCAAGCAAGATATCCAGGGGCAGCAACATTCGATTTTCGGCCTCATCGACCATGGCTCCCGACGCTTACTCCGCCTGGAAGCACTGACCAGCAAGAACGCCTGGACGCTGCTTGGCCATCTGTTCCTCGCCATTGGACAACATGGCAAGCCCAACGCCTTGCGCACGGATAACGAGCGGATATTCACCAGCAGACTCTTTCGTGGCGTCCTTCGGCTGGCAGGGATTCGTCATCAACGGAGCGACAAAGGTTGTCCTTGGCAGAACGGCAGAATCGAGCGGCTATTTGGCACGCTCAAGGGAAAACTGGATCAGTGGCGAGTGTGGGACGGCGGGCAACTTCAGGTGGCCCTGCAGCAATTCTGCTTCTGGTACAACCAGGTACGGCCGCATCAGAACCTGAGGGGCCAGACACCGTGGGAAGCTTGGTATGGGATCGATCCGTACAGCCGAACGATCACTCGCGTCGAATGGTTTGAAGCCTGGGAGGGTTTGTTGACTGGCTTCTATCTGACCGGATAGGGATGAGGAAATACCTTAGACGGAAAAGCCACCTGTCCACGCACAGGCTGAGCCCGGCTGGCCCAATAACGAAGAAATCAGGCAATCGCAGGCAGTACGAGGAAAAGTTCAGTTGAAAAACTGAAAACGGACAGGTCAATCGCTGGAATCTGAAGCAGGTACCTCAAAAAACCTCCCCGCACTATACGGGGAGGAAGGTTTGGACAGTTGGACGGAACACCGCCGCGTTGGGGTAGCTGCGGGCGGTCAGGCGGTTGAGCTTGTCCCAGGTCTG
>RCUL01000242.1_pt1 | contig 38114 bp, 44 predicted proteins | sample 2167521 | NCBI WGS metagenome assembly RCUL01 (sample SAMN09932745, study PRJNA488358) | compost metagenome | feature: garden; material: soil; isolation source: compost soil in acetic acid-enriched culture | place: Germany: Experimental Botanical Garden Goettingen | collected 2016-01-27
TCTCGGCCAATGCCTCGCGCTGGCTCTGGCTGCGCAGCCCCATGCTGTGGGCGGCCCTGGCGGGGCTGCTGGTGGCCAACTTGCAGATCCCGCTGCCGGACTATCTGGTGACCAGCGCCTCCCTGCTCGGCCAGATAGCTGTTCCCCTGATGCTCTTTGCCCTCGGCATCCGCCTGATGGAGGGGGAGCTGGATCACCTGGGGCTGGCGCTAAAGTTGTAACCGACCACTGAGAATGAAAAAACCGGGAGCAGCCGAAAGTAAGTGGGATCTCGTGGGACAAACTCAAGGCTGATAAGGCTTAGAGGGGGAGCGGGAGGTGCCAGGTGCGGACGGCGCCAAAATGAAAGATCACGGACGAACTTCGGGGGCGTTGCGCCAAAAATGAAAACCCAGGGCGCGTGGTCGGCAATACAGTTTGGGGTTTAACTCGGCGTTTAAACCCCATTTTGAAGCGGCCCAGGTTAAAAGAAATCGTGCCCGGCCCAGACTACCTTGCCGATCACGGCCAGGCTTTCCAGCTGATTGGCGGGAACGACCTGCAGGGGGTAATCAACACGGTTATCGCTGATGATTGTGATCCCGCCATCGAAGTTTTTCTGCAAGCGCTTGGCATAGAGTTCCTCTCCAAGCCGCAACACGAAGATGGATCCATCTTCGATCTGATTCTTGCTGATATCGACCAGGATGGAGTCGCCAGAGTGAATGGTGGGTTCCATGCTGTCGCCTTTGGCAAAGACCACCACCAGGTTATCCGGGTTCAACTTGCGAAACGTGAGCCACTTGCGGCGAAAGGCCAGCTTACGTTTAACCTCATGGTCATCATTGAAAGCTCCATGGCCGGTACTCACGGTGACATGGTAGCCATCGATCAGCGCGTACTCCTCATCAAACTCATCAGGTCGCACAGTCTGCTCGGCAACCCCATCGGGATGTTTCGGGCCCTGACCCGTGGCCAGCCACTCCAGATTCACATTGCACGTTCGTGCAATGCGCAGCGCCTTGTCGATGGTGGGCAGTGAATTAAACGGGGGGAAGTATTTGCGCATCCCCGACTCACTCATCCCCACCAGTTCGGCAAATGCCTTGTAGCTCAGACTCCCACGCAGCTCATCCAGGCGGTCGCTCAGAGTATCCATTCCAGCCATCAGAAAAGATACTTCACCGTCTTTTTGTGCTGATTGTGGTTTTTCTTCATAACGCTCTGACATACAAGGAATTCTCGGCTAGTGGCTATTGCTGGTGAGTCGATAGACAAAAAATTCCGCACAAAAAGACTTGTCAATCTTTTTGGGGTGATCAAACATTCATATGTGACGCATTGCGACATAAAATCATTCTTTTATGAATGATAAAGGTACGCGTTGCGACACTTGATGATACCGAAACGGGGTGAGTATGTCAGGGAAAACACCAGAGTGGATCAGGGCTGAGCTCATAAAACGCGGATATTCCCAGGCTGCTTGGGCCCGCGCCAAAGGGTTGCATCCCAGAGCTGTGCAGCGCTGCATCAAGCAATATGCCCCATCCATGGGCGTCAGCCCCAAGCGAAGGGAAAGCCGTTCCATCATGACGCTGCTTTCCGAATCGCTGGGCCTCGATTTGCTGGGAGGTGACCAATGAGCTCCTGGTTCACCGCCCAATTACTGGCCGGATTGGTTGGTATGCCAGCCTATCCCGACGGTGTGCGCAAGAAGGCAGAGCGTGAAGAGTGGCAAAGTCGCAAGCGTGAGAAAGGCAAGGGCACCGAATACCACATCAGCTCTTTGCCTGCCGAGACCCGTCGTTATCTGGCCGAACGCGCAGTGGCTGAGCAAGGTCAGGCGGTGACCGATCATGCGGCCGGTGGCAAGGCGATGGCCAAGCTGCTTGCTCGTGAAGTGCCAGTGAAGCCGGATGCGGGCCGCAAATTGCTGACCCTGGGCGCTGCCGCCCGCAAGAAGGTAGATGCCCGGCTGTTGATCCTGCAGGCCGCCGATCTCTTCCTGGCTCCTTATCAAGCCTGTCAGCAAGGGGAGGTGGGGCGCCGCGCCTTTATCGAGGCATACCGCACCCGCAGCCTGTCACTACCTGTGAGCGTCTATGAGCAGCAAAAGCCGTTCAGCCTGATCACCTTGCGGCGCTGGCAAGGCACCCTGGCCGATGCCGGCCCGGCGGCACTGGCAGGCAACTACCAGCGGGAGCGGCCATCCAGCGTCGAGCAAAGCCCGGATCTGGCCCGGTTCCTCACGGCATTAATCACCGCCAAACCGCACTTGGCCAACAAGTGGGGGGCGCTGCATGAGTTGGCGACCCAGTACAGCGAGATGAACCAGCTTGGCTGGCAGATCCCCAGCCAGTCCTCCTTGCGCCGCTGGCTGGTCAAGTGGTTGGCAGAGAACAAGGTGGCCTTTACCTATGCCACCAACCCCGACGCTTACAACAACAAGTACCGCACTGCCATCGAAGAGATGTACCCCTGGATGGGCCAGCCCAACGACGTCTGGGAGTTCGACAGTACCCCTGTCGATGCCATGTTGGTGGAAGGCCGCCACAGCATTATCGCGGTGATCGATGTGTTCACCCGTCGGGTGCGGTTGCTGGTGGCCAAGACCTCATCGAGCGAGGGGATCTGCCTGCTGCTGCGCAAGACCCTGCTGACCTGGGGCACCCTCAACGGCAACGGGGTGATGCGTACCGACAACGGTTCCGATTACGTGAGCCAGCGGGTCATGTCCATCTGCACCCTGCTCGGCATGAGCGTCAGCCGATCCAACGCCTATTCGGGATGGGAGAAGCCGCATATCGAGCGCTTCTTCCGCACTCTTTCCCACGGTCTGATCGAGTTGCTGCCCGCCTATATCGGGCACTGCGTGGCCGATCGCCAAGTGATCGAGGCTCGCAAGAGCTTTGCCCAGCGGCTGGAGGAGAAGCGCAAGCCGGATGCGGAAAAAGAGATCTACGAACTTGCCATGACAGCCGGCCAGTTACAGACCCTGCTCGATGACTGGCTCGATGCCCGTTATCACAACCGCAAACACAGTTCGCTCGGGATGACCCCCAACGAGAAGTACCAAAGCGCCCGCTATCAGCGCCGCGCGATCGTCGATGAGTCGGCGCTGGATCTGCTGCTCAACCATATCGGTGAGGCCACTGTCTCCAAGGGCTTCATCAAGGCCAGCGGCCTCAAGTACAGCGCCCCGGAGTTACTGGAGAACAGTTGGAAGAGCCAGCGGGTCAGCGTGTTCCTCGACCCGAGCGATGTGGGCCGGGCCATCTTGTATCGCACTGGCGACTGGAACGAGCGGATCGAGGCCGTGAACCTCGACCTGCTGGGGAACGGGGTGAGCCCGGATGCCTTCCGCGCCGCCAAGCGTGCCGATGCCAAGGCGCTGGCGAGTTTTCGCCGTGAGATGCGCAGCCTCGCCAAGACCTTCGGCATCAACGAACTGCATCAGGATGTGGTGCGCCACTTCGTTGACCAGGCGCGTGATGTTGCTCAGTTCCAACGCAGTGATCTAGGGCTCGATAACCCGGCATTGGCGGCGCTCTCAGGCATTGCCGCACCCACTGAACCTGCCCAATTCAGCGCGGCAGAGCTGGCTGCGATAGAAGCCCGCCGCGAAGAGAAAGCAGCCCGCGCACAGGCGACTGCCGGGCAGGAATCCAGGGCGCTCAAGACCGAGTACGAACAGGCCATGTATCTGGCCGAGAAGGAGTTGGATGCTCCGCTCGGCGAGCGGGAGAAGGAGTGGCTGACCAAGTACCTCTACAGCCACAAGCTGATGGCGAAACGGATTATCCGCCATCTGGAAAACATCAGGGCCACTCGCAACACCCTAGCCAAAGGTTAACGAGCGGCCCTGTACATCTACTTCATAAGGACAAGAAGACTATGAAACACAAGATCGTCGAAGTCAAAAACATGATCAAGACCGAGCAGTTGCTCGACAACTTGCTCAACCGATCCAGCATCGTGCCGGGCATCGGGTTGATCCACGGCCCTTCCGGCTTTGGCAAGACCACCGCCGTGGAGTGGTTGTTCAACCAGGACGAAGTGAACGGCATCTATGTGCGCTGCTACAAGGCCGACACCGTGACCAGCTTGCTGGAGCAGATCTCCAAAGAGATCGGCATTCCTCAGCGCCACAACCTGCGGGCCCAGGTCGATAGCATCGTCGAAGCGGTACGGGCCGAGGAGCTGGCCATCTTCGTGGACGAGGCGGATTACGTGGTCGGGAATGCCCGCATCATGGAGACCCTGCGCGATATCTATGACGCCACCGAACAGCCGCTGATCCTGGTGGGGATGGAGGAGATTGCCCGTCGCATCAGCCAGCGCAAGCAGCTGTTTAACCGCATCTCTCAGTGGATCGAATTCAAGCCCGCCGACCTGGAGGATGTCTCCCTCATCGCCAACGAGATGCTGGAGGTTGACGTGGAGATTGACGACGCCCTGCTGGACCTTATCCGCAAACGCTCGAACGGGGTGGTGCGCACCATCGTCTCGGCCCTGGACAAGATAGAGAAGATGGCCATGGCCTCTGATGCCCGGATTATCCGGCTGGAGGACGTGGACGCGAGCGAACTGCTGCATGACGTGCGCCGCAGCCGGTAGCCCAAGGACAGCACATAACAACAAAGCACGGGAGGGATTCCAGGGTGGATAAAAACAGTGAACCCATGACGGCACGCGCTTGGCAATGGATGTGCGAGCAGGAAACTTTCGTCATCAAGGATGTGGTTGCCGTGACCGGTATGTCAGAGCCCCACATTTACAAGGTTGTGAGAGATTGGCTTTCCTCTGGCCATCTGATTAAAAACCCAGCGGGTGTTGCGACGAAACCGGCTTGGTTCAAGGTAGCCACTTTGGGCAAGGCCCCGCCAATAGGGAAAAACAGTGGAACGAAAAAGCCCAAATGTCGGAGCAAGCGCAAAACCAATCAGCAGAAGATGTGGAACACCATGAAGATCAGCGGCCGATTTACCTTGGCGGATTTGATGCTCACCGCCAACGTCAGCCAGCGTCAAGCCTGGCATTTCACTAACAGCCTGGTCAAAGCGGGTTATGTGAATGTCCTCTACAAGGTGGACAAATTTTTGCCGGTGCGAGCGAGAACAGGTTTAACAGGGCGGTTCCAACTGGTCAGAGATACCGGTCGCCATTCCCCTATCTGTCGGGCCAATGGTTGTTGGGATCAAAACCAGAAGCAGCTTTATCCGTTCCTGATGGAGGGGGATAAGCATGGACACGTGGCTTGAGGTATTGCAGGCCGAAGTCGGGGCCAGTTCGTTGGCCGTGGTGGCCGAGAAGCTTGGTCTGTCCCGCACCACGATAAGCCAGGTCTGCAACGAGAAGTACCCAGGAGATCTGGCCCGGGTGCAGAAGCTGGTGGAAGGCAACCTGATGGGACACAAGGTGACCTGCCCCATTTTGGGGGAGATCCCGGTGCATCAGTGCCTGGCCCATCAGCGGCGACGGGCGGACGAGGTTGGGACCAGACCGATGGACATCAAGCTCTGGAAGGCCTGTCACAGTGGCTGCCCCCATAGCCAGCTCAGTGAAGATCAGCAACTGCGCCGGCCGATGCGCCTCGCCGTCGAACAGGTTGGCAGAAGTGTGGAGAAGGGCGCCCGCTATGACGCAGAGGCCACCCTCTCCAGGTTGCGCCGCCAAGCGAAAAGCGATGGAGAGAACGCCAGCAGCAGCCTGCGCATCTTGGCTGAGCTGCTGGCCGAGGAGCTCAAGATCCTGGGCATCAAATACAACCGGCTGCTCGACAAGGTTGAGAAGCACGGCCAGTAAACCAGCGGGCTCGGGGTGTGCGGTGGGCCCAGTGACGAGATCACAAGGAGAACGGGATGAACAGAAATCTGCATAAGACCGCCGAGCAGTTGCGGATCTGGCTGACGGCGAAAGGGTGCAAGGTGAGTACCAGCCGTGTATGCCACACCCCCTTGTTGGCGGTGACCGGCCCGCTGCCCGAGGCGATGACCAAGCGGGCAGTGTGGGGGCGGGAGTGCCTCGCGGGTGTGGTGCGGGATGTAGCAATCGTGCGTTTCGGTGGCTGCCTGCTGCACTGGCGTCAGTAAGCGACCACCGAACCACAACGGGATAAATCAAGGAGAGCTTTATGCAAGAAGCACAGACCAAAGAGACGACGCCGATGCGGCAGAACGCCCAGGGGCACTGGGTACCGGAAACCCTAATCGCCCCAGCGGACAAGCTGCGCGATGAGGTGGTGATGGGCATCATCGCGGCAGCCAAGGAAGAGCGCTCCCGCCTGGCCGCCTTCAAGATCGGCGCAATGCAGCAGATCGCCGACTTTGTGGACCTCTCGGCCGAGCAGTATGGCGTGGCTTGGGGCGGCACCAAGGGCAACGTCACCCTGCTCAGCTTCGACGGCCGCTACAAACTCATTCGAGCGGTGGGGGAACACCGCAAATTTGATGAACGGATCCAGGCGGCCAAGGTGCTGATCGATAGTTGCATCGAGCGCTGGAGCGATGGGGCCAGTCCTAAGCTGCGGGCCCTGGTGGACCACGCCTTTCGGGTTTCCAAGGCCGGTCATATCGACGTCAACCAGGTGCTCTCCTTGCGTCAGCTCAACATCGAGGACGCCGACTGGGAGCAGGCCATGCAGGCGATCGCCGATGCCATCCAGGTGACCGGCACCAGCCAATACCTGCGGCTCTACGAGCGGGACGGCCAGGGGCGTTACGTCCAGATGAGCCTGGATCTGGCCAAGCTGTAATGGAGGTGTGCGCGATGGAAATCAACGTAGAACAAGCCGAAGAGCAACTGCTGCTCTGTGAACAGATCAGCGAGACCGAAGGCACCTGCTACCCCGACGACACCTATGAGGATGGTATCAAGGCCGCTTTGTTATGGGTGCTGGGGCTTGGCCCGGCGCCGCTGAGCGAAGAGGAGTACCAGGATCTGATGCCGCTGCAGTTTCAGCAGTGACAGTGCGAAACAGGGTGGCCACGCCGCCCTGTCTGCCCGGCGTGGTGGCCGGGTACTGATGAGCAGCCGACCTGGGCCCAGGTCTTCACCGCCTCGAACAAGGAGCACGGCGATGACCAAAACAGAGATGGATATTCGGCTTACCAAGATTTTCAGCGCGGCCGCCATTGCACTGGCGACCCCTGACAAACGGGCTGTGTGCAGACAGCTCAAGCAGTTTGATAGAGAGGCTCGCCTGCAGGGTTTTCATGCCCTGGCAGGGGAAGCCAGCCAGATGCGCTGGCAACTGGTGGCGGAGTTGCAGCAGGCCAGAGCGGCAGAGGTCCATCATGGCCGCGTCTAACTGGCAGGCCTTGCTGGCCTATGTGATGAAGTTCGGCGCCCTGAGCCAGCCGCAGGCAGAGCAGTGGCTGGACAGCCATTGTCCACAGTGGCGCTGCGGGGAGGAGGTAACTGCTGGCCAAATCTGGGTAGCGAAAGCGGGGAGGGGAGCATGATAACGAGCAATGAACGCACCCGCTTGATCCGGTTAGTGCAGGTGGGTCGTCGCTCTTTGGGGCTGGACGATGAAACCTATCGGGAGCTGTTGGCCCAGCAGAGCGGCAAGCGCTCGGCGGCAGAACTGACGCTCCAGGAGTTGGACAAAGTGCTGCTGGCCATGAAGGGGGTGGGGTTTAAACCGACCGTTAAACGTGCCGTAAACGGGGGCAAACCAAAGCGTTTAAGCCCGACTCGCGGCGCCCCGACCAAGACCGCCGAGATAGGGGTGATCCGGGCTATCTGGATCACCATGCACCGCCATGGCCTGCTGCGTGATGGCAGCGAGACGGCGCTCAATCACTATGTGGAGCGTCAGACGGTGCGGATCAACAACGGGATCGGGGTGGCAGAGGTAGCCTGGCTCAGCGATACGCTGGCCTACCGGGTACTGGAATCCCTCAAGAACTGGCATAAGCGGGAGATGGTCAAGGCGTTGCAGGTGGCCAAGAAAAATGTCCCCATCAATGAGAAGACCGGACGAGTGGCAGGCTATCAGGCCGTTCTCGGGGTGTTTGAGGAGATGCTACATGGATAAGAACCTCGACTTGTTTGCCGACGATCATGAGTCGCTGGGGCAGTTGGTGGACCGGTTGGATCAGGTCCCTGCGGCCGAGCTGACGGCCAAATGGCCCAAGGCACTGGCCGAGCTGGTCGATGTGCTCGCCTGTGAACTGGGGCGCAGCGGGATGGCGCCGGAGCTGGCCCGAGCTCAGGCCCGCAAGTTGGCGCTGGTGCAGGCCCACTATATGGGGGGCCGAGCGTATTACATCCCCACGGGTGATCACCTGAAGGCAGCCCTGCGCGACCGAGCCATCTGGGATGAGTTCAACGGCCGTAATATCGACCAACTGGCCCGCAAGCATGGGCTTTCGGTGCCCCAGACCTATGCAGTGGTTGCTGAACAGAGGCAATTACAAAGGTCAAGAATCCAATTGAGATTGTTTGATGAGCAATGAAGCCCTGTGTTCTAGCACTCTTTCCTCCAGAAACGTATACTCCGATGCCTATGGTTGAAGATGATATAGAGTTCCACATGCAGCAGAAAAAATACCGCCTCATTGACCTTTTTTCCGGGGCAGGGGGGATGACACTTGGATTTACAGACCATCGCTTTGGCGGTGGCTTTGAGTGCGTCCTGTCGGTTGATAACAATGCCGCGGCCATGGCTACCCATGAGGCTGCGTATGCTGCTCCATGCATAGTGGGTAACATCGAAGAATGGATAAAAACGAATCCTGTTATACCTGCTGCAGATGTTGTGATCGGTGGTCCTCCTTGCCAAGGGTTTAGCCTTCTCAATAAGAACAGAGATGGAGATGGAAGACGTGCCCTATGGGAACCCTATATGGATGTGGTGCATCTTTGTGGCGCGAAGATGTTTGTTATGGAGAATGTAACAGAACTACTGCGTTCTGATGAGTTCGGCGACATAGCAAAACGAGCTGCTAATATGGGGTTTGATCTAATATTTGACGTATTCAATGCGGCAGATTATGGGACACCTCAAACGAGAAAAAGAGCAATCATCATTGGCTGGAAAAAAGGGTTCGTTGTAGATCCTATCCTGCCTGCACCAACGCACTCTAAAGACCCAGAGAATGGATTGTTGGCATGGCGAACAGTCAAAGATGCTATTGCAGATCTCCCCGAACCTATAGGGACAGAGATACGCGATTGTAAACCACCGCTGAATCTTCACTTTGGTCGCAAGCCAACAGACGTCAGCCTAGCTCGCTATAAAGTTGTGCCCCCTGGTGGAAATCGATTTGACCTACAAAGGAACGCGCCGGAAATCACGCCTGCGTGCTGGATAAAGAAAACTTCCGGTGGAACTGACTTGTTTGGTCGTCTGTGGTGGGATCGCCCAAGCGTGACGATTAGAACCGAATTTTTCAAACCAGAAAAAGGGCGTTATCTACATCCTGAAAAGCATCGGCCCATTACTCACCGTGAAGCGGCCAGGCTGATGGGGTTCCCTGATGATTTTCCTTTCAAGGGCTCTAAGACCGAAATCGCACGTCAGATAGGTAATGCTGTGCCACCACCGTTGGCCGGTGCAATTGCGAACGCAGTTTATCGCGCACTCGCTAATCAGACCTCAAGCCAAGCGGCTTGAGGTCGTTCTGAAACTCGGGGAAAGTATGACAAGAAGATCTCGTCAAGAAGATCCAGAAGTTTTACGCAAGAAACTACTTGTTCTTATTCAGAATTTTGAAGATGAGCTTCAAAATGGAGACTTAAGAAGCAAAGTGATAGCGTTGGTCCCTGCTCATCATGTTTTTCGTGATCTTGGGAGTTCTCTTATCCCGCGGGAAGATGCCAAATCGGCACGGGACAGAATAGAGCGATACTTTACTAGCTACCCACGTCAGATTATCAGAGGAGACGAACTGATGGTCGTCTCAGGTATTGGCGAATGGGCTAGGAGGGCCCGAGAACTCCGGGTCCAATTTGGATGGAGTATTATCACCGGCATCACAGCAAAAGAGATGCAGGATGAAGGTGATTTTTCACTCAGTGAACTTAGTAAAAAAAAGCTCCGCCCTGATGACTATGTCCTGCTGGATGAGCGTCAAGATAAAGAAGCTGCATATCGTTGGCATACTGCCAATGATATTCGAAAAAAATCAATTGCAGTACAAGATAAGTTACTAGAGTTTCTGAAAGCGAACGTTGGGCAACCTGTCACAGGCGAAGAGCTTCGCTACGTGGCTAAAGGCAAAACAGAATGGGCCCGTAGAGTTAGGGAGTTAAGAACAGAAGAAGGTTGGGCCATTGCAACACGTACAACAGGCCGTCCTGATCTCCCGATCGGAGTCTATGTGTTAGAAAACACGCATCAAACTCCGCCACATGACCGAAAAATACCTGATGAGGTTAGACGTTCGGTCTTGGTAAGAGATAAATACTCGTGCCAAGAATGTCATTGGAACCATGACATGTGGAATAAGGCAGACCCCCGCCATCTGGAATTACATCATGTTGAACATCATGCAAAAGGTGGGGCGAATACAGAGTCAAATTTGATCACTCTTTGTACCGTTTGTCACGACAAGGTGCATCGTGATGAAAGAAAAAATAAAGGCATCTAATAGAGCACAGATTGATGTCTAAATAGCCAACTGTCAGGTGAATACCATCTCCATACAGTTCGTACTAACGCACCATAAACCCCCGCCCATAAGGCCCCTCGGTACGCTGCGATAACGCAGTTAATCGAGGGGCCTTTTATGTTGCCTGATAACTTTCCTATTGCACTCGTCTGGTTGCTTCGTCCCGATGTTGAAGGGGGCGAGGTCAACCATCCAAATGACCGGGGTGGGCATACCAAATACGGCATCGCAGATGCCGCCGACGGCAAGAAAGATGGCATGGCCGACCTCGATCGAGATGGCCAGCCGGATATCGCCATCTCGGCCCTGACTCCAGCCCATGCCGACCCCTTCTATCGTGCTAATTACTGGTTACCCGCCCGCTGTGAGCGGGTCGATAGCGTCTGCCCGTTGATTGCCATTGCCCTGTTTGACGGCGCTGTGCATCACGGCCCTGGGCGTTCGGTGCGCCAACTGCAGCAGGCGCTCGGCATCATGGCCGACGGAGTGTTGGGTTCACAGACCCTGCGGGTGCTGGCCGCCAAGACCGGTCGGGACGGTGGACGAGCCCTGCTGCTTACCCTGCTGGAGGTCCGCGCCAGCTTTATGCTCGGCATAGTACGCAAAGACCCGAGTCAGTGGGCCAATGCCCATGGTTGGGTCAACCGCCTGCTGCGCCTGCAGAGCTACCTGCTCTCTACCCGGTTCGGGGAGGGGGCGGCATGAGCAAATCGAGCCTCATCAACAAGCGTCGTCAGGCGTTGCAAGGGATCCAGGCCGCTGGCTATTTCGGCATCCCCGAACTCAAGAACCCCCGTTACCTCGCCTGCTTCAAGGATGGGCGCCGCGCCCATCTGAAGGCCTATCTGACCGAACCCGCCCCCACGGACCTGGAGACGATCCCGCTCTACAGCCATCACCCCACCCGACAGTCCCTGTTTGCCCAGGGCTGGCGGTCGGTGGGCGAGCTGGATCGCCTGCGGGCCCGTGCCCGTCATACCCCACCTCTACAGAAGGAAGCCCGTCATGCCTGATTCCCTGTTACCCCAAGCAAAGCCTGCGCTCAAGAGCCGCGCCGTGATCGGCGGTGTCATTGCCGTGGGGGCCGGTATCGCCGGCCTGTTCGGCGTACCGGTCGATGCCGGTACCCAAGCCAGCCTGGCCACTACCATCGTGGATCTGGCCAGTGCCATCGGTGGCCTGCTGGCCATCTGGGGGCGTCTCAAGGCGACCCATGTCATCAAGTAGGCCAGGAGACTCCCTTGAGCGACCCCATAGACCGCGCCCAGCAGCTCGATGCCGAGCGAACCGGGCGCCTTATTCAGTCCCATCAAACAAGGGCAAGGCCCCATGGGGATGGCATCTGCTGCGATTGCGATGACGCCATCCCGCCCTTGCGCCTTGCAGCAGAACCTGGTGCCGAGCGCTGCATCGAGTGCCAGACCCTATTCGAGCTCAAGGAGGCTGTCCGTGTGGGAATTCATCGTTAAGAACTGGGGCCCGCTTTATGCGTTGGCCAGCTTGGTGGGCCTGGTGGTGATCATCCTGCTCTCCAAGACCTACGCCAAGCGGGAAGATCTCACGGCCCTGGTGCAGCGAGTGCAGCGGGTGGAGCAGGTACTGGCGGATCTGCCGAGTGAGCGGGAGCTGCACAAGCTGCAGCTGGAGATCAGCGAGCTGCGAGGTGAGTTGCGGGAGGTCAAACCGGAACTGCGCCAGGCCCGCCGTCTCGCCGACATGCTGCTGGAGAACGAGCTCTCAGCGGTACAGAAGGAGAAAGCATGAGCATTCAAGCGATATTGGATTCCCAGCAGCGCCTGGTGATCTTGCGTTCCCTGCTCGATATCGGTGGCGCCGCCAATGAGTCGATCCTCAACGATTGCCTCGACCAACTGGGGACCGGCCGGGTGACGCGGGATCGGGTGAAGACCCTGCTGGCCTGGCTGGAAGAGCAGGGGCTGGTACGCATCGAGCGCCTCGCCCAGGTGCAGGTGGCTCACCTCACCGGCCGTGGCCAGGATGTGGCAGAAGGGCGGGCGACCGTGCCTGGCATCAAGAAGCCCAGGGCGGAGGATTAGCCATGGCCGAGAAACCGACCCGGGGCCGCCCCAACAAGATCTGGCTGCTGCCTGAGACTATCCGCGATGCCCTCAACGCCATGCTGCGGGATCGGGCCAACAGCCAGGCCGCCATCTTGGACGAGATCAACGGCCTCATTGAGGAGGCGGGGTTACCCGACGATCTCAAGCTCTCCCGCTCAGGGCTCAGCCGCCACGCCAGCCAGGTGGAGCAGGTGGGCCAGCACCTGCGGGATTTGCGGGAGACCACGGCGGCACTGACCTCCCAACTAGGTGACAAGCCGATGGGGGAGACCACCAAGCTCATCCTGGAACTCGGCCGCTCCCAGTTGTTCAAGGCGATGCTGGCCCAGGTGCAAAACCCGGAGGAGGCGGTGGATATCGACATGCTGAAAAACGCCATGCTGGCAGCTCAGCGGCTCGAATCCACCGCCATGCAGAGCCACAAGCGGGAGAAGGAGATCCGCCAGGCCTTTGCCGAGGAGGTGGCCGAACGTACCTCGGCCATCGTTATCCAGGCAGGCCTGAGCGGTGAAGCCGCCGCCGCCCTTCGCCGTGAAATACTGGGGATTGCCTGATGACCGCCATTGCTCAGACCCCTATCGTCCAGCAGTTGGCCCAGACACTCGGTACCGAATACACCCCCGACGAGGTGCTGCTGCCCTACCAGCGAATCTGGATTGCCGACGAAAGCCCGCTCAAGATCGCCGAGAAGAGCCGCCGCACCGGTATTACCTGGGCGGAGGCGGCTGATGCAGCTCTGACGGCCTCCAAAGCCAAGGCTGCCGGCGGCTGCCACCACTTCTATGTGGGCAGCAACAAGGAGATGGCCCGCGAGTTTATCGACGCCGTGGCCATGTGGGCCAAGGCCTACAACAAGGCGGCCGGTGAGATCCAGGAGGCGGTGTTCACCGACGACGAGGACAAGGCGATTCTCACCTTCGTGGTCTATTTCGCCTCTGGCTTCAAGGTGCAGGCGCTCTCCAGCAACCCCTCCAACCTGCGGGGGATGCAGGGCAATGTGACTATCGACGAAGCCGCCTTCCATGATCGGTTGGCCGAGGTGCTCAAGGCTGCCATGGCGCTGACCATGTGGGGGGCCAAGGTGCGCCTTATCAGTACCCACAACGGCGTCGATAACCTGTTTAACCAGCTGATAAACGACAGCCGGGCGGGTCGTAAAGACTATTCCATTCACACCATCAGCTTGGACGACGCCTGCCGCCAGGGGCTCTATCGCCGCATCTGCCAGGTCAAGGGCACACCCTGGACACCGGAGGCCGAGGAGAGCTGGAAGGCTGGGCTGCTCAAGGCCACCGCCACCGAGGAAGACGCGTTGGAGGAGTATTTCTGCGTGCCCAAGCAGAGCAGCGGCGTCTACATCAAGCGCACCCTGATCGAGCGGGCCATGCAGCCGGATATCCCCATCCTGCGCTTCACTTCCCCTGCGGACTTCGAGCTGCAGAGTGAGGAGACCCGCAAGGCGGTGGCGGAGATCTGGTGTGAGGAGAACCTCAAGCCCTGCCTGGAAGCGCTCGATCGCAGTTGTCGCCATGTACTGGGGGAGGACTTCGCCCGCAAGGGGGATCTCTCGGTGTTCGTCCCGCTCTCCATCGCGACCAGCCTGCGCAAGACCGTGCCCTTCGTGGTGGAGCTGGTAAACGCCCCCTATGAGACCCAGCGCCAGATCCTCTTTTACCTGCTGCAGGGGCTGCACCGCTTCACGGCGGCCGCCTTCGATGCCACCGGCAACGGCGGCTATCTGGCGGAGGCTGCCCGCTTGCGCTGGGGCGCCAGCATGATCGAGTGCGTGATGCTGAGCGACCCCTGGTACCGAGAGTGGATGCCCAAGCTCAAGGCCGAGTTCGAAGATGGCAACCTCATCATCCCGCGTCATGCGGACGTGCAGGACGATCTGGGCAAGATCCAGGTCATCAACGGCATCCCCAAGATCGACAAGGGCAAGAACACCGGCCAGGGCGGCCAGCAGCGCCACGGCGACTTTGCGGTGGCGCTGGCCATGGCGGTGCGAGCCAGTTGGATGGAAGGGGGCGCCATCGAGTTCACCCCCTTACCAGGTAAACACGGCCGCGACCACAACGATGACTATCACCCATCCCTCAGGACGAGGGATCTGATCAAAAGTGAGAGAGGGGGTTGGTAATGGCCGGGATCATCGACATTCATGGCAATCCGCTGCGCCTGCAGAAGGAGCCGCAGACCGAGAACGACGCCAAGCTGGCCCAGTTGCGTCGTCACTACAGCGAACACCCCACGGTGGGGCTCACCCCGGGCAAGGCTGCGGCAGCGCTGAAAGAGGCGGAGGAGGGGAGCCTCATCGCCCAGTGCGAGCTGGCCGAAGACATGGAGGAGAAGGATGCTCACCTGCAGAGCGAGCTCGGCAAGCGGCGCCGCTCCCTGCTCGGGGTGAGCTGGACCATAGAGCCTCCCCGCAATGCCACCCCCGCCGAGCAGCGCGACTGCGAGATGATCCGCGAGCTGCTGGAGGACTTCACCTGGTTGGATGACGCCATCTTTGACGCCACCGATGCGGTGCTCAAGGGGTTCAGTGCCCAGGAGTTCAGCGGCTGGGAGATGGTGGAGGGGCTGCAGCTCCCCAAGGGCATCGTCTGGCGCGATCCCGCCTGGTTCCAGACCCACCCGGATGACTGGAACCAGTTACGGCTGCGGGACGGCAGCAAGGAGGGGGCCGCCCTCAATCCGTTCGGCTGGATCATGCACAAGGCCAAGTCGAAATCGGGGTATCTCGCCCGCACCGGCCTTATCCGCACCCTGGTCTGGCCCTTCCTGTTCAAGAACTACAGCGTGCGCGACTTGGCCGAGTTCCTGGAGATCTATGGCCTGCCGGTGCGTCTGGGCAAATACCAGGAAGGGGCCACCGAGAAGGAGAAATCCACCTTGCTGCAGGCGGTGCTCTCCATCGGCCACAATGCGGGCGGCATCATCCCCCGGGGGATGGAGATCGAGTTCCAGAATGCGGCCAGCGGCCAGGCCGATCCCTTTGTGGTGATGATGGACTGGTGCGAGCGCTCCATGAGCAAGGCCATCCTGGGGGGCACCTTGACCAGCCAGGCCGACGGCAAGAGCTCGACCAATGCGCTCGGCAACGTGCATAACGAGGTGCGCCAGGAGGTGCGGGATGCGGACCTTCGCCAGCTCGCCGCGACGCTGACCCGGGATCTGGTCTATCCGCTGTTTGCCCTGAACGGCAAGAGCTTCCAGGGGCCGCGCCGCTGCCCGCGCCTGGAGTTTGACGTGACCGAGCCCGAGGACATGCGCGATCTGGCCTATCCGCTGCGGGCCCTGGTGGGCATGGGGATGCAGATCCCGGCGCAGTGGGTGCGCGACAAACTGCAGATCCCGGCACCCAAGGAAGGGGAAGAGGTGCTGGTCATCGTCGATAAGCAGGCAGGGGCCAGGGAGGCGGCGCTCAAGGCGCAAGGTCTGGCGGCGCTCTCAGCCAGTAAAGAGGCCCAGGGCGATAACAACGACGCCCAACTGGCGAGGCTGCAGGTGGAGGTCGCCCCGTTGCTTGCCAGCATGACCGATGCCGTCCAGGCGCTGGTGATGCAGGCCACCACCCTGGAGGAGATCCGGGATGGCTTGCTGGCGCTGGAGCCCAACCTCAGTCATGACGAACTGGGGGCCCTGCTGGCCCAGGCCATCGCCGCCAGCGAGCTGCTCGGCATGCTGGAGATGGAGGAGGGCAACTGATGCCTGTTCGTTATGGTTCACTGCCCTTTGCCGAGGCGATCGCCTTCTTTCGTCAGAAGCTGAATATGCCGAGCGAGCGCTGGGCCGATGTATGGCGGGATGCCCATAACCGCGCCTTTATGGTGGCGGGGGCGACCAAGACGGACTTGCTGGCTGACCTGCGTGGGGCGGTAGACAAGGCTATCAGTGAAGGACAATCCCTCGGCGCGTTCCAGAAGGTGTTCAAGGAGATAGTGGCCCGCCACGGTTGGGAGCATACCGGCCCAGCCTCCTGGCGCTCTCGCGTCATCTTCGAGACCAACCTGCGCCAGAGCTACAACGCCGGGCGTGATGACCAGATTGAGCGCATCAAGCACAAGCGCCCCTTTGCCCTCTATCGCCACGGCGATTCCGAGCACCCCAGGGAGCTGCACCTCAAGTGGAACAACCTGGTGCTGCCGGTGGACCATCCCTGGTGGGAGACCCACAGCCCCAGCAACGGCTATGGCTGCAAGTGCAAGAAGTTCCTGCTCTCCGAGGCGGATCTCAAGCGTCGAGGGTTGACGGTGGGCCAGGCACCGGATGATGGCGATTATGAGTGGGTGGACAAGGCGACCGGGGAGATACACCGGATCCCCCGTGGCATCGACCCCGGTTTTGACTACCGGCCGAAGACCCCGGCCGCCCTGACCGAGGCCGTGGCCAAGCGGGAGGCGGCGAAACCCGCGCTGGCCGAGCGCCTGCCGGAACGGATGGTGGAGAGCGCGTTTTCGACGGCCAAGGGGGTGACGGCGCAGGGGGTCAGCGATCTGCTGGCCCAGCTACCCGCACCCCAGCGTGAGCCCTTGGCGGCCTTCCTCAAGGCGCACCCAATCAAGACCCTGTTTATCAAGCAGACCGAGATGGGGAAGGGGGCCGCGAGCTTGAAAGTGGCTCCAGCGATAGGTGATTATCTAGGGATCAACCCCAGCAATGTGAGGTCTTGGTACACCACGGCAGGGGCTGCAAGGACCAATGGATTCACCTTTGCACAGGCCGACCACGTTGTGATCAAAGTTGCAGCGGGCGATAAACTTAAAGAGGTGGATATGCAGGCGGTACAGGCTGCTGCCGCCCAGGTCATCGCGGATGGCAAGGCCAACCGGGGCCCACGAGCATGGCGGCCACGAGGCACCAGTGGTGATACCTTCCATCTACACTGGAGTGTGTCAGCCAATGTGGGTGAGACAGTGGGGTCTGCCTCACAACGGATATCTACTTGGTTGCACGAACTTGGCCACCAGGTACATTTCTGGGCCGGTGAGCCAGATCTGAGTGGCGGGCCGCTGCTGACCGAGTATGGTAGCAAGAGCAAGCGAGAAGCAGCCGCAGAGGCATTCGCTGCCTGGATGCTGGCGGGTGAACAACTGGCCGAGCACTATCCTGCGCTGGCTAAACAGGTGGAAGCGATGCTGACCAAGGCGGCGCAGGCCACCACCAAAGGCAGATGAAGGTGATATGGAACGAGAAATGAAGCTATTGGAGCAAGCCAATGCCCTGTTCGAGAAAGGGGATCTGCTCACACTCACCGATGTTCAGACCCTGGAAGCGCTCTGCGCGCAGGCATCTGGCAAGGAGGCGGAGTACCTGGGGGATCTCTGGTCGGCTGCATTGCTTAATTCCGATGAGCAAGCATTTGCCTACATGACCCAGATCGAGGATGAAGCCTGATGGCCGGGAGCTTTATCGCCATCAGCCACCACGGGGTGGCCGATGCCCATGAGTTGCTGGCCCGGCTCTATCAGCGCACCGGCGATTTGAGCGAACCCCTGGCGGATATCGGCGAGGGGCTGGCGCTCACCCACCGGGATCGCTGGGATGCGCAGGAGACCCCGGAAGGGGAGCCCTGGGCCCCCCTCTCGGACAAGTACCGCGCCCGCAAGCCGCGCCATGCCGACGAGGTGCTGCGCCTCAACGACGATCTGCGCGACACCCTCAACTATCAGGCCGATCCCCAGGCCCTCTACTTCGGCACTCCGCTTGAATACGGTGCCGCCCACCAGTTTGGCCGTCCCGAGATCAATCTGCCCGAGCGCCCCTATCTGGGGCTGTCAGAAGCAGACCAGCAGAGCGTGCTGGAGACGCTGGAAGGCTACCTGACGGCGGACGCGCCCTAAGCCTCTGAGTGCGTTTACGGGGATAGGGCCGGTGCGATGGCATGGCCCGTCCGCTCTTCGCACAGCAAAACGGTGTTTAAACACCATTAAACAGTACCGGCACCCCCTGCTGTTGCAGTAACCCACCATAAACCCCACCCCTCGCTCTCCTCCCTGACACTGGCACCAGTGATTTTTGCTGTGTCCAGCCGGAGTGAGAGTGATGCCCCCATCTGCGATTGCCGTGGCCATCTTGAATGCCAGACCCACCACCCTGGGATTGGCCGTGCTCGATGCGCAGCTTACCCAGCAGGATGACGGTTGGTATCAACTGCTGCCGGTCGGCCCGTTCAAGGCCAGGGATGGCCGCCCCTTCGATGTGCCTGGTGGCCACTGGCAGCTCGACAAGACCATCGCCACCACCCTGATCAACCGGGCCAAGGCGCTCGGTCAAGACATCCTCATCGACTACGACCACCAGACCCTCAATGTCGAAAAGACGGGCAAGGAAGCCCCGGCGGCCGGTTGGTACAACGGCGACGAAATTGAGTGGCGCGAGGGCCAAGGCCTCTTTATCAAGCCTCGCTGGACCGAACGGGCCGCCGCCCTGGTCGCTGCCAAAGAGTATCGCTTCCTGTCTGCCGTCTTCCCCTATGACGCTCAGGGCCGCCCCCTGGAGCTGCGCATGACTGCCATCACCAACGACCCCGGGGTGGTGGGTATGCAGGCGCTGGCGGCCTTGAGTGCCCAACTGATTCAACCCGGCCAGCCGGCCACCCCCGCCCATGCGGTACACAAGGAGACTCCCATGAATGAACTGCTGAAAAAGCTGCTGGCCAAGCTCGGTATCGAGCTGACCGGAGACCCGACCGACGAGCAACTGCAGAAGGCGCTCACCGAGATCGACAGCCTGCAGGCCAGTGCCAAGAAGGCGCCGGAGCTGGAGGCTGCGCTCTCGGCTGAAAAGGCCTCGCTGGCCGCGCTCAAGGCGCAGCCGGGCGGCCAGGTTGACCTGGCGCAATTCGTGCCGGTGGCAACCTATAACGCCCTGGTCACCCAGGTGGCGGCCCTGACCGCCCAGGTGGACACCACCGACGCCGCGACCCTCATCAAGGAGGCCCGCACCGCAGGCAAGGTGGTGGCGGCCGAAGAGGAGTACCTGACCGCCTACGCCGCCCAGAAGGGGGTGGCCGCCCTCAAGGCCCTGCTGGAGCCGCGCCCGGCCATCGCCGCGCTCACGGCGAGCCAAACTGCTGCCGTCACCCTGCCGGAGAAGAAGGGGGAGGCCGTGCTCTCGGCCGAGGACAAGTACGCCGCCGACCAGCTCGGCATCAGCCACGAGGACTTTGCCAAGGCCAAGGTCTGAGCAAGCCCCCCGTTTCACGCGAAGGCAGTTCCGTTTAACCAGAGAAGGAATAGACCATGGCCATGATTACACCCGCGCTGCTGCAGTCCCTCTTCACCGGCTTCAAGAAGAACTTTGAAGACGCCAAGAGCGAGGCGCCGACCCAGTACACCAAGATCTCCACCGTGATCAAATCGACCACCAAGTCCAATACCTATGGCTGGCTTGGCAAGTTTCCGAGCTTGCGCAAGTGGGTCGGGGATCGAGTGATCGAGTCGATGAAGACCCATGGTTACCAGATCGTCAACGAAGACTTCGAAGCCACAGTGGCCGTCGATCGCAACGATATTGAAGATGACGAGTTGGGTATCTATGCGCCCCTGTTCCAGGAGATGGGCCTTGCCGCCGGGGTACATCCCGACGAGCTCTGCTTCGGTCTGCTCGGCGCTGGCTTCACGACCCCCTGCTACGACGCCCAGTATTTCTTCGACACCGACCACCCGGTCTATCCCAAGGCCGATGGTACTGGCACCCCGGCGCTGGTGGCCAACCTGGTAGTGGATGCCGGTTACAGTGGCGAACCCTGGTTCCTGCTCGATACCAGTCGCGCCCTCAAGCCCATCATCTTCCAGGAGCGAAAGGCACCGCAGATGATCGCCATGACCAAGATCGACGATGAGTCCGTGTTCACCCGCAAGGAGTTCCGCTACGGGGTGGACTGCCGCGATGCCGCCGGTTTCGGCTTCTGGCAACTGGCGTTCGCCAACAAGCGGGCGCTGACCCCTGACAACCTGTGGGATGCCTTCTCCAAGATGCGTGCCTTCGAGGCGGACGGCGGCCGCAAGCTTGGGGTGAAGGCGACCCTGCTGGTGGTGCCGGCGTCGCTTGAGAAGCTGGCGACCCAGATGCTGGAGCGTGAGCTCTCCGAGAGCTCCAGCAACGAGCTCAAGGGCAAGCTGGAGCTGGTGGTGGCTGACTACCTGTAAGCGAAACCGAGCTGTTTAACGGCGAGGTTAAGCGAGCACAGTGTGGGCGTTTAACCCCCGTTTAAACCGGATCCTGGATTGAACGAGACAGAGGGAAACATGAGATGGAACACGAGATGGAACAGGCTATTCGAGTTGGCATCACATCAACGGTTCGTCAGGTCTATTTTCGCGCGGGCCTGGCGATTGCACCTGGCAAGTCTGAGCTGGATGTGTCGTCTGTGCAGTGCGAGACCCTGGAGGCCGATCCGCGCCTGGTGGTCACTCGCCTGCTGCTTGAAGGCGTCGCCCTCGCGCCGGCTGATACACCGCAGACGGACCGGGATCTGGACGCAGCAGTGGGCGGCCTGACCGGCTCTGGCTATCTGGCCGGCGTCGCCACCCTGGATGGCAAGGTCACTCCGCTGGCCGAGATGAAAGTCGATGAGCTGCGCGAACTGGCCGTGAAGATGGCGATCCCGGGCGCCGCCAGCATGAAGAAGGCCGAGCTGGCGGCTGCCATTGCGGCGACCAAGGTGCAATATCCGGTTAAAGACGAGGCTGGCGCCACCACTGAGCCGTCTACCGACCCCGTGGCCGAGGGCGCCTGATATGTACGCCAGCGTCAACGATATGGTGACCCGCTTTGGCGAGGCGGAGCTATTGCGCCTGGCCATGACCCCGGCCGGCGAGCTGGATAGCGCGGCCATCACCATCGCCCTGCAGGACGCCGGCGCCTTGATCGACGGCTACCTGGCGGGACGTTACCCGCTGCCGCTGGCCCATGTCCCGAGCGCCCTGGTGCCCATCTGCGCCGACATTGCCCGCCACCGCCTCTATGGCGAGCAGGCGCCGGAGCAGATTGCCAAGCGCAATGAGGCGGCCCTGGCCTTCCTCAAATCGGTGGGCAAGGGGGAGCTGGCGCTGGGGCTGGCGGCTGACGGCGAGCAGGTGGAAAGCCAGAACCTGGCCCAGCTGCAGTCCGATGGTCGGGTGTTTGGCCGGGGCAGTGGGGGCTTCTTATGAACGGGCCGACGCCTGAACTCGACTACCTGGCGGCGGGGGAGCGGCTGCGCGAGCTGCTGCTGCCCTTGAAAGGGCAAGGGCTCAAGGAGGTGTTTGTGGCCACCGACCTGGAGGCGGTGGCCAACCTGGGGCAGCACACCCCGGCCATTCATGTGATTTACCAGGGAGAGCGAGAGAGCGAGACCACCCAAAGCGGGCGGCAAAGCGCGTTCGATCAGGTTTGGCTGCTGGTGTTGGTGCACCGTGCCACTCCCAAGGAGGCCAGCGCCGGGGTGTGGTTGGGGCGCATGTTGCAGGCCGTGGCCGGTCGGGCCTGCGGTGACAGTACCTTTCGGCGTGAAACCGCACCGGTCAAGCCGAGTTACAAGGGTGGGGTGGTGTATCTGCCCCTTGCCTTCAAGACGACAGTGAAATTCAAGGGAGAACGGTCATGAGCGAAACACTGCACCTGGAAGGGGATCTCTATATCGAGACCTTTACCAACAACGTCTCGAACGGGGTGATTGGCCCGGTGGACGTCAACAGCCTGGAGGTCAAACCGGACAGCGATAAGATCAGCATCCCGAGCAAGCGCAAAGGCAAGCTGGGGCAGGCGCGGGAGACCTATTTCGTGCCCAAGCCGGCCACGGTCACCATCAAGACCAGCGAGATCCCGCCGGTGCTGCTGGCCGCCGCCTTTATGGGGCTGGAGAGCCCCATCAACCAGGGGGCTGGGACGTTGACCGAGGTGGCGCTGACCCTGCCAGCGCACCCCAAGTGGGTGAGCCTGGGCAAGACCAACCTCTCGGCCACCGGCCTGGTGGTGAAGGAGGGGGCCACCTCTTTGGTGCTCGGTACCGACTTCGAGATCAACTATGCCCTGGGGCTGCTGCGGGCCACCAAGGCGGGGGCGGTGGCAGATGGCGGGCCGGTGACCGTCAGCGCCAGCTATAACGCCGTCACCGGCACCCGCATTGCCGGCAACGTGCAGCCGGAGGTGAAGGCCAAGCTGACCCTGGATGGGCGCAGTGTGATCGGTGGGGAGTCCATCATCCTGACGGTGCCCCGTGCCAGCCTAGCTCCCAAGAAGGCGGTGGACTTCCTCAGTGACAAGCCCATCGAGATCGAACTGGAAGGGGAGCTGTTGGCCCTGGACGGTGAGACCGCGCCCTTCTATGTGGACCGACCGGAGACGGTGTGATGGTTGGGGAATGAAAACGGCGGGGAGACCCGCCGTTTTTTATCTATTATTCAGTTCGACAGAGAAGCTCTAACAGGAGTCATGGCTATTGAGTAAAGAATCAAGCGTTTGGCGACTCTTTTGGCCATTTGGCGAATGCAAATAACCACAGTGCGATGATGTTTATCAGTGGCACGATTGCAAGCAAAGATAGTACAGGCGAATACCCAGCCTTTTTCAGGATACGCCAACATGGAATGACAAGAATGACAGTGTAAAGCGACATAATTAAAAGTTGCCAGATGCTAATTCCACCCATTATTTCACCTTGATGATTAACGTTTTTGATATTGTGAAAGTATTCACCGTGAGGGCTGTACCTTTGATTGGTAAGTATAATCAAAGGTACAAACTACCTTGAGTTCAGCAGTTTATATCCTGGATTTCCAAGGACCTCGTAAAGTATCGCAGCTGCGCTCATCAGAGGTTTTTGACCGGCCTTCATACCAAATTTCACTTCATCACCGAATGTCGAGTACAGATTATTAAGGATAGTATCTCGCTCAACTTGTGTAAGAGCCAATCTGGACATGAGACCGGTTGCTGGATCTTCCACCACCACGGCGTATGTAGCGGCGATCACTGCATAAATAAGACGCTTCCAAGCCTCGTCGTAAGAAGTTGCGAGTTCGGCTTGTTTTTCGAGAATGGTTCCTGTTTGGCGTTTTCCCTCTGCAATTGTATCAAGGAAGGTTTTGATATCAGATATCGATTCATCCTGCAGATCCACAAGGCGTGAAAACACCAATTCGGCGCCTTGTGCGCTAGTGTTAACCGCTTCGTTTGAACTTGAAGAATATGGCGAGACTTGTAACTTGGCGCATTCAAAATCGCCTTTCCCTAATTTGAGAGCAAACAATAGGTCGAAGTCGGCTGTCTTTGAATCTGGTTTGATTGAACTGGCGCGGTCAAGGCTTGATTTAGCATAGCTAAGCGCGCTAGTAAGGCTCACAAGATAGTGATACGGACTGTCCTTGTGAACCGTAGGTGGTTGGCAGACTCCAGCCAGAGCCACTGAGTGAAGGAAGATGCATGCCGTCAGGAGGAGGAACTTGCTTACGTCATGCAGTTTCATCGTTAGTTTATCCTTCATGCTTTACTGCGGCGCAGGGCTGAGTAACAAAAGCATAATCTATCGGACCTAGCTTTCTTGTGATATCTCTCAGTAATTCACCATAAATCCATGCATTTCCCCATCCCTTTACCATGGGGCATCTCCTACTTGCTCGGGAATGCCCCATGTCCACCTCTTCCACCCTCAAACTCGCGCTAGAGCTGGCGGCCAAGGTCACCGGCCGGGAAGACTTGGCCGCCTTGGCGGGTGAGGTGCAGGAGCTGGGCCTTATCTCAGACGAGACGGCCGTCGAGACCGAGCGGCTGGCGCAGACGCTGGAAACCCTGAGCCAGCAGCAGAAGCTGATCCAGCAGTTTAACCAATCCGCCGAGGCCCTGACTCAGCTTGAGCAGGCCAGCGTGCTATCCCGCGACAAGCTGGCACAACTACGGGCCGAGCAGCAAAACAGTGCTGGTCAGGCCCGCGTGCTGACCGACCAAGAACGCTTACTGGTCTCCGAGGTCAAGCAGCTGGAGCGCCAGCTGATTTCCCAATCTGCCGCCCATACCCGCCTGCACATCGGGCTCACCCAAGCTGGGCTCGATAGCCGTAACCTTGCTCAGGAACAGCAACGCCTGCAGAGGGAGCTGCGTGAGAGCGCGGCCAAGACCGAACGGCTGGGGCGTTCCCTGGTGCAGGGATCGCAAGGCGCTGGCGGCTTCCAGGGGGCCATCGGTAGCCTGACCGGCCGCCTGGTGGCGATGGCGGGTACCTGGTTCGGGATCCAGACCCTCACCACCCAGCTGATGGCCATGTTCCAGACCGGCGATCAGGCCGAGCGCCTCAGCGTGCAGCTCAAGGCGGTGATGGGCTCCATTGAAGGAGGCCAGCAGGCCAGTGCCTGGATCCAGGATTTTGCCAAGAACACCCCGCTGCAGCTCGACGAGGTGACCCAGGTCTTCGTGCGCCTGAAAGCCTTTGGCATCGACCCGATGAATGGCGCCATGCAGGGCATCGTCGATCAGGCCTACAAGCTGGGCGGCGGCTTTGAAGAGGTGCAGGGCATCTCGCTGGCACTCGGCCAGGCGTGGGCCAAGCAGAAGCTGCAGGGGGAGGAGATCCTGCAGCTGATCGAGCGCGGGGTGCCGGTCTGGCAACTGCTGGAGCAGGTCACCGGCAAGAACACCGCCGAGCTGCAGAAGCTCTCCGAGGCGGGCAAGCTTGGTCGGGACACCATCGCCGCGCTGATGAACGAGATAGCGGCCCAGTCGTCAGGGGCTGCCGCCAACAACATGGATCTGCTCTCCGGGCTTATCTCCAACGCCCAGGACAACCTGGCCAAGTTCTACCGCCTGGTGGCAGAGAACGGGGCGCTGACCTGGCTCAAGAACCAGCTGGCCCAGCTTAACGCCGAGTTTGATGCGATGGCCAAGGATGGCCGCCTGCAGGCGTGGGCCAAGCGCCTCTCCGATGGCATCGTTTCTCTGGGGGAGTCCATCAAGGCCTTTATCCAGACCGTCTATGCCTGGCGGGATGCCCTGCTGGTGATGGCGCAGGCCTGGTATGGCCTGAAAATCGCGGGCTGGATTGCCGATCTGCGCGGACTCTATGGCCAGTTTATCGCCCTGCCGGCAGCTACGGCCACGGCTGCAGGAGGCATGACCACAGCAGGCACGGCGGCGGCCGCCGCCTCTATCGGGGTGCAAGCCCTTGGGATGGCGATCAAGGGGTTGCTGGCCGCCGTCACTGTCGAGTCGATATTCCAGATCATCCGTCTGGCCACCGCCCTCAAGGAGTGGATGCAGGCCGAGCTGGCGCTGCGAGAATCCCAGGCGCTGCGTGCGCAGACCCAGGCCCAGCTCAATGGCCAGCTGGCGGCGCTCTCGGCTCAGCTAGGGATCGCGATCACCAGCGTGAAAGACATGGACAGGGCCGTGGCCGAGGGCAAGGTCCATTACGACGAGGCCACCGGCAGCTGGCGACAAGGGGCCGCCGCCGTCAAGGAGATCGGTACCGAGGCCAAGCAGACCCGCGATTACATGGATGAAATCAATGCCGTGGCCAGGAAAACGGCGGCAGAGATCCCCGCCACCCTTGGCAAGGCAGCCGAGACCCTGGGTCTGGACTTCGAGCGGGCCAATGGCCGTATCGGTGAGAGCTTCAAGGAGACCCTCGGCGCCCTGGATACCCTGGTGCAGCACAGCGGATCCAGCTCGGCGGCCTGTGAAGAGTACCTGGCGGCCGCATTCAACCAGGCGAAGAACAAGGCCGAGATCAATGCGGTGATCGAGCGTATGCAGGCGATGACCAAGCAGGGCCAACTGACCGGGGACGGTATCACCCGCTCCATGGCTATCGCCGCTGCTGCCATGGACAAGGTGAAGGGGGGCAGCGGCGATGCCAAGACCGCCGTGGCGGCGATCGGCGATGGCTTCGACACGGCGGCCGCCAAGGCCAAGAGTGCCACCGATGCCATGCGCTCGGGGCTTCGCGGCGTACAGGATGAAGCGCAGCAGACCGGCAACGCCGTGGCGTCGGCAGGAGGCGGGGGCAGTGCGGGCAGCGGTCGGGGGGAGGTGACCCGCAGCGTGGGTGGCGGCTCTTTCTTCTACAAGACCGTGGACATCAATAACCTGCGGGGCAACGCCGATGCCCTGGCCAACACCCTCGCCGGCGTGGAAGAGGAGCTGGCCCGCTACAGCCAGAAGGTCAAAGACATTCCGGCCTATAGCGAATGGAGCAAGTATTACGGTGAGAAGTTCCAGAAAGAGATGGAGGCCATGCGCACCAAGCTCCAGCAGGAACTGAACAAGGCCCAGGCCAAGGAAGCAGAGAAGGCGCAGGCTCCCACCTCTACCGCCAGCCAAGCCGGGCCATCAAGTCTCCCCCAGACCTCGTTCAATCAGGGACTGCCTGAGCGGATCATCATCGAGCTGCGTGCATCGAACGGTGCCAAGGCCGAGGTGCAGGCCGACGAGGCCAATGCCGCCGCCCTTATTCATCTCCTTAAACAGCAGGGACTGCGCTCATGAACGTCACCTTAAACGGGCTGCTCCTGCCCGATGATCTCATATGGCGCGACGAGTTCGACTGGGCTCCCGTCGAGCAAGTGGTCACGCCAACCCTCACGGGGGCTCTTCTGGTTGAGGAGACGCCCAAACCGGAAGGGCGTCCCATTACCCTGGTGGGTCATTGCCCCCGGGCGACCGTGCTGTCGCTCAAGGTGCTGGAGGCCCAGGTGGCCCAGCTCCTGACGCTGACCCTGCTGGATGGACTGCAGCGGGAAGTGTTCTGGCGCCGCCCTGGCGTGGTGGCCACCCCGTTGATCGATATGGCCGACCCCGAGGCGGGTGAGCCCTATGCCTTGACCCTTAACTTCACCGAGGTGATCCGATGAGCATTCTTTCCGGCGACATCAAGCTGCTGGCCAGCCAACGGCTGACGGATACCCCCGATGGCGGCGGCCGGGTCACCGGCCACGAAATCGTCAGCGGCGAGCACAACAGCCTGTTTCCCGATGTCAGCGATCTCGACCGCGCCTATGGGGTGGTCAACCTGCGCAAGGCGTTTCTGGCGGTGCAGACCGACGACACCGACACCTATTACGGTGCCAACACCACCGTGCTGCTGCCGCCGAGCGACCCCAACGTGGGCCTGTGCCTGATGAGCACCAAAGACCACCACGACACCCGTGACGCTGCCCGCGACGTGCTGGAGCGCTACCTGGCCCGTGGGCCCAAGTGGCGCGGCTTCCTGTACGACACCCAGCTGGAAGGGCAGCGGGCGATCCGCTTCTTCCAGCGGGTCGAGGTACGCCTGCCGGAAGTGGGGGAGACCCTGGTGCTGGTCGGCAACGAGGGCAAGGCGGGGGAGTTCGAACAGTATGTTCGGGTGCTGGAAGTGACCTATCAACTGGCCAAGTTCCAAATCCCCGGGGTGCCTGAGTTCACCCGCAACGTGGTGACCTGCAAACTGGCGGATCCGCTGCGCTACACCTTCGAGGGGGAGCAGCCGACCCCCTATGACGTGGTGACCAACGCCAAGACCGCCCTGCGCGAGACAGTGGTGGCCGATGCCGCCAACTACTTCGCCACCACCAAGCTGGCGGAAAATGCGGCCTTTGGGGCCATGCAGGTGAAGGCCAAGACCATCTTCACCCAGCTGGTGCCAGCGGCCCGCAGCGAGACCCCGGCGGTGGATCTGACGGCGGCCGGTGAGCTGGCCAGCCTGGTGGATTCCGGCCAGGGTCTGGTCAGCTTCTCGACCGTGGCCAGCATAGCCCCGAGCCGGGGCCTGTTCCTCGGCAGCGGCGCCAAGCCGGGCACCCTGACCATCACCATCGGCGCCGCCACCATCACCGACAAGGGCGGCGAGTTGGTGGTGGCGGGATCTGTCATCGGCTCCATCGACTATGGCCGTGGCCAGCTGGAGTTCAACGCCCAGTGCCCGAACTACGGCACCGCGAGCAAAAGCGTCAGTTTTTGGCCGGCGGCCAGGCCGTCGCGCATCGCCGACACGGCCCAGATCGAGATCAAGGCCAACAACCGGGGCTATGCCTACACCATCACCCTGCAACCGACCCCGGCGCCGGGCACCCTGACGGTGTCGTTCATGGCGCAAGGCAAATGGTACGACTTGAAGGACAACGGCAAGGGCGAGTTGTTCGGGGCCGACAGATCCTATGGGTCCGGTGTGGTCAACCTGGCCACCGGCTCGGTCATGCTGACCCTGGGGGCGCTGCCTGACGTGGACACCTCCATCCTGTTCAGCTGGGCCACCCCGGTCAACTACACCAACCGCAGCAACCAGCCGATCAGCATCAGCAAGAGCGCCTGGCAGCTGCCCCACACAGGCATCACCCCCAAGAGCCTGGTATTGACCTGGGGCGCGGGCAAGACCGCCAACGATGCGGTGGGGGATGGGCGGATCCGGGGAGACATCACCGGCACCATCAACTATGCCGAGGGCATCATCGACCTGGAGCACATCACTCTGCCGGCGCTGGGTCAGGAGTACGTGGCCCAGTACCAGTACGGGGAACCGGTGACCGAGCGCCACATCGAACCGGGGCGCCTTTCCACCCCCGGCCAGGTGGGGCACCTCTCCATCACCCTGGATGGCGCGGGGGGCGGGGCCACCAACCTCACCCCGGGCTCGGTGCACGTCAAGTTCAACGCGCTCTATCACAAGTTTGATGTGGACGATCAAGAGCTGGTGATCGAGACCCGCGACCCCATCATCACCCTGCGCGATGACGGTCAGGGCCAGCTCATCGACGCCAGCGGCAACGTGCTGGGGGCCATCAACTACAGCGCCGGCACCCTGCACTTCATGCCGGACGGCACGGCGCCCTTGCCCAAGCCGACCTATGCCTGGGTGACCGTGGGCACCCGCTGGGAGGGCAACAACCAGATCGCGGTGCAGCGCTGGACCATGACCGGGATCCAGTACCACAACACCGCCTACACCTTCCCCGATGGCGAGGGGGGCTGGGTCGATGTGACCTACCGCAACAACAACTCGGCCCAGGCGCAAAACGCGACCCTGACTGCCCAGGCGCTGCGTATCGACGTGACCCCCGGCTTTGCCGAGGCGATCCTGGAGGGCTCGATGCGCTTCACCCTGGGGGGCAGCACCTACGTGGACCGCCAAGGGCTGCTCTACCGCAACCCGGACCCGGAGACCGGTGCCGGCATTCAGGCGGGCACCATCGACTACAGCAACGGGCTGGCGGTGCTGGCTGACTGGGCGGCGGGGCAGGCGGCCCAGCCGGCGCTGCAGTCCCTGGCCACCTCGTTCAGCGCCCAGTCGGTGGATGCGGTCACCTTCCGCACCCCGGGCGCCCCGGTGGCACCGGGCAGCCTCTACCTCAGTGCCAACACCGCCAGCGGGCGGCGCATCGAGGCGACGGCGGACGGCGACGGCTATTTCAATACCACCGACATGGATGGCCGGGTGAACTACCAGACCGGGGTGGTGTGGGTGCGCTTTGGCCGCAAGGTCACGGCCGCCGGCAACGAGGCCCAGCCCTGGTATGACGCCGAGGCAGTGGGGGAGGATGGCAAGATCTGGCGCCCGCTCAGCGTGGTGGCCGACACCATCCGGTTCCACTGTGTGGTGTTCAGTTATCTGCCGCTCAATGCCGACATCATCGGGCTGGATCCGGTGCGGCTGCCCAGCGACGGGAGAGTGCCCTTCATCCGCACCGGCAACATAGTGGTGGTGCACAGCACCCGCAAGGCCGCTTTCCCCCTGGGGGTCAGTGCCGGGCAGCAGCTCAACACCGGCCGCGAACGGCTGGCCCATGCCCATGTGGAGGACAAGGACGGCAAGCAACTCGCCCAGGCGCTCTACAGCGTCAACCTGGACAGCGGCATGGTCACCTTGGCCAGCCCCCTGAACCTGACCGGTTACGCCGAACCCCTCTACGTGGTGCACCGCATTGAGGACATGAGCCTGGTCAGCGACGTGGAGATCTCGGGCAGGCTCACCCTGGCCAGACCGCTGTCTCACGCCTATGACGCCGCTGACACCTATGTGTCGAGCGCGCTCATCATCGGCGACTTGTGGGCGCGCTATACCGGGCTGTTCGATCAGAAGAGTTGGACCAATGTCTGGTCTGATTACCTCATCGGCGACCAGAGCACCGCGCAGTACAACGACACCGACTACCCGATCCAGGTCACCAACCGCGCCACCCTGCAAGAGCGCTGGGCCATCATCTTCAACACCAGCACCAGCTTTGTGCTGGTCGGTGAGCATGTGGGCCAGATAGCGGTGGGGGACGTGAACACCGACTTGGCCCCCATCAACCCCAACAACGGCCAGCCCTATTTCCGGCTGGATCACCGGGGCTGGGGGGCGGGCTGGTCAAACGGCAACGTGCTGCGCTTCACCACCCAGGCGGCGGCCTATCCGCTCTGGGTGATCCGCACCATCTTGCAGTCGGTGGCGGCGCAAGAGACCGACAAGTTCGAGCTGCAGCTGCGCGGCAACGTCAACCGATAGCAGTGCAGGAAAGTTACGGCGCCGAGGGCCTGCACCCCGTTGACGCGCCAGCCACTTAAGCGGGTGGGGCACTCTTTTGCAGAGAGCGCCCCACCCCAACCAATCAGGAGAACACCATGGCTTTTCCGGTGAAATGGTACGCGAGTCAAATGCAAGGGGCGCCCAGCCTGGGGGACACCAGCGCCGGGGCCCTGACGGCCCTGCTCAAGGCGGTGCTGGTGACCGGGTTCGGCACCCTCACCATCAATGCCCTGGTGTGGGATGCCACCGAGGGGGCCGCCAAGGCCACCATCGCGGGCGGCCACGCCTACCTGCAGGATTCGGTGATCGAGGTGAGCGGCGCCAGCCCGGCCGCCTATAACGGCGAGCATCGAGCCAAGAAGGTGAGCAGCACCGAGGTCTGGTTCGAGCTGGACGGCGGCAACCCTGGCAGTGCCGGCAGCGGCGCCATGAGCATGAAGGTGGCCCCGCTTGGCTGGACCCAAACCCATGAGAGTGGGGACGGCATGGTGGCCATCTATCGGCCGACCAACGTCAGCGAGTCGGGGAACGTTTCCTTACGCATCGACAATACAGCCTGGACTAACTGGGCTGGCAGCACCTATCTGGCCAAGGTACAGATGGTTGAGGACGTGGTGGACATCAACACCTATACCCTCATCGCCGACTACCGTTGGCCAGCGACCCAGCGCTACAGCAACAAGGTGTGGGATCTGATAGGTGATAGTCAGTTGTTCTACTGGTTGCCCGCCCTCGGCAATTACAGCTTTCAGGCCGCGTTCTGTTTCGGCTACCTGAAATCTGTCCGGCCCGGCGACCGTTATCACGCACTCATGAATTATTTCCCCCTCATCGGCGGCACTGACGGCCAAGCCAACTGGTCAAACCGGGATGGCACCAGTCCCAACCATAGCCACGGCGCGATCAGTACCTTCAATGACACCGCATATCGGGTAATGGCTCGCCCCTACCACCAACTGTTTGGCTCGGTTGGGTACTGGATCAAGGGGTTGTTTGCCCGCTTTGGCACCGGTATGAACGTACCCAACGGCCCAGATAACGGTTTCTATCTGAGCACAGACCCCATCATGGTGCTGGAGACCGGCAACCATCTGCGCGGCTACCTGCCGGGGCTGATCGTGCCCTATGCCGATGTATTGGGCTGGGATCGGAAGAACTTCAAGGACTTGCCCGCCCTGCCCGGTAAGATCGTGCGCTTTATCCGCCCCGTTTATCAGACAACGACCTATAACAGCGATCCCCGTTCGCTGATGGGCTTTGATCTGACTGGCCCCTGGAGGTGATAGATGGACACCCTACAGGATAAAGTCCGGCTTTTCTGTTCCTGCGATGAAGCGGCCTCAGCAATCACTGGTCAGTTTCCCATTCCTAGCAGCCTGTTAATAAACCAGATAACAGGAGCCCCCTTGGTGGCCGCAGGGAACCCCGGCGCCTCATTGGACACCACGACAAAATTGCACGGGTCTGCCTCGTTGGCCGCCGAATTTTCGGCCAATACCCGCTTTGTTGAGAGCAATGCTGCACTCTATGCCTTGACGCCTGCCAACCCACAATGGACGGTTGAGCTTTGGGTCTACCGCAAGCACGCTACCGCCAACTTTACATTGGGGAAATCCGGTCAAGGGAATGTCTCTTATACCAACTGGATACTGGGGTTCAAAAATAACGGTGGGGTCTATGCCAGCCTGGGGATTTCAGGGGCCTATTATGGGACATCGTTGGGTGGTTTGGATTCAGCTGCCGGTATCATCCCCATCGGTGCTTGGACCCATGTCGCCCTGGTGCTAAACGGGGCAAATGCCAAGATCTATGTCGGCGGTGTCCTGGCCGTCAATTTTACCGTCAGCCAACATCCTGGCGATAATTACCCCCTTCCATTCTATGTTGGTGTTGAGAAGGATCAGCCCGGCGGGTTGTCAGGTTACTTGATAGATGATCTGCGCATCACTTCTGCCGTGCGCTATACAGGCCCCTTTACTCCAGAAGATTACAGCGTGGACTACCCGCCGCTACAGGCGGAGGGAATGGATGCCAAGGTGAAATCTATCACTGCCATCCCTGCCAATCAGGAGGCGCGCAGCCAGTTCCAGCCGCAAGATGTGGCCTGGAACGGAAAGCCAGGAAGCGTCTATGGCGGCCCGATGTTGTCCCCACCGGTCAGAGTCAAACCGCTGTGCCAGGGGCAGGATTTGGCCTGGATCAGGGATGGGGTACAGAACGTGCTGCATGGCTACATCGAGAGCACGGTCACCATCGACGGGGAGGGGGTTCGGCGCCGGGTGCTCTGCTTTGACCAGGCGGGCAACCTTATCGGGGAGACCTACAGCCGCGCCAGTGACGGCAAGTACCGGTTCGATCTGCTCTGGCTCAACCGCCGTTACATGCTGGTCGCCCAGGACGATCCCGCCTTCGGCCCCGCCGATTACAACGCCGTGGCTGCCGACTACCAGCTCCCCACCCCCTACGCCCCCGGTGAGGGGGTCGGCCTGGTCTGACTGGGCCGCACTGCCTGCAGCACTACCTGAGAGATGACCTGCGGAGGTTGATATGCTCGTTTTTTCTGATGCCCTGCGCACCAGCCGCGCCCAGCTGCTGGCGGCCGCCATCGACGAGGGCAGCGCGGGCGCCGCGACCCTCAAGATCTACACCGGCCCCAGACCCGCCCCCGGGGCGGCCATCACCGACCAGGTGCTATTGGTGGCGCTGCAGTTCCCCCCCCCCTGCACCCAGAGCGTGACGGGCGGGGTGCTGACCCTCAAGCCCCTGGCCGAGCAGATGGCGACTGCCAGCGGGATCCATGCCTGGGGGCGCATCGCCAACCGCTCCGGCGACTTTGTGGCGGATCTGGAGGTGGGGCCGCCCGGCCTCGGTGCCGACATCGAGATCCCCGCCACCGAGCTGTTCACCGGCGCCATGGTGCGCATCAACAGCGCCACCATCACAGAACCCTAACCGCTTCTCCTGAGCCCCCGAGGTCAGCATGGCCAGAACAGACGCCCGGCTTGAACTGCGCAAGGCCCGCAAGACCACCGCCGCCCTGGAGCTGAACCCGCTCCTGGTGGTGCGCTATGTCGCGGTATTGCAGGGCACCAGCCTGCCGCCCAGCCTGGCCTGCTCGCCGGGGCTGGTGTTGCCCGCGCTGCTGCAAGGGCGAAGCGCCGCGCCGGTGCTGGCCACCTCGACCGGGCTGGTTCATCCCGGTCACCTGAGCGCCGAACTGGCGACGCCGGTGGCCGTCGTCAGCGCCACCGTGGTCATCGAGGCCACCCTGGCCAGCACCACCAGGGCGGTGCTGCACGACTTCGAGGCCGGTTATGACATCAACGTGTACAGAGGCCCGAGCCACACCAGCGCGGGGGATTGGGACCGTGCCGCCCTGGTGACTACGGCGGTGGCCAGCGACTGGCAACGGCCCGCCATGACCCCCGCGACCTGCCGGGGTGACTGGCAGGAGGCCGGGGCCATGATGGCGGTGGTAGTGGATCTCAGTGAGCAGCTGCCCCGCCACCATGAGCCGGTGCGGGGGCTGTTTGACGAGGCCCTGCCGCTTAACGCGAGCCATGGCCAGGGGTTCGACAGTCTGCCACCGGGCCATGTCGTCACCCGCTCGCTCTGGGTAGAGGGGGCGCCGGTCAGCCGCTGGCAGGTGAACGGTTTTCGCAACCCGCCGCGCCAGGACAAGGTCTGGCAGGCCGACCGCTGGCAGCAGGGCGCCCCGCAGGGGGCCACCCTGAGCGGCCAGCAGTGGCAGCTGGGCCTGCCCCTGCACAAGGGCTGGCTGGACAGGTGGGAGGAGGCGATACAGCCCCCCTGGGGTGTCACGCCGCCACCCAAGCCGCCCATCAAGCCGGAGCGTCCAGATAAACGCACCAAGGTGCTGGCGTTTGGCCGCCCCCGGGGGGATGCCTCCCTGGAGTTTGTCTGGTTCGGTCAGGCCCACATCGTTATTCCAACCCGGAGGGTTTACCTGGTGAGCAACGCAGCAAGCATTGTGCGGGTCAGGGACGGGATCGACATTCCCGCCACCTCGCTCAGCATCGAGCTCGATACCGACTCCTGGGCCTGGCAGTTCACGGCCCAGATCCCGCGCATCGCGGCGGCCGAAATGACGGACGATGAGGAGGTGAGCATCCATGTCAACGGCCAGCAGTGGGACTGCGTGTGCGATGGCTGGCAGTCGAGCCAGAGCTTCGCCCGCGAGTCAGCGACCCTCACCGGGCGCTCTCGCACCGCCTACCTGTCGCCGACCCATGTATTGGCGCAATCGGTGAGCGAGAGCGGGGCGGCCACCATGGCCCAGTTGGCGGAGGCCCTGCTGCCGTTCGGCTGGACCCTGGACTGGCAGGCGCCTGATTGGCTGGTCCCTGGCGGTTTCTTCAGCCTGGACAGCCAGACCCCCATCGAGGCGATCAAGTACCTGGCCGAGGCGGCGGGCGGGTTTGTGCTGCCGCATCAACGCGATCGGCACCTGGTCATCAAGCCGCGTTATCCGACCGTGCCCTGGCAGCTCGATGGAGCGCTGGCCGATGTGGCCATCCCCCGCGCCATCATCACGACGCTGGGCAGCGACTTCCAGCCGGGGCAGGCGGCGAACGGCATCTATGTCAGCGGCGGTCATCAGGGCATCAATGGACGGGTATTGCGCCAAGGCACGGCAGGGGATCGGCAGGCACTGGCCATCACCCACCCGCTGGTGTGCGATGTGGTGGCAGCTCGCGCCCAGGGTGTGGTGGGGCTGGCCAAGACCATGCCGAGGCGCACCCAGACCATCCAGCTGCCGTTGTCTGCCGATACGGGTCTCATCCTGCCCGGGGCGTTGCTCGCGGTGGACGGCTGGAAGGGCTTTAACCGAGGTGTCAGGGTAGCGGTTGAATTGCAGGGCCGGGCCATGACGGTGCGCCAGCAACTGAGTGTGGAGCGATTTGTATGAACCTGTTCAAGCAGTTCCAGGAGCTGATCCCCGGTGCCGACCCGTTGCTGGTCGGTACCGTCAGCGCAACGACGGGCACCAGTACCACGCTGGAAACACCGGGCGGGGGCGTGGTGATCGTGCGAGGGGGAGGGGTGGCCATCGGCCAGAAGGCGTTCTATCAGAGTGGTGCTATCATTGGGCCCGCCCCTGATTTACCAACCTATGAAATCGAGGTTTAAGTCCCTGTTAAGCGCCTTTCAATCTTGGCGATTCCTGATTCACCGAGTTTGATAAATGCGGCCGAGCTCTGTTTATCGTTTTACCCATAAGTGTTTTTCATTTTTCGCGGCGGGCTACAAAAGTGCAACCTGCTTTATTTGCTGGCGGGGGGCATCTCCCTTGGGATTGCCGTCTGGCTGCTGCCCCTGGATCCTGCCTGGATCCCGCTCCTGATGCTCTCGGTGGCGCTGCCCCCGGCGGTGCTCAATTACATGCTCTGTGAGCAGTACCAGTGCCAGCCCGACAAGGTGGCCAGCATAGTGCTCGGCGGCAATGCGCTCTCGGTGCTGGTGATCCCCCTTGCGGTCTGGCTGGCGCTGCATCTGGGGAGTTGACCCGGTTCTATCTTCCCCTTAAAGGACGCCCGATGGCGTCCTTTTTATCGCTATCGCGAAAGTCCGATTAGGCTTCGCTAATCGAGCCTACGGCCCTAATTGGGGATTTGGCCCGCCTTCTTCAAACGAGCAAAGGTGGCGTTCAATCCTTTGCAGAACAATATCAAACCGACTGCTGCAGCGCTCATCCATAGCACATTGAATGCATCGCTAAGTTCAGGGTAAGTCCAGAGTGTTCCTTTGGCTGTATGGGTTAGCCTTAGTTTCAACACACCGGGGGAAATTATTAAAACCATGGCAAAAACGAAGCCGACACAAGCAGGCCAAAGAGCGTAGGGATCTCTCTGTAGCTTTGCTGTGAGGTCTATTAACCATTCCATCAAGTGTTCATTCCATTTCATTAGCTTCAATCTCTATTTGATAAGGACGGACTTAGTATGTGCTTAAAATGTACGCTTTACATAATCAGTGATCTAATCGGTGCACCGTTTCTCGTATTTCGATGGGGAAGTTATGGAAAACAATCAGGGTCATCTTTGCTGATGATCAAGCTTCTTTGGAACAGTTGAACAATTACTTCCGCCAGATCACGGTATCCAAACTGACAACCACGTGGTCTAAGGCCCTGGCTGAGCGCATTACATCCCCACTGGGTAACAGAGGTGTGAATCACAACCAGCAAAAAAACACAGTAGATAGGTTTCTCTTTTAGAGTTGCTGCCTTAGCCTGATTAGTCGACACAAGGAGGTGTGTATGAACAAAGTGATCTTGCTGATTCCCTTGGCACTATGGGCTGGGGTAGCGGTTGGGGCAGTAAAATATAAATGTGATGGAAAGTGGGTAGATTACTGGCCGTGCGAAAAAGATCTAGCAGACAACAGCACGGCTATCCAAGCAATGACGAATGAACTTTCAGGCAGTGGCTCAACATCCCTTACAGGTAATGTAGAATATCAGTTGCAGGAATATAGTAATTCAATAATGAATTCGACTAATGGTGCTGTAAATTTCACATCAGTGAAGAAAACCACAGAGAAACCTTTGCGAGCTTACGTTGTCGTTTTCAAAACCAATATGACGGCGCTGATGTCTAATCCAAACGCTAGCGAAGATAATTCAGCATTATTTGAAAATCAATACAAAACTGAGCTATGGCAGCGCACGTTATGTACACCTGTTCTGAAATCTATAATGATAAATAATGGACTGGATTTAGTCTCTGGTGATTTACAGGATGAGTCTGGTGAAACACAAAGTTTTGCACTGTGTAATTAAAATATTGAGTTTTTAAAAACAAAGCGGGATAAATAAGAGGGTATATAGGGAATAAGTCAGAGGGAATAGTTGGATAAAAAATAAGGCGGCCTTGGCCGCCCCGTTTATTGGTTGACGGCCGCTTGCTCGTGGCCGCTTCTGCGCAGCTGGGTATAGAGGCCAAACCCGGC
>RCUL01000243.1_pt1 | contig 37712 bp, 46 predicted proteins | sample 2167521 | NCBI WGS metagenome assembly RCUL01 (sample SAMN09932745, study PRJNA488358) | compost metagenome | feature: garden; material: soil; isolation source: compost soil in acetic acid-enriched culture | place: Germany: Experimental Botanical Garden Goettingen | collected 2016-01-27
GTATCCCGACGAAGGCGGCTACTTCACCCTGCTCGACCTGCACACCCTGATGCCGCTGCCGGGTACAACCCGATAAGCCCCATCCAGCCGCAGTCAGGCACCTCCCTTGAGCCGACGCCATGAGCGTTCAATAAACCGGCAGCCAGGGCGCCCGGGCTTCGCTCTGCCTGCGCTATGGTTTACCATGCTGGCAACTGCGGTGCATGGCACCGCCCACCCAGGCGCCATGGCGCCGCCATCGGACACCTCACCTCGAGCAACATGAGCAAAACAGCACAGCCCGGCAGCGAGCCCACCTTCTACTTCCACGATTATGTAACCACGCGATAATTAACTGAATCTAATACCTTAATTTCCAATCAAATTTATTCTGTACCATCTTTTGTACCTTGTTTAACTGTGAACATTTCAGGCTCTGCGAGAATTGAGGCCCAGACATATTGGGGGGTTTCAACAACGACCGTCACCGGCGCTAGGGCGGTGGCCATCGCGGGGTCTTGGGTGCGCACGTTGGCGTGATAGCCGGGCACGGGCTCACGCACCTCCAACTCGATACCATCGACGGTCTGCACCGCGCCAGTGGGGCGAGTGACCATGCCAGGAGGCAGCAATTTCAGGGATGCCGAGGGGTGATAGAGGTCGCCGGTTTCTGGGTCTTTGATAAAGCCAGCCGCCAGCAGTGCCTTGGTCATGGCAGCCTTGTCGGTAGCCTTGAGGTTGAGGTCGATGAAATCGGTCATGCTACCGCCTTGAGTTGATCGTCCGTGAGAGTGCTGTGCCAGATGCGAAGATTTCGAATGTGGCCGTAGGTAGGGGACGCCCCGGCTTGCCCAGAGCCGATTCGTATGTCACTCGTTGCCCCTACAGGCCCGGCCGGTGTCGCCGTCGCAATCGCCTTTCCCGTCAGCTTCAAAGCATGGCGAGTGGGGGAGGTGGAGGCCACAGCCAAGGATCCCGGCCCTATTGATGGGCCGACAACCTTCAGCGCCTGCGTCGCGCAATAGGTTTCAAAATCTCCGACCTGCGTCACCTGCATGAGGTAACGGGGGATCGTCGGTGCTGCATATTCGATGAGTCGTTGGTTTGTCAGGCCAATCCCTAGCACGTCGTAATTCAAGGCCACCGTTACATTAGATGGTCGCACATTGAGTGCCCATGGGATCGTCACTACATCGTGTGCCCGTGTCACTGCCGCTCCGGCGGTTGGGATGTAAGAGCTAGCGAATGGCAACTCTTCTAGCTGGAACCCTCCAACGTAGAATGAACCGGACACCCCCTGTGCGGTGTAGGCGACAATTGTCCCTATTTCTTGGGTCGCGGTGAAGGTTCTTGAATAGCGAGTGGGGGTTGTGGTCAGCGCCGTAACCGCACCGGCTGCTTCCTTTTCCGACCCGATTTTTGCTGCCATCGCTACATCCGCATAACCCCAGAAGCTAACCGTATAGGTCTTTCCCACTACAAGCGTTATACCGGCTAAGTAACAGCCCATGGTTCCACCGGCCGCTGTGATTTTCGTATATACGCCCGCTTGCCGTTCCCTTGTCACGTCTCCGTTTTTAGACCACTGCAAGAGGTCTTCACTTCTAATGACAAGGTTCGTGCTCTGCCCCTCGACCAGCAGGCCGTCTTTCTCGAACCTAGGTTCATTCACGGCGGCCGTTTTCAGGAGGCCATCCTTTCCGATATAGGTCGCCGTCGAGCTGCGGGAAAAGTTGACCATCCGCGCCACCACATCCGACCCGACCAGCACATCACGCCCGTGGCCGGTGATCATCCGCAGGCTGTCACTGAACGGCACCCACACATCCGGCAGCGGGAGGGCGGCGGCAGCCACGATCCCCGCTGCCCGGTCTGCCTCGGTGACGGCGCGATCCGCTTCGGTCTTTGCCCGGTCAGCTTCGACCTTGGCGCGGGCCGTCTGCCCCTCCCCCTCGCTCGCCACTTTCTTCCAGCTGGGGATGGTAATGTTGGCGCCGGTGTCCGGGTTGAGAATGGCGACATCCCCCGAGCCGGTCAGCCAGGTCATCATTCCGTCAAACCAGGCGCGGTATTTGGCGACCAGGGAAGCCAGGTCGGCAGCAAACTGGCTGATGGTCGAGGTTCGGGTGATATCGATCCGGTACGCCTGGTTAGCCAGGGTACTGCCACGATACGCCTCAACCAGGGTGAGGCTTTCATCACTGACCACGGTATCCACTTCATAGGCAAAGTTGTCCGGGCCATAGAAGGCGTGCCCCTTCTGGATGGGAAGGGTGCCAGTTTTCCACTTGGTGCCAAAACCGGTGACGATCTTGCTGCCATTCGTCACAGTCACGTTGCCGGTGCGCGGCCAAAGTCCTGCCATTGCAAGGTTCCTTCAAAAAGAAAACCCGGCACAGGGCCGGGTTGTAAGGTGGGTCAGTGTTACTTCAAGCCAGTGAGCCAGACCGCCTGACCACTGAACCCGGTGGAGCTGATGCCCGCGCCATTGCCAATCGCCTCGATGCCGAAGGTGATGGTGGCATTGGTGTTTGCCGGGATCTCGAACGAGGGTTTGATGTCGATGGATAAATATCGGGTGCCACCCGTGGCGACGTATTCCGTCTTGGATACGCGGCCTTTCTCCACCCCATTGAGGTAAAAGACCACCGCGATCCCTATCGTCCCCTGGCCCGATACGTTGCCATAGGCCGTCACCGGATCGATGCACACCACGTTGCGGGCGCGGCGGTACGCCGGGATGGAGAAGTTGGCCACCGCCTTGATCAGCGTGGTGATGTCGCCCACCACCTGGTTGACATCCAGCTTGCCCAGGATCTGGCAGTTCTCCCGTATGGTGACGTTGTTCATCGTGCCGGAGTTGGCCAGCAGATTGCCCTGGAACGTCCCACTGCTGAAATAAACATCGCTGCCATAGAAGCGGCCATTGGAATCAATGCCCGCATTCCAGCGCTTGCCATAGGCACTGAACTGGCCGTTGGCATTTTCACCCAGCCAGAGGTCACCACCCCGGAAAGAGCCGCCCTCAATCAGGGTGCCTTTCAGGTGCTGAACGTTGATGTACTTGGCGATCACATTGCCGATTTCTGCCGTGTCCATCATGGCGTGGTTCATGTAGACGGTGCCGTTTTTGATGACGAACGGGTGGCGCTTTGTCGTCTCACCGCCCGCCCTCGACATCACGGCGAACACATCCGCATCGATCACGAAGGTGCTCAGCACAGTGCCATCGGCATTCAGCTTGACCGACAGGCCAAAGCCAGCCCCTACACCTGCGATTTGGGCCTTGGTGTACCAACCCGCCTCAACGTTGCCTTTCAGGTCAGCAACAGCGTTGGCCGCCGTTTCCACGGCTGCCGTGGTTTGGTTGAGACTGGCTTGCACCTTGGTGATGGCGTCGGCGTTGGCTTTGTCCCCCGCCACCTGAGCCTGCTGGGCCTGCTGAATGGCCGACCCCAGGGTGGTGTCACCACTGGTCACCTTGGCTTGAAGTTGAGACAGTTGCTCGGCCAGAGCCTGATCCCCCTGCGCTTGGGTGCGCTGGGTTTCCAGGATCGCGGCGTTGAGCGTCTGGTCATCCGCTTCGAGGGTGGCTTGCATCTGATCCATCCGGGCGGCCAGGGCACTGTCACCGGTCACCTGGGCTTGCTGGGTCTGCTTGATGGCCGCATCGAGCGCTTTGTCACCCGTCTCCACCTTGGCGGCGAGTTGGGTCAGCTGCTCAGACAGCGCCTGATCCCCCTGCGCCTGGGTGCGCTGGGTTTCCAGGATCGCTGCGTTGAGCGTCTGGCCGTCCGCCTCCAGGGTGGCCTGCAGTTGGGTCATCCTCTCGGCCATGGCCTGATCGGCGGCGCTCAGGGTGCGGTTGCTCTCTTCCAGGGCAGCACTGGTCTTGCTGTCTGCCGCCTGGTAATCGGTCTTGAGTTGGCTGATCTCCCGGGCGGTGGATTGCTCCACCCCGGCGATCACCTCCCGCACCCCGGTGAGCGCGGCGGACGTTGCCGCCTGCTCCCCTTCGAACTCGGCACGGAACTGGGTCACCTCGCGGGCCAGCGCCTGGTGTTCGTCCGCTTGGGTATCCTGACGACTGGTGATCGTGGCACGGGCCTTGCGAGCCCGGACCTCGCCCTGCTCATCTGCCAAGGTGTTGCCGATGCTGGCCAGGGCGGTCAGATCGACTTCTGCTGACAGGTCATCCTGGCGAGCGGCCAGTGCCTTGCCCTGCTCTGCCACGGCCTCAGACAAGGTGCCCACATCGGATTGGGTCTTGTCGGTCTTGGTGGTGAGCTGCTGCAGGGCCTCGCCGGTGGCCTGCTGACCATCGGTGACCACCTTGCTCAAGCTGGTAAGCTGGGCGGACTGATCGCCGCTGGCGGTCTTGAGCTGGCCGATTTGCTCAGCGAGCGCCTGATCCCCCTGCGCCTGGGTACGCTGGGTTTCCAGGATAGCGGCGTTGAGCGTCTGATCATCCCCCTCCAAGGTGGCTTGCAGTTGGGTCATCCGCTCAGCCATGGCCTGATCGGCGGCGCTCAGGGTGCGGTTGCTTTCTTCCAGGGCGGCACTGGTCTTGCTGTCTGCCGCCTGGTAATCGGTCTTGAGCTGGCTGATCTCCCGGGCGGTAGACTGCTCCACCCCGGCGATCACCTCCCGAACAACGGTCAACCGCGCGGCAGTGTCGGCTTGCTCTCCTTCAAACTTGGCGTTGAGGTCGGTGACTTCGCTCGCCAAGGCCTGATGAAGATCAAGCTGCACCTGCTGGTCACGGCGAATTGATGCCTCGGCCTGGCGGTGACGCTGCTCCCCCTTATCGCCCGCGAGGGCGTTGGCAATGGCGGCCTCGGCGGCTTGGTCAGCAGCCTTGGCCGTCAGGTCCAGGGTGGCGGTGATCTCGTCAAAGCGGCCAGCGGTGATCCCGCCGTCATTCTCGACAATCTCCTCCAGCGCCCGGATCTTACCCTCGGCGGTGCCGGTGCGCACCTCGACCCCGCTGACCCGCTCAGCCAGCACCTGGTCAGCCTCGGTACTGACCCGCGCCACTTCGGTGATGTTGGCCAGCAGGGTCTGGTCATCAGCCTCCAGCTCGGCCTTGAGGCCGGATACGCGCTCGGCCAGGGCCGACTGGGCATCGCTGTTGACGGTGATCCGTTGCTCTGCCGCCGCGAGCCGTTCGCCCTGCTCGGTCACGGTGGACTGGGCGGCCTTCTGCTGGATCTGCCCCATGGCGGCATCCAGGGAGCTGCTGACCTCGGTCAGGCGCTGCTGTTCGCTGGTGAACTCCGATTTGGTGACCGTCTGGGTGAGCTTGGCATTGATGCCATCCAGCACCTGCTCGGCCTCGGTCAGCCGTTCGCCCTGGGCATCCACCACAGCATGATCGGCCTTGGTGGCCAAGGTGCCAGTGGCGGCGTCCAGTTTCTGGTTGACCTCGGTAAAACTAGCCTGGGTCTCGTCGCGCAGCGCCCGCACCACATCCATTTCAATCTCGCCGGTGCCGGGATTAACCGTGAAAATGGCATCGCGAAGATCGCCCATCTCACTCTGTACACGGTCAATCTTGCCGTGCAGCTTGTCTTGCTGCAGGACGGTATCGATGCCCATCTGGCCCAGGTGATTCTGCTCATCGCGCAGCAGGTTTTCTGTCTGCTTTGACCGCTCATCAAGGGCCGACAGGGCATCACCCAGGCCGGTCATCTGCTGATCGATGACCGGCACCCGTTCAGCAATCGGCGTCACGGTGTCACTCAAATCGGTGAACTCGCGTTCGACCAGCGCCAACTTGCCGGCGATGTCCGGGATCTGCTCGATGGGTTTGCGCAGCTCTTCGCGCAGGTGCTCGCCACCGATCTGATCATCCAGGATGTCGAGAATAGAGGCGGCGTCGTAGGAGGTTTTCCCGCTGGCGGCAAACAGGCCGGATTTGCCATAGGCGTTGACCGACCTCAACCACACGTAATAGGTGGTGTCTGGCTGGAGCTGAGTGAACAGCATGTAAGACCCCAGTCCGCCAGCCCGGGCCTTGGTCATCACATCGGCGAGGGGTAAGTTAACTGCGCTCACCCACCATTCACACAAGGTGCCGTAAGACTGGCCGCCGGTGAACACCGGGCGGAATGCCAGGGACCAGTTGCCCGCCTCGACCTCCACCCCCACGGGAATGGCTGGCACTTGGATGGTGAAATTGACCGACGCAACCGGCGATGGGGCGCCGGTCATGGCGATGGCGCGGACTTGGCCAACGTAGTTTCCGGCCGCCAGGCCATTCACCCGGCAAGATTGCCCCGGCACCTGGGCAGTCAGTACCACCACCGGCGGCTTGCCGGGGTCAAGGCGCTGGATGATCACCTGGTTGTAGGCGATGGTGCCGACGTTGCGCCAGGACAGCACGCCCTGGATCACCTCGCCAATCTGCTCAACTTCATAGCGGAGCTGATCCGGCATGGCCACACCGCCCGAGGGCAGCTCTGTGACCTCCGGGCGCTCCATGGGCTTGCCAATGGCATCCGACCAAAACAGCGGGCTCTCTTCTCGCAATGTGAGCTCGACGGCGCTGGTCAGCGAGAATGACCAATCGACCACCCGAAACTCGGGGCCGTTGATGCCCAGGGCCGGGATATAGAGTTTGATCGAGCTGCCGGGGCGATAGCGCCAGCCAGAGAGGTTGATCGGGCATGTCAGGGTGCGGGCTGCGCGGCGCTGACGCAGCATGATATTAGCCAAGCGCTGGGCCTGGTATTCGCTTGTCACACAGCGCAGGTCGAGGTCTTCCAGCAGGGCCAGGCCGCCGTCCTCTTCCACCCATTCGTTGACAATCACCGCCGGGAAGTCGGTCTTCTTGAAGGTGATCGGGTCTACGAATGTCCCTGTCACCTGGTTGATTTTCTCGCTGCTGGCTGGCTCAGGCAGCAGCTCGATATCCCCGATAATCTGGTGAGCCCGGATCTCGTCGCTGGCAGGCCCGTAATAAGCGCCTGCAATGATGCCGTGCTTGCCGCCAATGTAAGTCGGCTGACCAGCACACGCCATATGGAGCGCTTCCAACACCTTGGATCTGGCTTCGCCCAGATCGAACTCGACGTTGGCCGTATAGCGGGGCTCCAGCGTCCCATCCGGGCGCGTGACAAGTTCATCGCAGATATTGGCGGCAATGATGAACTCGTTCATGCGGATCTCGTCGTCCGGCACTTTCAGCCAGGAGCGGTAATAGTCGAGGATGACCAGGGCGACGTTATCGCTCCACTTCCATTTGCCGTCCCGGGGATCCCATACCTCTTTGCCAAATTTCTCCACCTTGATGTTGGGGAGCCCCGCCGGGAACTTCTGGGGGTCGAACTTGAGTGACAGGCGCAGCCAGGTAATCCCCTGGCCAATCATGTCTTCTTTCCAATCGGCACACTTGGCCAACATGAAGGGGTCGCAGGTGTTGCGGTCGGCATGGAGTTCGTAGGACACCAGATCCGAGAACTCGCCGATCAGGTCATCGCCCAACCAGATGCTCCCGATGCGAGACAGCTTATGCCCGGCGAGTACCAGGGCCAGGTGCAACCACTCCCCTTCATCCTGCTCACCGGCCTGCTCGGCGGCGAACGACAGCAGACCGGACGAGATCACACGGCCATAGATGCAGGTCTTGTCGCTGGCGGCCGCCCGCAGCACCTGGCTACGTTCGCTCGCGCTGCGATAGTCAGAGAGCGACGGCTTTTTCGTCGTCAACATCATGGTGGCAGTGGCCACCGCTGTGCCGATGGAAAGCGCCATGCCCACCGTGACAGCCGTCACGGCAGCATAAGCGCCCGCGCCAGCAGCGGCACCAGCGATAAGAGGGACGGCAGCGGCGGGCATTATTCAACTCTCCAGGCAATGAGGGGGACTTGATCCGGGATGGGGCGGGCGCCTTGCTCTGTCATGGCCCAGACTTGGCCAGCCCACATGACCCCGGCGGTCAACCCGTTTGGGCCATCAAACACCAGGGCATCACCACGCTGTGCCATGGCAATTGGCACACGGACAAACAGCGCATCGAGGGCGTCCTCGATGCTGCCGTGGGTCTTGGCAAGCACCCGCTTGGCGCCGATCTCGGTGGTGTAGCGCCCCCGGTACTGGGCGGCGGGATCCTTGTCGCAAGCGGCCAGGCACACGTCAGCGACAAACAGACAGCAATCATTTTCACCCCAACAAAAAGGCCGCTCGGAGGCGGCCTGAATGGTGGTGATGATGCGAATTTGCCAATCTGGATGGCGCATGGCGGTCAGTCCTTATAGTTGAAACTCGGGGCATCTTTCTTGGAGCCCCAGAAGATGGAGTGGTCGGCCATCTGGTTCTGGTAGCGGAAGAAGCGATCATTCGGGTGGATGCGGCGGTGGCTTTCGTCGGTGTTGCGCAAGTTGAGGCCCTTCTGCCAGTCCTCAAACTTGTTCGAGATGGTGAGCTGGATGGTGTTGGTTCGCCCCGCCTTGATAGGGGTTTGCGCTATCTTGCCGCTAAACTGCAAGCAGGCATTGAGGGGGGCACCATCAGGGCCAAGCACCACCAAATACAGCCATGCCATCCGGTCAACGATGCGCTCTCTCATCACCTCAGCCAGCAGTGCGTTGTCCAGCCCAGTCAGGGTGACGCTCAGCTTGGTCGGCGAGGTGGAGATCTGTTCTTTCTGTGGGCTGACCGCCCCCAAAGCACCGACCCCGTAATACACCTCACCACCCAGCACCAGCTCCCCCAAGCCAGAGTGAAGGCGACTCATTCCGCTCACCAGGTCCAGTTTGAGCGCATAGAGCGCTGTCACGTTGGGCTGATTGAGGGCGGCGATCACATCAGGATCAAGGCCGGTGATCATGGATAGAAGCTCTCCTTGAACTTGATGGTGCCTAGATCACGGCGAAGGCCTGACGGGCGACGAGATTTGCCGCCGCCATCGAGGCGAAACACCCCCATGGGGCGCTCGACCACCAGGGGGGTGCCGCTCGGGTGGCCCTTGCGCAGCATGGGGGCAAACGCAATCCGGGCCGCGCCAGACTGATCCGACCAAACATCTGCCGTGACCCGCTTGAGTTCGTCGCCCACCTGTAGCCAGTCGCCGTCCCGCAGTACCAGGGTCGAGGGCTTCCACCCTCTGCTCGTCATCGCTGTGCGCATGTTCAGCGCCTCACTGACGATAGGGGCGCCATGTACCGGCTGTTTGTGGTGCGCAAAGTCCCACAGTCTGACCCGGTTGGTTTTGCCATCCAGCTTGGCGATGAATGCTTCCAGGCGGCGGGCAACAGCGGGCTCCATCTTGCCCATGGTCAGCTCCATCAGCCACTTGCTGCCCGGGGTTGCAACGGTCTGCTCTGAGCCGTCAAACGGCGATTCGAATACCCGCCCCATGGTTTCAAGGTCGAGGGAGTTTTCCCGCACTCTGAACTCGGCGGGCCAGTCATAGATTTCCATCGTCATATCCCCAGCATTCGACGCGCTTGGCCATTGCTGCCAAGGTCTTCGATGAACATGTGGTAACCCCGATTGGCGGCCTCTGTGATCACCTGATTGCGGTCGGTGTCAGTCATGTCGGCACTGAAATGAAAGTGCTGCTCAAACACAGCGCCGCCGCCAGCTGCCACGCCTCCCCCAGTCATCAGCTGGTCATACATCTGATCGATACGCTGGGCTGATTTGTTGGTGTAAACCCGCTCGCCTTTATCGAGCAGCCAGGTGCCCTCGCTGGGGATCTCTTCAATCCCTGAGTGGGCAATGCCTGCAATGGCCGTCCCGGCGACGATGCCGACCGATATCATGGTCTGGGCCTTGAGCATTGCGCGGGCAGACTCAGCCGCGAGCAGGCCGCCGGTCATCGCGGCAAACGCTGCCGCCCCGGCCTCTGCTTGCTCACCGGCCACCAGGATCGACGGAATTGCCAGCAGCTTCTGAGCAGCCAGCAATGCCTTCATGATGAAGGTCTGCTCTTTGCCCGATTGCTGGAGCATGTCAGTGGTGAGGCTGAGGGTCTGGCTGGTGAAGTTGAGCATGTCGCGGGCGGCCTGTTGCTGGGCCGCTTTCTGCCTTTCAACGCGCTGGCGCTCCTGCTCGGCAAGCTGATCCTGCTTGCGCTGATCCGCCTCCAGCTCCTTGGCCATCGCCTCTTCGCGCTTGGCCATGTGATCGGCTTGCTGCTCGGCGAAGTAATCCGCCTCCTTCTGGCGGTACTCCTCTCGCAACTCCCCCAGGCTCTCATAGCCGCGGCGCCGCAATTCGGCCTCGCTGACCTGCATACTATCGATTTCTGCCAGGCGCTCCTCATGGGAGAGGCGCAGCTTGTCCAGCTCACTGGCATATTGCATGTCCAGGGCGCTGAGGCGCGTCTCCCCCTGATCCAGCAGCTTCTTGTTGTCAGCGCTGGTATCTCGAGAGCTGACCGGTTCCGGGGGTTGGTATTCGGGTTGCTCACCAATCCCGAAGCGCTTCTTGCCATACGCCTCCTGAATCCGGTCTATCTCTGCCTCAATCTCGGCGCGGCGCTGCTGGAGCTCCGGCAGGGCAGAACGGCCCGCCGTGTCGCCCAAAATGGCATCGAGCAGGCCGACGCCGCCGAATGCCTTTTGCTCGGAGGTCTCCTTGATCTGGTCATCCAGATCCTTGAGTTCGTCACGCAGGTTCCCGAGGCGACGGCTCATGCCGTCAATGGTGCGTGGGTTGTCGGCCCAACTATCGAGCAGAGTCCCCCAGTAGCTGACGGCATAGCCGAGCTTTTCGGTCAGCCAGTCGATCTGATCCGATGCCCCCAGCACGCCCTGGGCGAACGAGCTTTGCAGGCGCAGGCTCACATCCTTGAGCTTCTGGTCCATCTCTTTGAGCTGGGTGATGTCGGTCTGGGACAGGGCAACGTTGAGGTTTCTATAGTGCCCGGTCAGGCGCTGGAGTTCGGCGCCGTTATTGCGCAGCAGGGGCTGGAGCGTGGAGACATCATTGGCGATAGACTCCAGGTAGAACACCTGTTCCGAGGCGCTGACGTTGGTCGCGTCCATGGCGTTCTGGACGGCGATCAACGCCTCCGGGCCCGCCATCTGTTGCAGCTTGGTGACGGTTAGCCCCACCTTGGGGGCGATGTTCTCCATCCAGTCCTTGAACTCGCCGCCGCCGGTGGCGGAGAAGTCGCCGAGCTTGTCCTGTACGTCCTTGAGCATGTCGGCCAGCTTGTCGCCGCTGACATTGTATTGCTCGGTGGCATAGGCAAGCTCTTGCATCTTCTCAACAGACACCCCCGCCTTGAGCGACATTTGCTCCAGCTCGCGCCCCTGTTGAGCCAGCGCACTGACTGACGCTGCCAGCCCCACCGCCGTCCCGACCAGGCCCAACACGGCACCCTGGACGACGCTGACCCCTTGCACGATGGCAACGGATTTGTGAGACAGCAGATCTGCCGTTTCATTGAACGAACGGCCAAAGTTGAATGTCGAGTCTTCGGCATTCTTGGCGTCGGCGGCATAGCTTTTCAGAATATTCGCAGCGGAGCGGACATCAGCAGGCAAGGACGAGAGATCCGCGCTCAGCAGCACCCGAAGGTCAGCAATCTGGGTCGATGACATAGGTTCTCTCTATTCCCGGGATGGAGGCGGCCAGGTTGGCAATGTCCTCGTCACTTTGTTCAACCACCACGGGATCGGGGCGGTTATAGAAAAATTCTGAGGGGCTGACCCAGTGCTCGGCCTTGAGGTGGACATTCAGCAGCAGGGCGCAGATTTGGCCGGTTTCGTATTGGCGGATCCGGTAGTCGGTCGGGTGCGTTGAGAAATCAGCCACCCAGTCCAGGTACTCAGCAGCTGAAAACTCACTCAGCCAGCGCCGCCAGTCTGCGCGACCAAACTGGCGGGCCAGGCTCAGGATGAACGCCTTTTCCGCCGCTAGACTTTTTTTGGGTCGGCTGGCTCCTGTGCTTCACCCTCTTCCACCGCTTTCTCTTCATCGGCAGCGGGCGGCTGTGCCAGGCCGCTCAGCTCCTTGACCGCCAGCGCCAGACGCATGATGTGATCGGGCAGGGGGTAGGAACGGATCACCCGGGATCTGACTTCCTCGATAGAGTCCGCCGGATGCAGGTACTGCAACCCAAACGCCGCCATGGTGGCATTCAGCTCATAGAGCGCCTTTTGCAACTGCAGGGTGTATTTATCGAGGGCCTTTTTATCCCCTTCCTGGGGCGGTGCTGGCCACTCAACATCGACCAGGTAGGTCTGATATTCAAACAACTGCAGGGCCGTCAGCGCCCGCACGGTGACATCAGACTCCAAGCCACGGGGGGTGCGCAGCTTGATGGTTCGGCTATCAATGTGTGGCTCGGTCATGCGACAGGGTTCCAGTCAGTCTCTGCCGGGGACTGACGGCCAGAGAGGGAGATTTTTACCGAACGGGTGATGGTCTCTTTCGCCTGAATGGCCTTGCCAACGCTGCTGACAAAGCCATAGAAGCCATCCCACGCCCCATTGGGGTACTTGATGAAGAACCAACGCTTTTCCTTGGCGAGCAGGTTCACCAGTTGTTTCTGGGTTGCTTCCGCAGGCTTCCAGGCCAAGGTGATGGAGAGCTGGCCCGGGTCGATTTGACCGGGGGTCTTCTCTTTCCACTCCGGGTCCGGTGCGTCCAGGTACGGATCTTCTTGCTCTTCGGCGCTCATCTCGGGCGGCGTCAACTCTTTGACATCAGCCAGACGGATAACCGCATTGCCGGTGGTGGGGTCCGGCTTCTCGGTGCCAGCAGTGGCAGCCATGAAAAATTGAGTACCGGCGCCCTTCACCGGCTTGGTTGCATCAGTCATCAGGGTTTGCTCCAGGTCGCGTTAAAATTGAGGGTCAGGGACGCAAGGCCAGTGCCCCGGTCATCTGCCCCATATTGCCAGCCAGCTGATGCCAGCCCTTCGAGCAGCAGCCCGCCGAGGTCGTCCCCAGCCAGCGGCGCCAGCTTCTCAGCCAGCTCGTCAAGATCGGCGTCGGCCTGGTTGGTTTCGGCCACATAGAGGGAGACCATCAGCAGGGCCTGATCGCTCTCCCCATCCAGGGAGAACTCACCATCGCCTCCTTCCAGGAAGTAGCAGAACGCCAGAGGCAGATCCTCGGCGGAGACGTCTACCGGGCGGGAGGGATACACCTCGCGCAGATCGGGCACACAGGTTCGCACCCGTTCGGCCAAGGCCGCCCGGATGTCAGTTCGGATTGTCATATTGGGTCCAATAAAAAACCCGCCGAAGCGGGTTATCGTGAGGGGGTTTGCCGTCTGGCATCCCAGCGGTTGAACATGCCATTGAGGATAAGGGTCATGCCGACTGTGATGACGAATCCCAGCCAGCCTCCCTGGAAGGTGCCAATGGCGATCAATGCCAACATCAGCAGGGCGACCACGATTTTCAGGATGATCATGAGCTCTCCTTGAGTGAAGATCAGAATCCTATCCTCATTTGAAGGTCAATTGAAGCTGACGCAACAGCGCCCGCTGCATTTCGCGGGGCATGTCACGGGCCATCCCCGCTTTTGATTCCCGTTCATAGTGCTCGGTGATCGGGGTCACCAGCGGGATCCGCATCACCTCCAGGGCATGACGGCCTTTGCCGACCCGGCGCAAGATCTGCCAGCTCTTGAGCTTGGTGGCCGCATAGCCACCGCCCCGTCGGTATTCGCCAAAGCCTTGGCCACCGTCCGCGATGAAGCCACCAGGCACACGATGACGACCGACCTGCATATCCCCGATCCCCGTGAAGGCGCTCTGCCGATAGCGCGCCAGGCGCTGCTGGACAGCTCCCACCTTGATCAAGGGGATGGGGCGGCGGCGCACCCGGATCGTGGCTGATGGCTTCTGCTGTGACGCCTTGAAGATCTTCACCCGGGGGCGCAGCAACTTGGCGGGCACCTGCACCCGGCTATCCTTGGCGGTCAGCCGGATAGCCCGACTGGACGCGCCAGCCGCCACCCGGTTGACCGCCTGAGCACTCGCCTTCGGCACCAGCTTGGTCGGCAGCAGGTTCAGGTTCGCCAGCGCCTTGTCCAAATCTTGCTTGATGGGCATGGCGGCCTCCTACCTGATGGGGATAATGAGCTGTCCGGCTCGCATGAGTGGCGGCTCCCTGACGGCAGTGACCAGCGACATGCTGGGGATCTCCACCTTGTCACCCGACTTGAAACGAACGCCAGGCGGGGGGGTGCTGACCGTCAGCGACCGCAACATGGTCGCCACCTGGGCGAAGGCGTCCGGTTCCTCGCCATAGATCGCCACCAGGGGGTGGCCCGCGATGACAACCGAAACCCCCATCGCGTCATCCACGGCCACATTCAGGCGAGTCGCGGCACGTTGCCAACGCGCACCGGTCATTGAACGATCAGCGCTTCGGCGTAACCGCTGGCGCCGCTGCTGACCAGCTTGCCGAAGTCGTCCGCGTCCTTGGTGGTGTCCGCGACCAGCTTTGCGCCATCCCATTTGACGGCAGCACCGACTGCCAGGGCGGTGTCGCAGGGCAGCAGCCAGACGCCGGCGGTGGCACCGGTAAATTCCGCGCCGGCCAGCGCCGACTCAAGGGGAACGACGGTCAGGGCGCCGATCTTGACTGGCTTGCCCGATACTACGCCGCCGGCGGGGGCCACGAAGGACAGTTGACTGCCGGTGCCGACAAAGTTTTTAGCCATGGAATTACTCCTGTATTAGGGCTGTCAGAGATGGCCCGCGCAGAGCGGGCCGGGGGGATTACTTGCCTGCGGACTTGACCAGACCACGGTAATCGAGGGCGGAGACGCCCGCGTCGATACGTACCTTGGTGGTCACACCGTCTACGGTGAAACCTTCTTGCTGCTCGATCCAGGGAGTGTCCTGGCCGTCGAGGTAGGCCACCTCGATGGTGTCGCCCCCCTTGGCCGCCAAGTACCACGCCTCGGTGCTGGCGTCGGAGAGACGAGGCTCACCGATCACATCCACAAAGCCCTTGATCGGGTTGGCTATGCCAGAGTTGGCATCCGCGCCCGGGACAGAGGTGCTGTTGATGAGTTGCAGCGCGGTATCTTCCAGCTCAATCGGCACCAGGGCATACCCCGGGCGGATGTTGAGGGCACGGCCCGGCTTGTCATCGGCCCCGACGGCGCGCTGGCCGCGCATCAGGGTCTTGGCAGCGGAGAGCCCCTTGATCCCCATCGCGGCATCAGCGCCGGTCAGCAGGTTTTTGTGATCCGCATGGAACAGCGTCTTGTTGTCCGGCATCTTGACGTTGCCCGTAAGCACCGCATACACCAGGTCGCCGATGGTGCCGCGAGCGGCCGCCCCGAACAGCGCTGGAACGCGGGTCAGCATGTAGAGGTCATCGTTGATGATGGCCTGGCGGGTGATGGCAAACAGCTCGCCATAGGTGGCCAGCTGGATGGTGGCGCCAGTATCGGACAGGGTGACGTGCTTGTATTCCGCCCCCTCCCGCACCTTGCGCAGGCTGGGGATGTCACTCAGACCGATACGGCTCGCCACCTTGAAGTCGGACAGGGTGCCTTTGCGCGTCCACTTATCGAAGGTTTCTTCGGCATGTTCCCAGCCTTCCAGCACCGACTTGTTGGCGACATCCAGCAGGATCTTGCCAAAGTCGGAACTGGTGTGAGTGAAGGCCATGCCGACGTAGGCCATCGGGGAGTGTCCGCCGGTCTGAATGCCGCGACCATCCAGTGACGCGCGGGCCAGCTCGCGCAGGCTGTAACCGCCGTAACGGTTGTCACCCTCGGCGGCAGCATGGCCACAACGGGCCAGCAGCGAGGCGCGGATCGAATCGCCGATCAGGTTGCCGTTGCCCACATGAATATGAGCTGCCGGGCCAGTCGGCCCCGCCTCGCCAGCGGGCTTGCCCAGCGCCGCCTTGATTTTCTCTTTGGTCTGGGCGGGAGTCACATCCATATCGCCCAGGCACTCGGCCATCAGCTCAGGGAAGCGGCCGCCGGTGAGGGCGAACAGATCCTGGATCTCGTTGCGGCGGCCCTGCTCCGCCTGTTTGAAGGCGGCCAGCGCCTCGGCTTGACTCGGCGCAGCGGCCGGCTGAGTCGTGACGGAAGCAGGGGTCGCCGACGCGGGAGGCTGGCCAGCGGTCGCTTTGGCACCGAACAGGGCTCGGGCCTGGGTAGGCATATTGGTGAAGTCGTTCATTTTATTCTCATTTACGTAGGCGGCGGCCAAGATCGGCTCTTCCAGGACATCGACAAAACCCAGCTCCTTGGCCTGGGGGCCATCGAGCCAGGTGTCTGCCGACAGTAGCGCGGCCAGCTCCTCGCGGGTCTTGCCGGTTTTCTTCTCGTAGGCGTTGAGCAACAGCGCCTCATTGCGATCCAGCCAATCCGCCATGTCGCGCAGATCGTCGGCATTGCCGACCGTGCCAGACCAGGGCTTGTGGATCATCACCCAGGCATTGCTTGGCATGTGGACGGTGGCATTGGGCAGGCAGAGGATGACCGAGGCCATGCTGGCCGCCAGGCCATCGTTCCAGATATCGATCTTGCAGGTCAGGCGGGCCAGGGTGTTGTAGATGGCAAAGCCATCCATGATGTCGCCCCCCGGACTGTGGATGTGGATGTTGAGCTGCTTGGCATCGAACACCCCGGCGGCCTTGCAGTCGGAGATGAACTGCTGGGCTGATACCCCCCAGTACCCGATCACGTCGTAGATGTAGATCTCGACTGTGGGCACAGCACCGGATAAGGCGCTTATGCTGTACCAACTCTGGGCATTGGGGATTTCATGCTCGGGTGCGGGGTGGCCGCTGGCGGCCGCCCGCGCTGGCATCAGCGTGGTTTGCATCGCCGCCGTCAGATGGTGCTTTTTCACTGGGTTGTGCTCCTGGGTCATTGGCTGGGTTGGTATCTGTCATCACGCCGTTTTTCTCAGCCCACTCCAGCTCGGACAAGCGCTGGTCGCGTACCTCATCGGGATTGCGGTTGCGAGCCCGGATCCATTCGGTTTCTGTCCCGGCACCGCCACGAATGACCGCCTTCCAGCCGTTGGCTTCACGCTCCGGGTCAATCCAGGGCATGACGGGCGCAAGATAGATGGCATCGAACAGGGTTTTTGGGTCGAGTTCAGGCGGCAGGACAAGGGGATCTTTGCTGCGCAGGGTTTCGGCCAGCAGCCAGTCACGAAACACCGGGCGCGACCAAAGCGCCACAAAGTCATCCTGCAGAACGGCAAAACCCTCCCACCCTTCAACCAGCTCCTGGCGCTGGGCGGAATAAGTGCCGTCATAGTCGCGGGCCACGCTCGAATACTGGCTGCGGGTTCCGGCACACGACGACCGGAGCTGCCCAGCCCGCCAGACGTTCAGGGCGGTGTTCGGACGGTTGGACTGGATCACCCCCACATCCTCGCCGGGACGCAGGTCGTCAAACGTCGTTCCGGGGGTGATGTCGATCATCCGTGGGGCTCGTTCCCCCTCGCCAGCCTCCGGCTCGATGTAGTTGTCTGGCACCTCCCGCTTGATGAAGAAGGCGAGCGAGGCACTGATGCGGGCCGCCACCCGTTCGGCTTCCTCCACGGATTTCAAATCGGCCAGGCGGGTGATCACCCCATGGAGCAGAGACACGCCGCGCAGCTGATGAATCCGCTTGCGCAAGGCCAGGTGGTAGATCTCGGCGGCATCGATCTCCTTGTAGCGATAGCGGAACCCCTGCAACTCACCGGGGTGATCGAACATCACAAAGTACGACTTTGGGCGCCGCCAGCCATCTAGCTTGATGCCTTGCCGGATCCCCTCTGCTACCTGGTTGTAGTCGAACGGGACGAAATCAGGCTCTAACAGCTCTATCGAGTAAGGCGTATCGCTGTGATGCTTGTAGCCAGGCACCGTGCCGAGCAGGCGGCGGCCAAACATCTCACCGTCGCGCAGCCAGGTACGGCAAACCAGCCGCTCCATCGCGGGGCGAGTGAACGTGCCGGTGGTTTCCGGTTTCAGCGACCAGGCAGCCCAACGGCGGCGGATCTCTTTGGCAAGATCCAGCAGCAAGGTACCGTCCACCGCCCGGGGCTGCGGCTCGATCTGGATACCCTTGCCACCTACGATCCGCTCTTCCAGCTTGTCGAGCAGGCCGATCACGATGTCGTGGTTTTCATCAAGCGCCCGCGCCTGCTCACGCAGGCTGATCGCCGACATCTGCACAGCCTGGTTGGCTCCACGGCGCTCCCGCTTGGCATTGTGGGTGCGACTCGGCATGGCAGCCTCATAGGCTTGCATCCGCAGGCGGTCACGCATTCGGTTGGCTGCCCAGCCTGGCGAGACAAATCCGAGCAGCTTATCCAGCGCTGTCATGTGAACCTCGCTACTGCATAGGGGCGGCGACGCGGTGACGCTACCTGCTGACGTCGGCGCTCCCACTCCTGACGGCCAGTGCGGATCTCGTTGAGATTTTCAGAGGTGACCGAGCGCCCCTGAAAAGTGATCTGCTTGCCTGCCAGTAAATCGCGCTCGGCCTGAAGGTAGAGCGCGATCATGCTGTCAATATCTTCCAGCTTCACAGCCAGCCTCCTGATCCTGATGATGTGCCCAGCCAGCTATTGCCCGCAGCGGACGCGGCGGGCTTGACGCTGGCAGGCGGTGAGGGGTTGATGGTGGTCGGGCGCGGCTTGGCTATCAGCCGCCATCCCCGGTGCTGCACCCCGAGGCGAATGCCCGCCAGGGCATACACGGCGCAGTCGGTTGGCTCGTTACGGGCGCCAGACGGGGCGACCCAGCGATACACCCGGCGCCCCTTGACGAACTCAACCCGCTTTCGTTCACAGGTGAGTCCCTTAAAGTAGAAATCGTCGGCCCACTCGGCCACCGGATGATGGCGGTAACCCGGTGATGGGCCAGACAATGAGGTCGGCACATCCCCCAGGCGGCCATAAAGCACGTCTTTGGCGGAGTCGGTGCCTACCTCGGACAGATAAACCCCCTTGCGGTTTCGCTTGCGCGGGAAGGTGATGATGGGCTTCCCCATCATGGTTGCGCCCTTGATTGGGATGTACTTGTGCGGGTTGCGACGGCAGAACTGATATACCTCGTCGGTGTAGTGGCCGCCCGAGTCGATCATCACCAGGCCGATGTCCAGCACCTCCCCGGACGCCTTTACGAACTGGCGGGAGAATTGCTCATGCAGCCTCTCCCAGATCTCGGAGCGGTGCAGGTCACCGTAGAGGCGCTGATAGTCCAGCACCCATGACTCCTCCCCCGCTCCCCAGCCAGTGATCTCAAACTCGAAACGGTCATCCTGGGTGTCAGCCCCCACGGTGATGTAAAGCACGCCGTCAGGTACTGCGACAGGCCACACCTCACGGCGGGCGGCAATGGCCTCCCACTCCAGTTTCTCGCCGGTGTCATCCTCCCAGGTTTCCCCGAGGGTGGTGTTGACGAAGGTCTTGAGCTTGCCCTGGTCATCCTTCGCCTTGAGGAAGTCAGAGACAATCCGCACCCATGTCGTGAGCGGACTGTACGCCGTCCAGATATGGAAGGTGACCGACTCAGGGGGCGGGATTGGCTGGTCGTCACTGTCGAACCAGTCCATGGAGTCCCGCGTCCAGATGCCGGTGCGCTCGCAGATCCAGCGCTCTACCGTCTCGTAATCCATCTCGTGCTGGCGAATGGCGCAGCCATTTGCATCACAGAGATAGAACGCGGAGTGGTGGTTGGCGCCATCCCATTTGATGCCGAACTCTGCATCCGGCCCGCCCCACTTGAGGTACTGCTCGGCCTCGCAATGAGGGCACTTGATGTGATAGCGCATCAGGTGTGGCGATTCACTCGCCGCCCGCTCTATCTGGCACTGGCCTGCAATCTTGGGAGTTGAACCACGGATCGACTTGGGATGGGTCGAACCCTCCATCCGCTTATCACCCAGGAAGGTGGGCGAGCCCTCCTTCTCGATGTCATCATCAAAGGCGGCCAGCTCGTCATAGATCCCGAAGTCAGGCGACGCCTCCCGGTAGTTCTTGGCGGCCTTCCCTCCCCGCAGCTCAAGTCCCCGACCGTTGGCGAAGCGCTTTAGCTCCAGGGTGTTGTCCCGATGCTTCTTGCCATACCAAGGGGCGAGCGCGCGAATTTTCGGCACATCCCGGATCATGGGTTCAACGTGCTTTTTGACGAACAGCTCGGCATCGCCATCGGTCGGCTGCCAGATCAGGCCGTTGCGCTTCTTGTGCTCCAGCAAGTAGGCGGCGACGCCAAGCAGCATCTTGGTGTACCCCACCCGCGCCGACTTGACGAAGTTGACCTCGCGGATATCGTCGTTGGCCATCGCGTTGATGATGGCCACCTGAAACGGCAGCGACTTCCAGCGGCCCTCCTGATAGGAGGACTCAACCGGCAGATAGTAATGCTCATCCATCCACTCAGCGGCAGTCTGAACCGGCGGGCGGAGCAGGGCCGACAGACCAAGTGTGACGGCAGCCGCCAGGCTACTTACTTGTGCTGTCGATATATTCATCCAGTAACTCCGGCAGCAGATCACCCAGGGATGCCGCCTCGTTGCTGGCTATGACCAGTTCACGCTGGATCCCCTCGATGTGCTTGGTCTGCAATTCGGGGTAACGGCGGCGCATGGTGAGTGGAACGGTGTCGAGCAGACTGCTGACCTTGGCGGCTATGCGCGTTAAGGCGAAGGTGGCAAATTCGGTTGGCACCTGGTGGCGCTCAGCGATTTTGTTCTCGCGCTCTGCCTTGTCGGCCTGCTCCTTGGTGAGTCGCCACCGCTGGAAGTCCAGTTGATCCTCACCCATGCTTAGCGGATCCGTTGGTTGGTGTTTCTGGATCGCATTCTCTAGTCGGTTATCCACAACCGAGCGCACATCAAAATAGACATTGCGGCCAATCTTCTTGACCGGCTTAACCCCCCATTTATCAAAGGCTTGAACTGATATGCCAAGGCTGGCGGCCATGTCGGACTTATTGAGCCACCCTGGCTTTGCGAGCCCCTTGTCTGATGGCTCTGACATTGAAACAACAACCTCGCTTTTTGGGGTTTCATATGTAGTGAAAATCCGCGCCTCGCCGACCCGTCGAGGACGGGGGGCTGGGGGGAGTACCTTTGACCTGGGGGGTGGGGTATTGCGGTAGTTGGGTTAACGGGGTTGAGTCAATGAGAGATAGGCTCTTTCACAGGCCAATCCTGACGCTCGAGCTCGGTCATACGCTGCTGCCAGCTCACCCGCTCTCTCGTCAGCCCGGCTGAGCAGGTCGGCGAGCACCACGGCAGGTTGTCCGGTTGCCTGGCCTCCCTGGGGAGCGCCGGTACCGCTGGCGCACTGACTTGCTCGGGCAGCCAAGCGACGGGCTTGCTCGAGCAAGCGGCCAGACTCAATACCAGCAGCAGCGGCATCAGCCTGTGCTTGGGCGATTTCTTCTTGTGCATGGTTTCTCACCTCATCGATTTCAGCCTGCCGGCGCTGCTCCTCCTCTCGGGCCTCCTGTTCGGCCTTGATCCTGGCCGTGGCGAGGCGGGTAGCCTCTTCATTCCACTTCGCCTGCCAGGTCTTGCGCTCCCCCTCCTCCCCAGCAGCATGACCAGAGCGATAGAGCGCCACCCCGCCACCAGCCAAGGCAGCTATCACCAAGGCGCCGGCCAGGAACGGCAGCGCCTTGCTCTGCGGAGTTGTCCTCATCACTCCCCCTTGCACTTCGCATTGAGGCGCAGCCGGTCTTTCCAGAGCCCAGGACATACCCGATTCCCCGGTGCTGAGCAGTCTTGATTGCCGGCACGTTTGAACAGCAGGATCGCCTCGCAAGCACCTGAGTAGTCGCCAGTGTTCAGGCGCTTGACGATGGTGGAACGGCAGAAGGCGCCGGGGCCGATATTGTGGGAGAACTCGACATAGGCGTCGAACTCATACTGGTGGAGTGGCATCTGGATGCAGGCCTTGAGGGCATCCTCAAAAACCCGCACTTCCCGAAGGCTCCTGTTCACTGCGGCGACTGGGGTGATAGTGTCACCCATCTTGACCCCTTCGGTACTCCCAAATCCGATAGTGGGCAGCTTGGTCCCGTGTACCGGGTCGGGGTAAGCCACCGGCCCCCACCCCTCCCGATTCAGAATCCCCACAAAGCCAGCGGCACTGAGCGTGAGCGCCGCTATGGCAATTCGCATTTTTGTCATGCCTACCCCACCTGCTTGGCGCGTGGCTTGATGATGTTCGACCAGATAAACCAGCCGATCTGAACCGAAAGCCACACAAGCGTCGCGATCAGCACCCAGTCATTCAAAGAGACACCAGCCCACGACATACTCACCACCGCTACAGGAGGGGCAGATTTCGCAGTTTCACCGACCACAGTGGTAGCGATCTGCTCATGTCCTTGATTCATGAATCCACCCCAGAAACGAAAAAACCCCGGCAGAGCCGAGGTTTGGAATCAGAAAAGAAAAAGACTGCATCCTTTCGGGTGCAGTCTTCCATCATTAGGACGCAATTTACACAAATTCGCGAGGATCTGTCAAACTCACACAGCCTAGCTATCCAGGTTAGGAACTCTTCATGAATAGACTACGTCATACACCACTTGGATCTGGTAAATCTCTGTTTTTCATACTTGCAACATATGACTTGTAATTCGCATTCGCCATTGCAATCACTGCATCAGCTTCCTTAGCAGTCAGCCTTCTCCCGCCCTTCTTCGCAATCTCGATAGCAAGTGAGCCAATAATTAGGGTCTGAACACCAGCTGTCGCACTGCCGAAACAAGATAGCGCCACTGCAGCCCATGGGCTTCCTGTTCCCCAAGATACGGCCTTTGCCAACTCGATGAAAGCCGCTCTTCCACAGGCATTTAGAGCTCCAGCAACACCTAGTGATGCCACTATGTTTTCCCAAGACACATCTTCAGAAAGCACAGAGGATACATGGCCTATCATAAACCCATTATTCGCAACAATGGCTATAGACATTGCGGGTATGGGAACAGCCCCTTTCGCTATGGCAGCCACTGTGTACCCCCAAACGATGTCCCAGGCGCGATTCAAGTCTTTCTCATCGATCTGTTTCATACAGGTCACTCCTTGTCGACCAGCAAGTAGACAACTTTCGTAATTCGATTATTAACTCAACAGGAATCTCACTTCTAACCATCTAGTTTCAGCTCATATTTACGAATCGACAAGGATGGCAAGGTTCAAATATATAAGGTGTTTTCAAGGTTACACTGGAGCAAAGCCATCAAATCCCGTCAGCGCTTGGGCTCCCTTCAGCCGCGGTGTGAAACGGACATCTGCATCCCGGTCAACCACTCAACGTCTTGCTGCACCAGGTAGGTTCGCGCCAGTTCAGGGTCCTTGCATCCCAGCCAGGTGTCGTAGTCATCCGGCGACACGATGACCAGGCTCCGCTTCTCGTCTCCTGGCTTGTGCATTCGCCGCAGTAGCGGGTGCGTGTCGGCATTGATGGTGAGCTGGGAGAAGCTGAAGGTGTAGCCCTGCTCCTCCTGCCATGCCCGCCAGATGCCGGCCACCGCGAAGGGCATGCCGTCGGCCATGCTGATCCGCCAGCGCTCAGCCTTGCCGCTCTCGTAGCAGGGCTCGAAGAAACCGGACATGGGCACCAGGCAAAGATGCCCTTGCTGCCAGGCGTGGCGGTAGGTCGGCTTTTCACCCACCGTCTCGGCCCTGGCGTTCATCGTGGTGTAGTGCTTGTTGCCAGGCTGCACCTTTCTCTTCGGCACCATCCCATAGCTGGCGATCAGCGCCTGCCGCCGTCCGTCTCGCTGGATCAGGATCGGGGCCTGGTAGTCCTGCCACACCTCCTCCTTCCAGTCGTACCCGGGGTCATCAACCCCGAAGTATTCCATCAGCACCGCCTTGGTGGTCGGGATGTAGTTGATGCACATGCACAGCCCCTCCGTCGTATGAGAGCTCAAACTCACCGGGCCAGTCTCTGCCAAGCATAATTCGCCGCGGCACAGCCCGCACTGCCAAGACCCGATTGCCGACCAGTGATCTTTCCGGATCCCTAGGATAAAATAACTGTATGTTCATACAGTGATGATTGCCATGATCCCCCACGCTACCGATGCACCTATCATAGAGCTCCCTCTGTTCCTCACCCCTGCCGCCTGTGGGTTTCCCTCCCCGGCTCAGGACTATGTGGAACAGACCATCGACCTCAACCAACACTGTGTCCCCCACCCGGCGGCCACCTTCTATGTGCGGGCCAGCGGACACAGCATGGTCGGGGAAGGCATCAACGACGGCGATATGCTGATCATCGACCGCGCCATCACGGCTCGCCACGGCGACATCGTGCTCGCCTGCCTGGATGGCGAGTTCACCGTGAAGATCTTGCAGTCCGACCCACCGGCGCTACTACCGGCCAACCCGAACTTCTCACCCATCATTCTGCAAGAAGGGCAGGAACTGGATATCTTCGGCGTCGTCACCTTCGTTCTGCACAAAACCAGGCGAGGGTAGCCATGCCAACCGCCATTGCCCTGGTCGACGTGAACAACTTCTACGCCTCTTGCGAGCGGCTGTTTCGCCCCGACCTCAAGGGGGTGCCGATCGTGGTGCTCTCCAACAACGATGGCTGTGTCGTCGCCAGATCGGCAGAGGCCAAACGGTTGGGGGTCAAGATGGGGGTGCCCTACTTCCAGATCCGCGAGCTCTATGAAGAGCAGGGCGGCATCTGGTTCAGCTCCAACTACGCCCTCTACGGCGACCTGTCGAACCGGGTGATGACCACCCTGGAGAGCATGGCCCCAACCGTCGAGGTCTACAGCATTGATGAAGCGTTCGTCGAGCTCGGGGAATCGTGGGCTGGCGACCTGCTGGCCTATGGCCGCCAGATCCGCGAGCGGGTGCGGCAGTGGACCGGTCTCACTGTCGGAGTGGGCATTGCGCCGACCAAGACCCTGGCCAAGCTCGCGAACTATGCCGCAAAGAAGTGGCCGGCCACCGGCGGCGTGGTGGATCTGCGTGATGAGGGGCGCCGCGCCAAGCTGATGACCATCACCCCGGTTGAGGAAGTCTGGGGGATAGGGCGCAAACTGACCGCCAAGCTCAACAAACAGGGCATCTACTCCGTGGCCGACCTGGTTGCCGCTGACCCCAAGGCGCTGAGGCGCCGCTATGGCGTGGTGGTCGAGCGGACAGTTCAGGAGCTGCGGGGGATACCCTGTGCAGAGCTGGAGCAAGAGGCCCAGGCCAAGCAGCAGATCATCTGCTCGCGCTCCTTCGGCGAGCGCATCACCCAGATAGGCCCCATGCATCAGGCGCTGGCCGGCTACATGGAGCGGGCCGCGGAAAAGCTCAGAGCGGAGGGCATGTGCTGCCGGCACGTCACCCTCTTTATAAGGAGCAGCCCCTTCTCGGAGCGAGAGACCTACTACAGCAACCAGATATCGACCCGGTTGCAGACCCCCACCTCAGATACCCGGGACCTGCTTGCCCTGGTTGAACCGCTGCTGCGCCGTATCTGGCGGGATGATGTGCGTTATATGAAGGGGGGTGTGATGCTGGCCGACTTCACCCCGGCCAGCATGCACCAGGGCGATCTATTCGCTGACCGGCAGCAGGATCCCCGCAGAGAGGCACTGATGAAGGTGATTGACCAGATTAACCAGGGAAGGTTGGGGAAGGTCTACTTTGCCGCCCAAGGTCGGGACACCTGCGAGTGGATGATGAAGCGAGAGAGATTGAGTCCCCGTTATACTACCAACATCCAAGATATTCCGGCGGTAGAGACATGAACTTGACATGTTCTGAATTCATGTCTTTAGTTAAAGCTCAGTTATCCCCCCCTTACAAGAACCTCTAATATCTAAACGGTGAAATCATGAAGATAGAACAGAAAAAATTCATATTAGGTGAAATTCCAAATGGTACGATTGATAAGCCATTCATATTACAATGGACTGTCAAGTGCCAAGCAAAAGATGGATGCACAAGCGTGTATGCAGATACAGCCTCTATCGGTGGATCATTGGGAGATATATTTCCTGCCGGAGAGACCGTTGGAACAACTCAAAATAATGGTGGTAATGGTGAGCTAGCAGACACGACTTTTTCATAAGGTTAATATTATGCCCCCATTGATATTAGTAATTTCTTCACTTGCTGAACCATGCACAGACTATGTTATTGATGAAATATCAGCGCTCGGAGGGGGTGTTATCCGTATTAACTATGAAGAAGCAGTGACTGATAGTAAGTGGGCTGTAGAATTAAGCAACACTATAAAAAACCCAAATGTATCCATTTCAAACTCCTTAGTGAATTTACTGAATGCTGATGAACCAGATGCAATATGGATGCGACGCTGGGGATATCCGGCATTACCAAAGTCATTTGATGAACAATCTAAGGCGTTTGCTTTTAATGAGATTTCATCTCTCATTTCAGGTCTACCATCTGTCCTGAATAAAAAATGGATTAACCACCCCTATCGAGAGCGTATTTCTTCAAATAAAATCCTCCAGCTGGAAATGGCAAGAAAATGCGGATGGCATATACCAAATACCATTATAACAAACGATGCATTAGCAGTGTCACGTTTTAAAAATGCAATTGGAAGAGTAATATTTAAACCCGTTTCAGCTGTCCAATCACCATTCAGACGGCATAATCCTATCGCACAAAAGAAAATGAACCTTCGATGGCCTGATATGGACTTTGGGATAGAAGCTGACGACAGCCTGATATTTACACAAGAGTTAACCGAGGAAAAGATAGAGTTTTTGGATAGTCTAAAATGGTCACCTGCAATTTTTCAGGAGCGAATTGATAAAGTTGCAGACATTCGAGTAACTGTTATTGGTACTACAATTTTTGCCTGCCGTATTGACTCGCAGAGCCGGGATGAAACTGCCACAGATTTTCGTTACATGAATATAATAGGCGCTTTACCTCATGAGTTAATAGAACTCAATGGCAGAATGAAAGAACAAATTCTAGAGTTTATGAAAAATCTTGGATTAACATTTGGATGTTTGGATTTTTTAGAGAATAAAAATGGGGAGTATATTTTCCTTGAAATAAATCCATCAGGGCAGTGGTTGTGGATTGAACAATTAACAGGAGCTCCGATAAGTAAAGCACTAGCTATAGAGTTAATGAATTTAAGTTAGCCAACTACTTGTTTGAACACTAATAGAAATAATAATAACTGGTAGGCCATGACACCTAGATGTTCGTCTAAGAAAATAAATAGTACATGACCTATCAAAAATCTTGAACACATTAAACTCACGCAGTCACCCGATTGTAGAACGCCTCAACCTCGCTCTCCTGCTGGTGGCACCAGGCCAGTACCGCCAGATAGAGCGGATACCAGCCCCGCTCCCATTGGCCGCGGGTCAGTCCACCAGCCAACGGCTCAATGGCGCGTCTGATCTGGGTACCAGGGATGGGGCGCAGCCCGGTACCGCCACAGCGTGGGCACACCTTGTCGACGGCCTTACCATGCAGGCGGCTCAGCTCCAGGTCGCGGATCACTCCCCTCCCCCTGCAGAACTGCGGGTGACAGGCCGCTCCCGGGGTGTCCACTGTGCGGCAGTAGTGTTCCAGGGCCAACTCGGCCACCCGGCGCAAGGCCATGCCTTGGCCACGTTCCTTGTTAGCGCCCACAAAGCGGGGGGCTATCTTGGTGCACTGGGCTTGCACCGCCCTCAGGGCCTTCTTGGCATCCCCCAGGTCTTTGCAGTAACGCGCCATCACCAACGCCATGCCGGCACCATTGTGCTTCTGAACCATTCCCAATGCCGTCATTACATCACTCTTTGTCAGATGAGAACGCCCCGTTGACTGGGCCTGATAGGCCTGCAGCATCACAGAACGCGGATCCCCTACGGTAATTGCATATTCAAAGCGCACTCATCACCTCCACTGTTACCAACACCATTCCCCCTTTCACTACCGGCCCGCGCTCCACCAGCAACCGGTCGATCTGGCTATCGTCCAGCCACACCCCGGCGTGGGTCAGGGCGTCTTGCACCGCCTTCACCGTGTTATCCAGATCCCGGGCTCGCCGGTCAGGGGCCTGCACCAATAGCCGCAGGGCCAGCCGGTCGGGAATCTGCTTGCCGGCTAACTTGGCAGCCAGGCAGGCATCGGCCGCGGCCTTGCGATAAACCCTCCCCTCCTGGCTCAGCAAGGTTCTGGGCTTGCCGCTCACGGCCACATTGCGCCAGATCCGGTTGGTTGAAGGGGGCCATGGCAGGGTCACTGTCCATGAATCAGCTTTTGGCATTGAACACTCCCAGGGAGCATGCCAGCTCCAATGTGTTGATCACGTGCTCCAACTGCGAACCGTGCTGGGCCTCCCAGGCCTTCCACCCGATCCGGTGCAACTCCATGTGTGGCTGGTGGGCGAGCGGGAACACCATCAGATCGTGCGCCTTGCTGCCCATCACGCTCATCCCATGACCCACGACATGGTGCGCCTCGATGCCCTCCCGCTGGCCCGTCACCACACAGGGCAACTGCCTCACAAAGGCAAGGTAGGCTGCACACTCCCAGCGCTGGCGCTTGGGCTTGCCCAGGTGGAGGGCTGCGGGTTCTGGGTCGATCTGACGAATAGCCGGTTTGGCATTGATGCGGGCCCGCAGATCGGCCAGCGGATCACGTTCGACTACCTCAAGGCGATGATCACGATAGCGGGCATCGGTCTCCCGGTTACCGCGGGGCGACCACTTCCGATCCGGTTCGATGGGTGCCAGGCGACAGGCAGAGCGCAGCAGCGGATCCGGCAATGAAGGCAGCACCTTGTAGACGGTCGCCCACCAGCACAGATCCCGGGCAGTCAGGTCAGCAGCGGCCACCCCACACCAGCCAGCAACCCGCTGCAACACCAGCTGCGCCAGCCACCCGGCCACATCAGCGAGGCGGATCGGTAACTGCCCATTGCGGTGCTCGTTGTCGTGATGCCAGCACAAAGGCAGATGCACCCCCTCCACCTCTGCGGTGACGGTTTCCCCGATGCAGCCATCGGCTATCACGCAAGCCGTGGCACTGGCGGTCAGCAGCTCCCCACCGGCGGCATTGACCACCGCGGCGCAGGCCAGGGCCGACACCAGCTCAGGGAACTGGGCCAGCAGGTCGGATCCCTGATCGCGCACCAGGCGCACCGGCTTGCCAGCCAGTTGGCGCCTCACCGCCGGCAGGCTGTCGCCCAGCGGCACCAGTGCCAGCCCCAGTGCTTCGACAAACACGGCGTTACCTGCGCTCACGCTTGCCCCCTGATCGCGTTCAACTGTTGGCGAAACCACTCACGGTGCTCTTCATCCACCTCATCGATGGCGGCCACCACGACCTCACGCCCGATCTCGTTGCGACGACGGCGCCACACCAGCAGGTGCGCCTGCTTGATCAACTCGATGCGCTGCCGTTCAGACGATGGCAACAGGGCCAGGTTGTGACTCATGCCGCCACCCCGCGCAGGATGCCGTCACGGATCAGTCGCTCCACCAGCCACTGCTGGCCCTTGCCGGTGATCAGGGGGGTGAAGCTGATCCGCCGCTCGCCGTTGCTGTCAAACGAGCTCTCCCGGGTCGCGAACAGCCCTCGGTCCACATACTCCTGCATCGGCAGGTTCCAGCGCTCCCCGCGGCAACTCATCAAGATCTTGCGTTCCCTCAGCAGGGAAAACAGGGTATTGGGGCCGAGGCCCACCGTCTTGGCGAACGCCGACAAGGTGATCCCCTTCTCCACACTGGCGATCTGCTTGGCGAACTCCACCGCCGGGGCATCCATCGCCACCTTCTGTTCCAGCGCCATCTTCTGCTCGGCCAGCTCGGCAGCAAGGCGCAGTGCCTCCGGCAGCGACTGGGGGATCACCAGAGCGTTCTGGTTGCCCTGCTGCTCCAGCTCCTGCCAGCGGCGAATAATCCGGATCCGCAATTGGGCGCTGTAACCGGCCACCAGACAAAGGCTCTCGTCCTTGTCCAGCAGCAAGCACGGTTGGGCCCTGCCCAGGCTGTCCTGGTACTCGGCTGGCTTTTCAGCCGATTGAATCTCCACCAGCATGCGGCGAATATCGGCCAGCACGTTCTTGTGCTCCTTGCCGGTCAGCTCGGCGATTTCCACGCTGGTCATCGTCAAAGGGGTCACGCCCCTCATCATCAACTCCATCTCTCTACCCCCATCGAAACATTGGCGGCCAGGTACAACGCCAGACCGACGAGCAACAACAGCATCAACGCCGGCATCACGAGATCGCGCATGGGATCATCTCCAACGTCGCAGGCTGCTGCTGGCCGCGCAGGGCATTCACCGCCTTCATCACCTCAGCCAGTTCGGCACCCTGTACCAGGTAGTGCCCGGCCCGGTGGGTCTTCGAGGTGAACCCCAGTTGCCGCGGGCAATCCGACACCTCAAGGCGCACCTGCACCGGCAACCAGTCCTTCACCTCCGGGTACACCGCCACCCGCACATACCGGGCGCGGCGAATGTCCCGCTCACAGGCATCACTGAACGTCACCGCCATCACGCCATCCTCCCGGTTATCGTCACACCCTCGCGGCGCAGCTGGGCCAGCAGTTGCTGTAGCTCGGCTTGCACCGCCTCATCGGTCACCTGGCGATCACGCACATAGACACGGGCCTCCGCCTGCATCTCGCAGGCTCGCAAAGAGACCTGGCGGCCAACAGGGGCAGACTTCGGTACCGGATTGCGCTGCAGGATGGTGGCCTTGACCTCGGCCGGGCGCGGGGCGAACTGGCGACCGGCGTCATCGGCCAGCTCCAACACCGCCTCGCGGATCTGCTGTGCGGTGAACCCGCGCAGTTGAACACCCCAGGCCATGGCCACGCCGCGGGCATTGGCATCCAACTGGCTGGCACTGGCGGGCCAGCACCCGGCCATCAACGGCAACAGCTCGTCCGCCAGGAACATCGACATGCCGGTGCTCACCTGCAGACTGGCCTGATTCACGGGCAGACTGGTCACGTTAGAGAGGAGTGTTGTCGTCATAATCGACCCCCGCGGCTCGCAGGGCCTGGGCCTGCTGTTGGGCTTGCGCCAGATTGGACAGATGGCGCTGGTGGCCGGCAGACGGGTTGCCGCGCTTGGCCTGCAACCGATCCCACTGCTGGCGTAGTTTCTGCGGGGCCAGGATGTTGGTGCACCAGAACGCATCCCGGCTCACCCAGTCATACAGCTCGCAAATATCGCGATGGCTGCGCTGGTCCAGCTCACGCATCAGCCGAATCACGTTGGACCACTGCGCCCAGTTCGGCTCAAGAGCGGTCGGGGTGATCAGCTGCACTCGACGAAACATCCACTTCGCGGTCATCAGGTCATCGCTGGTCCCCCACGCCTTGCCGTTCGGGGTCTGGATGGCCGCCTCGGGAATGACCCGGGTCTTGGACTTGGGTTCGGGATCGGTAACCTCCAAAGCGGCGGGCTCTTCCCCATCCTGGTCGAAAGTCGCGTCAGCGAGTTGCGACGAAGAGTCTTTAAGATCTTTGTTTGTTTTGTTGTTTATCTTGTTTAGATCTTCGGCGTGATACTCCGCGCCTAACTCCGCGAAATCAGATTGCGACACCCCCTCAATCCCCTGCCCTGATGCGGGTTTCAACTCCGCGCCCAACTCCGCGCCAATGTGTTCTGAAACTCCGCGCTGGTAAGGGTCGTAGTTGAGCAAGGTGACCAGGGTGTAACCTCGGGTACCCTGCTTGCTGGTGCGGCTGATCATCCCCTCCTGCTCGAAGGCCTCCAGGGATCGGCGAGCACTGTCTTCAGAGATGCCGCAGGCCTCCCCCAGGGATCGGGCCGAACCCACAATCTGCCCACGCTGCAGCAGCAGACGATTGCCGTTGAAGGTCACCTCACAGCGCTCATGCGCAGCCTCCAGCAGCAGGTGCAGCCACAGCGCCTTGCGCACCGGGTCACGGTAGAACGGCGCCTCCTTCAGGCTCTTGTAAAGCAGCACAAACCCGCTGCGGCGGTTGTCGGCCACGTTGCATCCTCGTGAAACTGGGGCGGCCACCGGGGCCGCCAGTCTGACTACCTCACCCATGGCTCACCTTCTTCAATCGCGTCGGCTTGGCCGCCTTCTTGGCGTCCCTCTCCTGCTGGCGCAGCTTGCGCTGCAGCAACTTGGCCATCTTCTTTCCCTCCGCCAGATACTTGGCAAATGCCTGCCCCTTGGCAAAGCACGGCGTGGTGCGAAAATGCCGCAGGGCCGCCTGGGTTGCGGTGTGCACCACATCCGGGGTGTATCCCCCCGCCGTCAGGATCTGCGCCACGTTGCGCTCGATAAACAGCTCAGGATGCATGGGCCACCTCCTGCAGGTGTTGCTGCAAACAGGCCAGGTGGCGTTGCACCTGCTCGGCCGTGGCCGGAATGCGCAACCCGCTGTAGACCAGAAAGGCCCCTCGGGTGCCCACCACCAGCTTCGGCAACATGGGCGGGATGCACGAGCGGCGACTGCCTTGCGCCCTCGGCGATTGTTGGGTACGCTTGTCCACGTTGTTTTCTCCGCGAAAACCAACCTCGGGTCGGGCTGTTACAGCAGCGCCGGCCCACTCTTTTTGTGCTTCCTTCATCACTTCTCTCCTTGTGCATGTGGCCCCGGGAATGGGCGCACCTGACTGGCTACCGACTCTTCCAGGCTCAGCAGCTCCTTGATGGCCCGGTGCACTGCCGCCGTGATGGACTGCCGCTCAATCGGGTCGATCACCCCGTCTTGCCGCGCCTCACGCAGCTCGCCAAACACCGCCGCCACCACCTCGCCCACCAGCATCACCTGGTCAGCCAGCTCCTCTTCGGTCACCGTGCTATCCGGCAGAGCCACCAGCGTATGGCCGCGGGCCAGCGCCCAGGCCTGCAGGATGGCGTTGTCACCGGTCAGTTCGGTCACCGCCATCGCCTCGGACAAGGTCAGGTGGTGGTCTTCGCAAGCCGGATTGAACTTGTTGTTCAGGGTGGTCGGGCGCTTGGAGCCCATCAGGCGGGCCAGATCGGTGATGTTGTACCGGCGGCTCAACTGATAAGCGGCGTCAATGGGGTCAGAAAGGTGGGAGTGTTCCCGCTTCACTCTCGTGGTTGTTCTGGTGGGTTTTGTCATGATGGTTCTCATCGAGCACGCAAGGCCGTCGTTACTGCCGATGCTCTGGGTAAATGATTTCCATAACGCTGATTTTTCTAGAAAAAAAGTCAGCTATCCGCTGAGCTCGCTCAAATGATGCCCGTTGAAGACCGCGTTCAATGCGGCTCAAGTTGCCAACATCGATCCCAACGGCCTGGCTCAGCTCATTGATCGTTACCTTCTGCTGCTCCCGCAGCTTTCGAAGAGGAGTAAGCATGAATGCCTCCACATATGCGTACAGCGCATATAAAAACACAGAAACATATGCGTGTCACGCTTTGCGTGATTCGCATATAAATTGCCATCATGGGCAAATGAAAGTCGGAGCAAAAATCAGGGCGCTCAGAAAGGAGCGCAAAATGACCATCAGCGAGCTGGCAACCCAGGTTGATAGCGACGTTGGCAACATTTCTCGATTGGAACGGGATATACAGGGCTTTAGCCCCCAGTTACTCTCGAAGATCGCGGAAGCATTGAATGTGCCCGTTGCAGAACTGTTTTCTGACCATCAGCAGCCAGCTCAGCACCAGAACATGGAGTTAGCAACGCCGGACATTCACCGGATCCCTGTGATTACCTATGTGCAGGCCGGGGTCTGGACAGAAACCAGCGAGATCCGCGAGTGTGACGGCAACATGGCCTATATCACTACCGATCTCGACTTGGGACAACGCGCCTTCGCCATCGTGATTCGGGGTAACTCCATGGAGCCGGAATTCACCGAGGGGGACTTGGTGCTGATCGACCCGGATGAGCCACTCCATCCAGGCGACTTTGTAGTCGCCAAGAACGGCGAGGAAGAAGCCACCTTCAAGAAGTATCGTCCGCGTGGATACGGCGAAGATGGCCAGGAGATCTTCGAACTTGCTCCGCTCAATGACGACTACCCAACCATGCGCTCAGACCGTCAGCATATACAGATCATCGGTACCATGGTGGAACACCGCCGCCGGCGGAAAAAGCGATAAATCAGCCCCATAAAAAAAGGGACATAAAATGTCCCTTGAAATTATTACTCTTTGTTGATCACCAGATCAATTTGGCAGAGAACGCCAATGTGAGCGCACATACTCCATACGACCGTAGCGGAATCGTGGGTAGGCGTTCACATGAACACACTTCGTTTTAGATGACATAATCTTGTCCCTATTTTTTGCCAGGGAGGGACCTCATCTATTGAGTCAAAGCTAGTAATTGGCCTATAATCAGCTCGTCTTAACTGGTAGTACGCCAATATACAGGGGTCGAGACCTCCCACGTAAACCCATAGTCTTCTGCGCCAACAGTTGACTACCCTTACCTCAAACTGTGACAACACAGATTTTTTGGCTTGGTTTACCTGGGTTGATACCTAGACTTAGGGATCTCCAATCGGAATGCAGTAAGTCCACGTTGGTGGGCATAGACACGCTTTCCTTTCACAGTGATCCATTTGGTGTAGATCACCACCACATCTTCTTCAGTTTCTGCATTTTGAGTAGCCATGAGTTCGGCTCCTTATCATAGTGAGCCTCCTTGTTGCAACCCCAAAATGTATGCTACTTTGTAAGTGTCTAGTTTACGGTGTGGCAACACACTTAGGGTCTTCGAGGTGGAGGTCTACCTCAAAGATTGAAACAGCAAGTAGGGGTCGCAGCCTACTTGCTGTTTTGTTTTAGTTTTCTTAAACGCATCGCCGCAGCCTCAGGACTTACTCCAAATCGTTTAACTAAGTCTTCTGGTGTGTCGTGTTCTACATCAATATGACGTTCATCCATCAAAAACATCGATGCAAATGTGTCCGCCTGCCATTCACTATCTTCGTAAATCTTGTGCTCACCACGAGCAAATGAGTTTTTTTCACCACGATGCATGATGATATGTCCGAGCTCATGAGCAAGGGTGAAGATCGAATGACCAACGCCAGAACACGCAGCGTCATAAACTGATTGTTTTAACTGTATATGTCTTTTATCAGGGAAGGCCAAAGCCTCTTCCTGGCCCAGCTCATGATCTTCGACCACCTCAAAAGAGATGATTTCCGCATCCTGAAGCACCTCATAGAGTGCCGCCATATTGGCCTTGGGATTCCTGAGATGGAAGAGGTCACGATGCACTTGAGCCAACTCACTAATGGCCGCAGATGATCGAGGCTTCACTTTATGTCCTAGTTTACGGTGCTGCATCGGCTTATACCTCTAACAGTTTCTTAAGCTGCTTCTTACTCTCTTCAGACAAAGACTCATAACGTCGAGCAAATGACATCACTATCTCTCTGTCATCATTTTGCTTGCCCACCAGATCGATCTTTACTGATGGTTGAGACAAAGTAGCCGCATGTCGCAGGTCGGCTGCTTCGTTGGAATTCAGACCATATTCATCAACAATTTTTGTCACAAACGAGTCCGGAACACTCTTTTTCCCAAGCTCGAGGGAAGATAAGTAGGCAGAGCTAACGTTCAGAACATCTGCCATATCTTTTAATAAAATTTCATTTTCTAATCTTAACCCCCTCAAATACTTACCAAATGCTGTTGCTTTCATGCCAATACCCTCGTTAACTCCGTGTTACATCTATCAATGGACTAAAATGGAGCCAGCTCGCACAATAGCAGCCATCCACTACAGCAGCACCAGCCCTCCGATTAACCTATTGCATGATCACAGAGTAAACCTAAAAAAGGTTGAATGCAAGGGAATCAACCAAAAATAGGTTAACCCTTCTATTCCCAATATGTATGGGCATGTCACCGCCGCACGAGCGCATTGCTCTGACTTGCTAGCACGAGCCCACCAGCATGGTCGGCTATTTATGGCCCATGATTATGCGCTTGACGCATTTGCGTTTAGCGCATAATTTATCTCGTGCACACCAATGAACGAGATGAACCATGTCGAACAAACACCATCATAAGCGCATCTACATCGCCGGCCCCATGTCCGGCCTGCCTGACTGCAACCGCCTCGCCTTCCATGCCGAGGCCGACCACCAGCGTGAGCGCGGCCATATCCCGCTCAACCCTGCCATCCTCCCCGAGGGCCTGACCCAAGCCGAGTACATGGCCTGCAGCCTGCCCATGGTCATGCTCGCCGACGAGCTGGTCATGCTCCCGGGCTGGCGCGATAGCCAGGGCGCCACCGCCGAGTTCCACCTCGCCATGAAGTGCGGCAAAGTCATCCGCCAAGCCGAAGACGGCTTTGCCTGGTACCCCACCAGCCCGGAGGTGGCGGCATGAACCACTACGCCCAAGCGCTGGCCGAACTGCAGGCCCAGCCTGACCACGAGCTCAAGCAGATTGGCGACCAATGGCAGACCCCCAAGGCGCTGGCCTGGGGCCTGTTCCACCAGTTCGCCCCCACCCTGGGGCCGGTGGTGCTCGACATGTTCGCCGATGACTGCAACGCCCTGGTGCCGAACTACTACGACGCCGAAGACAACGCCCTCACCCAGGAGCTGGCCGCCGACCTGCGCCGGCTGGGGGGCGCTGCCTACGCCAACCCGCCCTACTCGCGCCCCTGCACGGATAGCGAGGGGAACCCCATCACCGGGATGGAGGCCATCCTCAACTACTGCCGCGAGCAACGGGCGCTGGGCGCCAAGATAATGTTGCTCATCAAGGCCGCCACCAGCGAAACCTGGTGGCCGGAAGATGCCGACTTCATCCAGTTCATCAGCGGCCGTATCGGCTTTGAAGTGCCGAGCTGGTACGTCCCCCGCGACCCGAAGAAGGACAAGCCCAGCTCCAGCGGCTTTGCCTCAGCCGTGGTGATCTTCGACGCCGGCTGGCAGGGCGAGCGCCGCCCCGAGGCACGCCTGCGCCGTGACGACCTCATCATCACCGGCCAGATCATCCTCGACATGATCCACCGCCAGGCGGTGGAGCTCACCCTGGCCGCCGATCACGTTATCCGAAGCGCTGCTCCCAAGCTGGCCCCGGCAGTGATGCAGGATCTACCCGTCGCGACCAAACCAACAACATGGGAGCCGCCAGTGGCCGTTGATGACGAGGCCAGCGCCGCGGCGGCTGCCGAGCAGGAAAGACCACCAGCCACCGCCCTTGAGATAGAACCCCTGCACGACTGGCAGCAACACCCGGCCATCAAGTCGGTCATCTACCAGATTGATGAGGCTGACCTGCTGACCCCGGCCAACACTCGACTGCTGGCTGGCTACATCCGCGATCTGCAGGATGGAGGGATTGACCAAGAGCCCATGCTCAAGGCTGCGACTCAAATGGCCATACACCTGCTGGGTCTGGCTCACGATCAACTGCCATTGACCTTGGATGATGGGGAGGCCGCATGAGCAAATCACTTCGCCGCTCCCGCGCCGTCAGGGCCAAGGTGACCGGGGCCCCGCTCAATCTGGAGTTTGCCATCAACGTGGACTTGTTCGCTGGCGGCGGTGGCGCCAGCACGGGGATAGAGCGTGGGCTGGGACGCCCGGTGCACATCGCCATCAACCACAACCCCAAGGCACTCTCCATGCACCAGGCGAACCACCCGGAGGCCCTGCACCTGCAGGAGGATATCTGGGCCGTGGACCCGGTTGCTGTGCTGGCGGGGCGCTCGGTCGGTTGGCTGCACGCCAGCCCGGATTGCACCCACCACTCCCAGGCCGCTGGCGGTCAGCCACGCAAGCAGGAGATCCGCAGCCTGGCCTGGGTGATCACCAAGTGGCTGGCGTTAGGCAAGCCTGCCGTGCTCTCCATGGAGAACGTCAAGCAGATGCGCACCTGGGGGCCCCTCA
>RCUL01000245.1_pt1 | contig 37478 bp, 40 predicted proteins | sample 2167521 | NCBI WGS metagenome assembly RCUL01 (sample SAMN09932745, study PRJNA488358) | compost metagenome | feature: garden; material: soil; isolation source: compost soil in acetic acid-enriched culture | place: Germany: Experimental Botanical Garden Goettingen | collected 2016-01-27
CAACGGATTATGAGTCCGCTGCTCTAACCAACTGAGCTATAGGCCCTATAAGATTGCAAAGCGATTATATTCAATAGCTTGGCAGTGCCGCAATACTATCTAACATTTCCCTATCGAGCAAGTATTTTTTACTTGTAGCCCTATAGTAGACGCTAGAAATTATTGTGCTATATTGCAGTTGATAGCGATTCTAGCGATGTCATCATCCAGAGTAAAGCTTACAAAGACACTTATTGATCAATTAGAATTTATTCCAGCCATTTATCGAGATATTGAGCTTATTGGTTTTGCTATTCATATCAATTCAACTTGTAAAATCTATATTGTTGAAAAGAAAGTCCTTAGCAAGACGGTACGGTCTACATTGCAATCTAACTCTTGCCCAAGCCCGAGACAAGCTTGCTCAAATGGCACAACGTATTAATCGCAATGAAATGAAACGCAAAGCTATCGCGGATGAAAAAGCTAAAACAGACCAATCAAGAAATAAACCAACATTAAAAGCAGCTTCTGATAACTATCTATTCCACAAAAATTTAAAACCAAGAAGTATTAAGGATTATAGCATCGTAGTTAATGACTATCTAATCGTAGTTAATGACTATCTAAAGGATTGGAGTCATTTAAAACTGGATGATATTTCACGGACAATGATTCAGACCAAACATTCAGAACTATCACAAAGAAGTAAATCTCAAGCTAATATGGCCATGCGCGTTTTCCGTGCCATTTATAATTACTCAGTTGAGCATTATCTTTATGAAAATGATAAGCCAATCCTTGATACAGATAATCCGATTAAAACTTTAAATGCGAAAAAAGCATGGAATAAGATTAGACCACGTAAGACTTATATTAATGAAGATCAAATAGCCTATTGGATTAAAGCTGTTTTTCAATATAAAGATCGTGGCCAACAATTAGAAACTAACCGAGATTTTTTACTGACCTTAGTTTTGACTGGCTTTAGACGTGAAGAATGTGAATCCCTCCTCTGGTCAAGTGTTGATTTAAAGTATGGGCACATAACATCTATAAATCCGAAAAATGGTGAGCCTCACACATTACCAATGGGCGATTTTCTACTTGAATTAATGCAAAAGCGCTATTCTCAAGCAACTACAAAATGGGTATTCCCTTCTGCCAAATCTTCTACTGGTCATATCGTTAATATTTCCAAAATACGGCAAAAAATCGATAAATCATGTGGAGTTGAATTTATTTTTCATGATTTACGCAGAACTTTTCGATCTATAGCAGAAAATTTAGATTATGCTCGTTACACAATTAAGCGTTTGCTTAACCATAAAGAAGTAGATAATCAGGATGCAACTGCTGCTGGTTATGTACAAGTCACTTAAAGAAAATTAAGAGAAGCAATGAATGCTATTGAGGACATTGTTTTGGGTGAATATAAAGCAGCCCACTGTAACAAGAAAAAATATAAATAACACACTCATACAATTAGTCGTTAATACACCCCACACATCTGTAAGGAAACTAAACATTAAGACCTATATTTAATATAAACTTCACAAATAATACTTACAATAAAATTCCATATGAAATGATCTAATTGAACATTTAGTTTCGACAGTTATACCTATAGTCTAATCCACTAGAAAAAATAAATTCGAGGATAAAATGAATAGTTTCTCTGTAAGTGACCTAGACTTAATAATTCGCAAAGATCTCGATCAGGGTAAAAAGCACAGCAAAGTCTTAACTGGTTATAAGTTATTCGGAGAACTAATGAGTGATACTAATTTCCATTCAGAAATAATTAACTCAGCTTTCAGTGCAACTAAAAGAAGTACAAAAACCTTAAAGTCAAAATTACCACAGATGAATACCAACTTCATTTTGAGTAATTTATCTCCTAAAATAAAGTAGTAGTGATTCTAAGGCTACTACTTTTAGAATATATGGCATTCAGTTAATCTAAAAATGAACTACTTTAATTTCAATATTGGCATGTTGGCTCTTTTTTTTGTGATGCTTGTTATTCCATCAATAGCAACTATTCTTTCACTCTTCCGCTCAATTGAACTGTCAGTTTTTACTATTAGGGCAATATATATTCCTGTTTTGTTTCTTGCTTATAGCTTGATTTCTGACTCTTATCAAGACTTTTTGCTTATAGAGTCCAGAACATTATTCATTGTTATTTGGATCTTATTTACACTCACCTATACAGTTGTTCTTTTATATCATTTTATTTATCAAGAACACAAAAAAACATGGGAATATTTTATACTGCTGACTATCAGCACTCCTTTTTTAATTTTAGTTAGCTTCTCTGTTTATTTCTTACAGTTATGAAATAAGAGCATCTAGTATTAATTATAAATACAATTCAAACTACTGTTTGCATTGTTTCTACTTGACTACCAGATGTTGCTCTAATGTTAATCTCTGAATTTAATTTTTCTTTAAATAACAAATACAATCTTTGAATTTGATACATGCTTTAATAGAATCAATAAAATGTAACACGTCTAAACTTTTCTTATTTTTTGTACATGTTAGAAATATGGGTTCAGTTAAACATTTAGTAGTAATTCAATTGAAGATTGAAAGGAGAAGTAAAATGATAACCAATGACCATCAAAATGAAAATCCTATTAAGCATGATTGGCGTACTGACTTTGCTAATCGCCCCTATTATGGTGATATCCAACGTGAGATTCGAGATGTTGAATACGATCAAGACTTACGTGCGGCCTATGAACTTGGACAACATGCTCGTAATCAGTACCCGAAAGAGTCCCGTTTTGAAGAATTGGAAAATGACCTAAAACTTAAGTGGAATGAAGTAAAAGCTGAATCGCGCTTAAAGTGGGAACATGCCAAACTTGCAATTAAAGATGCATGGGAACGAGTCTAAATTATTATTTTTGACTATGGGCCTAAGGCCTATAGTCTTTCTCTCATTTAAATAAATATAAGAATAAATAGAGTCAAGCAATAGCTTTTATAAAAATACTACTAGATGATACTTCATTTACCTTTGCAGAAAAAATATCATTTCAATGCATCGGGATGTAGATTAAAGCCATCCTCACGGCATACTACTTATTCAAAAATCTGAACAAATTTCTTTATATCTGATCCTGACTGAAAAGCTATAAATTATACTAAAGATTAAAGCCACTCTAGTTTACTAAAACCTAGAATGACTTTAATTAACATATTCAAGTTTGATGTTTGAACATCAAATACCCAAAATAGAGTTTTACTTAACTCGCTCGATATGAATTACGTCCACATCTGTAGGTTTAATTCGATGCGTATCAATTTCACCAACAACATGAACCTTATCACCAGCCTTGAGTTTCATTGGTTTCCATAGATCATCATCCACATCCAATACTATCGTACCTGTTGAGTCCTTAAGCTCAAAATCATCACCAGAGATATGTTTTACAATGGTGCCTTTTAAAGTCACACCGGTTTCATCTGCTAATTTTTTTGCCTGAGCAATAGTGACAACATTTTTTTCAGCTTCTTTTAATAATGCTGCATCTGGTTTAGCATATACAGCATTACCACCTAATAAGAAAAATCCAGTAAGCGTCGCTAAAAGTATTTTTTTCATTTGTAGCTCTCCATTTTAATTTGTATTAAAAGAACAATTTCAAAATATTTAAATTTTACCTAATACATACTTAGGTACTTTTTATATCTTTTCAAGTATAGAAAAAATCTGAATGGGTAATCAACAAAAAGACCTATTTTTATACATAACTACTATGAATATGAAGGGGGAATTTAATTTTCAAAAGTATCTTAACTTAGTTTACACACTTACTATTACTTTTTATAACACCTACCCTATCTATATCTTAAAGGTATGCTAAATATACTTAAATGGTTGCATTCTCCTGACTAAATTTGCTTATGCTAAATGCGCTATTTAATAAGGAATTTAAGTAAGTGCTCACGAAAATCATGCATGTTTCGTTTATCGGATTAACATTAGGTATGAGTAGTTTAAGCTTTGCGGATTGGATTAAAGATGCAAGCAATGCAACGGAAGCAAGGACAATTCAACTACGCCAGCATATTCACCAACATCCAGAAATGGGGAATATGGAATATCAAACTTCGAAGTTAGTACAAAAAGAATTAAAATCATATGGTATTGAGGTTAAAACAGGTTTTGCAAAGACGGGGGTAATTGGTGTTTTAAGAGGCTCCCAACCTGGTCCAGTTATGGCTTTGAGAGCGGATATGGATGCCCTTCCAATGCAAGAAAAAACGAATCTTACATTTGCAAGCCAAACTAAAGCCTTGTATCAAGGCAAAGAAAGTTTTGTCATGCATGCTTGTGGCCATGATGCACATACTGCAATGTTATTAAGTGCCGCGAAAGTCCTAGCAGTAAACAAAGATAAGATTGCTGGTACTGTAGTATTTATATTTCAACCAGCTGAAGAAGGTGGAGCAGATATTGATAACTTTAGCCAAGGAGATCAAATCGGTTCACGTAAAATGATAGCAGATGGGGCTTTTAAATCGGTTAAACCGGAGGTAATTTTCGGTTTACACGTGATTGCTGGAATACCTAGTGGACATCTCCATTATAAATCAGGTGCCATTTTGAACAGTGCGGATAACTTAAGAATTCAAGTAAAAGGACAACAAGTACATGGCTCTATGCCATGGGCAGGGCGAGATCCTATTGTTGCCTCAGCTCAGATTATTAATCAACTTCAAACTATAATTAGCCGTCGTAGTGATTTAAGTAAAGGTATGGGAGTGGTGAGTATAGGGAATATTCAGGCTGGTACTGCAGGCAATATTATTCCTGAACAAGTTTCTATGCTGGGTAGCATTCGTTCAAATAATGAAGATATTCGCCAAAATATCTTAAATACTTTACCTAAGATGATTGAACATACCGCTATTGCTAACGATGTAACAGCAACAGTCGAGCTATCAAGTTATGCTCCTGTAACTATGAACCATCCAGCATTAACCGAAGCCATGGGGCCTACTTTTAAAGCTGTAGCAGGCGATCAAGTCAAGATTTTAGACAATAATGCAAGTGCAAGTGAAGACTTTGCTTATTATGGTAAGTTGATGCCGTCACTGTTTGTCTTTTTAGGTGCGACTCCTAAACAACAGGATTTAACTAAAGCTGCACCCAATCATAGTCCCTATTTTATTGTTGATGATGCAACATTAAAAACAGGGGTGGAAACGCATGTACGTTTTATTATGGATTACCCCAAAGTAGCTAATAAGGTACAAATGGCATGGAAGAATACATTATAGTCTTTGAATTTTAAGCTAGATTTAGGGGATTGATTATCCAATATCCCCTACTTCACACCCATTTCTTAAAGGACATGGTTCACCATCCAGTATGTTTTCAAGCATGCTCTGCATCTGTTGTAATTGAACTATCTTCTCTTGGATCGCACCTAACTTCTCCAACAAAATTGCATGAAATTGAGTAGCAGGAATTTCGCTCACATTAACAAGAAGAATGATTTGCTTGATTTCAGCCAGAGTAAAGCCAAGGTTTTTGGCAGTCTGAATTAATTTCAATTGTTGCACAGTCTGTTCGGGATAATCTTTGTAGCCATTATTACCGCGCACAAAAGATTGAATCAACTCCATTTTTTCATAAAAACGAATGGTATCTCGACTCAAATTAATCTGTCGTGAAAGTTCACCGATCAGCATATTCCACTTCCTATAATATTTTTTAAAACACTTGACCATGGAGTTTACTCCATGGTTTAGCGTAAGTAATAACAAAATAACCGAGTTTAGTTTTATGTCTACAATATCTCAAACCGCTTTAGTTGTGGGAGCAACAGGATTTATCGGCAAATTCCTTGTAGCACGACTACTTCGCGATAATGCGCGGGTGTTTATTATTTGCCGTAACATCGATGAGCAAGCACCTCAGTTACGATATTGGTTAACACAACAAGAAATTGACCATCAACAACTGAGTTTTATTCAAGGTGATGTCACTCTTTCTAATTTGGGCCTATCATTTCAGGACTGGACAACTTTAAAAGAAGTGACGTATCTCTACAATACTAGTGCATTATTTGAATGGAACCTATCCATGGAGCAGGCTAAGAAAGTCAATGTTGATGGTCTGACTAACCTACTACATAGTGTCAGTAAGTATTGTCATCTAGATCGTGCGATACACTTATCTGGTTATATGCTAACTCTAGAAAAGCATCTGCAGTCAGCTGGTGTCTATAAAAAATATATTGAAGAGACGAATTGGCCAAAAGTTTATGAAACATTGGGTGCTTATGAAGCCTCCAAGATCCAAGGGAATTTTAATTGGATAAAACAAGCTGACTCATTAAATATTCCGTGGACAATCATCCACCCAGCAACAGTAATAGGAGATGAATTAACTGGGGAAATTCCAAACAATCAACCGATTACCTCGCTAATTCAACAACTCAAACAAAAAAAAATGAATGCTCTTCCTGGTACACCACAACATTCATTACCTTTAGTTTCAGTAACATTGCTAGTTGATGCTATGTTACATGCGAGTAAGGACTCTCAGACTATTAAGCAGGAGATCTTGGTAGCTAGTCCCGAACAGTTAACATTTCAGGCTTTGGTTGGGATTATTGCCAAATCATTACAGGTAAAACCTCCACGCAATTTTATCTCCCTTTCTTTACTAAAATTTATTTTAAAATGGAATTGGTTAGCAAGAAAACTCGACCTTTCCTCAGAAATGCTAAATTTTATTAGAACTGAACAGATTGACCTGACCTTATTCAATCAACTTAACCAACAGTGGAAAATCCCAACCCCTGAGTTGCCAAAAACAATACAGAAGACTGTGAAATGGGTGAGTCTAAAATCTAATATAAATTAAGATTAACATTGGTTGCACTATTTACACCTAATAGGTCGTGCCTCCTGATAATAGGATGCACAGACCTAAGTGCTACTCTTCATTTTAAGAAAAGTTGTTTTTCTTTACTTCGACGATTCACAAGCCCCTGCATACGTTTACCGCCTGCATTCACCCATACATCAAACTGATCTGCTGCACCACGAATATCATTAGCATTCAGCTTTTTAACTAAAGTTGATTGACTAAAAGCACTAGCCCCAATGTTGTAAGCAAGTGAAACTAAGGCATCGAACTGATTTTGATTAAGTTGCACTGTGACTACCTTATTTACAGTAGCTTCAAACTTCTTTAAATCATGTGCCATGTATGTCTTAGCTTGTTTTTGAGTAAGTGTTCCACCGCTGATCTTTCTTAAAAAATCATATATTTGTTTCATTTTCACTTACTCACTTAAACATTGCTTTAAAAGCCGAACGAATTTCAAAAATTAACTCACCAATGGTTTTACCACGTAATAGTTGGATTGCTTGATACCAGATGCCAATTAACAACATTTCAAAAATTACAAAGAATGAAGGCAAATTTAATTTTCCAAAACAACGGCTATAACTGTCCTTTACAGAAAAAGTGATGTTCTGACTACTTAGACAATAACCCGCTAGTACACTGCCTAATAAAAAGCTCTTTACGTGAGGAAATTTGGTTAAATTCTTTTGAAATTAAATACATGTGAATTAAGTCACCTTAAAAAATTATTAAAAAATAAATTAATACATATGTAATATTCATTAAATGAGAATATAAGCACCATCGTTTTTAAGGAAATTTAACTCCATGGTTTTTAGTCAAAGAAATTTTTTTCAAGCAAGTATCATTACCATTATTATGGGTTTTGGCATGCCATTACATGCAAATGAATTCAGTCAAAATGAAAAAAATATTGAAAAAGTTGTGACCCAATCATTTAAGCCACTTATGGATGAGTACGGTGTAGCTGGTATGGCTATAGGCATAATTTACAACGGTAGAAGTTATGAAAATTACTATGGTGTACGATCTAAAGATACAAATGAGAGCGTAAATAGTCAGACACTTTTTGAGCTAGGTTCTTTAAGTAAAACTTTTACGGCTGTTTCAGGCACATATGCTAATAACCAAGGTAAAATATCGTTCAACGATCATCCTAGTAAATACCTCCCTGCTTTAAAAAATTCAGAAATTAATAAGGTAAATTTATTAGAATTATTAACTTATACAAGTGGTAATTTGCCATTACAATTTCCAGATAATATCAAAACAGATCAGCAAATATTAGAGTATTTCAAAAACTGGAAAGCCAAGAATCCTTTTGGTACTTACCGTGAATACTCAAATCCAAGTATCGGTCTTTTTGGGTACCTAACTGCAAAATCGATGAATGTCTCCTTTTCTTCATTATTAGAAGAAATTATTTTTCCTCAGCTTAATTTGAAACATACATACGTCAATGTTCCAAAAGCACAAAGAACAAACTATGCTTTTGGTTATGATGAAAACAACAAACCAATTCGAGTTAATCCTGGCCCATTGTCCGATGAAGCATATGGTGTTAAATCTACACTCCCAGATATGCTTAAGTTTGTAAATTCGAATCTTAATGTAGATACAAATAGTCCTGTTATGAAACAAGCTATACGGGATACACAGAAAGGATATTTTAAAGTTGCTGATAGCGGTATGACACAAGCGCTAGGATGGGAGATGTTTTCTTATCCTACTACTTCTGAAATTCTACAGGCTAGTAATTCAAAACAAATCTTATTGGGTTCAAATCCTGTTGTAAAAGAATTATCACAACCAAAATCTAAAGTTTTTCATAAAACAGGTTCGACCAATGGCTTTGGGGCGTATGTTTTATTTATTCCAGAAGAAGGATTTGGATTGGTCATGTTAATGAATAAAAAGATACCAAATATTGATCGCATTAAAGCAGCATATAATGTTTTTGAAACATTAAAAGATCATTAATTACTTTTAAAATTCACGTAATACATTCACAGGCTTGTAAAAGTGAGACCCTAGAGCAAGTCTTCGTTGATGAGACCTGAGCTAAACAACTTCAAGGATTCCAGCAGTCACACAGTAGCGCGGTACTTTTAAATTTGGGTAAAACCATGTTTTATAGTACCGAGCTTAACGTATTTTCATATATCAGATGATTTCTTATTCATCCTCAACTACTTGCTAAAAACCTTATTTCCCAAATAATTTTTTCGTTGTTTTAGTATCTACTGTACTACGCTTACTTCCAGTATCAAAATAACGATCAACATGACAAAGTTTAGTTTTAGTATCGCAGAATACACCGTTTGCAAACGTAAACGCAGAAGTATCGAATTCACCTTGTGAAAACACTTTTTTAGCTTGACGTTGGCCAAGATACCTTGCGGTTAGGCTCTTTGAAACACCGTTCTTATCGGCACAAATATACTTATCACAAAGTACGCCAGCAACTGGATTTTTAAGCACCTGTGCTGTTTTTGAAAAACTTGCTGTACCACAGATGAAAAATGGAATAGATAAAATTAGAGAAGCTATTTTCATTAGATCAATAGATTGAAATTTAAAAGATATTTTGTGCATTTTAGTACACTTTCAAATTTATAAAAGTATATATTGAAGAGGTTTGTGTAAGGTTTTTTAACTCATGTTTTAAAATTAACTCAAACTAGCATCTTTCACACTTATTAATCGATATAGGTACTATGATTATTTCTATAGATTGTGATGAATCACCAGATATTGCAATTGTTGTTTTGCACTTCCCAAAACAATCAGAAAAAATAGATCATCAAAATGATATATCCCGTCTTTCACGGCCTTTGAGCTACATACTAAGACTCAAAAACGCTTATAAATAGTGGAATAATAAAATTTAATTCAATTGGATAAAAAATTAAATACCAGCTTCTTCTTTTTTTCGTGACTCAATAAAAAACTCAATAATTGACCATAAAACAACCAAAGCAAAGAGGCCTATTGCACATAAAAAAGTCGAAAGATAAGCCATTTTAACAATCCTGAACTTTGCTAAACCAAAGTTAAAGTGTGAAGATGCACACTTTAGTCTTAGACCAAAGTCTAATCTGTCATTTCGTTTATGAATAGTAGTATTTTCATTTTCACCATATTTATTTTCTATTCGATTAGATTTAGAACATCTTAATACTCTATTCTCACCCTCTCCAGCCTCAACTGTTTAGGATTCAAGCAGATTCATAAAAGTGGCCAGTGCAATCAAGTAGGACTTGACTCAAACCGCAAACAAGCAGACATTAGCCACTTTAAAAAACACTTGTATTTTTATGGTCATGTTAAAAAAACTCATTGGTGAGTCTGCGTTTAAAGTCGCAGGCTGGAAATATCATGTAGAACCAAATGTTTTAGAAGATAAGCAAGTCATTATTGGTTTTGAACATACTTCTATGTTGGATGCTGTATTGTCACTGGCGATTTTTCAAATCTATGATATGAAAATCCATACCCTGATTAAAAAAGAATTATTCAAAGGGCCAATGAAGCCAGTACTCGAAGCGATAGGTGGTATTGCAGTTGACCGCAAGTCAAATAAAGATATTGTGTCTCAAATGGTTGATCACTTTACCCAAAATAAAAAATTCAATTTAGTCATTGCGCCTGAAGCGACACGTGCCAAAACAGGTGAAGTACGTAAACCTATTCGTACTGGGTTTTGGCATATTGCTAAAGCAGCAAATGTCCCTATTGTACTGATGTACGCGAACTCAAAAACTAAGCAAGGCGGTATTTTTGGAAAAATCTACCCAACAGATCTAGATCATGACTTAGCACTTATTAAAGCACTTTATAAAGAGCATGTTGGTTTAGATATTGAGATTCCAGAACCTAAAACTGCTGCACAATAAGGTCGTTTAATTAGCCTAAAAGAATGTGAAGACACTATTCTTTTAGGTCTCTGTGAGTGTTTCCCAACAGTTAATTTTTAAAGTGAACTGCCTCACAGGGTAAATTTTAAATAACTGGCTTTATTTCAAACAATTTTAATTCTTTTTTTGTTTGTTCAGACGATTTTCAGAAAAACACCTACTTTCGCATAAAAAAGTGCTTATGGTAGAATTTGCACAATTTGATAGGCACAAAGCCAATCTACAAGGAGCATATTTCGCATGGCGGGTCATTCCAAGTGGGCCAATATTAAGCATCGTAAAGCAAAACAAGATGCTAGCCGTGGTAAACTTTTTACCAAATTTATTCGTGAATTAACAACTGCTGCAAAGCTTGGCGGTGGTGATGCTGCAAGCAACCCACGTCTTCGTGCGGTTGTAGAAAAAGCACTTTCTGTAAATATGACACGTGACGTCATCAACCGTGCAATCCAACGTGGTGCTGGTGGTGAAGATAACGATGATTTAAAAGAAATTACCTACGAAGGTTATGGTGTTGGTGGAGTTGCAGTTATTGTAGAAACCATGACTGACAACTTAAACCGTACTGTACCGGATGTCCGTCACTGTTTCTCAAAAACAGATGGTAACTTAGGCACAAACGGTTCAGTTGCTTTCTTGTTCACAAAACGTGGTGAAATCACTTTTGAAGATGTATCTTTAGAAGATCAAATCATGGACGTGGCACTTGAAGCAGGCGCTGAAGATATCGAAGTCGATGAAGATGAAATCTTAGTCATTACTACACCTGAATCGTTTGGTGATGTGCAAGATGCTTTGACTGCTGCAGGTTTAAAATCGGACAATGCTGAAGTGGTCATGAGCCCTTCAACTAAAGCCGAAATCACCGATATCGATCAAGCGAAAAAGATTATGAAAATGATTGATATGCTTGAAGATTTAGATGATGTACAAAACGTATATACCAACGTTGAATTCTCTGACGCGGTATTGGCAGAATTAGACGCCTAATCTACTGCTTTAAAAAAATGCGTTCTCAAATATGAGTTTGAGAGCGCATTTTTTATGGCTGATTGAATACACTTTCAATAAATCTTGCTTTTTTAAATCGATATTCTTCCGTCATTAAATGTTGGCTGTCTTGCTTTAATTGGTTACTCGCCGCCACTATTTTTTGATTTTCCAACAAAAGATCACGAAATATCAGAAAACTTTACCACGGAGCGTTTTTCACGACCAATTAAATAGCAACATCATCCTGCTGTAGCGCCTCTAACATACACAGCTCATGCGTTCTTCAGGTATTAGGACTAAAAGTTATGTCTGATAATATGCAAACTTTTGAATGCAGGAAGCCTAATACTCATTAGGCTCATATAAGTTCAGCGTGACTTAAACTTTGCTCAACAAACCACTACAGTTAAAAACGTTATATTCTTTAATCACAAAGCTTGAGTGAAGTGCCACCACGTGTTCGATTTTACCAATGCGTTTGAGTAAAATATCACTATAGTTTTCCATATCTCTTGCCACAACTTCAACAATAAAGTCTGCTGATTGCCCCGTTACTAAAAAGGCATTGGTCACTTCTGGAATGTTTTCTAGCTCTTCTAAAAACTTGGAAAAAGTGTCGGTATCGTGCTTGCTCAAAGATACTTGTAGCAAAACATGTAGACTAAAACCGAGCTTTTGATAGTTAATATCACGCTTAACTTTGGTCATAATATCGTTATCAATGAGGTGCTTAATACGACGATGCACTGAACTAACCGATAGATTAATACGCTCTGATAATTCGTTTAGATTGATATCTTCATTACTTAAAATTTCTAAAATTTGCTTATCAAAACGATCTAATTCCATTATTTAACTCTCATGACAACTTATGTTTATAGGTGTTTATTTCATATTAAGCATTTCAAATGAAAGATAAAGCTTATTTGCAATTTTTTTCATATATTTTCAGATTAATAAAAAGATATCAGCTTTTTTAGACAAAGAGTGCCATGATCTTTTACAAAGTTATAAATAGACTGAGAAACTTTCTATTCAGCTTCTATAAATCATGATATTGAAAATACAAGAAAGGCAAAGGTTATCTGTATCACACACCACCTTTGCCTTGTTTGGCTTGAGCTTATCTTAAACGCCGCGCCAGTCGACTCGAGCATTGCGCTCAGTTTGATAGACTCTTAAAACATACTGCCCCAAGGGTAAATTGGTTAAATAGGTTTTATAAGCACTAAACTCTTCAGATAGACTTTCCTCATGGTCTTTTTCCCATGGTGTCCCTTTAATCTCCAGTACAGGCGCCAACATCGAACACACAGCAATATCCGCCAAACCTAAACGATTCCCGACAAAGTAACGTCCATGATTAGCAATTAACTTCTCATTCAATACTTCAATTAAACGCTGCATCTCGGCTTTGGAATGCTCTATTTTCTCTGCATTCAACTCATAGCCTTTCGACATCAACGTTTTCATTAAAGGTTTGGTGTATTTTTCAAATTTACGTAAATACCCCTTTTCACCCAACATAATCTGTAGTGATTGATCGTTATCGGACAATGCATGTGCCAAACCCCAACGACGCACATGCAATCCCAAATCATTGGCTAGTGTATTAACATCTAAAGCCTCTTTACGAAGCTGTGCTTCATTACGTAACAGTCGATGTTCTGGATAACGCTCATCAAGATATAACGCAATCTCGGTGGTATCAGCGACCCATTTGTCCTGATCACGCAAAATAGGCAGTTTATTTTGCCCTGTCTTTAACTGTGCAAAAGCCCGGTGAACCCCAGGCACTACATTTTGTGCGATAAAATCTATCTCTTTATGATCGAGCAACCAGCGAGCTTTCTCACAAAAATGAGATAAAGGAAACTGGTATAAAGTTCTCATAAATGCTCCACATTTATTTTTCTATTTTGGCTTTTCAGAAAAGCCATCTATTTCAGTTGGATACTTTAGTCACTGTATTTAGGATTTACAATGTACTTTTTACTCAAAACTGCCTAGCAAATGTTCAACAGCCTTTATCAAATTTATACGTTTTTTTCTCTACAATATCTCAAATGTTGATAAGTAAGACTTTAATCATACTATTTACCCCACCGTTAAATTAGTTATTCCTTATTTTTCAAGTTCTTAACATATCATCTAAATGATTAAACTTAGCATATTTTATTTTTAACTTTTTAGCTGCTAAGTAATTCAAAATCCTTCATTTAATCATTCAAGCAATCCCAAGTAGCGTATAGGCATTAAGTAAAGGTGCTTTTATGTCTCATACACTCTCTAAAAATATTCACGTGATACAAAATGATCAGGACGCAATTAATGCAGCCTATCATGTCGCTGACTTTGCCTTAGAAGGTCGGGATCAACGTGATCAGAACCGTCAGCTTCCTTTTGCTGAAGTCGAGTTATTTAGCCAAAAGGGATTAGGCGGTATTCGTATTCCTCAAGCTTTTGGAGGCGCATTTGTTTCCAACAAAACCTTAGCTCAGGTTTTTCGCATTATTAATAAAGCCGACTCAAGTGTTGGCCAAATTCCACAAAACCAAATTGCGCTGCTCAACATGATTGATATCTTGGGCAGCGAACAACAAAAACAGTTTATTTTTAATGAAATATTAAACGGAAAACGCTTGGCCAATGGCGGCCCCGAACGAAACACCAAAGATACTAAAACTCTGAGTACAACATTAAGCATTGAAAATGGTCGTTACTATGTCGATGGTGAAAAGTTCTATTCCACAGGTAGTAGCTTTGCCCATTGGTTAGCCATTAAAGCCATTCACCCTGAAGGATATGTGGTACTAACGCTTGTTGATGCCACAGCACAAGGCGTTGAAGTCATCGATAACTGGAACGGTTTTGGTCAGCGTACAACTTCAAGCGGCACAGTAAAATTACAACGGGTTGAAGTCGATCCTCTACTTATCTTTGATGAGCGGAAACTGGCTGAAGACGTTAATTATCGCGGTGCTTTCTCGCAGTTAATGCAAGTTGCAATTGATGTCGGTATTGCAGAAGCCGCATTTGAAGACACTTTGTCAGCAGTTAAAAAAGCCCGACCAATTGTCGATGCACAGGTTGAGAAAGCCAGTTCTGAACATTACACCTTACAAGAAGTCGGCAAATCCGCCGTCCTGTTAGATGCCGCTATTCTACTGCTCGATGAAGCTGCTGAATATTTAGATGAGCTCGACCAACTGAGCGTTGTCAGTGCCGAACAAGCAGCTAAAGCCTCCATTTTAGTCGCCGAAGCTAAGGTCTATGCCAATGATGCTGCACTACAAATTTCTGAAAAACTCCTAGAGCTTGGCGGCAGTCGTTCGAGCCTAAGCCAACATAATTTAGATCAACATTGGCGCAATGCACGTGTGCATACCTTACACGACCCGATCCGCTGGAAACTACATGCACTGGGTAACTATTATTTGAACAACACTTTCCCTGCTCGCCACGCTTGGATTTAAGGAGAACGTCATGACTTCATTTCAACCTATTCTTCCACTTCAATCCCGAAACGCAGCGTATGCACATATTATTCAAAGTGATGTTGAAGCCTTAGAAATTGCCAAAAATTTGGCTGCGCAGTTTAAACAACAGGCTATCCAACGTGATGCGGAACGTATTTTGCCTTTTGAGGAAATCGAAGCCTATAGCCAATCTGGGCTCTGGGCTATTACTGTACCGAAGGCATTCGGGGGTGCAGATGTTTCCAGCTATACGGTCGCGCAAATTATCGCACTAATGAGTGGTGTGGATGGCTCGATTGGACAAATTCCCCAGAACCATTTCTATGCCTTAGAGGTTTTACGTAACAACGGTACTGAACAACAAAAGCGTAAACTCTATGCAGAAGTGCTCAAAGGTGCACGCTTTGGTAATGCTTTGGCTGAGTTCAAAACTAAAAATGCAACACAAAAACAAACTGCGCTCAGCCAAACTGAACAAGGTTATACGGTCAATGGTGAAAAGTTTTATTGCACGGGCAGCCTGTTTGCAGACCGCATCCCCACTTTAGTCAAAGATGCCGATGACAAAGAGTTTCTGGTCTTTATCCCACGGAGTAGACAAGGACTAGAACTGATTGATGATTGGTCTGGTTTTGGTCAACGCACCACAGGCAGCGGTACAGTCAAATTCAATCATGTAGCTGTAGATGCCGAAGATATTGTTCCTTTCGATACAGCTTTTTCTAGACCGACTCTGGTTGGGCCTTTTGCTCAAATTATGCATGCTGCAATTGAAACAGGCATCGCGCGTGCTGCTTTTGAGGAAACACTGGTTCGTGTGCGTCAGGCTCGTCCGTGGATTGACTCTGCTGTTGAACAGGCAACCGATGATCCTCTAACGCAGTTTGAACTGGGACGAGTAATTGCCGATGTTCGTGCCAGTGAAGTCCTACTCAAACAAGCGGCTCGCTCAATCGATGAAGCACGTCCCAATCCAACCATAGAGAACATTGCGAAAGCATCACTCGATGTAGCGAAAGTTCGTGCTCACAGCACAGAAACGGCTTTAAAAGCCGCTTCAAAATTGATTGAACTGGCAGGCAGTCGTGGTAGTCAACGTGAAGATGGCCTAGACCGCTTTTGGCGTAATGCACGTGTTCACACGCTACACGACGCGTCACGTTGGAAATATTACTTCATTGCCAACTATCTTCTTAATGGTGTACTTCCGCCACGTAGGGGGACATTGTAATGACACTATCATCTCAAAATAAAAACCCGAAACAAATCATTCTGAATGCCTTTGATATGAACAGCGTAGGTCATATCAATCACGGTTTGTGGACACACCCACGCGATGAGTCACATCGTTTTAATGAGCTCAGTTATTGGACCGATTTGGCGCAAACTTTAGAGCAAGGTTTATTTGATGGTTTGTTTATCGCCGACATTACAGGTGTCTATGATGTTTATCAAAACGGTCTAGATTTAACCCTAAAAGAGTCAATTCAGCTTCCAAGCCATGACCCAAGTACCCTCGTTTCTGCTATGGCTGCCGTTACACAACACTTAGGTTTTGGCGTCACTGTGAATCTGAGCTATGAGTCGCCTTACCAATTTGCACGGCGCTTTGCGAGCCTCGACCATTTAACCCACGGTCGTATTGGTTGGAACATTGTCACGGGTTACTTAGACAGCGCAGAACGGTTAATTGGTCAAAAAGGTTTAAAAGATCACGACCTACGTTATGAACAAGCTGAAGAGTTTCTCGAACTTTGCTATAAATTTTGGGAAGGTTCCTGGGAAGATAATGCCGTACAAAAAGATAAGTTAAACCGTGTCTTTACCGATCCTTCAAAAGTTCATGCCATACAGCATCAGGGAAAATTTTTCCAAAGTCAGGGCGTTTTTCAGGTTTCCCCATCTATACAGCGGACGCCTGTACTTTATCAAGCGGGCGCTTCAAGTAAAGGCTTAGCCTTTGCAACCCAACATGCTGAAGCCATGTTTATTGGTGCTGACACGCCTGAAAAACTTAAACAGCAAGTCGATAAGATTCGTGCGCTTGCATTAAGCCAGGGTCGTGATGAGCAAGCTATTAAACTCTTTGTTGGTATTAGTGTAGTGACGGCAGAAACGGATGAGCTTGCGCAAGAAAAACTGGCCGAATATATTCGCTATGCCAGTCCAGAAGCAGGTTTGGCGCATTTTTCAAGTTCGGTTGGAATTGACTTGGCACAATTCGCAGATGATGAAGCGATTCCCTACAAACAAACCAATAGCATTGCCTCGGTCAATAACAAATTTAAAGAACAAAAAGTTACGCGAGCGGATTTGAAAGCCCAGCATGTACTCGGTGGACGCTATCCACTGATTGTCGGGAGTGGAAAAACTGTAGCAGAAAAACTCATTCAGCTCTTAGATGAAACTGGCGTAGATGGCTTTAATCTCACACGAACCGTTGCCCCAGAGTCACATCAAGACTTTATTCGTTGGGTTATTCCAGAATTACAAGAGCGTGGCCGTTATAAAACTGCCTATGAAACAGGTAGTTTACGCCACAAACTATTCGCTCAAGGTGACCGACTGGCCGCAGACCACCCTGTACAGCAGTATCGATGTCAAAGCTCGTGCTCTAATCCTAAAACACTGCAAAAACAAACCGCATAAATTTTAAAATACGAGAAATATCATGGCTCAAACTGCAAAAACAAAATTTACCGTTATTGGGGTAATTGTCGCTGCCATCGTCATTGCACTGGTGGCATGGTCTTATCATAAAAAATCGAGCAACACTGAACTGGTGATCGGTATCAGCCCACCCTTTGCCAATCCGTTAAAGGTGGCTGTGGAAGAAGCAAAACAGCAAGGCATCAACGTCAAACTGGTCGAGTTTTCGGATTGGAATACCCCAAATATTACCCTCAACCATGGTGATATTGATGCCAACTATTTTCAGCATCAGCCCTTCTTAGATAACGCCATTAAAGAAACTCAATTTAAACTCAAAGCACTGGATAAAGGCGTCACCACACACGTCGGTTTATATTCAAAAAAATATGACTCGATTGCTGCGATTCCCGAAAATGCACGTACAGTTATTCCAAATGATCCAGTGAATCAAGGTCGTGCGCTTTTACTGTTACAACAGGCTAAATTGATTAGCTTAAAAGACCCAAACAATCATCTATCTAACCTGCAAGACATTGTCAGCAATCCTAAAAAGCTCCAGTTTATTGAAGTTGAAGGTCCACAAACTGCACGTGCCGTTGATGAGGCTGACTTGGTCTTTAGCTATCCACATTATTTACGTCTTGCAAAAACCATCGACCCAAATGATGCACTGATCTTAGATGACAACACCAACACCCTGTATTCGATTTTATTTGTGGTGCGTGACGACTACCAACAGAAACATCCAGAGAAAGCAGCACAGCTTGAAAAGTTCATCAAGATTTATCAAACATCAGACAAAGTTAAACAGACTTTGAATAGTGAAATTGGTGAAAAACTTTGGTTCCCGGGTTGGAAGTGAGTATAAGCTATGACGCAATCTTTCACTCAAAATCGAAAAAAATGGCTGATTGGCTTAAGCGTCATCGTGGCAATTTTTGCTCTAGCGGGTTACCGCTACAGCAAAAGCTATTCACAAGATGATGTCTTAACGATTGGCATTAGCCCACCTTATGCAGAACTGCTGCAAAGCGTAGCAGATGATGTAAAAAAGCAAGGCATTCAAGTCAAACTGGTTGAATTCTCGGACTGGCATGCACCGAATGTTGCTGTGCAAAATGGCGACATTGATGCCAATTTTTTTCAGCAAAGTGTCTTTCTACGCAATGCGATTCGCGAAACAAACTATGATTTGCACGCTTTCGCCACAGGAACAGGAAGTCATGTCGGACTGTATTCTAAAAAATATAAGTCCTTAGATGCACTACCAGCTCAAGCACGTGTGGTCATCCCGAATGACCCAGTGAATTCGGCGCGTGCACTGATTTTACTGCATCGTGCAGGTTTGATTCAGCTCAAAGATATCAACAATGAATTGTCTACCGTAAACGATATTGTGAGCAATCCTAAACAACTTCAGTTTATTGAAGTAGAAGGCCCACAAACTGCCCATGCGTTTAATGATGCCGATTTAATTTTTGGCTTCCCGCATTATTTAAAAATGGCCAAGGTCACAGATCCGCATCATGCCCTTTTTCTTGATCCGATAGACAAGAAATACGCCATCTTATTTGTGACACGTAAAGACTATCCAGACCAAAACCAAAAACTTGCGGCCTTTGTGCAAGCATTTCAAAACTCAAAACACGTTCAAGAAATTTTAGATCGTGATTTTGGCCAAGGTCTGTGGTTTGAAGGCTGGAAATAAGGAGAAAAAGAATGGTCAGCTTTGGTTCTCATGTGGATTTTTCAATTCCACATATCAAAATTCGTAACTTAAACAAACACTATGCAGTACAAGGTCAAACTGTACATGCACTCAAAAATATTGACCTAGACATCCCGACAGGGAAAGTGTTTGGCATTATTGGCAAAAGTGGTGCAGGTAAATCTTCCCTGCTCCGCACCTTAAATGGTTTAGAAAGTATCAGTGAAGGTCATATCCATATTCATCAACAAGACTTGGCGGCATTGAGCCATGCTGAGCTGATTCAGCTCCGCCAACGCATTGGTATGATTTTCCAGCATTTCAATTTAATGTCTGCAAAAACAGTCTACGAAAATGTCGCACTGCCCCTCAAAGTAGCCAATTATCCCAAACAAGACATCGAACAACGTGTCAATGAAGTTTTACAGTTGGTTGGGCTAAGCGATAAGTCACAGCATTACCCATCACAACTGTCTGGTGGTCAAAAGCAGCGTGTTGGCATTGCCCGTGCATTGGTTCAGCATCCTGAAATTTTACTCTGTGATGAAGCGACATCTGCACTTGATCTAGAAAGTACCTCTGTGGTGTTGTCCTTGCTCAAAGAGATTAATCAAAAGTTGGGTATTACCATTGTATTGATTACCCATGAAATGCAGGTGATTAGGGAAATCTGCGATCAGGTCGTGGTCATTGATGCTGGTGAAATTGTGGAATCAGGCGAAGTTTGGTCGGTGTTCTCTCAACCCCAGCAAGACATTACCCAAGAACTACTGAATCTAGAACAACTCGATTTGCCTTTTCGCTTAAATGCTGAACCTACGCAGCTTGATACACATACCATTTTCAAAATTCGCTCGACTTCAGATGCGCATCATCCCCCTGACTTAAAACATATTTTGGATCATTTCCCACAAACTGTGCATTTGTATCAAAGTCAGTTCGACACCATACAAAACCATTTAATTGGAACATTGGTTATTGCTGTCCCCACACTGGGCTTAGAAATTCAATCGCTACTACAAAAACTAAAAGCGCATGTGACACATGTAGAGGTACTGGGCTATGCACGACCAACTCATTGATTTATTACTGACAGGCACCATCGACACCTTAATCATGGTCGGTGCATCCGCATTTTTTGCATTACTCATTGGTCTGCCAATGGCAGTGGTTCTAGTCAGCACGTCTGAGCATGGCATTTATCCTTCCAAAAGTATTAATCATAGCTTAGGCTGGTTGGTAAATATCACTCGTTCTGTTCCCTTCCTGATTTTGATGGTGGCCCTCATTCCACTCACACGTTGGATTGTAGGCACCAGTTATGGTGTTTGGGCAGCAGTTGTCCCTTTAACCTTAGCAGCAACACCCTTTTTTGCACGAATTGCAGAAGTAAGCTTACGCGAAGTGGATCAAGGGTTGATTGAGGCTGCGCAAGCCATCGGCTGTAACCGTACTCAAATCATTTGGCATGTGTTGTTGCCTGAGGCACTACCAGGAATTGTCGCAGGTTTTACCGTGACCATTGTGACCATGATTAACTCCTCTGCCATTGCAGGCGCAATTGGTGCTGGTGGTTTAGGCGATATTGCCTATCGCTATGGTTATCAACGTTTTGATATGCAGATCATGTTGGCCGTGATAGTCGTGCTCGTAATTTTGGTGATGTGTGTGCAAGCGATTGGAGACAATTTGGCAAATCAACTCGATAAAAGGAAGGTCTAATCACATCCCCCACATAAAGTAGAATTCTATACTGTCCACTCACGTTTTCTAGCCCCCTCCTTTTTCTAAGGAGGGTGTTTCAATATGAAGTTCACTACCCATTTATAATCGCTTTTGATTTATGATAGCAGTCTAATCAACTGAATCAACATTGTTTTTCTTTCAAATTCACATAGAAAATATGGCTCTCAATATACAGATAGAAATGAATAAGCTATAAAGTATCTTCAAGCCTAAATAAGAATAACTACCTCAATATGCATCATTCCCCTAAAATTAAAGTACTCGCTTTCGACATCTTTGGAACTGTCGTGGACTGGCATTCTTCAATCGTTCAAGAAGTGGAACGTCTAGCTTTGAATATCGATGCCAACCAATTTGCATTAGACTGGCGAGCAGGCTATCGACCTGCAATGGATCAGGTTGTGTCAGGTCAGCAGCCGTGGATCTCCATTGATGATATTCACCGTCTCATTTTGGATGAGCTTTTAGTGAAATATCAAATCTCCACACTGTCCGAAGCACAAAAGAATGATTTAAACTTTATTTGGCATCGTCTCAACCCTTGGCCAGATACAGTCGCTGCACTCAATCAATTAAAACAAGATTATATTATTTGCACCCTTTCAAATGGCAACATTCGCTTATTGGTCGATCTAGCAAAGTACGCAAAATTGCCTTGGGACACTATTTTCTCTGCTGAAAATTTCAAAGCTTACAAACCCTCTCCCCAAACCTATTTAGGTGTCGCAGACTTACTCAATGTTGCACCGAGTCAAGTGATGATGGTTGCCACCCATCAAGATGACCTTTCTGCAGCGCGTGCCTGTGGACTACGGACAGCTTATATTGAACGTCCCTTTGAATATGGTGCAGCCCAATTGAAAGACTCAATCCAGTGTATAGACAATGATCTACATGCAACTGACCTCTTAAATCTGGCTTCTTTATTAAAAGAAAAGGCTTAAAAGGCTCGTACATAGGGCTTAAATGAGGAAGTTCTGCCCACAACATGATTTACAACTTTGATTCTTCTCCCCTGACACCTGACTTTGTCATGGCTTTCATGTAAAATCACTGGCAATTTTTATATAACACGTTGTGAGTTATTTCATGGGTTTTAATTGCGGTATTGTCGGCTTGCCGAACGTTGGTAAATCTACACTTTTCAATGCATTGACTAAAGCTGCTATTGCTGCTGAAAACTTCCCATTCTGTACCATTGAACCAAACACAGGCATCGTTCCTGTACCAGATCCACGTTTAGACAAACTTACCGCGATTGTAAAACCTCAGCGCGTGATTCCTACAACGATGGAATTTGTGGACATTGCAGGTTTAGTTGCTGGTGCATCTAAAGGCGAAGGCTTAGGTAACCAATTCCTTGCAAACATCCGTGAAACGGATGCGATTGCTCACGTTGTACGTTGTTTTGAAGATGAAAACGTCATTCACGTTAACGGTAAAATTGACCCGCTTGATGACATCGCAACCATCAATACTGAACTTGCACTTGCAGACTTAGAAACCGTTGCAAAAGCCATTACCCGTTTAGCGAAATCCGCGAAAAGTGGTGATAAAGAAGCGCTTGCAACTAAAGCTGTATTAGAAAAAATCCAACCGTTATTGGATGAAGGCAAACCTGCTCGTGCAGCTGACCTAGACGATGAAGAACGTAAATTGGTTCGCGGTTTTGGCTTAATGACTTTAAAACCAACCATGTATATTGCGAACGTTGCTGAAGATGGTTTTGAAAACAACCCGCATTTAGATGCTGTGCAAAAACTTGCAGCTGAAGAAAATGCAATCGTAGTTCCGCTTTGCAACCAAATCGAAGCTGAAATTTCACTGCTTGAAGATGAAGACCGTGCTGAGTTCCTTGAAGCTTTAGGCATGGAAGAACCGGGTCTAAACGTGGTAATTCGCGCAGGCTACGGTCTTTTAGGTTTACAGACTTACTTCACGGCGGGTGTACAAGAAGTTCGTGCTTGGACCGTTAAAGTAGGTGCAACTGCACCACAAGCGGCGGGTGTGATCCACACTGACTTCGAAAAAGGCTTTATCCGTGCTGAATGTGTTGCTTATAACGATTTCGTTCAATACAACGGTGAAGCAGGCGCGAAAGAAGCAGGTAAATGGCGTTTAGAAGGTAAAACGTACATCGTTCAAGACGGTGATGTTCTACACTTCCGCTTTAACGTATAAGTCGTTCCGAATATAAAAAACCCGATACCAATCGGGTTTTTTTATAAGCTTAAACCAAACTTAAAAACAGCATTAAATAACATATAAACACCTGATCCGTTTGGATCTCACACAATATTATAACTTCTATTCTTTCGTATTATCGCTAATTTAATCACAGGCACTAATGCCTTCATTGAACAAACGAAAATGAAAAAGATCAGCACATTTATTGCAGCAGGTTTATTCACAACGCTTAGCGCTACAGCATTTGCATGCCCACAAGGAACAACACTGTCGGGTGGTACAGGTACAAATCATAAAGGTGGTAAGTGCGTCGCAACCATGAACGTGACGAAACATGATCAGGCAATGAAACAAGACAAAACGGCCAAACATGATCCAGCCATGAAGCAAGATAAAATGGTGAAACATGATTCAATGAAAGCCAATGATATGACCCATAAATCCCATAAAGATGCTCATGCTCCAAGCCCGAAGACGTCTTAAAACAGCATAAAAAAGCCAGTGAAATTCACTGGCTTTTTTATCGATAAAATAATTCAGTTAGTGTGATGCCACAGAGACATGTTTATTATCCATTGCAGCACGCTGTTTACGCGCTTCATCTAACATGCGTTGTTCGATGTCTTTTCTAAAACCAAGCATAAACACCATTTCCGCCAAAACAAATAATGGACCGATGGCTAGGCCAATCACATCATCCATAAAGGCCGGTTTTTTCTTCTCATAGAAATGCCCGACAAACTGGAACGCCCAGCCGACGACAAAAATACCAATACTGAGACTTAACCAAAGTCCCAAATCAAACTGTGCAATTTTATATGCCAATGGATAAGCCATGGCATAGATTACTAACATGATCACACCAAAAATTCGATCTAGGCTTAAGTAGTAAACAATACTCGCTAATATCAAAACCATCGCCACGGTAATTTCAAAACTGCCAATAGTCATGCCAGCTCTTGCAGTTAAGCACATAATTGAAAACACAATCAGCGGAATACCCACAAAGTGAGTCACGATATTTTTATAATCAAGATGATAAGCTGCATACTGACTTAATAATTTTTCTAATTTACTCATACTGTATTTCCTTATTACATGATATTGATCACGATATAGAATAACTTTAAAGGAAAACAGCCCATAAAGTTGTCGTCGACCTGACAAGTTGCTCGATCAATCACGAAAGGACGCGGAATGCTGGAAATTCAACATCAACAACAATTACTCAATAATAATTGGTTCGCCAAATTACCATCAACATATCAACAGTATATTGTGCAACATGCCAAATATATTGAGGTTGCAAAAGACCAAGCTGTTTTTCGCTCTGGGGATTTATTTGATGGCATCTATGCAGTCTTGAACGGCGCAATTCGTTTAGGTCATGTCGACATTGAAGGTAAAGAAGCGGTTGCAGCGATTGCAGAACCGATTATGTGGTTTGGAGAAATTTCATTAATAGATCAGCAACCACGTTCGCACGATGCGATTGCTATTCAAAAAAGTACCCTGCTCCATCTACCTAAACGCGATGTTGAGGCATTTATCCAAGCTACCCCAGAATTTTGGTTTCATATTGCACAGCTTGCTTCGCAGAAGTTACGTCTCGCCTTTTTAGAACTAATCGCAATCCAAAGTCAAAATATCAGTCAACGACTGGCTCAACGCTTACTGTTTATTTTAAGCGGTTATGGCAACCATCTCGCGATTACCAATGATGAAATCCATTTATCACAGGAGCAACTGGCTCAAATGCTGATGTGTTCACGCCAAACCATCAACCAAGAACTTCAAAACTTAGAAAAACAAGGAATACTGGCAATTGCTTTTAAAAAAATAAAAATTTTAGATCATGCAAAGCTGCATAAAATGGCACATAGCTCAGAATAGACAATCAAGCTTGCTCCTTAAGAGCTCAATTCATATAGAAGGACTTTATCAAAATATTGCTACTCAATTCTTATATTTTAGTGCATAGGAATATTTTTATTATGTCATTCATTAAAGCTATAACCATAAAAAAGCGAGTTTTAAAAACTCGCTTTTGGTCATGCTATATCGGTCTTAGACACCTATTTTTTTAGGGTCTGTATTGCCTAAACTGGGGTTATCAATTGCGCCCCGACATTGTGCTTTATCACGCTCATAATCGCTCTGTTTCTGTGCAACACTCGAAGAGCCATCTAAGGTCTCACGTGCCCATACTTCTAAGCTGGTCAAGGCTTTACGACACAGTGCGTATTTTCCTTCGGTCACTGAGTCTGTCATTTTGACATTGATACGCCAGTCCGTACTGAGTTTACGTGCAGGATGACGGACTTTAGCTTCAATCTGATCCAGTTGCTTGTTATAGACCAAGCCATCTACTTCATTGATAAACACCCAAGCACGCTGGGCATATTCCGTAGCGTCATTGGTAATTTTTGGCGCAGCCTTAATTTCTACTTTTTGTTCAGGAGCTTGCTCTGACCGCCCACAAGCTTGCAAAAGTAAACTGCTTACAATTATAGCAGTCAGCCCTAAAGTACGTAATTCGAGCTTCAACATGGTTAAACGCCTCAACAAACAATTGGGCACTATGCTAGTGAATTCAGTTACAATACACAATCAATTTTGACCTATTGATAAAGTCTTCTTCAAGGTGTGTTGTGTCCGAACTTAATCCCACTCCTGCGCAAGCTGCTGGCTTTTGGCAAGGGGCTAAGGATAGCCAAGCGATTATCTTTACTTATCTACCTGTTTCTTTTGCCTTTGGTGTATCCGCAACCCAGTTTGGCTTTAGTGCATGGGAAGCTTTATTTTTATCCTGCTCAATGTATGCGGGGGCCAGCCAGTTTTTAGTGGTTGCCCTATTGGGTAGTGGAACATCTATTTGGATGACTGCTCTCACTGTGATTGCCTTAGATATTCGTCACTTACTCTATGGCCCTGCGCTACAAAACTTAATTCAAGATAAACTAAACCTAAAGAAAACTGCTATATGGTCATGGGGGCTAACTGACGAAGTTTTTGCCTCAGGCATGATTAAACTGTCGCAGCGTCGCCAAGAGTGGTCTGAGTCTTGGATGCTCGGTTTAAGTCTGTTTAGTTGGCTCGCATGGGCTACAGGTTCTTTTCTAGGTGGAATGTTTGCAGACCAAGTCAGTCATTTACCCCAGTTTTTACAAGCCGCTCTAGACTTTCTATTACCTGCACTGTTCTTAAGTTTCTTATTGGCAGCTTTTGAAAAGAAACACACTTTCGTGGTGGCTGTGACCATTCTTGTATCTGCCATTGCTTGCTATTTTATTGACTTATCTGCTGCAATTTTTATTGGTATCAGTTCGGGTATATTTGCAGGTTTGTTTAAACACTATGTACTGAAAAAACCAGACCCTGAACATATGGGAGATCAAGCATGAATATTGAAATTATCTTGGTCGGCATTGTAGTGGGTATTGCAAATTTTGCTTCACGCTTTGGCCCATTCTTCGTCATTCAAAAACTCCAACAAGGTTCACAAAAGCGCGGTGCTTTATGGTTAAAGATTGCATTGGGTTCGATTGGTATTGCGGCGATCAGTTCAATGCTTGTGGTTGCAACTTTGCCACCACTGTTAGATACACCCAATAAAAGCTTTGCCATGTTAGTCGGCTTCATCGTATTAGCCGGACTTTATTTCAAGTTTAAGCAAATTGTCCCCGCTACACTCACCGCAGCACTGAGCTATGGTTTGGTTTATACCTATATTCCTATGCCTTTTTAACCCATATCTTGCATCCATCAAAAGCTGATGTGCTATTTGAAGCGTTCAGCTATGCAAGTCATTTCAAGCTTGATGGAAATAGTTTATTTAGCATCGTTTTGCATGAAATTTTGACATTTGAATGCACAGCTTTATAAAAAAAATTGTTGGACAATATCATTAATTTATGTGAATGAACCCTGAACACTTTTAAGAGTTCTGCTATGCTAAAAGCCCATAAAATCAAGCATGGATGATTTACATGAGCGTTACTATTGGTACTCCACTTCAGCCTTCAGCATTTAAAGTCCTGCTATTGGGTTCTGGAGAGCTTGGGAAAGAAGTTGTGATTTCTTTACAACGTTTAGGTGTAGAAGTTCATGCTGCTGACCGTTACGATCATGCTCCTGCAATGCAAGTGGCACACTATGCCTATACCTTAAATATGGCAGATGCGACAGCGCTTAAACAACTCATTCAGGACGTTAAGCCAAATTTAATTGTTCCCGAAATTGAAGCCATTGCAACGCAAGTGTTGGTTGAAATCGAACAAGATAATATTGCGACAGTCATCCCCTCTGCAAAAGCAGTCAATTTAACAATGAACCGTGAAGGCATCCGTCGTTTAGCTGCGGAAGAACTGGGCTTACCGACATCGGCTTACCGTTTTGCAGATACTTTAGAATCTTTCCGTGCTGCATGTGATGACATTGGTTATCCAAACTTTGTCAAACCGGTCATGTCCTCTTCTGGTAAAGGCCAGTCCCGCGTAAAAGAGTTTTCAGAAGTAGACGCTGCGTGGGAATATGCTCAAACAGGTGGTCGTGTAAATCAAGGGACAGTAATTGTAGAATCACAAATTGATTTTGATTTTGAAATTACTCTATTAACAGTACGTTCAACAAAACCTGAAACAGGTGAAATTGAAACTTCGTACTGCGACCCAATTGGTCACCGCCAAGATGCGGGCGACTATGTTGAAAGCTGGCAGCCTCAAGCTATGACACCAACGGCACTTGACGAAGCAAAACGTATTGCCAATAAAGTCACCATCGCATTAGGTGGCTGTGGTATTTTCGGTGTAGAACTCTTTGTCAAAGGCGATAAAGTGTGGTTTAGTGAAGTATCACCACGCCCACATGACACAGGTCTTGTGACGCTTGCCTCTCAGTTCCAAAGTGAATTTGAATTACATGCACGTGCGATTTTGGGACTACCTGTCAATACAGCACGTCACAGCATTGCAGCGAGTGCTGTGATCTATGCAGGTGTAGATGCAAATAACTTATCTTTTTCTGGCTTAAATCTTGCTTTGGCAAACCCAAATACTGATTTACGCATTTTTGGAAAACCAGAAGGCTTTACACGTCGCCGTATGGGTGTTGCGACAGCACGTGCTGAAACAACCGACCAAGCGCGTGAACTAGCGGCCCAAGCAGCTGGACTGGTGAGCGTTCATCAAAATTAAGCATTGTTAAAATATACGGATACGGTTCATGATCAATACTTCTCCACTGCTTAACTATGTCAGCAGCAATCACGACATCAAAGCGATTAATCAATGGCGTAGTGATGTCGAAAATCAGTTACAAGAAAGTTTTGATCATGGCCAATCCATTCGTGATGTCATTTTAACGCGTTCAAATATGATCGATGAAGCACTTATTTTCCTATGGAAATATGCAAAACTCGATCAGACAGACTTAAGTTTGTTTGCTGTCGGTGGTTACGGCCGCCGTGAGATGCTGCCTTACTCAGATGTAGACATCATGATCTTATCTGAAGATGAGTTTAGCGAAGAACAAGAGAAACTCATTTCTGTCTTTATTTCCTCACTTTGGGATGTTGGCAATTTCAAGCCCGGCATTAGTGTACGTACTATTGCCAACTGTGTTGAACAAGCAACCTCCGACTTAACTGTTGCTACTGCCCTCATTGAGTCCCGTTTAATTACAGGCAATGAACACCTAGCCAAATGGCCGCGACGTATTGTTTCGCAAACATGGACAGACAAAACCTTCTATGATGCAAAAATGGATGAACAGGCCAAACGCTATGCTCAGCATAACTTTACGGAAAGTAATCTAGAGCCCGATATTAAAAATGCGCCGGGCGGCATACGGGACATTAACCAAATTGGTTGGATTGCTAAGCGCCATTTCCGCGTCAACCGTATTTATGACTTGGTGCATTTAGGCTTTATTTCGGAGTTTGAGTTAGGTGTATTAGAAGAAGCCGAAAGCTTCCTCTGGGAAATTCGTCATCACCTACACCGCCTAGCCAAACGTGATGAAAACCGTTTACTGTTCGACTATCAACGTGACATTGCCGCAAAGTTTGGCTATGTGCGTGAAGAGGGTAAATCACCGAATTATCCGATTGAGCAATTCATGAAGCGTTATTATCGAAGCGCGCAACAAGTCACCACGCTGAATGAAATGCTGTTGGCTTACTTTAATGAATCCGTGATTACCCCACGCCTACCGAACTATGAGCGTAACATTGAGGAAATCAATGAAAATTTTAAACTGGTCGACGGCAAACTAGCAGTTCAGCACCATAAGATTTTCTCTGAAAACCCAAGCGCTATTTTAGAAATTTTCTATTTATTGGCTAATCGACCTGAAATTACTGGTATCCGAGCGCGTACGCTCCGTCTGTTAATTTTGGCGGCTAAACGCATTGACCAAAAATATAGAGATAATCCAGCGCATCAAGCCCTCTTTATGGCCATCATTCGCTCACCCCATCGCTTATACGAAACCATGGTGGCAATGAAACGATATGGCGTTTTAGGCAACTACATTCCTGCGTTTGGGCAGATTATGGGGCTAATGCAATATGACTTGTTCCATATCTATACGGTCGATGCACACACCTTATTGTTACTGCGCAACTTAAATCGTTTCAAAGAACCTGAATTTGCCAAAGATTTTCCCGTGGTAAGTTCCGTGTTTCAGCGCCTAGCCCGTCGGGACATTGTCTATTTGGCTGCCATTTTCCACGATATCGCCAAAGGCCGCGGTGGAGACCACAGTGAGCTGGGTGCAACCGATGCCATTGAATTCTGTCGCAATCATGGTTTCACTGAACGTGAATGCAATCTCGTAGCATGGCTCATCCAAAACCATTTGCTCATGTCCGTTACTTCTCAAAAGAAAGACATTTCTGACCCCGATGTGGTTAAAGCTTTTGCTGAGAAAATGGGCGACATGGAACATCTCGACTATCTATATACCTTGACTGTTTCAGATATCAATGCAACCAATCCTTCACTTTGGAATACGTGGCGCGCTTCTCTCATGCGTCAGCTCTATACCCATGCACGTGACGTGATTCGCTCGGGTTTAGGCCGTCCTGTTGATTATCAAATGCTAATCGAGGACACCAAGTTTTCTGCCAGTGAACAACTGGTTGAAGAGTTTGCACTAGATGATGTCGAAAAAGTCTGGCAAGAACTGGGGGATGAATATTTCCTCAAAGAATCTGCTGATGAAATTGCTTGGCACACACGTGCTATTTTACAGCACGGTGACAACCCTGAACCGCTGGTTTTAATGCGTGCACAGCGTAAATTTGCTCAAGATGCAGTACAAATCTTTATTTATACCCAAGATCAGCCCAATCTGTTTGCAACAACGGTTGCTATTCTCGATCGTATGAATTTGGACGTACAAGATGCGCGTATTATTACCGCAACCAAAGCATTTAGTTTAGACACTTATGTCGTGCTTGACCGTTTTGGTACGCTGCTAACCGACCCTGAACGTGAAGCCAAAGTGCTGTCAGCATTAAAAGATGCCTTAGCCAATTCAGATAAATACCCAGGACTCATGCAACGTCGCATCCCACGTCAGCTACGCCATTTCGACATTGAAAACACCGTTGATATTACGCTGAATGAAGCACTGCAACAAAACATGGTTGAAATTGCAACACTTGACCATCCCGGCTTACTTGCCAAAGTAGGGGGGCTGTTTATGATGCAAGGTCTAGATATTCACTCTGCTAAAATTGCCACCCTAGGTGAGCGTGCCGAAGATATTTTCTTTGTCACCAAAAAAGATGGTCAACCCATGACTGAAGCTGAAGCTGAAACTTTTGCTGCACAACTAAAATCAGCCTTAGATGAAGCCTCTAGTCAGGTCTGTGGTCAACATTAACAATACACACTGGTATTTTGTTTCATGAACTCGAGTTTATCCCTTTTACACCCTTATCCTTTTGAAAAGTTGAATAAACTATTTCAGGATATTACTCCCGCAGACTTACCCCTCATTCCACTCTCGATTGGTGAGCCTAAGCATCCTGCACCCGAGTTTGTGAAACAAGCCATTATCGATAATTTTCAGCATTTATCGACCTATCCAAACAGTAAAGGTATACCCGAATTACGCACCAGTATTGCAAATTGGCTGACCCGTCGTTTTCAACTCAATCAGATTAGTGCAGAAAACAATATATTGCCTGTTTCGGGCACCCGTGAAGCAATCTTTTCTTTTGTACAGGCACTGGTGAATCGTGAAGACGCGCCTTATGTGGTTATGCCTAACCCGTTCTACCAAATTTATGAAGGTGCAGCCTTACTTGCTGGGGCAAAACCGTATTTTGTAAATTGCACCGAAGAAAATGGTTATCTCGGTGACTTTGATGCTGTACCTGCTGAAGTCTGGGAGAAAACAGCCCTGTTATTTGTCTGTACACCGGGTAACCCAACAGGTGCGGTGTTATCAAAAGAACAATTCAAAAAATTAATCGAACTTTCAGACCAATATGGTTTTGTGATTGCATCGGATGAATGCTATTCAGAGCTTTGGTTTGATACTGCACCTGTAGGCTTACTCGAAGTTTGTGCTGAAATAGGCCGAGACGACTACAAAAACTGTGTCGTATTCCACTCACTGTCTAAACGCTCAAACTTACCGGGTATGCGCTCTGGCTTTGTTGCGGGTGATACAGCTTTACTCAAACCTTATTTACAATACCGTACCTATCATGGTGCGGCGATGCCTGTACAGCACCAATTGGCTTCGATTGCAGCATGGGATGACGAAGTGCATGTTGAAGAAAACCGTGTACAATATCGTGCAAAATTTGATTTATTTCAAAAGGAATTGGGCCATATACTGCCCCTACAAAAACCAGATGCAGGCTTTTACTACTGGTTAAAAGTAGATAATGACGAAACTTTTGCAAAAATGCTCATGGAAAAAGCACATGTCAAGGTACTTCCAGGGCGTTACTTGTCACGCGATACTGAGCAAGGTAACCCAGGCGAAAACCATGTGCGTCTCGCTCTAGTAGCCGATCTTGCACAGTGTGAACAAGTCATTGCTCGCTTAAAAGCAATTTTATAAATGAGCTCATCTAAAAAAGAAAACCTCCTATAACGGAGGTTTTCTTGTCTTTATTCGATTAAAAATCAAATGATGCACTTAAAGTAAATGTACGAGGTTGTGCCAGTGTTAAGTATGTATAATCATTGGTACTTGCTGAAGCCCAATACTCTTTATCAAATAAGTTAGTAATACCAAAATTAATCACTGTTGAAACTTGATTGATTTGGGTTTTATAATTCGCCCCCACATCTACACGCGTCCAATCGTTTAATTTTAATGTATTCGCATTATTTGCGTACTGACTACCTGTATAAACGACACGACCATTAATTGAAACATCTTGTGGTACAGGTAATTTCAAATCTGCTTCTACATTCGCCTGAAACTCTGGCACACCAATCACTTGGTTGCCATCAAACAAACCTTGATACGTTTCTTTTTGCTCTGTATCAATCCACGTAGCACCACCTAAGATGCGAACTGCCTCGGTTAATTGACCATAGGCATTAAATTCAATACCCTGATGAATATTTTTCGCATCAGTGAGTTGAGCTGAACCTGCTGTATTTACAGCAGCTTTACGACGCTCAGTGTTGAAGTAATTTAAACCACCACCAATTGCACCATTTTCATATTTCAAGCCAATTTCTTTTTGTTTTGACACAAAAGGATCAGCCACATAATTTTGCCCAAAGCTATCCTGTATTGCGTCACCTTGAACTAACGCTTCAACATAGTTGGTATAGACTGCTAGTTCAGGCCTAATTTTATAACTCACACCTAAAGCGGGCGTAACTTTATCTTTATTAATGTTGTGCTTGTAGACCCCATATGAATAAACATCTTGATCTATTTCTTGATAACGTGCCCCAAGCATAACCGTTAATCGATCATCTAGAGCGGAAATATTGTCACCTAAAGCCACACTTCTTAAAGTCGCCACATTCGCTTTCGGATAAGTTCCTTTAGAACCTAGCCATTTATCAATATTAGACTCATTACTATAAATAGGGTTATAGAAGTTATCAGCCACTCCTGTAGCATAACCATAACTATAGCGCTTATCTGCTCGGTACATCGAACCAGACAGAACGACATTATGGCTTAATGTACCAGTATTAAATTTGGTTTTAACACCCACTTCACCCGTATGGTTTTTATCTTTTCGTAAAATTGTTGAGGCAGATAAAGAGGCAGCGCCCGTTTCAGTATTGCTGAGTTGCTGACTAGAATATACGCCCGCTTCTTCACTAACACGGAAACCATAAGCAGCATATGCAGTCACTGCATCATTAAAGTCATATTCTGCACGATAACTACCAAAGACATCTTCCTCATTAGAATATGTCCATGATTGTCCATGATAATCCGCATATTGTGATGCACTTGGAACCGAAGTTACTGCATTGGTCAAACGCAAACTTGGACGGTTTTCTTTAAGACGGTTGTTGTTGTATCCTAAATCACCTGATATACGCAGTTGGTCACCACGATAATCAAGCGCAATCGAAGCCAACCCAAGCGAATTATCTTCTTTATCAACTTCTGTGCCACCGCCATGGTATGCCGTATTTACACGTACGCCATATTGATCATTTTCACCAAAACGTTCGGATACATCACTCGATAAGTAACCACCATTAAAATCTGTACCTGCTGTTACACGTTTAAGGGGTTCATTGGCTGCACGTTTAGGCACCAAGTTAACAGAACCACCAATGCCAGAACCTCCCGGCATTGCACCGTTTAAAAATGCTGAAGCACCTTTGAAAACTTCAACTCGCTCAAATAACTCTGTAGGAATGTATTGACGCGGCAAAATCCCATACAGGCCATTATAACTTGTATCATCAGAGGCCAAAACGAAACCACGAATAAAATAAGTTTCCTGAAAATTACCAAAACCTTTAGCTAAACGAACGGATGGATCAGCTTGTAAAACATCACCTACACTTTTCGCTTGATGTTCTTGAATGTATTGGTTGGTATAGCTAGTTAAGCTAAATGGGTTATCTAAATTTTTCTGGTTACCAAAGACACCTACTCGCCCGCCAGTCGCGACCTGTCCACCAGCGAAAGCCTCCATTAAACCATCTGCAGAAGCATCGGCACTTGCAACTATACGGATTGTTTCCAAAGCTTTAACATTGCTAGCTTGAGATGATGAGTCGGATTCAACGACTACTGGAGCTTCAGCCGCATGTGAAATACTGTACCCAGATACACATGCCATCATTAACACCAATGGTTTCAGCTTAACCATTTCCTACCCTTTTTCATCAATCTAAAATTCGAGCCTGATAGTAAATGAGAATTGATCTTAATCAAACTGATTTAATTCTCATATAAATTGTAAATTCAAATGAGAATTAATTATTCCATTGTTATAACTTATGAAATCAGACAACTGGTTAACTTTTACTTTAAGATTCTCATATTACTAGTCAACCTAATAGCAAAACGAGTGCAAAAAAGGCAAAGCAGCACCCTGACATCTTATAAAGCCAATTGAGGTGTTGAGTTAAAAAATGATTCCAGCGCTTCCAACTCAATAACTTAAGCACCAACAGATTCCACACCAGAACCACAACCACCATCCAGAGACTCATTAAAAGCAAGGTATAAACATCAAAGTTTGAATAAACCAGCAATATCAAACTACTGTAGAACATCATATTTTTAGGATTCAGCAAACTAGACTGTAAACCTTGAGTAAAACATAGAATTCTAGTTTGATGAGGCGTGGGGTCATGCGCTTGAAATTCAACATTTTCATGATGCTTATAGCGAAAACACTGCATAGATAAATACAACAAATACGCAATACCTAATCCGCGTAACAACATCAGAACATAGGCATGAATATGCCCAAGCGACCCCAGTAAAGCAAAAATAAGCGCTAGAATAAAAACATTCCCAGCCACTATACCGAAAACTGTATATCGTGCCCTTCTTTGACCACTGTTTAATGCCGTCATCAGAATCAGGAAAAAATCAGGCCCAGGAGAAAGCAAAGCCACAAAATGCGTCACAGCAATAACAATAAAAAGCTCCATCACTTATCTCTCTTTAATAGTGAGACAAGCCTAACGACGGATTAAGATTAACTCTTGGATAAAATTGCGCGATATTGCTTTTGATAGAGCTTAGGTGTGGTGCCTGTTAAACTTTTAAAAACACGATGAAAATGACTTTGATCACTAAAGCCCAGTGTATAACTCAGTTGCGCTATATCCATTCCTTGTTTTAAAAAGGTGCGTGCATCATTAATTTTATGATTCAATTGATAAGCGTGCGGCGTCATGCCTAAAGATGATTTAAATAGCCGAATAATGGCATACCGACTCAATTGGACTTCTTGCGACATTTGCTCTAATGATAAAAACACGTCAGCATCCTGAATCATCGATAAAAGCTGCTTAAACTCTTGCTGTGCATAGTGTTGAGGAGCAAGCCATTCTAGTTGAATATATGGAAATAAAAGCTCAGTAAGTGTTGTGATTAAAGTTTGTTATTTTTCCCAATACGACAGTGCAGTATCAAATAATTGACTGTTGAGGCAACTAAAGTCTTGATACATCTTTGGCTGTTTATACAGTACAGGTTTGAACTGCGGAATGTCATAACAAGTATATTCATGTCCAGTTTCTTGTAATAACTGGTTCAACCAACGTGCATCTAAATGCATCATTTGGTAGCTCCAAGCCTGATCTGGAACAGGATTACACGCATGTTCTACATGTGAAGGAACCAATACCAAGGTACCCGCGTCTATTTGTTGCGTTCCACCGAAGTAGCTAGTGAAAATACTGTTGCCTTGATCCACTGCACCAATTGAAAATGTCGGATGACTATGGGCTTTATAACAAGCACGACTTGCACATGCCCGACGTGTTTCCACATAGGGCATGCGCGGATCACTCCATAATTCAACTGAAGCACCTTGCTCTTTCATCACTGACGACACATCAACAGATTATTGTTGTAATGCTTTTTCAATATCTGCTTGAATCGCTTCAGGCTTGGTGGTTGGCGCATAACGATTAATTACTTTGCCATCCTTACCAATCAAGAATTTGGTAAAATTCCACTTAATGCCGCTGCCGAGAATCCCTTTGCTGTTATTGGTTAAATAACGGAATATGGCGTGGGCTTCAGGGCCTTTAACATCAACTTTGGAAAACATGGGAAAAGTCACCCCATAGTTTTTCTGACAATACGTTCCTATTTGCTCATTGCTACCCGGATCTTGCCCCCCAAACTGATTACAAGGGAAGCCTAACACCTCAAACCCTTGTGCATGATATTGCTCATAAATTTTCTCTAATCCCGCAAATTGTGGTGTAAAACCACATTTACTGGCCGTATTGACAATGAGCAGCACTTCGCCCTCATAGTCAGCAAAGGATTTATTTTTTCCATCTAACAATTCCGCTTCAAACTGATAAATGTTGGTCATGGATAAGTATCCTCATCACTTTTTTCTTGTGTTTCTAGTTCTAATGACGCCGAGTTTACACAATAACGTAAACCTGTAGGCTCAGGTCCATCTGTAAAAACATGGCCTAAATGAGCATCACAGTGATGACATACAATTTCAGTACGCACCATGCCATGTGTTGTATCTTGATGCTCTTCTATCACAGTCGTATTGAGTGGCTTATAAAAACTTGGCCACCCGCAACCACTGTCATATTTGTTTTCAGAATTAAATAATGGCGTACCACAGCAACGGCATACATAAGTACCTGCTTGTTTAGTATTCCAATATTTCCCCGTAAAGGCTGGTTCTGTCCCCTTTTGTCGCGTAATGCGAAATTCGTCAGGTGATAACTCTCTTTGCCATT
>RCUL01000246.1_pt1 | contig 37366 bp, 47 predicted proteins | sample 2167521 | NCBI WGS metagenome assembly RCUL01 (sample SAMN09932745, study PRJNA488358) | compost metagenome | feature: garden; material: soil; isolation source: compost soil in acetic acid-enriched culture | place: Germany: Experimental Botanical Garden Goettingen | collected 2016-01-27
TCGGTGCCCAGGGTAGCCACCGGCTCGGTGCTCAGGGTGGCCACCGGCGGGGTGGGTGATCTGGTGCGGGGCGCCCGGCGTGCCAGTGCCTGCGGCGGGGCCCCGGGCCGCCGCCGAGCTCGGTGATCAAGGCGGCCACCGGCAGGCGGGTGGTACCGGTGAGCGGCGCCCGCCAGTGCCGGTACCTGCGGCAGGCCTCCGGGCCGCCGACCGGCTCGGTGCCCAGGGCGGCCACCGGCGGGGAGGATCTGGTGCACGGTGCCTGGCGGGCCAGTGCCTGCGGCGGAGCCCCGGGCCGCCGCCGAGCTCGGTGCCCAAGGCGGCCACCGGCAGTCGGGTGGAACAGGTGCTCGGGCCCGCCAGTGCCGGTACCTGCGGCAGGCCTCCGGGCCGCCGCCGAGCTCGATGTCCAGGGTGGTCACCGGCGGGGCGGGTGATCCGGAACGAGGCCTCCAGCCAGCGCCCCCAGAGCCGGTACCTGCGGCGGGCCCCGGGCCGCTGACCGGCACGATGTCCAGGGTGGCCACCGGCGGGGCCGGTACCTGCGGCTGGGTCCCGGGCTCGCCGCTGAGCTCGATGTCCAGGGTAACCACCGGCGGGTGGGTGGATCCGGTGCGGGGCGCCCGGCGGGGCCGGATCATGCTGCTGGCCCCCGGGCCACAAAGGTTTGTGCCGCTTGTTGTAATGAAAACGTTCAGACTTTTCCGAATATCTAGGGAACCTTTTTTATGAGACAGTGACTAAGTTACGCTGGTCGAGCAAGTGCTGTAATTTCAACCATGCGGTTGATGCGGTGAGTGCGGATGAATGGTGTATGAATAGTTGGGCCGACATTTAGTATTTTGTTACATAAATTGTGGACATGTCATAGATTGTCTGATCCATGAGCTTTAAAAATGGCTTATAATGTCCTCGTTAGACATTCAGCGGCGTTTTCCACGTAAGCTGAATGCGAAACGGTTAAGTAGTACAAAAAAGTTACAATAGTCACTGCACTATTGTGCTTCTCCTCATGAAATGAATGTGCATGAGGAATCGAATGCGACATGAGTCGAAGGAACTTCTCTTGATGAGCTTGCTCATAATTTTTAAGAGAGACGAGGTACTGAAATGAGTGATGTTTTAGACGCAGGGGACTTAAAGAGCCTGCTGACTGCCCCAATCGTTTCGGGGCAAGATCTGCTGAGGGTGCGTCGAATGCTGGGGATGAACCAGAGCACATTCGCGTTGGCCATCGGTAAGTCTGTCAGTGCATTGGGCAAGGCTGAAGAATCCAGCCTACTGCCCAAAGACATCAGCAAGTTGGCTAAAGGGATGTTGTCTGACCACCTTAGCACGATAGCAACACGGCATTTAGAAGAGTTGGGAGTCACCTCATCCGGTTTGGTCATACTGTCGAAAATTTTCTCCGACCGCATCCTTAATGGAGAAAAAGTTCTATCTGATGAAGATCTGGACATGATTGCGACCAGAGAAATACACAAAGGCGAATAGCCTAGATTCGTGTAACGTCAGGAGCTGGCACGCTTTACGGTGTGCCAGTTTTTTTATCTCTAACCCGCTCAAAAACATTGAAGGCTATCCTATTGGGATATATCATTCATTTATCAGTGATAATGCCAGAGGTAGCAATGGACTCCGCAAAAAAACTTGTTTCTGAGCTTAAAGTGCTAAAACCGATGCTCGCCAAAGACGAGGCAAGCCAGGATCGGTTCAATTTTGAGGCAAACCACTTCTACCGCTTAGCACTGCATCATAGAGGGTTTCCCTTCACCAAGCTCAAAGACTGCGTGGACATGTTCAAGACAATTTTCACGGCGGGATTGTCATGGGACCCCAGGGCAAGACAAGTGAGTCTTCTTGATTCGCAGGAAGGAGGGATGTCGCCGTTCGTTCACTATCAAGGGCAGATAAAACTGGCCAGCAACAAGGGTGTTATTGAGAGGGTCACCGCAGACCTCCTCTATGAATCTGATGAGTTTGAATTCACCGGCGCAACCGAAATGCCAACACTGCGCAGAAAGTTGCGTAAGGAAGGGATGGGCGAGGCCATCGGTGGCTACACCATTTCTTACCTGCAATCAGGGGGGGTCCACGTCGAACTCTTCGACATCGAAGCCCTCCAGAAATCTGAGGAGGCTGGCGTGATGACCGGTAACGGGGAGTTCTGGAGTGGACCTCATCGCCGGGAAATGCAGCGTAAAGCGCTAATCAATGCAACCGCAAACCGTTGGCTCGAACTGAGTTACACAATGAAATCAATCAAACAAACATTAAATTAGGGTGGAAATATGGCTTCAAGAGGGATTAATAAAGTCATTCTGATCGGCAATCTCGGGCAAGATCCGGAAGTTCGATACATGCCGAGCGGTGGTGCTATTACCAACATTACTCTGGCAACATCAGATACCTGGCGTGATAAACAGACCGGTGAGCAGAAGGAACGAACCGAATGGCACCGAGTCGTTTTTATGGGCAAGCTTGCCGAAGTGGCGGGCGAATACCTGAAGAAAGGATCTCAGGTTTACGTCGAAGGTAAGCTGCAAACACGCAAATGGCAGGATCAAAGTGGCCAAGAGCGCTACACCACAGAAGTGTTGGTCGACAGCTTCAATGGCGTGATGCAGATGCTGGGTGGCCGTCCGCAAGGTGGCCAGGGCATGGGCGCTCAACCCCTGGACAACCGGAGTCAGCAGCAGAGCATGCCTGCGCAGAAGCCGATGAATCAGCAGCGCCCGGCTCCGCAGCAAAACATGCAGTCACAAGGCGGTTATGTACGTCCTGCGCAACAGCCTCAATCTGCGCCACCAGTATACAATGAACCGCCAATGGACTTCGACGACGACATACCGTTCATGAATTTTTATGATATGTACCCTAGTTTACTGTATGCGGTGTAAATCGGTATTGCAAGTTTTTTTCGCGGTGGCAGGAATACCCTGCCACTTCACCGTAAAAGGCGGTGGCCACAAGGTGAATGGTTCAGAATCCACCCCCTTTCCCGCATCAGATGCGGGTTTTTTTTTGGTTGGTGATATGGGCCAAGAATATGTTTAGAAAATTAGCTATAGTATGTCACTGGGATAGTTAGATGGATTTTTGTGGGGTTTGTGGATATGCACGATCATTACTCGGTATGCCCGACATGGGATGCTGATATGGCCAGGTGCCAATGCGACAAGGACTCACTTCTTCGCCTTATCAACTTGTCTGTCCTGGACATCAAGAATGCTCTGAACCATCGCCAGCCTGCCAAGGCACGGCTCGCACAACGTCGACTTGTGTTCAATATCCGAGTTTTTGAGTCCATTCATCAGATGTCGTTCTCTCAATATCGCCGCGAACTACGGCGCGGCCAGGCTGACAAGGGTGCTGACAGTGCAAAAAAATGCGCGTGACCAACGGGGGGGGGATTTTAAGCCCGACAAGGAGGGCTTGAAGAAGCGTTTACTGGATGTGGCCAAAAGTGGGTTGGAGGCGCAGCTGCTCAGCGATACCGTAACCCGGCTTGATTTATGGTTGTTTGGATCCATGCTACCGGCTCTCGAACGTGGCGAACCCATCAGTTTTGCTGGATTGGAGTGGGCAGATACACCTGCCGAGATCAGGACGTTCACTACCACTCGCCTTCAACTGCTAGGCTACTCATACGTAGCCGGAGAGCGGACGTGGTTCAAGAAGTATCAAAACCCAATGGTAAAACTGGAGAAGCGGCTTTGACCTGGCGGAGCCTTGTGTATCAAGGGCGCTTTATATCAGCCTGGTTCGGCCTCGATTAGATTGTCGCAGCAGACGATTTCTGAGTAGAGCAGGCGGGGCTCACGCCCAGGCCTTGCTCTGATCGGTCTCAGAAGTCCAGAACCATAGTGGTCTGACTGGCGTTGAAACCATACCAATAGTTACGCTCCATGCAGTCCTGAAGCTCTTGCATGTAGGATCTGCGGTCATCTTCGGCTTTACGACGGCGCTTCGGCCCGATCTCATACACCTCGCAGTTATCCATCTCTGCAAACTCCACAACCACGAAGCAGAAGCCCTGGATGATCACACCAAGTAGCTTCGCTACATGGCAGTAGAAGGCCTCCTGAAGGTCATACCTAAGCTCACGAACTTGAGAGGCAAATTTGTCAGGGTGGGTTTCGCGTGCCGTTTTAAGATCCGCAGAGATAAGGTCATAGCGTAGGTAGTCAAACTTGGCCTTCACCCATAATCCTGTTTCCGGATCCTGTGCGATAAATGTCAGTTCCGACACTCCATCCTGGAGCAGTGAGCTTGCCCTCATGTGCTTAAACACTGTGTCACGAGCGCGGTATGCATCTTCGTAAGTGATCGGATCGAGGACGTGTTCCTTGACGTAGGCTTTGAACTGTTCGGTGTTCATAACCCGTTGTTCATGGACCTCCCTGATATTGCTGATCGTAACCAGGGTGGGATCGTAGGTGCAAAGCTGTTTGGTCAAGGCGTCAAAATCATCGCTCACCGGCGTGAGGTTCATGCTGGCACAAACTCGGTGGAAGTCCGCCAACGACATCAGTGCATTGGGGTAATCCGCCATATTGGGGGTCATCCACACTAGGTTGCGGGTACGAAGCCAGCCCATCAGGTGCTCCTGAGCAATCACATCAAACACGTTGGCATGCACAGCTGGAGAAACAGACCGGAGCTGATCGATATAATCTGACTTGCAATTACCCCTTGGTCTTTCGCCCAGGTTGAGCAGTGCTTCTTTGATTTGATCAATTGTATGCAGCGCATTTGGGTAGTCTGCCGGGTTGAGATGATACCAGTAGTAATCGTTGCAGCGCTGAGGCTCCAGCACCAGGCCGTGTGTCACTGAGCCCGCTGTAAGTGACTTCTTCGTGCTTGCGGACTTGGTTCGTCTTAATGGGGCCACATACTCGCGATAATAGCGTGCAGGAGAATAGGCAAACTTCTTGAGCTGGGATGAGGAGACCGCAGGGATTGCGTGGTAGTCCTCGTTGGATACGTCCGAATAGATTCCAACAATGGGTTGTCCATTTTTGTCGAGGAAATTTGGTGTACTCCAATTAATATCATAGCCAGGCTTGATAGCAGCCTTCAAATCTATCATGGCGGCAACAGTCATATAAACCTCTGAAAAATTTATTAATTACTCGTCAAAGAGCCCTTGAGGAAGTCGATGAATTCACCATGCAAAGGTGTCGAAATCGAAAGTGTCCACCGTCTTGGGTTGCTCGAAGGTATTCAAAAGCGGTTTGGCCTGGGCCCCGCTGCTCTGCATCAGCATCTCTATGGTGGAAGGGATGCTCTTGACGGTACGAAAGTTCCGCACGTTACTATTTTGCAAGGCCACCAGCCGTTGCCGTTCTTGCTGGCACCGAATCACAATGTCGTTATGAAGCTGTAGCAGTTCGTAGTAGCGATTGAAATCTACGGGAAATGGGAAGCGAGAGTTGATCTGCCATTTAATCAGGTATCTGATGGCCACGTTAAGCATCAGGCCTTTCATGGTTTTCTCAGACTGCTCCACGCCGCCAAAACACTCGCTGCGCATGTAATCAATGGCAACATTGAGCTGCTGGCGATCCACAAAGGCGTAGGTATAGGGTCTGTGCTCCCCATTGCGTAGCAGGCCGACAACAACTCCAGCCACGTTTGCTAAATTGCGCTCAATATTCAGGCTTGGAGTGAGCTCATACCCACAGTGGTTGCCGTTATAGGTGAAGTCGTCACCGTAATAAACCAGCGCCCCCTGGGTGTGTAACCCTGTCGCATTGAGCGCGGCAATGTAGGCAAGGGGGGAGGGGTCGATCTCCAGGGTCAGATCGTTATCGATATTGCGGCGCAGCAGGATCAGGCACTGTCCATTGGAAAGCTGCCAGTCGTGCTCAAGGTCTTTCGCCGCAGAGATGGAGGTTCCAGAGGCTTGGGCTGCCGTTACAGCTATACCTTGAAATTCTGCGGTCATGGATTCCAGTTCAATCCCGGCGATCATAGCTCACCTAATAAATGCATACCCTATCCCATCAGGATAGCTTGATGCATTTATCAAATCAAGGGTTTAACCGAAATCCTCCAACCAGCTGACATGTTCAAGATCATGATGAATCCCAGGGGCTACGCCACATGTCTGGCAGCGACATTCACTTCGCCCGATGATCCCCTGCATGGGTTGGATGGCAGTGAGTATTTCTGTGGCTGGGCAGCGTAGTCAGGTAGCAGGTCGCCACTGGATTGGTCTGCGGCACCCTCGCCGGGGAGCGAGTCTGGCTGCAACTTACATAAATGGCTTTAACTATCCTATTGGGATATGCTTGCGTTTTTGTGGGTGGTTCATCTAATCGAGCCATTGATGCAACTCGCAGGACCCCTGGGGCTGACACTGATCGGAAGCGCGTTGAGCGATCTGCTGTGGCTTATATGAAGGGATTCTGTGGTGGTGCTACAAGCTGAGGAACACGAATGCACAACGAATGCTACCAGCTTAGCCTCTTTGATGTAGAGGAGGCCTATACCAGAGCGGGACGGCCCCTTTCCAATAAAGAGCTGTACGCATCGGTCGCCGAGATAGCGGGGATCCCGATGAGAGCGCTAGAAGAAGTGAGCGAGATTGGCCAGTCAGGGGTTAAGCGAAGCAAGCTCAAGCGTCAGATCCGATGGTTTCAGCAGACCCTCAAAGGCATGAGCATGCTCAAGAAGGTTGAGGGGGTGCGGGGTATTTGGGAACTGGCCACCAGGACTAAGAAGGGACTCCATGAGGTTAAAGACGGGGTATCGCTGGTGGCTTATTCCACTGAGCTCGGATTGTCGGTATGGACCGACAACAGGGCGTTCCTGTGGAATTTTTCTGAGCCGATCCACCTCTGTGTTACCTCTCCACCTTTCCCCTTACGGCAGCAGCGGGGCTATGGCAACGTCGATGAGTCACAGTGGGTTGATTTCATCTGTTACTCTCTGGAGCCCATCGTGAAGCATCTTGTGCCGGGCGGTAGTATCGTGCTCAACGTCAGCAACGATATTTTCGAGTCCAAGAGCCCTGCCCGTTCTCTCTACGTTGAGAGGATGGTGCTGGCTCTACATGACCGGCTATCGCTGCACCTGATGGACCGCTGGCCTTGGATTAACTTGTCCAAACCCCCGGGACCAACCTTCTGGAGTTGCGTTAACCGTGTTCAGTTGTGTGCAGGCTGGGAGCCTATTTACTGGTTCACCAATGATCCGTTCCGGGTACGGTCGGATAACCGCCGTGTTTTACTGCCACACACGGATAAGCATCGTCAGCTTGTGGAGTCGGGCGGGGACAAACGGGTGGCCAGTTATGGGGATGGTGCCTATCAGTTGCGAGATAGTTCTTTCTCTGCTCACACAGAGGGGAGGATCCCTAAAAACGTCATTTTGCGAGGTCACCGTTGTGCAGATACCTTGGCAGCAAGAAAAGCGGCACAGGAGCTAGGGTTACCTCCGCATTCTGCAATGTTTCCAACAACGATTCCCGAGCAGGCAATCCAGTTTTTGACAGAAGAAGGTGATCTGGTTGTTGACCTTTTCTCCGGCTCGAACAAAACCGGCCTCGCCGCCGAGCGCAACGGTCGCCGCTGGCTTGCCTGTGAGAAGGTGCTGGAGTACATACGGTCTCAGGCCGAGTTATTCGTCGGGTTCCCTGGCTTTAAGTTAAACCCAGCTTTGGCTGCGGTGGGAAACAGAAAGGGGTAATGACCCACAGGCTCCCGCCATGAAGAGGTGGCGGGGCCATGTATCAACTTGATAACGAGGGATGCTGTCCGGGCGGTAGTTTTGGAATGTCCACCAGCGACACCAGCAGCAGCAGCCGAGTTGATCCGCACATGCCGCCTCACTACTCTGGCTTCGCCTTGACAAATGCATCTTGCTATCCGCTAGGGATAGTGTACGATTGTTCATGCCACTTGCTCAATGAGTTCCATTTATGAAGGAATTAACAGAAGATTTGCTGACATCCCTCAAGGATGCCTTGATGTGGATTGATGCTGTGCCAGAGGACACTCAGTTGCCGACTATGCCTGGGTTTGACCGTGATGACGTGGATGCGTTGATCGACGAGGCAAAGACGATATTGGCCAAACCAGCCATCGACCTTTTCCAGTGCGACGGGTGTGGTCACCTTTACCAGGAGAAGGTGTCTCAGTGTGACTGCATTCCTAATGTGCAGACATTCACCCAAATGCAGGCCGTCGCTGTGCGCAAACCAGTAGAACAGTAACCACCCTAGATCTAGCTTAACTGACAGAGGGAGGCCCTGAATGTCCAAGCGGAACATCAGTCTACTGACACCGGAAACGCTGTTTGCATATGCAAGTGGATTCGCAGCCAAGCAAACCGGCGGGCAGTACCCGACGTTCAGGCAGGTGGCCAAGCGTTTCAACTGCACCTACGACCAGATCGAAGATGTATGCTCCGATTGGGATGGTGCCAATGGCTATATGGCGCCATCTGTGGGTGGGGCGACTGCGGGCGGATACTTCGCTCATGAGCATCGAGGCGATTACCTGGTTGAAGCCTATCAGTAGGATGGGCTCCCAAGGACATTAGGTGTATCGAGACATGGAAAAGCATACGGGAATACCCTGTATTGACGGGTTGTATTGGTACTACGCGGTGAATGTCAGCGCAAACATGCCGGAACCGGTTCAGATCGACCAGGGCCGATATGGGAGCGGCAAATTTAAGGGGTTCAATGGCCGGCTCCAAGCGTGGTTGCGCGACGGGGAATATCTGGTTGGCCCTCAACGTCCACCACACATTTCAAGATCCGAAGATGGGGAGGCAATCGATGGATGAGTGGGTGAATGTTTGGGATGAGATGCCACCGCCCGGCAAGCCAGTTCTTTGCCAACTACAGCATTTCTTTACCAAAGGGGTTCAGGAGCATGAGCTGATTCATGTTGAAGAGGACGATTGCTCCTGGCGTACCGCAGATGACAACTCCGAGGTTTGCCATAGCTGGGACGTTGTTACCTGGAAGAAGACAGCGGACTGATGGCCCTCTCCTGGGGCGAGGATCATGAATACAAGAAGGCCGCTCAACTGAGCGGCCTTCTTGTGCTGCATTGAAAGTGACCGGCTATTTCTCGGCGATGACCGTTGCAGTATGGCTGGGTGCCATCTCTGTTGTTATAGCGAAAAGAATAGTGTCACCATCCACTGGCGTGTTGCAGTGAATACGAAGCATCCGATTAACCGCCTGTTCGTATTTATTCACGAAGCCGAAGCGGTATCCCCCAATAAACGAGAACAGCACTGAGAGAAGTGTTGTGATGAAGGTGAGCTTTAAAAATACCTGGATGCTTTGCCCTAAAGTCACGGGGTCGCTATCCATTAACAGACGCATAATTTCGACGAAATATTCTGGGGCGAACGTGATACTAGCCAATGTACCCCAGAAGAATAGCAGGGGCGCGATCAAGAACATCTTATCAGCGAACGCTATCGCCACACGCCCCAGATTGAGGCATTGATCGACAGCAATACGCCCATCTCGCAAAGCAGTGCGCTGCATATCGGCATATTGGGTATCGGACACTGTACCGATTTGAACGCCGTTCATCATGATATTCCATACTGCTGTATTTTGGCTGTTGATCCGAGCCGTCAGTCGCTGCTCGTTCTTGTCCAACATATAGTCGAAACCGCAAGCAATCCCCAGAGCTATCAGCCCGGTATAAAGCAAACCGTACCAGTCAGTGAAATTGCCCAACAGTATCGAGATAGACAGAGAGCCGAACACTGCAACCGTGATACTCAGGGTCCAACGGTGAAGCTTATCTTTCATCTACATATTCTCCTTGAACATTGGTGGTTACGAGGACTAGATCCCCAGCAGCTTCATAATGTCCGGCACAGACCTGTAGCCGGTGTAAATTTGACCTCCGGGTGTCATCAGGGTTGGTGTGCCCTGTAGCTGTACCTTTTGGCCTAGTGCCCATCCCTCGTTCACTGCATCTGCATTGGCACAACTCCGAACTGGCATCTGGGCGCCCCTGAACAGCGAGCTGAGGGCCCGCTTTACATCTTTCTCGCACCATGCGGCTCGCATCTGTTCGAATGATCGTGAATTAGGACCCGAGCGCGGATAGGGGAGGTAGGAGACGCTGACGCCGTGCGCGTTCAGTTCGCCGATCTGCTCATGCAGCGTCTGGCAATAACCGCAGGTAAAGTCGGTGAAGACCGCCAGCGATGCTTTCTCGTGTGCAGCCTTGTAGGTAACCGCTCTGCCGGACTGGATCATGTCCTGCACCTGTTCCCAGTTTGCCGCAGTCGAGAGATTCGTCGGCCTGTTGTTCTTATCGAACTGAACGGCCTGGCCGAACAGCATGATGTCGCCGTCGGCTGTCGCGTAAACGCGCTCCCCCTTTATCGTCAGCTCGACCAAGTGGGGGCTGAGTCGCTGAAGCTTATCCACTTCGATGTGCCGGGCTTTCATCTTGGCGGCAATGGCATTGAGCTCAGGATCTGGTGTGGACGCCTGGGCGGAGCCAAGACCAGCCAAGAGTGCCAGAGTCACATATCTCATAGCTGTCAGCACTTTAAGACCTCCTTCATGGGTTCGTCGGCATTTTCGAAAAGCAGCACCAGATCCATCGCGAGTAGTGAATCTGTGCGGGCGTGGGTGATCTGATAGTCGGTGTTGGAGGCCGCATCATGGACGACAAAAACGTACCAGCTGGAAGCAAACGGCAGAACCTTAATGCGGTCGATGTCCTCGATTCGGATATTGCGGCGGTGAACGACAAGGCCAAAGAAGCGGTCCTCTACGATGGCAACCAGATGCGGGGTGATCGTGACGCTTCGCGTGAGTAGACCGATACTAGTGATCCCCACGGTAAGCAGAATGATGCCCCATTGAATGATGCTGCTGGGGGTGACGTAGGTGGTGAGGAAATCGAGAGTGATGACATAGGCCAGGAGCAACCATAGCAACGTGCCTATGACGACCAGTGAGAACAAAATAGGGGAGGCCGTTACCGTCCTCCCCTCAACCGCTCTGAGGTTCATCACCCTTAACCCTTCAATGCGCTGACCGCAGCAGACCATGCCAGAAGTACCCGCTGTTTGCGGTAAATCAGCACGCCGCCCCCAAAGAGCATGATCCCGATGGTGAAAGGTAGAAATTTCGAGCCAACGAGGGTCATCACAACGCCGATCACGAGCAGTGCCAGCAGGAGCAGATAGAAGGCAACCTCAGAAGAAGCCTGAGCAGAGGCGGCCTGGTTTACAGAAACATTTTTTTCACTCATTGAGAATGTCCTTTTCTTTATAAACGCCTATAGCTATCCTGTAAGGATAACGCCGTGTGATTATAGAGGGATTTTGATGTGCAAGCCAGTGTTGCCGGTCGGTAGTTGCGCTCTGGTATTGCGGGGGCCAGCGCTATCAAAATTGTCAGAGGGGTAGAAAATGTTGATCACGCATTTGCTCTTACTCGCACTTGCGTTGTCCGGCGATGACTCGCTGGCGGCTAACAGCGCCATGACATGTGAGCGGGTCACTGCGGGGGCGTCCTTGGATGATTTGCAGGAGCGCTTGCATCTTGAATGGATGTCCAAGACGGACACGCTGACTGGGCATACCGCCATAGTGGATACCGCAGAGGGCGAAACCGCCATCATCGAGTCCATCACCGAGTCGGCGGTTTCAACCTACAAAGCTGATAGTGGCCTCAAATTTCACAAGTTCAACATCAACGGGAGAGAGTGGTTATGCGTTACTCAATGATCGCGGGTCTGACATTGGCAATGGCCAGCCACGCGGCTTGGGCTGGAGAAGAGATGGACGCATGGGAAAAGTACGCCCCGCTTATGGTGACTGAAATTTATGCGATGTCTTCGGCTAGTGATGAAGCGGTAAACGAACTTGAGGCCAGAGGACGGTTTTTGCTTGATAACCTCGGGGTTAAAGCTAACCCCAGATTGCAGAGCATGACAACAGCACTGGATAGCCTTGTCAGTGACGGGAGAATGGACGGGACCTTGGAACAGTTGCGCGAGGCATTGGTGCTCGATGAGCTGCTGCCATCTCTTCCTCAAAACGAACCGATCCCACAAGTGTTTTCGTCCAAGCCCACATCCATGGAGGCGCTGAAGTTGTGTCTTCGCGACGCTCCATTTGCCCAGCAGGCCACCTGCCAGGCACTCGGACTGTACCTGGCATCGCAATGGGCGAAGCCACAGCCGAAGGTTATTGCTCGGTTGCAGCAAGAGTTCCTGACTCCGCGTGACATCTACAGCACAATTTTGGAGCTATCCCAGTACCTGGTGGATGCCGGTGAGGAGGCTGAAGGTGGGCAACCTCCCGAATCAGGTTCTGATTTTGGATCCGGTCTGGTGATGTCGGAACAAGGGGCGACCAACCAGGGACAGCTTGACGTGACGATAGAAGTGATGACCGCCAAGCGGGAACTGGTCAATGCTGTTCTTGATGCTAGGAAGATGTCGCTTCTGTAAAGGACAACCACGCGATGATGGGGCTGTTGTGTCATTTAGGGGGAGGAGCCGGTTGTCGCCCTTTGGTGACCTGACCAAGAACAGCTCCAAAAAAGGCGGCCTTGAGCCGCCTTTTTCATGACCCACCAGCAGCGGCCCCCTCACCGGCGAGCTTGTGGGTATTTTGATTGGTGCATTGTGCTTATCTCTTTCCCCAGGAAGGCGGCGGGCCGGAAATTGAACGGGTTCACCTCCAGGTCCACCAGCCACTGTTGGCCATGGGGGCCGAGCAGTCGACCTACCCCGTGAGGGGTGGTCACCACAGCGGCATCTTGCGGCACGTCCAGTTCCTGTAACGGGTGAGCCCCGCTACGGTAACCATAGCGGGGGTGAGGCTCCATGAGTTCCCACTCATCCGTGATGAAGACATAGCGCTGACCATCCAACGTCCACTGTTCGAAAGGGTATACGTGGGCCGGGCTGAAGTGTGTAGCTCCCGCAGGGATCGGTATGTGCTTGGCTGGCTGCATGGCGAGATCCTGTTGCATCAGAACGTCTGGTTTAAATCGAAGACAGCATCAAGGCTATCGGGCTCTACGCATACCCGACAAAGCTCCTGGTGGAAGTTGAAGGGGAAGTCCGGTTCGAATGTCCAAGAGCGCCACACGAGTTCGGTATCGCGGCTGATCTCCACTTGGCTGGCGCCGTGGGCGGATGCAGAAATGGCGAGCCGATAGCCAGGTATAAGGTGGGGTTGTACCTGGGAGATCATGTTTTCAATGTTCATTCTGTGCCTCGTTGGGTGAGTGGGTAACTGGGTGGGTAAACAGTATTCTCCCACCTTCAGTATTGCAAGTAATTATGTGCCGTAATGGCTCAATTTAGTTGTTTTGTGTGGCAATATGGCGCATTATGTTGGCTTGGTAACGACGCTGAAACCGTGCCGTGTCGGAAACAGAGAGTTCAGGAGAGATGATGAGAAACCAAGACGATCTGGCGGACTTTTGCCACAGCAGTTGTGGGCTCGACGTGACTGCCGTAGCTGAGGAAACTGGTGTGCCGCGCCGAACGCTGTACCGCTGGTGGGAATCCCGGCGCAGTGCTGTTGAGTTGATGGTGATTGGCATCACTGCGAAACGGTATCTGAACCCACTGCTGTGGGGAGAGACGCAAGTTGGGCAGGGGGGAGGTCACCGCCGCAAGAGGTGATTAGCACGATGTCTTGCACTGACATCAGGGTTTATTGCTGAAGAGCAATGATAGCTGGTGTGTCAATTTGTCCCACAAATATCGAAAGTGCCGAGCGAAATGGCACGGCAATTTGTGGGAGAGGTTTAAGCGGTTGACGTGGAGCGCCGCGCAACAGAATGAGGAGTGACTATGCCTATCCCCGCCCCGTTACTGAGCGGTACTCGTCGAGATTACGCGATCGGTCATCTAATCAGCTCTACCCCGGCAGGTGACGATAATAACTTGCGCTCAATCTTCGGCTTCCCATTGCCTGCCTGGCAGCGGGCCGAGGTGTGGACGGAAAAGCAGAAGGTCCGTTTTGTCGAGGGGATTTTCCTTGGACTGGGCACCGGGTTCTACGTGATCAACGGTCGTGACTGGGATGAATCCGGACCCTTGCCCTGTAGCGCATGGCTGCTTGATGGTCAGCAACGGCTCGGGGCTCTGCGTGACTTCATACAGGAAAAAATGGTCATATTTGGGGATGTGACCTTTGAAAGCATGACTCCAAAAGAAAGCCGCAAGTTCTTGAACTTACCGTTCCCGTGCCACGAGCTGGAATACACAGCTGATGAGGGGGTATTGCTCGAACTGTACGACCGCCTCAACTATGGTGGCACTCTCCACGAGCTTGATGCCGAGTCAGCCGATTTTCAGAAATGGAAGGCCAGCCAAGGTTGAGACCCAGGCCTCAGTTTCAATCCCATCCACCAGCCGACCGGACAACCCCATGGCCATGATCAAACGCAAGCCTGAAATTGCAATGACAGCCTCAAACTTACAGCTCGCTTTCTACCAGGCAGAGAAGCATCGTTACGAGCTGTTGGTGGCCAATGTCTATCTCAAGGAGTGGCTGGAATGTGATTTGGTTGGGGTGAGACATAGCGGTCTGGTTGATGAGGTTGAGATCAAGATCAGCAGAGCGGACTTTCGGGCCGATTTCGCCAAGCAGGTAACGATGGCTCCTGGCAGGAACGCGAAAAAGCATGAGCTTCTTGCTGCGGGAGAAGGTGCAATAAACAGGTTCTGGTTTATGACCCCGACCAGCTTGTTGTCTGAGAGCGACATTCCGGCCCACGCCGGTTTGATTGAAGTAAGCAACAGAGGATTCCTTCGCGTGGTCAAGGATGCTCCACTCCTTCACCGGCGCAAAGCTGATGATGCATTTCGCGTCAACTGCCTGCGCCAGCAAGGGTGGCGAGTGTGGGATTATCTTCGGGGAGTCCGAATAAGCAGTGAAGACGAATGCCAATCAGAAGAGAGGGAAGTAGGTGAAAATGCGTAACAGGGGACGGATGGTAGCGGTAGGTCTGTTGCTGGGTGGAGCAGGCTTGTACTTTTCCTACTACCAGGGAGGAAAGGCTGCACAGGCGGATCTGGAGAGATTGACGATCCTCTGGCCGGGGTTCGAGTCGATGCAGGAGCACGACCGAGCCTTGCTGGCAGGGCTGTCATTGACATGCCAATTGAATAAGCAGCCAGTGGAAGAAGCGCCGGTGATCGCCTGTCTTCGCGGAGCGGCCATCAATACGCATGCGCTGTTGCCCAAAGGGGTTGATAACCAGGATGCTCAAGCAAGGCTTGAAACGCTGCTCAAGGAGCGTTCGGCAGGTGCGGGGACGCTGGTGGAGGAATTTGGAAAATGAGCGTAAGGGTGTTTGTGGAGAAGATGGGCGTGTTCAAATCGCTGGTAGTGATCATTGGTTGCATGGCGGCGGGGACGATCACATCGCTGTACCTGGTGGGTTACAAGCAAAAGCAGGCTGCTATCGCGTTCTGGGGGGATCAGTACCGGCCTCATGACGGTGAGGGAAACGTCAAAATAGACTGGGGGTTCATCGGAAATATAATAATCCCCCAGGGCGGCCCTCTTATCTCTACCGAAGTGGTTCAATCCTGTTCGGACACACCATTGCCAATGGTGCCAATGAGGGTAGAGCCGGATGGTGATCTATACCTTCTCTGCGGAATTGGCCCTCGAACCTACGAGACGTTGTTTGACCTCAATTCGGTTGAAGATGAGGAGTTCAGAAATTCCCTCAAAGATGCGATAAAACAGCTCAACCTGAGTAAATAGGCCTATGTGGAAAGGTGTTGGCTGTCCTGTGCCGCCAACACCCTGGGCCAATGTCAGAGCAAGACAACAAAGAAACCCTATAAGCTCAATTCTGAGCATCCCCTCCATAAATTTTCACATTCCCAGTGATGAAAAATCACAACAGATCGCTCTCCGGGTTGGGTGGTCTGCTCAATGTCTATGCCCGACTGTAGCCCCGTTTTATCGGGGTAACCTGAGTCCTGAATCCTCGCAAAGTGTCCAAGAAATAACCTGGAATGCTAGGTGTTCATACGACCCCGAAAAAAAATCAAAACTTAACTATCACTTAACTCTTGCAGTTAAGTAAAAGTTAAGTATCATGCTTGGAAATAACTCAATTACAGGCATTATCCCATGTCAGGTTCGACCGCTACTATCGACGAGTTGAAAGGAAAGACCCTTCCGTCTCTTTTCGAAAATACGAACGAAATTGGTTCCTACGGGCCCAGTAATTCGTTCACTCCGGTGTCGCTGAACAAGTTTTCCGATCTGATGGAAACCGGTGCAGTTTCCCGGCTCGCCAAAATGATCGGAGATATTGTTGCCAGCCTCTCGGAGGCCGACCCCAAGGTGCTCGCCCGCAAGCCGTCGTGGTGGGAGAGCCTGGTTGGGAAACATGTTGAGCAACAGGTGAAATACCAGGTTGCCCGCAAGAATTTAGACACTCTGCTGGATGATGCCGAGAAAGTCGCACTGGAGGTGCGTGAGACGCTGGGATCACTCGAACAGCTGATCGGCACACACGAAACTGAGGCCGCCGCCTTGAAGCTCTACATTAGCGCCGGGCGTGAGTATCTGGCCGAAAACCCAGACGCTGGCGTTAGAGAAGAGGGGGTAATGGAGTTTGATAAGCCCCGGGAGCGTTTCGCTCGCAAGCTGGTAAATCTGGCCACGCTTCAGCAGTCCCATGAAATGAGCCTGTACCAGATGAAAATGACCCGGGCTCAGGCGATCGACATGCTCGATCGTTTCACCGAGACCGTTTCGGTTCTGGTGCCGGTATGGCGGCAGCACACCCTGTCACTCATCACCACTGACAAGATGAGCCCCGCCATGATTGCCGAAGCTACCAAGGCCCACGGCGCCCTGATGAAGAGTCTGGCTGAAAGCCTGGACGGACTGGAGTAAAGCACCATGCAACAAGAGATCCTGACCATGAGCAACCAACAACAGTTCCTGCCCGCCCTCACCGGTGAGCTGATCTCATCCCTGGGTCTGTCTGATGATGACCTGCCAGCCATCCAGCAGTTGGCCGACAAGATCCAAATCGGCTTTCCTGCAACGATTGCTGACTTTGGCCAGAATGCCTCCGCAAGTTCAGTTACTTTGGCTGACGAGTTGCTGACTCAAGTTCGCAGCAGCGACTTGGATAATGCCGGTGATAAGCTCAACCAAGTGGTCAGCATCGCCCGTAAGGTCAATGCCGGGCCACTCAGCGACCGCCGCTCCAAGGTGCCTTTTATTGGGCCATTCATCGACAAACTGATGCTGAAGGCGGCTGACGCGGCGGGCAAACTCGACACCGCGAAGGCGCAGATCGACGCTCTGATGTCGGAGCTGGACACGACCCAAGTCGGTTTGTCGACTCGCAACAAGGTGCTCGAAGAGATGTTCAAGGAGGTCAAACAGGAGCACTACAACCTGGGGCTTTATATCGCCGCTGGGCGAGTCAAGATTCAGGAAATGCAGGATGTCGCCGCCAGCCTGCAAGCAAACGCCGGTAGCGACCAAGCCAAGGTGCAGGAGCTGGCCGACCTCAACGACATGATCAGCAAACTGGACAAGCGCTGCGGGGATCTCGTTGCTTTGCGCCATTCAGCTTTGCAGAGTTTGCCGATGATCCGGATGGTGCAGACCAACAACCAGATGCTGGTGGACAAATACCACACCATCAAGGCTGTCACTGTACCTGCATGGCAGCGTCAACTGTCGCTGCGGATCGCCCTCAACGAGCAGCAGAATGCCGTCGCCCTGAGTAAGAGCATTGACGATACAACCAACCAGATGTTGCTGGATAACGCCAAGCTGCTGCGTGACAACTCCATCAATACCGCGAAATCCAACCAGCGCTTGGTTATCGATGTGGACACTCTGGCCAGTGTACAGGCAACACTCATCGAGACGGTGCAGGAAGTTCAAACCATCCAGCGGCAGGGTATAGAAAGTCGCAAGGCCGCTGAGAAGCAAATCGAAGCCCTGCGAAATGGCCTCATTGCCAACATGAAGGGTGGCAAGCCGCTTGCCCACAAGGATGCCGTCTGATGATGTTCTTGAGTAAGCCGGTTAAGGCCCAGGTGGCGGCCTTGTCTGAGCGCGTCAATGGTTACACTCGGTCAATCCGGCACATTAGCTACGCGGTAGTAATCTCCACTCTCGTTGCGTTGTGCTGCGCTGGCTTGGCCAAGTACCAGTTTTCCATGGGCATCACGGAAGTGGACATACCGGAATCCCTGTTGCTGGAGGGGGCCAAAACTAATTACAAATTCTGGAGTGTTTCAGGGTTTGCCGAATGGGTGTGGTGGGGGATAAGACATCTGTGGGTCTTGGCCGGTTTATATGCTCTCGGACTGTGGATCCATGGCTATGTGCAGGAGCATGGATGGAAAATTAAATCGCTGGAACATGTAGGCGAGATGGCGCTAGGCATTGTCATGGCCTTGGTCGTTACGTTTGGGACGTATATTATTCCCGCCGGTATTGACTATGTATCAGGGGATTTTGACCTTGTGCAGAAGGTCAATGACAGGCCTGTTCGGGAATTAATTAGAGCGGGTGATAAGGGGCCCATCAGCGTTGATTATATAGGCGAGATGAAAAGTCTTCCTGAGCGATATGTGATGGCACAGGTTGCAATCATTAGTAATGCAGACTTCCCCGCCAGCTTTTATAAGAAGCTCGCTGATGACCTGCAAGGGGTCGGCGAGTTTGTACCTAGCGAAAATGCGCTATTTGCCATTGAGACTGCCGCCACCGGTCACCCGACAACACCCAGTGTTGTAGAACGAGCTAATGAGGTTGCTCGCCATCACTCTATTGCAAGTTGGATAGGGGGCAGCGCGATTGGTGTAACGCTTTTGCTGATGAGCTGGGGGATTGGCCTGGCTGCGATCCGCCGAAGCATTACCCGCCGGTTAGCATCTATTCAAGCGTTGGTCCAAGGTGGTTGAAACAGGATTTATCAAGGGTATGAAGGCTCGATAACAATGGCTGGTTAGGAAGATAAAGTCCAGCGAAGACAATAAGGTTGCAACGTTGAAACGTTGCGACCACGACAGAGGGTTATTTATGCAATTGAATGAACAGGTTAAATCTCAAATTGAGGTGTTAACTGAACGGGTCAAAAAGCTGAAGACCACCATCAGGCGTGTGGATTATATGTTGGCAGCATCTGGTTTTGTTGCTCTGCTCGCATTTTTCTTCCCGGAAACACTTTCCCTTAAAATATCCTCGCTGGATGTTCCCACAAGCTTATTGGTGATGGAATCATCTGGATTGGCAGGGCGTCTGGATTCTGTTGGTTTTGAAAGCGCCGCGAGTACAGTGATGGGGGTTGTGTTAAAATTATCCCCTGTGGTAGCAATTATGGGGCTCCTGATGGGGGGGTACCAGATTATTAAAGGGGACGCCTTCCAAGGGATACAAGGTCTGATTGTTGGGGTGGCCATGTTCATAGCCCCTTCAATCATGTCGGGTATGTTAGGCATACACCCTGGTGACTCCACGGGACAGCGCTATAAAAATGATACGGTGATTCGCAGCATTGTGAATTTCGATATGTCTGAACCGATCAGCCATGACTATATCGGTAAGGTCAGCGGGGTTGATCAGCGCTATGTGCTGGCCCAGGCGGCAATATTGAGTGACGCTGGCTACCCTAGCAGCTATTTCAAATCATTGGCCGAGGACTTGACGAAGGTGTCTTCGTTCCAGCCTGCGGAGAAGGCCCTGTACTCCATTGAGATGGCCGCCTATGGGCATCCAGAAACCGAGACAATAGTTGAACGGGTCAACACTCTCAACGGCTACGGAAAAGTGGCCGGTGCAATCAATTCTGTCGCGCAAATTTTGTTTGTGATGTTGTTCCTTGGTGGTGCTGGTCTGAAACTGCTCCGGATGTCCATCAATAAGCGCCTCAATACCATTACCCAGCTGGTGGCCAGCTCCCAAGCTCAAGATAAGGGTGAGGTTGCTTGATGAGTGCCGCAAAGACCATGACCAACGAGGAGTTCGAGCGGGTGACTAAGGGGCTGGGGATCCGGCCTCAGTCTCTCCAGATGGCTCACCAAGTGATCGTGCTGGGCTATTCACAGGCAGACGTTGCCAGATCTCATAAGGTATCCAAGAGTGCCGTCTCACAACTGGTGAAAAGGATCTATGCTGCGCGGGCACCAGCTGGTTTCGTCGTGCTCAGTTTGCCAGTTCCAGAATCCCTGGCAAAAGCTCTGGCTCGTTTCTCTGAACTGTCCATGAAACACCCTGTGTCGATGCAAGGGGAAGGGGCGGAGGCTAAGGCTAAAAGCCTCCTCTTGGAGGTGCTGGAGGGAAAAGCCGGGCCAGCGGAGGGAGAGGCTGAATGTTAGAGGAAAACGGATGGCTTTTGCAACGAAGAAGGATGCCCAGCAGTGGGCCGCTGACTACCTTACAGCCGCCGATAACCCCGGCGAGTACATCGACCCGATCCACGGTGGCCAGGTTGACATCATCAAGCGCGGCAAGGTCTGGACCTTCCCTGGTGGGGATGACTGGATCGATGAAGTGGAAACCCTGGCCCCTGCGGCCTAAGTCAGAGGAGAAATCTCCCTTACCTTCACTGAGGCGGGTGGCGTAAAGTGGGTTCGAAAATATGGTCTGAAAGTATGGTGGAAATGTGATAATCGCATCAGGCGTAGGCGGTGATCTACTTGGTGGAGTCACCCCATTTATTTCGAGTGAAGGACAAGACAATGACGTATTTGAGCAAATGGATGTCTGAACGTGAAGTACCTATGGTGCTTCCCGTTATCCTAGGGCTGCCGCTCCCAAGCATTCTGATTTTTGGCTGCTGGTTACCCAATGCGATAAGCGTTATCTATGGACTACCGCACCTGAGCATCCTCGTTTCGGGTAGCGGATTACCCCATGAGGTAACGCTGCTATACACCCGCTTCTGCATCGCGCTAGTTTGCCATATGTGGCTGGTTTCTGGTTGGTACAAGAGGTTTAAAATTGAAACCTTTGCCAACCCAACTAGCTTACTCCGTGGCCCTCTCACCCTGATGATTAAAGGAATACCCGCAGACTTCTTCGATCGGTTTCATGATGAAATGTATATCGCACACAGTAACTTTAGTAAGAACAACTACTGTCTCGACCTCCACAATTCTCACGTGATAAATATCGTTGTCCCAGCCAGACACAGATACCTCAAGAGAGCCCTGGCCACTCACGCCATGACGCATGGGTGCCAGATCCGATTCATGGATGGACCCATATTCGAGGTGCTTGGTCAATCAACCACGAAAGCTGATGCAGGGCTATGTGTTGAGGGGTCCACCATTAGGGAACTGAGTCAAACTGCCAGATAAGGGGGTTGCCGTCATGTCGAAGGCTGGTGCCTGCGGCTGGGCCCCGGGTTGCCGACCGGCTCGATGCGAACAAGATTGTTTGCCACCTTCTCAACCACGGCGGCATCACTTGGGATGACCTGGCCGCCCTGGATTTTAGTGTTGAGGATCGGGAGCAGTTTAGCCAGCTTATCGGTTATAGCCTGAGCGGCTTCGGTGAGCTGAGTTATGTCAGAAACGACACCTATGAAGCTGCGGCAAAAATGGCCGAGTTTGGACTGTCGGAAACACAGGCACGCATAGCACACCTGGAAGGGGAACTACTGCGGCGGGCTGAATACAAGGACGTTGTTTTCCCCCTGATTGGGAACCAAATGCAAATGCCGCCGATCATGGCGGCGTTTTCCTATCTATAGGATGAAACTTTATTTTCATCCCCCACTCGGTGCCCAGGGTGGCCATCGGCGGGGCCGGTACCTGCTGCTGGCCCCGGGTTGCCGATCGGTTCGATGTTCAGGGCGGCCACCGGCGGGGCGGGTGGATCTGGTGCGGGTCCCGGGCTGCCGACCAGCACGGTGCCCAGGGTGGCCACCGCCGGGGCGGGTGGATCTGGTGCGGGGCCCCGGGCAGCCGACCGGCTCGATGCCCAGGGTGGCCATCGGCGGGGCCGGTACCTGCTGCTGGCCCCGGGTTGCCGATCGGTTCGATGTTCAGGGCGGCCATCTGTGGTGCCGGTACCTGCGGCGGGGGCCCGGGCCGCCGAGCTCGGTGCCCAGGGTGGCCATCGGCGGGCCTCGTGGTAGCAAGAACTCCGCTCACCGGGGAGCGAGGTTTTCTGATCGGTTCGGCGTCCGGCGGGAGCGTGCTGCTGGCCCCGGGCCGCCGACCGGCTCGATGCTCAGGGTGACCACCGGCGGGGCGGGGGGATCTGGTGCGGGTCCCGGGCTGCCGACCGGCTCGATGCCCAGGGTAGCCACCGGCGGCGCCGGATCATGCTGCTGACCCCGAGCCACCTCCGAGCTCGATGTCCAAGACGGACTCCACCCATGGGCCGATGATCCAGGACGCGGCGCCCGGCTTCCGGGCCGCTGATAGGCTCGATGTTCTGGGTGGTCACCGGCGGGGCCGGTACCTGCGGCGGGGCCCCGGGCCGTCGACCGGCTCGATGCTCAGGGTGGCCACCGGCGGGGCCGGTGGATCTGGTGCGGGGCCCGGGCTGCCGACCGGCACGGTGCCCAGGGTGGCCACCGGCGGGGCGGGTGGATCTGGTGCGGGGCTCCGGGCCGCCGACCGGCTCGATGCCCAGGGTGGCCATCGGCGGGGCCGGTACCTGCGGCGGGGCCCCGGGCCGTCGACCGGCTCGATGTTCAGGGCGGCCATCTGTGGTGCCGGTACCTGCGGCGGGGGCCCGGGCCACCTCCGAGCTAGATCTCCAAGACGGACTCCACCCCTGAGCCGATGATCCAGGACGCGGCCCCCGGGCTGCCGACCGGCACGGTGCCCAGGGTGGCCACCGGCAAGCCTCGGGTCGCCGCCGCCGAGCTCGATGTCCAAGACGGACTCCACCGATGAGCTGATGATCCAGGACACGACGCCCGGCCTCCGGGCCGCCGACCGGCTCGATGTTCTGGGTGGTCACCGGCGTGGCCGGTACCTGCGGCGAGGCCCCGGGCCGCCGCCGAGCTTGGAGCCCAGGGTAGCCACCGGCGGCGTTGGATCATGCTGCTGGTCCCGGGCCGCTGACTGGCCCGCAGATCGGCTCGGTGCCCAGGCGCCGGGGCCGGTACCTGCGGCGGGCCCCGGGCCGTCGCCGAGCTCGGGGCCCAGGGTAGCCACCGGCGGCGTTGGATCATGCTGCTGGCCCCGGGCCGTCGCCGAGCTCGATGCCCAGGGTGGCCGCCGGGGCCGGATCATGTAGCAAGAGCTCCGCTCACCGGGGAGCGAGGTTTTCTGCTCGGTTTGACGTCCGGCGGGAGCATGTAGCTGGCCCCGGGCTGCCGCCGAGCTCGGTGCCTAGGGTGGCCACCGGTGGGGCGGATGGATCCGGTGCGCGGCGCCCGGCTGGCCAGTGTCAGCGGCGGGCCCCGGGCTACCGCCGGGCTCGGTACCTAGGGTGGCCACCGGCAGGGTCGGATCATGCTGCTGGTCCGCGATGCGATGCAGACCAAGGCTCCGAGGTAGCAAGAACGCCGCTCACCGGGGAGCGAGGTTTTCTGATCGGTTCGGTTTTGTGGGGGGGGGGCCTTGAATGCTTCTGCGGGGAAGAGGGAAACAAAAGCCGGTCCATAAGAGACCGGCTTGAGGTTAAAGATGTCAGCGCCGCATGCGCTTGATGTCCTCTGTAGCATGGATCACCGCGTCCCGCTGAGACATGCCCATAGAGGTGTACTTCGCTATGATTTTTTTCTCCTCGGGGTCGGTTGTGTGGATGGTCATCGAGCGGTCATCGACATAGAGCCGCATGACCTGATAAATGCCCTCGTACTGGATCAGGACTTCAGAGAACTGGCCCTTGTCTGTGCGAACACTTTCCATCAAGTTGAATACGAATTGAGGCGCATCCATCAGCTTGTCAGTCTTTAGCCTACTGATGACCGGTCCTTCCTGCGCCAAGGTACAGAGCCACGGAGAGTTAGCGAAAATGGCTTTGCCTGTCTTGGATGAATAGTAGTCCGACACTTGTTGGGTGATACAGACACCCATAGCTTGGGTCTTCCGGAATCGACGCCAGCCAGCTTCGATAAATTCTGCGAAGAAAGCGTTGTTAGATGTGGCTGAGCCTTCGCCTATGTACTCCCAGGCCTCATCCAGGATGAAGGCGCGGCGTCGGCCATCATCCTTCTGGAACATCGCGTCCTGAGCCTGCTGGATGACGCTCATGAGCACTACTGTTTGCAGATGCGGCTGTGCTTTGAGCTGCCCTAACTCACAAACAATGAGGCGGCTGTCAAACTGGATAGTTGGGGCCAACCGTCGGTCGAACAAGCGTGCGTACTTACCGTGACGAGTAAAGTCGTGCAGTTGTGCGCCGATGTCCTTGATCCGTTGGTCTTCCTCTGCCAGACAGCGATCCGCGAAGCAGGTGATGCTCGCTTCGTCTGGACTGGATACGCACATATCCAACAGGATGCGAGACATGGCGGCAGATTGGAAGTTATCGATTTTCCCATCTGGCGCGGCCATCAGTTTTATCTGGTTGGTGATCATCGTCAGCTTCAATCCACCAGCCAGGGTAACGTATCGAGTTTTTCCTGAAGGATCGCTACTGGGAACTTCGTCATCTTCATCAAGCAGGCCAGAGAGATCGACGAAGGGGTCGAGAGAACACACCTGCTGCTCGCTAAACTCGATGTACTGCGAGCTTTGGAATTGACCTGCAAGGCTCTTGTAGGAGCCACCAGAGTCAATCACGAACACTTGGCCTCCATCTTGACTGCCAAAAGCTCCGGGTTCTCCAGTGGTAAGCAGCTGCTTGACCAGGTTACCAGCAAACACAGATTTGCCAGCCCCAGAACGAGCTGCAATCGCCATGTTGAATGAGGCGTTGGTTTTGAAGGGGTCTATGGTGATGATTTGTCCCTCGCGGGAGTAACCAACAATCACCGGATTTTGGCTATTGCCCTTCCATGGGCCAAATACAGGGGCTACCTTCTCCAGGTATTTTGTGGTGAACATCTCTTGGCGTTGTAGCATGGAGCGGATCTGCGAGTCATATCCGTGACATAGAGGTAAGGTCTCCAAGAGCAGTGGCATCGCGATTTGCCTATCTACGGCGTAGCCATAGCCAATCTTGTCCAAGTAGGAAATCACGGCCTTTTCGTCGGCATCTTCTCGACCGTTCTTGTCGAGGAACAGCGCGAGCTGAACCCAGCAGTTGACGATCGCGTGGTTCTCCTGCTCCAGCTCGTGGTTGATGGCTTTGATGTCTTCGAACTGAAAGCGCAGCCGATCGCTGTAACGCATCACCCCGGCGCTTTCCTGGTTGGTCACTACGATCTTTCGAGCGTCGAAAGCAGCCTTGGCTTTCTTGCGATTGGGGAAATGAACGTTTAGCGACAACATGAAGTCGTTGTGGATCCCCCCCATACCAGCTGCCCAGTCGCTATAGAAGCCATACATGTCGCCGAGGCTGGCGTAATCAGGACGACGGTAGCAGTTGAGGATCCGAACTGACCGGTTCTCGTCTGAGAGTTTGGGGTCACCGGCCAAGACAATCCCATCACCGTCTATCGAGACCATCCGACCAGGTTGGAGTATTTGATGTCGTAGTGGGACGCTCGGTTTAACGTGGGTTTTACCTCGGGCCCAAGCCGTATTCTGCCCAGGATTCATCAACACCTGCATTCGGCGCAGCCACTGTTCGTGGTTAGCAACCAATGGCGCCCCGCCCATGCTACGCAGTTTTTGGACCAGATCGGATTTAATTTCGACAACCTGTGCCATTTCGTCATCGGTCGGCACTTGGTTACTGATCGGTATCGTCACCGAGTACCAGACCTCGAAGTTGCGGGCATTGAGCGTAGACATTCCAGGGCGTAGGCCCTCTTGGTAGGCGCTGACCAGATAGTCCTTACTCAAGCTGTTGAGTAGCGATTCGAACTCCCAGTCCTTCGGCTCCATCCGCCCACCACGGAGAGCGTCCCAGTTGTTGTTTACCCTGATCATGTCTCGGGCGCCCACTGTGGATATGACCATAGTGGTATCGTCCGGATATTCATAGGTGAAGATCGACCGCATCAGGTTTGACATCTCCACCGACACACCATTGAGGGGCTGGCAGATGATCATGAAGCTCAGTGTCGCAGGGTCGAGGAGGAACACCTGCTCTTCCGGGTAATAATGAAGTACGGGGATTAGCTCCCCGAACTTCTGGTGCGATACCAGCTCACGTTTTCGTTGTTGCAGTGTAGAGAACATAAGTGAAGCCTCTGAGCCCAGCGGTATGACGGTTACTTGTGCAGCAATTCAGCCGGGATGGCGATTTGCCCTGGGGTATTGGTGATCTTCTTCACCCCCAATGGGTCAACAGTTGAGCTGACCTTTTGCTTATGAGTCAGGTTCGCATCAGCATCCTGACGTGCTTGGAGTGGGATGATTTTGGCTGGCTGCTTGTTGGCTGCGGCACCAACCAGCCAACGCTTGGGTTCGACCTCAACATAGGCATAGCCAGGCATGTTGAGAGATTGGGAGTCATCCTCATAGGCAGCAAACAACACCCGCAGCACCCGTGCGTCGGCCCGAACAGCCAACGGCTCTGGCGCGGTGAGGTTGTCTTGGTAAATGGAGTAGGAATTGGAGGGGATGACACCAGCGGCAGGCAGATCGATTACAGCACCGCTGGCATCTGCTTTACTACCAGCGGCATCGCCCTTTTTTCCACTCTCATCCCCATCTAAACCATCCTGTGTACCGTCGAACAGACTGGTCTTGGAGTTGGTTATCTCATACACCTCACGAGGGCCCTTACAGACGTACCCATTGGGTTTCCCGGGGCAACTGGATTCTGATTGACCAACAATGGAGCAACCCGCCAGCTGGAGCAGCAGTGGAGCGCACAGGGCGAGGGTCGATTTTTTCATCTTGTTTCCTTACTTCTGATCTTCAGTTGGACGACGTTCATTGAGGAACGCAAGCAAATCTGTTGGGATTCCTGCCTGCGCAAGACCATCAACTCTCCAGATCGCGGGCAAAGCACGAAGGTTGAAGGTACGAGTTAGCATGGTGTTCAGCAGCACCCGCTGGCCCTTGCACTGTTTCTGTTCGGGCTGATTGGGGTAGGGGGGGCCCTTCATCAAAAGGCCTATGACCTCACGCCCCTTGTCATAATTGACTTCGTAGGTGCACCAGAGATTGAGTGCTGAGATGATCGACTGCCTACCTGCAACCGGGGTAATCATGATCTCCACGTGCACTTTGTCGCGAAGGGGTTCCAGCTGTTTGAGCAACTTGGTGCATTCAGGGCAATAGGGATCCACCATGATGCGGCCCTGGAGAGGGAGCTGCGGATTGCCATAGGGGATGGTTCCGATGTCGACCAAATTCAGCCCCATGTTGCTCAGTGTCAGATATTGGGCGTCCTGAGCATCCTTGACGGTCCTGATGGTTTTATTCGTGTACACGTCCTGAAGGTAACCCTTGAGGAAGTACCGGCCATTGGTGCTCACAATGATGTCGTTGCCATTTTTGTCTTTGGCGGCGATAAGTCCATCCAGTGGGATAGGTGCTGACTTAACAAGGTTTTTGGTTACCGCCAACTCTTTTTCCTCCTGGGGCGTGGGGAGGCCTTCTGCATGAGCCAAGATGCTCACCAGCAAGGGGAGGGTTAATAGGGCTGAACGTTTCATCATGGACACATGGTTCCTTACTTGCACGGTTGCTTATTCACCAGATTCTTCGTCGTCATCTGTGACCGGGGTTACGGCTGGCGAGTAACTGGCGAGGGCGTTGTTGATCGCGTCGACGAAGCGTTGCTCCTTGAAGGTCAGAAGGGCCTTGTCACCGGCGAGGTCGAATTTAAAGAAGTGGCAGTCGGCCTCTACTGTTGGTACGTCGTCGGAAAGCAGCTTCAGATCAGACTTCACTTGTTCGATTTCTGCGGCCAGTCGTTCCTGTGACCAACCTTCTTGTTTGGCCTGATCTTCGGCGGCGACGCGGCGTGTGAGGTATTTGTTGAATGCCTCAGAGCGGGACAGGTGCTGCTCGTTAGAGGCTCGCCTGATTACTGAATAGCTCATGTTGGTGTGCGAGAGGTTCACACCCAGGCAGCTTACCAACAGACGTTCCAACGCATTGATGAGGTGTACACGGATTACGCCTTTGCGTGAAAGAATGTCAGAGATCTCGATTGTGGGAGAGACGATTTGGTGGTAGTTGTCATCGAGCAGGGCAATACCATTGGTGATTTTGCCTATACGCCCACGGATAAGAGAAACCTCCCGGTCAATGTCGCGCTTGGACTCTTCGTTGGCCACAACACCGCTCAGGAACTCGTTGAGCGCCGAGAGGGCATTTGGTCGACGCAGTTGAACATGCAGCGTTCTACCTTCAATTGCGGCTTTGAAAAAGTGGGTGTTGATGTTCGATTTGTCCGTCGCCCGCTTACCGTATGCATTGCGGATCACCATTGCAGCGGGGTAGGTAATGCTTTCCGGATCCACATCGAGAAGGTGGCACAGCGCTTTTTCGATGACGTTGATGTCACGGGTCTTGGGACGCAGGTTCGACCCAATACAGTGATTGATGGTGAAGTTGAGATTCGGTAAAGAGACGATGCCAGCCTCAGAGGTGATTGCCTCTGGCATCTTTTTCACGATAGTCCGTAGTGACTCGCGCATCTCAGCCTCGCCAGGAATGACAGCCTCTTCCGCCTTCACAATCTCTGCGGCTTCCGCCAAGAATTTGTTGAACCGGGCAGCCATTTCGGGAGTAAACGTGATGTGCATACTGTCCTTGACGCGCTTGACGCCGAAATACTTCGTCTGGATCACACCATCGTAGTGGATGCCCTTCTCGCGGTACTCATTGATGAGATACTGAGGAATACCGGTGCCGTCGTTCTGATAGGTGATCATTGACGTGTAATCATGCGCTACCAAGCCCGCCACATTCGAGATGACCTCCAGTGCGTTGCCAGCCAACTTTCCGTTGCGATTCCAGCCCGGCGAAATGATGATTTTGTTCGCGACGATATTGCAGTCATAACCATCGGTTGCGACCGTGTAATTTGAGGCATGCCCACCCATCATGCACATGCAGTCATAGGCGGCGAGCTGGATGTTCTTGATTTTGCGATCGACATCTACGGCCCGGGTGAACAGGCCAGCGCTGCTTTGTGCGCTTATCTCTTTGAAGCGGAAAAACTCTTCCAACGCGGCTTTCTCGCTTTTGAAACGACCGACTTTGACCAGCGATAAATAAAGAAGCAGCTCCATGGCTCGGCACGCGATGGATGGCGGGATCTGATCGCCTCGTTCCCACTTGCTGTAAGTATTGGTGGTGGTGCAACCAATCAGATTCGCAATGGCTTCCTGAGAGAGCGTCCTGGTAGGCTCCATCGTAGCGAGGAACATCCGCATCGCACTGAAGTGATGCCAGGTGATTACCGTTGAGGATTGAGCATCCTTGGCTGAACGTTGCTTGGTCTTAGCTTTCGTATTTTTATCCATGCTCATTTGAACTTCTCCGGAGTCTTTCAGACGTTGGGCACGGCTGTGTAAAGGAAACGATTTTGGTTATCCAAGGTTTCTTGGGGCGCAGATGAAAGCAAGATTCACGCCTATAGAAAGAACCTTGAAAAGAGCAGCGAGCTGGCTTTCTAAAAAAATCTTCATAATTAGGTAATACTATCCCATGGGGAACATTTATAGCAAATATCAGAGTTGATAAATGGACAGTGCTATGCGGGTTCATTCGCGACACTCCTCGCCATGGAATCGCGCTTTCTCGTCGCGAGAATCAGGGAAGTAAGCACGGTATCAGTGGTCAAGCCTGGGTAGTTATCTACGTAAATCGAGAGCATCATGTGGGCGATCTGGGTTGCCTCCATTAATGGAATCGGCACTGACCTTGGTGGCTTGTTTGCTTCGAAAACCGAGACGAACACCTTGTTGCCTTGGTGGATCATCTGAAAGCCTTTTTTCGCGCCCCCCGGTGTCCCGTGGTTATCAAACTTGCATTGGCAATCGGCACCAATCCCGAGCAACACTGCGACGACCTCCAGAAACTCCCCCCTGGTCAGTTGCACTCTGGATTTATTCTTCCAGTTGTAGGTGCGGGTGGCTTTATTCTGCAATTCGGCAGCCTCCAGCGAGACGGTTAAGAACTGCTTGCGCGTCTCATCCGGCACAAAGTTGAGGGCGGCCTTCGAACCATGAACCTTGAATGAGTAAAACTCACGATACTTGCTATTTCGTGAGTTATTTGCCTGCTCTGTAATCCCCTGGTACTCACCTTGGTGAGCCTGCTGTTGTAGTCGTTCAGAAGCCACCTGCTTCGGGGGCATAAGGTGTTGTTGGCGAGCGGGGCAGTCGGTGGGCTGCTGGTGGGCAGGCTGCTGGTGGGCAGGCTGCTGGTGGGCAGGCTGCTGGTGGGCAGGCTGATGGTGGGCAGGCCGCTGGTGGGCAGGCCGCTGGTGGGCAGGCTGCTGGTGGGCAGGCCGCTGGTGGGCAGGCTGCTGGTGGACAGGCTGCTGCTGGGCAATTCGCGGTGATCCCCCTTCCATTTGTTGGAACAGTTCTTCATACTCCTCGTACAGGTCAGGAGTGGACGGCACACGTCCATGCGCAGCTGGGCTAGGATTTGAAGGACTCATCCGAGGGGCGTCGTTCCTGTACATTTGAATCACCTTAGCGCGAAATGAAAAATAAGCGTATCACTCCTGACAGGATAGCTTAACGCATTTATCGTTGCATCGTTTTTTATCCAGACCATCGAAAAAAAAAACCGCCGAGAGGCGGTTTTTTAGTTGTTGTGTTTGTCACTGCGGCTCCGCCCGTCTTAGCATTGCGAATGAACTCGCGAGGCTAGGGTTGTCGATCATATGCCTGGGGGGCAGGTCACGCGACAACATCAGTGGTGGGCTAACGGATGTCTGAGCCTTTCGCAGATCAGTCGATGATTGAGTATTTGCAATCACTTCTTGTGTGGCCGGTTTTGCCGGGCGGCGAAGTGGCTTTAGCCCATACTGCGTCTTCAGCTTGTTGTAGTGGGTAAGGAAACTTCGGAGGTAAACAGACCGTTTGCTCGGGGTGGTAGAATGGTAGTCCCCGATCCCCTCCCAGATGACCCCATCTCGGTTTTTAATCTTCTGCTGCAAAAACCACGTACCGACCATGATGTTGATGCAGGGGTTATAGGTGATGTGGCGCCAGTCCAAAAATGGGTACTTTTTGCTGATGAGCCCCAGGTTAATAGTATTAATCTGCATAGGCCCAAGATCGTAAGAACCATTTGTATTTGGGGACATGGTGCCAACCAGCCCACCCTCCTGTTTCAAGATGGCACGGATCACCAGCTCCGGCACCCCATAAGTAGCGGACGCGGTACTAACGCATTCCGTTAACTTCTGCTCGGGCACTGGGTAAGGGGTGGTGGCAACACTACCGTGAGCCCAGGTACTAACCAGAAGGGGGATTGCTGCTAATTTGGCTATTCGCATCATTATTGGCACTCGCTCTTTGTGTTAGTTCGCAATGCGTCCATCGGTAATGCTCTGCCCAGAGGTACACATTTCACTTCTTGCCGCTCTCGCCGTCGACTGTCTTGACCGGGAATAGTTTGAACTCGGGCGAGGCGATCAATACGCTTTCATCGCTCAGAACAAGCCCATGGGTATCCTTCAGTTGCTCTATCAGGTCGCTCTGTGCTTTTGCCGGGTCATTCTGCATCATGGCATGGGCCACGACCTCATCGGCCTGGGCGTAGTAGATCATGGGGGCATCCTTTATGTCGTAGTACGACAGAGTGCCTAACCGGTAGAGCACAAAGACCAGGACGAAAAAATTCAGAATGGTTGCAACAGTCAGCAAGGCCAGCCAGTTGATGTGGCCACTGGTTACGTCCTTTGGCACATCAGGTGCCAAAGAGGGAGGCGTCACCTCACCTTGAATATGCTGCTGGGCATCATCGGTAAGCGGCCCGCCACTCGCGTTAAAAGGGGGCAGCAACTTGTCTTGTTCATTCATGTTCAATCCCTTATTCCACAACCGGCAGCGACATACCTTTCTCAAGGAAGAAGGTTACCGGCGTACCAGGGCTAATTTCGATGACGGGCCACTGTTGATCAGCGATCGCGATTGCATATTGGGCTAAGCGATCCGAACCACCGGCAACCCCGCCCATAACCCCGCTTTTCCCAACGTCACCCATATTGGGTGTTTGGAAGGTAGTTGTGTCACCGGGATTTTGATTCAATGACGGGATAGCTGTCGGTTTGGATGCCTCTGCCACAGCGGACAAGAACGAGGCACCGAAAGTGGCGATCAGAGCCTTGCCTGCACGAGATACAACCGTGCCACGAATGCCATTACGTCCGTCATAGTCGGACACCGCATAGCCGATCATGCCGGTCTCAAGCGATTCACCTCGCTCGTTGATGCAGCTCATTGTCACTGAACGGATGTAAGCTCGCTCGCTGGCCAAGTCGCCGGTCACTGAGCCGATTACAAAGCAGTCTGCCAGATCGGCGTTATAGTTATTTGGCATCAGCACGTCCAACTTGACGCGGATGGTTGTTGGCAGTGGTGAGGCATTTTTGGACAATGCGGTGGGGGCATCTACGCCGTTGAGCATCACCCCGGAGATAATGGAACCTGCGGGGATGTAAGTCTTGGCCTTGGCCTTCACCATGTCGCGTTTCTTCTTCTCAATCTCCGGGTTTGTTGGCTTTTTGGGCTGAGCCTGTGCTTTCCCGGCATTCTTGCCGCCATTTCGACTCTCCACGTAGACCACCTCGATAGGGTTCTCCTCGACTTGCCCTGTTTTCTTGATGTTGGTGATTTTATTCTGGCTGACGGTGCGAATCATGCCGTTGGTCACCGGGCCGGATGCGCGAGATACATTCTGGTACTGCTGGGGCGTTAGAGTGGAGTAAGCCCCTTGGGCAGCACCTACAGGGGTTGTGACTCCATTTTCGCCGGTGACACCACTTTGGCGGGCTCGGGTTATCCGTGGGTCATTGACGGCGCCGCTGACGACCTGGTTATTCTTGGAAAGCACGCTGATAATCTGATTCTGAGTGGCCAGTTGCTCCTGCATTTTGGTCAGCTTGGTCATTACCTTGTCAAGTTCACGCTTCTGGCTTTCACGCAGCTGTTGTTCCTGTTTACTGCGATCGTGCATATCTTTCTTCATCTGGTCATAGGTGGCCTGAGCTGTCTCAGTATCGATCTTATCCATAGCCGCAGTGTCGAAGACATTGGACTGGATAAGGTTCTGTTTCACCTTCTTGGTTCGCGGGGTCTCTTTGTTAAAGTCCAGCCCGCTTTGTGCGATGGCAGCAACGCCGACCAGCAGCACAACGGCTGCCCCGATGCGTACCGATTTCTTTTTCGTCAACTCTTGGAATTTGCTCATCTCGGGTTACCTCACTTCAGACCGGACTTTGAGGGCGCAATTGGTGCGCTACCGGCAACACGTTGATAACCGTTGAGGCCAAAACTCCCGTTGTTATCCAGACGGGGGCGAGTTTGGAGTTGGCTCTGCTTCTTGGTCCAGTTCTTGTCGCGCACCACGTATACCTCAGTGGAGGCACCTGGACGGAGCGAAGCAGCGTCCATCACTCCCACGGCGAGCGTGTCACGGCTCATGCAAAATTCCTCCTTGATGACTGCATCCATGGTCGATTTATTGGTGACTAGCACCACGTCCACAAATTCACGGGCCCCCACCATTCGCTGACCAAGCACGTTGACCAAGTTTTCAAACTGACACGGTTTGCGGTAGGCATTTGGCACTTCGTCGAGGTTATCCGCTAAGGTGAAACCAGCTGGTACTTGTCCGAGTGCGGTGTACTTCAGGATCTCCTTGATGCGCTCGGTATGACGGTCGGAACGAACAATCTCGTCTTCTTCGGTCATTGCCTTCTCAACCATCTCCGCATCTTTGGCTTTCCGCTGATATTCGAAAGCGTCTTGCATCATGGCGCCGCTCATGGGAATTCGTACTCGAACCAGTGCTGGGGGGACATCAAGTGGGACAGCTGTGATGTTGATTGCGCTGGCGGGCACACCTGCTTCCATTAGGATCAGGCCGACCGGCTCACGTTTGTTGAGCGTTACATAGATCACGCCGCCATCGACTTCCAGCACAGCGGATTCATCAGAGGTTTTCACTGAAACGTTGTGGAAGTTGGTCTCGATGCGGTTCATCAGTCCCAAGGACACGGGTACCATCACGTTGCCAGAGGGGCGCACCGTCAAATCCTGGGTTGGGGCATACTTGGATTTCACCTTTTCGGCAAGTTGATCATTGAGGTTGCCGGTGTCAACGAACTGACCTGCTGGCATGTTCGCCTCAGCCTCCCTCTGCATCTTCAGAAGCAATTGCTGTTCTTCCGGCATGTTCACCGGCAGAGGGGCACTCGCCCCTGGAGTCATGCTATTAGCAATAATTTCTCCCACCTGGCCAACCGGGTTGTGCTCAGCAAGCTTTTCAGGGTTAACGACTTCCACCGGCAGTTGCCCTTCAGCGAAAGCGGCAGGAGCCAGCAGCAGTGAGATAGTGAGAGAAAGGGTGGTGATCCGCATTAATTGGGCTCCTTAGATGCGTGCTGACCTTTGTTTTTCTTGGGCGGATTCAGAACCTGCCCTTCTTCAGTGACCTCACTGGCGCGGTCATATCTCGGGGTGCCTTCGTACTGGTCGATGTGGGTCACGACGGGCATTCCCATTTCGTTGAGCCGGATGATGAATTCGTAAGTCCAGCGACGACGGTCAGACGTTTCATTCCCCGCGTTATTAGAAGACTTTGCACCGATCAGTTGCGTTGTTTTGTTGCCCCAGCACCAAACCATGCCGGTATTTGCGTCATAGCGAAGATCCTGCACTTCGAAAGTCTGAGACAGGCCGGACATCCGCATCATCTCGACAACTTTACGCAGATCAACATCGACAGCGGTTTGGAGGTTCGGGGAAAGTAAAGAAGTGACTTGGCGGGCGACGAACTCCACGTTGCGCGGGTTCACGTTGCCCAGCATGTGGGCAATAAACAGGGCCCAGCTCTGCTGCCATTCCTTGTTGGGTAGACCGTCTTCAATACGGAACTCGCCGGTCATTACTGGGGGTTTAACAATGATCGTGGGTTTTTTGTCCATCTGGTTGAACACAAGCAGCAGCACGACGGCAACTAAGCCCACGTTAGAGATCACCATGAAGTTGGATTTAACCATCGCGGATGACCAAGAGGTGTGTGCGGAGTGTTGGGGATCTTCACCATCCAGTGTCGGGCTTAACGGAGCCCATTTGGATTCCGATTCAGGCTCTGCTGCGGGAACGCCACTTAATGGCACATCATCGGCCCTGTCACGAGAACGTGTGGGGACGTCCTTGCTGAATAACGCCTTGAAAAAACTTCCGATAGGGTCTGCCATAAAACGGATTCTCAAGATTGCATGTAGATGTCCTAACAGGATAACCAAACGCGGTTTTCAGTCAACATAAATGGGTCGATTTATCCTAACAGGACAATAGAACTCATTTATTAAAATACTAGGAATGACTCGACAAAGCGCTCTATATCGTCAATGTCCACGGCCTCCTAGGAGGCAAGGTTTTACGATCGGTTAAGTGCCCAGGGGGCCACCGGCAGGGTTGGTAATCCGGTTCGCGGTATCCGCCAGGGCTGGATCATGCTGCTGGCCCGGGCCGCTGCCGAGCTCGGTGCCTAGGGCGGCCACCGGCGGGCCAGTGCCTGCGACGGGCCCCGGGCCGCTGCCGAGCTCGGTGCCTAGGGCGGCCACTGGCGGGCTAGTGCCTACGTCTGGCCTCCGGGCGGGGTGGGTGGATCCGGTACGCGGGTCCCTGGGGGCCGGTCCCTGCGGCAGGCCTCCGGTCTGCCGATCGGCTTGATGCCCAGGGTGGCCACCGGCGGGGCGGGTGATCCGGGACGAGGCCTCCAGTGCCCCAGCGCCGGTACCTGCGGCGGGCCCAGCTGCCGACCGGCCCGCGCTGCTGATCAAGGCTCCGAGGTAGCAAGACTCTGCTCACCGGGGAGCGAGGTTTTCTGTTCGGTTCGGCGTCCGGCGGTGAAGCGGGGCGCCTGGCGGGCCGCTGCCGAGCTCGGTACCCAGGGTGGCCACCGGTGGGGTCGGATCATGCTGCTGGCCCCGGGCCGCCGCCGAGCTCGATGTTCAGGGTGGCCACCGGCGGCGCCGGATCATGCTGCTGGCCCCGGGCCGCCGACCTGCACGGTGCCCAGGGTGGCCACCGGCGGGGCGGGTGATCAGGAACGAGGCCTCCAGCCAGCGCCCCCAGCGCCGGTACCTCCGGCAGGCCTCCGGGCTGCCGACCGGCTTGATGTTCAGGGCGGCCACCGGCAGGGCCGGATCATGCTGCTGGCCCCGGGCCGCCGAGCTCGATGTCCAAGGCGGACTCCACGCATGAGTAGATGATCCAGGACGCGGCGCCCGGCGGGGCCGGTACCTGCGGCTGGCGCCCGGACCACCGACCAACTCTATGTCCGGGGTGGCCACCGGCGGGGCCCCGGGGTAGCAAAACCCAGCTCACCGGGGAGCGAGGTTTTCTGTTCGGTTCGACGTCCGGCGGTCGCGCGGGGTGCCCGGCGGTGCCGGATCATGCTGCTGGCCCCGGGCTGCCGACCGGCACGGTGCCCAGGGTGGCCACTGGTGTGCGGGGGATCTGGTGCCGTGCGCCCGCCAGGGCCGGTACCTGCGGCTGGCCCCGGGCCGCCGACCGGCTCGGTGCCCATGGCGGCCACCGGCGGGGCGGGTCTATCCGGTGCGCGGCCACCCGGTGGGGTCGGTACCTGCGGCAGGACCCGGGCCACCGCCGAGCTCGGTGCTCAGGGTGGCCAGCGGCGGGGAGGGTGGATCCGGTGCGCGGGCCCGCCAGTGCCGGTACCTGCGGCAGGTCTCCGGGCTGCCGACCGGCTCGGTGCCCAGGGTAGCCACCGGCTCGGTGCTCAGGGTGGCCACCGGCGGGGTGGATCTGGTGCACGGTGCCTGGCGGGCCAGTGCCTGCGGCGGAGCCCCGGGCCGCCGCCGAGCTCGGTGCCCAAGGCGGCCACCGGCAGGCGGGTGGAACCGGTGCGCGGGCCCGCCAGTGCCGGTACCTGCGGCAGGTCTCCGGGCCGCCGACCGGCTCGGTGCCCAGGGCGGCCACCGGCGGTGCCGGATCATGCTGCTGGCCCCGGGCCGCCGACCTGCACGGTGCCCAGGGTGGCCACCGACGGGGCGGGTGGATCCGGTGCGGGGCGCCCGGCGGGCCAGTGCCAGCGGCGGGGCCTCCGGGCCGCCGCCGAGCTCGATGCCCAGGGTGGCCACCGGCGGGGCGGGTGGATCCGGTGCGGGGCGCCCGGCGGGCCAGTGCCAGCGGCGGGGC
>RCUL01000247.1_pt1 | contig 37111 bp, 34 predicted proteins | sample 2167521 | NCBI WGS metagenome assembly RCUL01 (sample SAMN09932745, study PRJNA488358) | compost metagenome | feature: garden; material: soil; isolation source: compost soil in acetic acid-enriched culture | place: Germany: Experimental Botanical Garden Goettingen | collected 2016-01-27
AAAAATAGATAAAACAGTTTGTTTTTATTTTAATAATCGGTTTTATAGATTTAAAACTATTCATCATAAAAAGTCCCACTAATCGCAGGACTATAAATGAAGTAAAAGCTTAGGATTCACTCTGCATCCGCTGTTCAATTCTTAAAGTTCTGGCTTTTAACTGACGCGTCAGACCAAACAACACAAGACTCAGCACTGCCATCAGTAGCATCAAAATAAGTGAAAAGAATTGCATGACCTTAGTGAACTGCTCTGCTTGATGAACTTGTTTTTCTACACTTGCAGCCATCGGCGTAAGTGTTTTGCCATAGAGTTGATGCTGCATCGTCCATAATTGTTCAGGCTTAAACCCATATTCAATAAAATGTGAATCGTTTTTTTCTGCTTGGACCAGAGCAAGCACATGCGGAATTGCTGCATTTTTATCGACAGGTTGGTGTAACAATGCCGTTTGCGCAAGCAAATAATGTTTTACAGGCATTTGTATTTGCGACTGCTGCAAATACTGTGCTATTTCACTTTGCTGAATATTTTTATCGTAATGTACGATTTGCTGAAAAGCCTCGCTTTCATCATCTTTTAAATCATATTGCACATAGGTCAGACCTGACCAAAGCAGAATAAAGGCAATCAGCCATGCCACAAACTTCAGTATAAAAGATTGAAAACGTACATAGAAAAAATGAATTTTCCGTGCATAGTGCACCAGTACGAATGCCCCAATAAAAGACACCATAATCTTGAGCACAAGCCAACCAAACCATGACAGCAAATTCAGAAAATAATCTAGCTGATGTCCTAGTGATGCGAGATTTTCATCGACACTCATGGGCATATGCAGTTGCTGTATTTCAGTGCTCAGCCCAAAAAAGCTATAGACAAAATCAGGTTGTAGAAAATAGCTAATGCTGGAAGCAATAAACAAGGCGGCACTCAACATACACCATAAACTCAGTTTACGTTGACGTTGTTTGAGTGCAACCACGCCTTGTTCAATGTGCTGAGGCTGAACAACATACTCATCTAAGGAAGGCAAATGCTTCTCCTCTATTGACTCCCACCTCGGCATTAAGATGGTGTCGTACGATTAGAATTTGAGTCTAAAACCAATTGATTCAAATTGTCCTGCAAACTACGTAAACGTGTGGTTGCTTCAGCACGTTTCTGCATCCCTTCCTTTTGTATTTGAATTACATCATTTACTGTTTTGATGAGGGTGTTTTGTACATGTTCAAGCGTCTCAATATCAATCACTGAACGTTGATTGGCTTTTGCCGTATCTACTGAGTTTTGATGTAACAAATCGGCATTTCGCTTCAATAAGTCATTGGTCGCATCGTCAATGGTATTGGCCAACTGCACACTATTCTTCTGCTCATTTAAAGAAATCGCCAAACTAATTTGATTTTTCCATGCAGGCAATGTGATGTTTTTAATCGCATAAAACTTATCGACCAACATCAAATTATTAGACTGGATAATACGAATCATCGGTAGTGTTTGCATGGCTGATTGTTGTAAAACCTGCAAATCACTCACACGTTTTTCCAAATTATTGGCTAAATGATTGAGATCGTAAACTCTCTGCGTCGTGGTTTGGTCTTGTGCCTGTGAAGTCAGTGTTGAGATTTCCTGCTGAATTTCATCCTGTTTCAACTTACCTGCTGCGATATACACACCCAGCTGTTTATATTCACTTTGCACACCATTAAACATCCGATCTAGCGTATCGACACGTGCTTTTAAACCAGACTGCGATTTTTCAATTTCTTTCACCAAAGTATCTATCTGTTCTTTGGTGGTATTAAAGTGCATATCAATATTATTCTTTGCGCCTTTAATTTTGCTCATCAAGCCACCGAAGAAACCTGAATTTTTCTTTTTATTTAAGATACTTGAGGTATTGAGCTGTTGTGCGACTTGTACCACCTGATTCAGCTTCTGCCCTGTTTCATCAATGTCCTTGTTTTGCACCAAATTTAACAACTCATCAGTATATCCAGAGGTTTGTGTCGCAATATTTTTACCATACTCCGCCACGGCATTATGGTTGATTTCTGCCAACTCTTTCCGTGCTGCCAAGACCGCATTGAAGTCATCTTGTTGCAAGCCAATTTCTTGCAAATTTAACTGTTGAAACTTATGTTCAATCACTTCGGTGGTTGGCTCTACCACAAGACTGTTTTGTTCTGAGTTGGTCATAATTCACCTAATCTATTTCTTAAAGTGTTGGTTTCTGTAGTGATTTTTTTAAGGTATGAATCAATTTTTCACGGCTATTATCGAGCTTTTCCAGTTCAATTGTCGAGCTTGATTGCTGCGATTGTTTGACATGATATTGCCATGCTGGGATCAAAACCTGTTGTGCTTCTTTAAAACGATCTAACAAACTCAATGAAAGCTGCTGAGACAATTGCATTTGCGTAATCGCAATATCATTACTGCTTTGCAAAGTCTGCAAACTGTTTACTTTCTTCGATAAACGTTCTGCAAAATTATCTAAAGGATGTGCATTCTTCACAAATTTAGGATATTCCAGTAAAAATGCTTCAGCCGCAGATATATATTTGGCCATTTGCTCACGTAAACCAGTTAGCTGCTGATAACGTGCTTGCGACTTTTGAATTTCGATTTGTATTTTTTGGCTAAGATGATTGGCTCGATCCAGCAGCCGATCCAGTTTTTTATAGTATTCAACTTGGGTCGAACCATATTCAATATCAATCCCGAGCCACTTTTGCAGCCCATTAAATTTACGCTTCTTCAGGTATTTTTTTGAGTCAGCCAGTGACTGGATCAGTTGCTCAATGGTTTGACTCAACTGTAAGGTCAACTGTGGATCTATCCCGTTAAGCAGCACAGACTGTGCTTGAATGACGCTATCTGCATAATGATTAAGACGATATTGATCGTTCAGCAACGGAACTAAATCATTACGCTGGATACTTAAAAGTTCATCTGAATTGACAGGTATATCCCTTAAAGGAACAAGAACGTCAATTTGCGCCATAGTGCTTTGACCCAATAAAGAAATTGAATAAAATCATTTTTATAGTACAGCTTTTATGTCACATAACATGTAGATTTTTGCAAAAATGCTGTGACATCTTTTGTGCCGTAGAAATTATCATGAAGGTTATATCTATTATTAAGTACTCTATTCGTACTAGGACCCAAACCTATTGAGTAGAAATAAAAGATCCAATAAATACATACTCTATTTTTATCTTCTGTGGAGTTACAATCCTTTATGAAACAAAACGCATATTTGAAGTCATAAAAAAGCCATGTTGACCATGGCTTTAAAATGGAGTGTTTCGATATTATAAATAATCGCCTTCACGCTCAGGTTGATAAACCACTTTTTCAATTTTCACTTTCATCATTTGCCCGTCTGGCTGTGGCCATTCAATTTCTTGACCTTCAGCTAAGCCAAGAATTGCTGCACCAATTGGGGCTACAACATTGACCTGTCCTTTCTCGCCTTTAAAATCATGTGGATAAACCAAGGTAATTTCAGATGCTTCTGTAGATGGAGCAATAGTCAGTAAAACTTTTGCATTCATCGTTACCACATTGGCAGGCATATCTTGTGGAGCAACAACATCGGCCCGGGCCAATTCTTCTTCAAGCAACTGCATGGTCGGTGTAAGTTTAGGCTGATGTTCTAACATCGTTTCTAAACGATGAAGATCCTGCTCAGAAATGATAATTGCTGGGTTTGCCATGTGCTGCATTCCTATTTGAATACGGTATGAATAAAATTCTTATTAAAAATAATTTATTAGCCTATAACTTCTGTTATATCAGAAATGCAGTCTAAATTACATTTCAACTGATTTTGATTTTTAATGCTATAAAAAAAGCCCCCTTGAGGGGGCTTTCTCAAGTCAGAACTTAGTTTGCGTAAACAGGAAATTTCGCACAAACAGCTTCAACTTTCGCTTTAACAGCGTTAATCACAGCTTCGTCACCTTTGCTGTCTAGGATATCAGCGATCCAGCCAGCAAGTTCACGTACTTCAGCTTCGCCGAAACCACGAGTCGTCACAGCTGGTGTACCAATACGGATACCAGAAGTCACAAACGGTGAGCGTGGGTCATTTGGTACAGCATTTTTGTTCACAGTAATGTGAGCTGCACCTAACCATGCATCTGCTTCTTTACCTGTTACATCTTGCTTAATAAGAGATAACAAGAACAAGTGGTTTTCTGTACCGCCAGAAACGATGTCATAACCACGAGCAATGAGAACTTCAGCCATTGCTTGAGCGTTCTTCACCACCTGTTGTTGGTAAACTTTGTATTCAGGAGCCATTGCTTCTTTAAAGCAAATTGCTTTAGCCGCTACCGCATGAACCAATGGACCACCTTGGTTACCTGGGAATACCGCTGATTGTAATTTTTTCTCAATTTCTTCGTTTGCTTTCGCAAGGATTAAACCTGAACGTGGGCCACGAAGTGTTTTGTGTGTAGTGGTTGTTGTTACGTCAGCAATTTGAACTGGGCTTGGGTAAACACCAGCAGCAACTAGACCAGCAACGTGAGCCATATCTACAAATAGGTAAGCACCAACTTTATCCGCGATGTCACGGAAACGCTGCCAATCTACAATTTGGCTATAAGCAGAGAAACCAGCTACGATCATACGTGGCTTGTGCTCAATTGCTAAACGTTCAACTTCTTCGTAATCAATTTCGCCAGTTTCAGGGTTTAAACCGTACTGAATTGCGTTATATGTTTTACCAGAAAAACTTACTTTAGCACCGTGAGTCAAGTGACCACCGTGAGCCAAACTCATACCCAAAACAGTGTCGCCTGGGTTAAGAAGAGCTAAGTAAACAGCAGAGTTTGCTTGTGAACCTGCATGTGGTTGAACGTTTGCGTAATCTGCACCGAAAAGCTCTTTAGCACGGTCAATCGCTAATTGTTCAATCACGTCTACATATTCACAACCGCCGTAGTAGCGTTTGCCTGGGTAGCCTTCAGCATATTTGTTTGTAAGTTTTGAACCTTGCGCTTCCATTACTGCTGGAGAGCAATAGTTTTCAGAAGCAATCAGTTCGATGTGCGCTTCTTGGCGAGCATCTTCATTTGTGATTGCTTGCGCGATTTCTGGATCAAATTCAGCAATTGAGATATTGGCAAACATTAGCGAGGTCCTATGAAATTAGGGCTTTTAAGCCGTGCTAAGATTGGCGCGTATTGTAGCATGAAGTTTATAAATTTCGAGAACGAACTTTACGCAGTTTTAAATAAAAAATCGCTCATGAAGCAGAACGCCATGAGCGATTTGAGTCAAAGCAAATTACTGAATTGGCATGAGAGTTTTGACATCGGTCAGAATATTAGGAATATTTAACGCATAAGCTGAACCATGATCCCATGTTGCCTCTGTTCTATATGAAATTGATGAGTTTTTTGCAGCCTCAGTACTCAATAAAAGATCTGTTGCCTGAATTGGAACTGTAGCATCTGCAGCACCTTGATAAATAATGATAGGCGTGCTGATTTTAGTTTTTAAAGGCTGAGAACCATTGGCTAGAAAATCTTTTACTGTAGGAATACTGGTCATAAAATCAGGTTGGGTACGAGGATAACCATTAATAGAATTATTATTTAAAAATGCATATTGACCCATTGCCAAGCCAAATTTATTCCCTAAAACAGTATAACAATCTAATTCAGCGTTTTCGGCAATTTGATTCGTAGGCGTTTTAAAAACTTGAAAATACTGTAAATTTGGATTCTGATTACGTAAACCTGCTGTAATCAGTGCGGTAAAGGTATCTAAAGAAGCAAGTGTTTCTATCTTATCATTTACGTCAGGCTGTGCTGCTGCTTTCATTTCTCCTGCAGTTAAAATAAAAGATAAATTCGAAGCAGGTGCAACAGCGACTGTACCTTTATAGTCCAATTGAGCTCTAGACTGATATTGCGCAGCGCCCAGTGCCGCATGACCACCTTGTGAGTGACCAACCGTCATCCATTGATTAGAAACCTTAGCGCCTAAATAGTTACGCGTAGCAACCACCGCATCCGTAATTGAAAAGGCCTCACTTTTGACATTTAAGAATGGATGTAATTGATCATCTGTTGGCTCACCCAAGCCTTCATAATCAGGAGCAACAACCACATAACCAGCCGCTAATAAGCCATCTATCATCCCTTTAACATACGTATTCAATGCATTACGGCTTGGCGCACAGGCATCTGCAACACCAGTAGTACCATGTGCCCAAACTACAATTGGCCAACCTTTGGCGGGTACTGGAGTTTTAGGAGTAAAAACCAAAGCTGTCGTTTGTACTTCCCGATTATGGACACCTAACATCTTATAAGTCATGACTACACTTTCACCAGCCGTAGCTGACATATCTGTAACTGTATATGCTGTTGGCGTAGTTACGACTGGATTAACAATATTGTTTTTAGGAATCCCGTCATCTACACCAACAGAAGTTGAACCGCCATCCCCTCCTCCACAAGCTGTTAAAACAAGCACAGAACTACTGACGAACACGGCCAATATATGTTTTTTCATCTTAAAATTCCTTAATGACATTTTTTCTTGTTGTAACGATTCAAATCACTTGAATACATTAATGATTTACGCCTCAAAATGACGCGTGGCAAGACCAGTTACGAGAATGATACAAAGTGAACATTGTCTGCAAATGCATACTCGCCTTTGTTATAAAAACTAGTAATTTGAAGTTTAAAATAAATCCTGACCCTACAACTGAATTTAGATGCGGAACACTCTCCTAGTCGTTGTTTGAGCTGAATCCCAAAGAATTATTTTTATTTTAAGCAATCATTTTCCTTGCAATCTGCCTAAATAAGTTGACAAGTAACTTCTGACTTCCCCTTGCTCAATAAAGTCTGATCTCTAATCACGCAGGTTCACCAGATGATTTAAACAACATCACCGCACAAAATCAGCGAATAAACCACAAATCTGGCAGTCATAGGCTGTCTTGATACTCTTGAAAATGATAAATTTATTCAGCTTTTAATTTTCGGATATGCACATGCAAGCCATTATTCTCGACACAGAAACCCATACCCTAAATGGTCAACCCATTGAGATTGCATATGCACCGATTGAAATTGCAAATGGAAAATTAAGCCTAGACAAAAGTCAAGTATTTGATCAGCTCTATACCGTCGATGAACCGATCTCATTCGCAGCGATGGCTGTGCATCATATTTTAGAGTCAGACCTAATTGGGAAGCCTCACTATACGACCTTTAAACTACCCGCCGAAACGCAGTACATCATTGGTCATAATATTGATTATGATATTCGTGCTATCGAAAAATGTGGTGTCGATACTTCTCATATTAAAGCGATTTGTACACTCGCCCTTGCACGTTTGGTCTGGCCTGATGCTGAAGCACACAATATTTCAGCACTCATTTATATGATTTCAAAAGGCAGTGAAAAAGCCCGTGAAATGATTAAAAAGGCTCATCGTGCCGATATGGATATTATTTTAACGGCCAATATTTTAATGCATGTGGTTCATCAATTAAAAATAAACAGCATGGAGCAATTATTTGCTGTCTCTGAAGATGCTCGTATTCCGCGAGTCATTAATTTTGGCAAGCATCGCGGAACAGCGATTGCCGAACTCCCTGCTGACTATATTCAGTGGTTAATGCGTCAAGATGAACTCGATCCGTACTTACGTAAAGCTTTAGAAAATACGAGCATTAAAACGCTCTAAAATGTATTGTCATAAATTCTTAATATTGTTGTAATTTTCAGCCTGTATGTTCAGCCTTAATTTATTTGTTCGGGGGAGTAAATTAAGGTATGAATCATTATCAAAAAACAGCATTAGGTTTAGATGCTTTACAACAACGTCATATCCCACTCAATGCGCGTCAAAGACGACTATTGGTTTTAATTGGTACAGAAGATTTTGAACAATTGGCTGACCAGTTCAAACAACGCATCGCAACGCCTGAAATCCTCGGACAATTAATTGAATTAGGTTTAATTCATTCCACACAAACAGCTCACGTCTCTAGCCCAATAGAGCCTCTATCCGAATCTCAACCACCTGCCTCACTACTAGAAAATAGTCAAAATAGCGTCAATCCAATAGATTTAGACAGTACAGCGCAAACTCCTACACCACCCGCTCCTACACAAAGCCCAGCCCTACCACTTAAAGCTTATAGCTTTGAAGAAACACGCGATTTGATGATGAACTTATTACAACGTTATTGTGGATTAATGGCAAAACAACTCATTCTTCAAATTCAATCGGCGACAGACTTACACAGTCTCAAACGCTGCCAAATGCAATGGATTACGACCTTGCAGGAAAGTCGAATAGAACCCGCAGTACTCAACCAACACTTACAACAGATCAATCACTCACTGTTGCATTTGCAGGCAGCTTAAATAAATAGATTCAAAGGATAATAATTGAGTCTATTTCGGTCTTAGTTAAGATTTAAAGACTACGAGTTTGATTAGCAATCTATTGTTTTATTATTCAGGCAATAAATCTTAATGTCTTTCATCGACTTTTTCAGACTTTGGCACAATGGTTACTCGAACCATTTATCAAACAGCTTGATAAATAATAACTATGTGTGAAGTGATATGCTGATTTTATTTTATGACGTTCAAAATAATCGCTCAAAAAAAATTTATCTCTTATATACTGCAATCGGATAACTTAACTCGACATTTATTGCCCATAAAAAGCCCATGTAAACATGAGCTTTTTTTCAAAAGTGTTAATCAACAACTCGGTATATATTTTCCGTTTGCCGACTTTCAAATAACAGTTCAATACTAGGCAGAATCACTTCACCATCAACAACGATATGTTCAATTCGTTTAAATAAATCCAAACGTTCTGCTTCGGAGTTTTCAGGTACTTGTCTTAACTGGGCCTTCACATTATACGTTTGGCTGTATTGGTCCTTTACCTTTACATCTACAAGCTGAGTCATGGTCATTTTCCTTTTCTTTTTTTAGCTCTGCTTAATCTTATAGCACAAGTTTTTTCCAACACTGCCCTTAGAGTTGTTAGAATTTATCGCAATGTTAATTTATATAAATATTTTCAAAATCATAACTATAAATCATAAACTTAAATCAAATATGCTTAACAACCGAGATACATAGTCATATTTTTTTTACATAAAAAAAGCTCGCATTGCTGCGAGCTTTTCTATGTTGGAAGGCTAGTGCTGATTTATTGTTTGAACATTTCGTTCCAAACTCAACGAGCTGTCATTGATCCGTCCAACTACATCGTAGCGTCTTAGTTATCGACCTACTGTAAGTACAATATAAAAGCATTTTTTACTCTCGACAAGAGCCTATGACATTTCGAAACAACTGTACAAATAAAAGCCAATTGATATTTTTTAAAAATAAGAGACCATACTGAAAGGCAAAATCGGGATAACATCTCAGCGTCAAATCAAGTAAAATCGCGCATTCAACCTATGAGTTCTTTTCCATGTTAGTTCAATTGATTTTGAGTGATTTATATCGGTATTGTGGCAATACGAAATTAAGTTCATTTCTCAAAACTTATTTGTTTAATCGTGGTTTTAACTTTAGTGTTTGGTTACGTCTTTCGGCTTCAAAATCGTGGATCGGCAAACTGGCCTACCCGATTTTTTATTATAAGAAGAAGAAATACGGGATCGATATTCACTGCACCACAAAAATTGGCTATGGCTTGTTCATTGGTCATGGGGGACCTTTGATTGTCAACCCAACTACTGTGATTGGAAACAATGTCAACCTTTCTCAGTTTACAACGATTGGTGCCAATGGCGGTCGTCAGGCTGCTGTAATTGGCGACAATGTATATATTGGCCCAAATGTCTGTATTATCGATAATGTTAAAATTGGCGATAATGCCACCATCGGTGCAGGTAGTGTGGTCACCAAAGATATTCCTGATAATGCAACAGCTGTAGGTAATTATGCAAAAGTCATTCATTATAATAATGCTGGAAATTTAGTAAATAAACGCTGGCTAAATGGAAAATAAAACAACATCAGCATAATTTAATCAACTTAGCGCTCTATAAATAAAACACAGAATGACAATTTTTATACTCCGTAAATTTTAAGACATAATATGTTGGTGTTGTATTTCAAAAGCCCATGAATAGGAGAAATTAGGTTAGGGTAAATCTTCGTTTTTGTTCTATGAATAAGATAGAGGTATATCATGACCACGATTAATATTTCAGACATTAAAGAACATTCTAGTGTAATTGCCGTATGTGGCACTAAAGTTGGAGATGTTGACCATATAGAAGGTAAAGAGATCAAACTGACCAAACATGGCGATGGCAAACACCATATTATCCCGAGTGCATGGGTGAGAGAAATTCGAGAGGATCAGGTCATGTTAAGCAAAGATGCCCAAGAAATTAAAGATAATTGGATTGAAGCCTAGACCCCAAAAACTGCCAAGCTACCAGCCTTTGGGCTGGTTCTGCATATGATATACAAACTGCATAGACACAAAGCACGTAAGCTACATCTACCTACCTAAAATTGATCAACATCCAACCAAAATAAAAGTATAGAAAACAATAAATTAAAATATTCTTAATCTTTAAAAGGGTTTGAAACTTTATCTTTAATACTTAACCAAACCAAAAAAGCCATAATAAATAAAAGTAAGCCAATCACGATAAAGAATGTTTCACCCATAACGAAACCGCTAATAAGCGCCCCTAACCCGATGAATGATAATAAAGTGATCAATGAGATGCCAAAGACATGCATATTTTTCTCCAATGATCGAAATAATAAAGAGCTCATTATTGCGTTTAGGCATGTCAATTTAATGTTGTTTTCATTAAAATTTAATAGTGCTTTTGATTGATTATGCTCTATTGTGTATTCTTAATATTATCTTAATGAAAACTAATGTAATTTTAATAGAAAAATTACATATATATTAATCTGAAGTTTCTCTATACTTAGAAAAATACCAGCAAGCAAATTCGATCGATTTTCACCCATATTGATTTCAACCATTAGAATTGAGCTTCTACAGGCGTAACAACAAAACTTTAAAAAATCTGTTCTTGTCTTGGGGGCATGAGTGATCAAGAAATCTGTTTTTCATAGTTTAGATTTACAAAAACTTATTTTGATTTTAATTATTGGCTGTGTCTCAAGCTTATTTCTAATTTCAATTTTTGTTCTGAACTATGTCATCAAAGAGCAGTTGACCGAGAACTCTTTAGCTGCCAATCAACGCTATGCCTCAAAAATTGCATTTAGTACCGACAAATATTTTGAAAGTATGTTGAGTGAGCTACGCTACAGCGCCCAAATTGTTGGTCAAGATTTCTCGAATCAACAGATTTTGAAAGCCGAAGTTACGCGCCTTAAAGATCAATCAAAAAAATTTAATTCGGTCACAATTATCGATAAGAATGCTTTTATTTTGGAGTATTCACCCCAGACCATACATGTTGATCCAAAAAAACAATATAGAACCCCAGGTATTACCGAAGCGTTAAAGCTCAAAAAGACTTATATTTCCTCTCCATACAAAGGCTTGTCAAACAATTTAATTGTGCTGATTGCTCAGCCTATTTTTAATCGTAAAAATGAGTTTTTAGGGATTGTGACAGGCTCGATTTATTTAAATAAAGAAAACTTGGTGAGTGAACTATTAGCTGCCACTTATTCTTATAAGAAAAGTTATACTTATGTCATTGATAATAAAAATAAGATCATCTTCCATCCAGATAAAACCCGCATTGGAGATTCATTAAAAAATAACACAGGGATGCAATATATTACCTCCCACTCTACAGGCAAAATTGCACTGCTCAATAGTAAAGGGATCGAAAACCTAGCGGGATTTGCGGCAATTCCAAGTGTGAATTGGATTGTGGTGTCACAACAACCAACCTTAGAATTATTAAGCCAAGCCAATTCGATCATTGTTAAAGTAACACTGGCTATGCTCGGCTTCTATTTACTCTTGTTCATTTTTGTATGGAAGCTTTCTTACTGGATTTCGTCACCACTCAATAAGCTTGCACAAATGGCCAGCATGTTGACGCGCCCAAATATTGATCAAGACATTAAAAACATCGATCCTTGGTATTTTGAGGCTTTACGCTTTCGCACCGCTCTCTTGCTTAGCTCCAAACATTTTAAAGATGAAATTGCAGAGCTTCAACAACACGTGAATACCGATCCGCTGACGGGACTTTATAACCGCCGTGGTATGAAACTGTTTTTAAATGAATTAGAAGCAACCAATACGCCTTTTTCGGTACTGACATTGGACATCGATCACTTTAAAGCGGTGAATGATAGCTACGGGCATGATCAAGGTGATCACGTATTGAAAAAGTTAGCTTCTCATATGAAAAGTAACTTTCGTCAACATGATGTGTGCTGCCGTGTCGGTGGAGAAGAATTTATTGTCTTTGTAGTACACGAAGATCCAAAGATTGCCTATATAGCAGCTGAACGACTTCGTAAAACAGTAGCACAAAGCTACATTGACCCAATTGGCACGATCACGGTTTCAATTGGTATCGCCTCGTGGCCTCAAGACTCAGAAAATATTCAAGATGTAATTAAATTGGCAGATCAAAAACTCTATCAAGCCAAAAATGATGGTCGAAATTGTATCCGTTCGACATCATCGGACTGATATAACTTTCATTAAATATAAAATTAAGCCAAATCATTCAGTGCTTTCAGATCCATCTGTTCAAAAATGAAAAGGCCTAAAATAGGCCTTTTCAAGCAAGATGATTCAACTCATATTTTTAAGTTCTATCATCTAGTTCACTCTGTTTTTCTAGTTCTGCATCATTTAACAACTGCCCCGTATGTTGTGGCTTAATCAAGGGTGCAGTAGGTCGTGGGTTGCGCTGCGTATATTGTATACCTATGCCCGCTTTGACATCATCAGCTGCAACTTCGGTTTCAAAACGTTGATTATCTAAAGCTCGGATATCATCACTCACCTGCTGAATTTCATCCTGACTTGCACCCAGTTCCTGCAAGGCCATTTGACCTAGAGCTAATGCAGACTCAAAGGTTTCTCGAACCATCAAACTGACATTTTTCTTGGACAAATACAGCGCGTGTTCACGGTCATAGGAACGGACAATCAACTTAGCCAAAGGAAATTCAGCATTCACCAATTCTACAATTTTATTAATCGTTTCTTTGTGGTCGACACAGACTAAAATTGCTTCTGCGGTATCTGCCCCTGAGGCATGTAAAATATCTAAACGACATCCATCGCCATAATAGACATCAAAACCAAACTTTTCCGCGTTTTGGATCATGTTGACGTCATTATCAATAATGGTCACATCCACACTACGTGCCAATAACAGTTGACTGGCCACTTGACCAAAACGACCAAACCCAATCATTAATACTTTACCCGTTAAGCCATCGGCAACACTGACCTGATCAAGAGAACTTTCATCCTGTTCAAGAGTAAAGCGTTTAAACAGCACACCGATGATTGGCGTTAGCACCATAGACAATACGACAATCGCGGTTAAATTCGACTTGATGGTATTGTCAATAATTTGAGCTGTCGTCGCGGCACTAAACAATACAAAGGCAAACTCGCCCCCCTGCGCCATCAGTAATGCACGATCTAAAGCTTCGGGATGATTACTCTTGGTCAAACGTGCGACCACATAAATCATCAGCGCTTTAGTCAACATCAATGCAATTACACCACTCAGAATCAATGGCCAATTTTGCCTGACCACTGCCAAGTCCAAAGACATCCCGACACCTAAGAAGAATAAGCCCAGTAATAGGCTGCGGAAGGGTTCAATATCTGCTTCAATTTGATGACGGAAAGTCGATTCGGACAGTAACACTCCCGCTAAAAATGCGCCCAGTGCCATGGATAAACCACTGAGTTGCATCAGTAATGCCGCGCCCAATACCACCAATAATGCCGCAGCAGTCATCACTTCACGTGCTTTAGCAGCTGCTAAAACTTTAAATAATGGATTGAGTAACCAATGCCCTGCAACAATTAATCCCGCGATGGCCAACAGTCCGATGCCAATCCCTTGTAAATCGATAGATAAGCTTTCCGCTGTTTGATTGGGTGCCATAAATGCAACCAATGCCAATAAGGGAACGATCAATAAGTCTTCAAACAATAAGATTGCAACGATCTTTTGACCACGTCGTTGATGCAGCCCTCCGCGATCATTTAGCAATTGCATCACAATCGCAGTCGACGTCAGAACAAAACCCGCAGCTCCAATGAACGCTATTTTCCAGCTAAAGCCAAACAACATGCCCATACCCGTTAAGGCAATGACTGAAATAAGGATTTGTAAACTGCCCAAGCCAAAAATCTCTTTCCTCAAACTCCATAAATGCGAAGGTTGCATTTCCAATCCGATAATAAAGAGATACATCACGATGCCGAGTTCAGCAATATGTAAGATGGCTGTCGGATTGTTAAAAAAGGCAAAACCAAATGGCCCAATAATCAATCCAGCAATTAAGTAGCCTAATATCGAACCTAGACCAATACGTTTAAAAATAGGGACGGCAATGACCGCTGCACTCAACAGTACAACAGGCCCAACCAATCCTAGTGAATCTACTTCTGCACTCATCTTGTTCTCATCTTGGTTGTTGACAGTCCACGCCAATTTCAAATTATTTTAATTTTATTCACTAAGGTCTATGCATGTACGGAGAGGACGTCTCAGCGGTGATCTTTTTGCTCTCCATATCCGAAGACTTATCATCAACATTCAACATGCTGCGAATTAAGCATCGCTTGACCAGCCTATGTTTAAAACTATATACAGCATTGTTGGCATACAGCAAGATTTTATTCGAGGAATACAAAACACCTGACTACTTATAAACAAAAGATAATCAAGACCAGATTTTTATAAAAGATAGATATTTAACAATAGTGTTTAGTAAGATTCTATCGTCAAAGATAAATTGTATCTTTGACGATATAGAGATGACATTCGGAATTTTACTCCATCAAGATAAAGTAGAACATCGTATGTTCAAGCATATTTTCTCGCCCCAGCCACACAGATAATGGCTGCCAAAGTGACGACCAACATCATCCAACTCACGCTTTCATGTAGTAATAAAGCGGCAAGTGTAAGTCCCATAAAGGGTTGGAATAATTGCAATTGACCAACAGAGGCTATACTACCTTGTGCTAACCCTCGATACCAAAACACAAAACCCAGCAACATGCTAAAGACAGAAACATAAGCCAGTCCTACCCATGCGGCTGGACTAACATGCTGAAATGAGGTGGGCATGCTCCATAATGCTATTGGTAACATCACAGGTAACGAGAGCAGTAAAGCCCAACTAATGACTTGCCAACCGCCCAATGTTCGCGAAAGTTTTGCTCCTTCTGCATAGCCCAGTCCACATAGAACAATTGCTGCCAGCATGTATATGTCGCCTTTCCATGCGGTACTCGTCTCTCCAAGTGCAGCATAGCCTGCTACAAAAATGGCTCCTAGCACTGAAAACAACCAAAAAAGTGGCTTGGGCCGTTCGCCTCCGCGTAGAACTGCAAAAATTGCAGTGCTAATAGGTAATAAGCCTATGAAAACGATGGAATGAGCAGAACTTACATGCTGTAGGGCCAAAGCGGTTAAGAGTGGAAATCCGATGACCACGCCCAATGCACTGACTGCAAGTGCAGGTATGTTTGAAGCGGTCGGACGTGCTTGGCGAAGTAACACCAGAAAAAACAATCCTAATAGCGCTGCAATTGTGGCCCGTGCACTGGTTAAAAAGATGGGGCTAAAATCGGCAACGGCGACCCGTGTTGCAGGTAAAGAGCCCGCAAAAATAGCGACACCGATTAATCCGTTTACCCAGCCGCTGGTTGCCTGTTTCATGGCGTGATTCTCTCATCGTTAATCGCTCAAGTTGAACATAGACCGCATGTTTGAATCGAGATACAATCCAATACAATAAATAAAAACTGTTATGTATAAAAAGCCCATACAGTTTAGGAGAAATGGAATGCGCAGCCAAACTCGAATTGATGCCGTCATGGATGAAATTAAACTCAAAATTAGCTCACGCACCTATCTCCCCAGTCATCGCCTTCCCTCTGTGCGCCAACAAGCACGTACATTGCAGGTCTCTGTTTCAACCGTTGTCGAAGCCTATGAACGTTTAATGGCTGAAGGCATCATTCTGTCTAAACCTGGATCAGGCTTTTATGTGTCTGGCCCCGTCGCGCCACTGGCTTTAACCCAAATGGGGCCTAGGCTCGATAGAGAGGTGGATCCTTTATGGGTCTCTCGACAAGCCTTGGATACAGATCACAGCACACTCAAACCGGGTTGCGGCTGGTTACCACCCAAATGGTTATATGAGACAGGTGTTCGACGTGCTCTGCGTAGCATGGCAAAAGCAGATAGCTTAGAACTGGTGGAATACGCAACACCAGCAGGACATCCTGAACTACGACAATTAATTTCTCGTCGTTTAACCCACATTGGCGTTGAAGCTTCACCTGAACACATCATGCTCACCGAATCTGGCACGCAAGCAATTGATTTGATCTGTCGTTTTTTATTGGAAGCTGGGGATACTGTTATTGTCGATGACCCTTGTTATTTTAATTTTCATGCTCTCCTCAAAGCCCATCGCATCAATATTGTGAGTGTACCGTATACCCCCCATGGCCCAGATTTGGAGATCTTTCAGTCTGTTTTAGCTGAACACTCACCACGGCTGTATATCACCAACTCAGGCATACACAACCCAACTGGTGCAGTGCTTTCCCCCGTCACGGCTCATCGCTTACTTAAATTGGTCGATCAAACCAATTTAGTCATTGTGGAAGATGATATTTTTGCCGACTTTGAACATACCCCTGCCCCACGACTGGCTGCTTTTGATGGACTCAATCGTGTCATTCAAGTTAGTAGTTTTTCAAAAACTATTTCAGCCTCTTTGCGCTGCGGCTATATCGTGGCCAAAAATGAATGGATTGAAAATCTAATCGATTTAAAGATCGCCACGTCTTTTGGTGGCGGCCGACTTGCCGCCGATATGGCACTGATCGCCTTAAAAGACAGTGGTTATCGTAAGCATATGGAAACAGTGCGCTTACGCCTTGCCCATGAAATGCAAAAAGTCATCACTCAGCTCGAAGCTTTGAATATTCAACCGTGGTTGATCCCGCAAGCGGGTATATTCCTCTGGTGTAAACTTCCCGACGGCTTCGATGCTGCGCTCATTGCGCGAGAGTGTTTAAAACACGGCGTTGTTTTAGCACCAGGAAATGCATTTAGCCAATCCTTAAATGCACAGAATTTCTTACGCTTCAATGTCGCACAATCGGTAGATCCGCGTATTTTCGAAACGCTCAAAAATGTGTTAGCTCAACAACAGAACTCAACATAATAAAAGCCTCTACGTAGAAATAGAAGCTATTATTAACAGCTGTTGAATGGCTTATGAACAATACTCGTCGCGTTGATGTTCAATTAAAGACAGCGCGGCATTCCATGCTTTCAGCATCACCATTTCAATCAATTCGCTTTCAAACTGTTGAGCCGTATGTTGACGTACAGCTTCAGACGGAAAATGAAGCTCTGCTCCACCCGCCATCGCTTTAATCTGCGCTTGGCATGCGCGTTCAAGGAAATAGATCTCGTGAAAAGCACGTTGAATTGAATCCCCTGTCGATAGCAAACCATGATTACGTAAAATCATGACTCGGTTTTGCCCCAAGTCTTTCACAAGACGCTCACGCTCTTCGGTCAATAACGCCACCCCTTCATACTCGTGATAGCTAACTTTGTTATAAAACTTCAAAGCATGCTGAGACAAAGGCAATAAACCCTGTTTTTGTGCAGACACTGCAATGCCATCTGCGGTATGCGTATGAATCACGCAGTGCACATCTTTACGTGCATCATGGATCGCGGAGTGAATCACAAAACCTGCGGTATTGACTAGTTTGCCCTGATCATAATCCGCAATAATATTGCCTGCATAATCAATTTTAACCAAATGCGAAGCCGTCATTTTTTCAAAGGGAATGCCGTATTGATTAATCAGAAAATGACCGTCCTCGTCGGGTACACGTAGACTAATATGTGTATCAATTAAATCGGTCATGCGGAAATGTGCAATTAGACGGTACAACCCCGCAAGCTGACAACGTGCATCCCATTCTTTTTCGGACACGACATCTTTTAGACTTTTCATCGCATGTAAACTGGTCATTTGTTATCCCTATTATCTCTATCCATTAAAGTTAACATTGCGTTTGAAGGAAAAAGCTCAACCCTGCTTAAGTCCGTCTCACAACATAAACTGATTCTTCGTAAAATAGCGAAACATGTCTTGAATGATTCTGCTATTGCCGTGTGCTATCAAGCAACTTAACACGCTATGAAGTCGATGGTGTTTTAATGCAGTCATTCACGAAGATAGTTTTGCTTTTCAGCATCGAGGGTGCAAAATCAACCATGCTACGTAAAGTTCGGGTGAAATGTGCCTGATCGGCAAAACCCGCTTCCAAGGCAATATCAATCAAACTTCGACCTGCTGCCCAGAGTTTAATGGCATAGCGAATACGCAACCAAAGAATGTAGCGTCGCATTGAAATCCCTAGTTGTTGGCTAAACAAGTGCATCAGTCTCGACTCAGACAGTCCCGTATGTGCGGCAACCTGAGCTACCGTGGGAATCTGCTGAGGTACAAGTTGTTGAATATAATGACAAGCTTGTAAAACGCGGGCATCCCATGGCAATACCTGCAACGGATTTAGGTTTAACGTCGACAGCAGCGTTAAAACCAATTGTTTGGCATCATCAGGAGTGAGTTGCCCAGCGATCAACTTTTGAAACTGTGAATGAAACGTAGCAAGGCAAGCGGCAGGTAAAGAACAAATCTGTTCGCCATTCAGCAATGGATACAAGTGTCCATAGAGTGCATGATCAGGATCAATCATGAGTGCAAGATAAGGCTGATTCTCTGAATCAGTACTGTGCATCACATTGGGTGCCATCACCACAATATCGTGATAACGACGTACTTGGTCATCTAAAGTGATCGCAAAAGGTGTTCCCAAGCCAATTTGTAAAAGTGCTGGAAAATGGGCATGGGCGTTATTCAACTGCTCATGAGTCACATACAAAATGACGCCATCCCAAGTGTAAATTTTACTTTGATGCGCTAACCCTAAACTCGCGTCCTTGCTTTGCGATAGCATATTCGTTCAAGACCATCTTTGGTTTGCTGTTTAAAACTACGCCTGATAAACACTAAAGGAGTAGGACATGTTACAGAATACCCAAACCCAAATTAAAAACAATATGCAAGATTTGGTGAATAACGCAAATCATTCTTCTGCATTGGTTGCAAGCCCTGCTGTGCAAATTAAGGGCAGTGATGGCCGTTATAAAACCTTAAAAGAATTCTATCCCTTCTATCTTTCTCAGCATGAAGACCCCACTTGCCGACGTTTACACTTTGTGGGAACCACCTGTGTGATCGGGATTACTGCGGCTGCAGCGATGACCAAAAATCCAAAACTACTCTGGGCTTTGCCTGTAGTGGGTTATGGATTTGCTTGGATCGGTCATTTCTTTTTTGAACATAATAAACCAGCCACATTTACATATCCGTTTTACAGTTTCGTTTGTGACTTTAAAATGTATAAAGACATTTTATTCAAACGCGTCGATTGGTAAATAAAAATGCGACTGTCTTATATATTTGTAGGGCAGTCGTTTGATCAAAATCTGACGATTATTGCTAAGGTTACGCGCCAGAAATGTCCTATAAAAGTGATGCTCCTTAATCACATCCAATCAAGCCATCTACTTAGGCTGCATCAACGTCCACTATACACGGCGTCATCATCTGCTCTAATGAAGAGTGATCAATACTTACCAACAGCTCAATCAAGTCACTCATTTCTCACAGGCTCAATTTATACAATAAGTCCTTTCTTTTGACCGAAAATCCCCCCTTGATTGCTCATTTACAACCCTACTCTCCAATTCTTTTCAGTGATTAACTTGAGCTTGGACACCATGGTTTTCAATGTTGAGTGACCTTCATCAAGTCACCCAAAACTAAAACATAGTGCCAAGAAGACAAACAATAGCGATTACAAGTCAAAAAATTCTCAAGGACGATTTACATGAAACTCAGCCCATTGGTGATTGGAATATTTGGAATATCCTCTTGTAGCTTGATCCATGCATCTGCTCTGGATCAATCCGGCCAGTCGATTCTGCCCTTTTTAGAAACAGGACATTATGCTGAAGTCAGCATTGCCAGCGTAGATCCAGATATTTCGGGGAAAATTCGCAACCGACTAGATTTAGTCAGTGATGTGACAAATCTCAATACAGGTAATATGGGAAATAGCTTTCAATATTATAATGCCGCCTTAAAACTACAGCTAACAGAACATGTCAGTTTTGGCCTTTTGTATGATCAACCACTCGGTGCCGACATTCACTATCCGCTGCAATCCAATAATACATTTTCAGATAATGAGTTCAGCCAACAAGGCACTTCTGTAAACGTGGATACCCACAATATCAGTATGCTTCTCGGTATCAGTCCATTCATAAACTTTCAACTTTACGGCGGTGCAGTTTATCAATCGGTAGAAGGTGATGTCTCACTCCGAGGCAATGCCTATGGCCCTCTTTTTAATGGATATGATGCGAAATTTAAAGAAGACCATGCAGTGGGTTGGTTAACAGGTTTAAGTTATCAAAAGCCGGAGATTGCCTTAAAAGCAGCCATCACCTATCGTTCTAAAATCGATCATAAGCTGCAAGTCACGGAAACGGTTTTTGGTGAACCTTTAGAAGCCACACTTCCACAGAAAACAAAAATTTCTACTCCTCAATCCGTCAATCTCGATATTCAAACAGGGATCGCATCGAATACCCTCGCCTATGCCAATTTGCGCTGGGTCAACTGGAAAGAGTTTAAAATTCGCCCCACCCAGTTTGGTGCTTTGACCGAATACATCTCTTCGATCATCAGTGATGGTACTTATGTCGACGGCTTTGATTTAGACAGCTACCAGCACGATCAGTGGACAACAACACTGGGAATTGGACATCAATTCACCCCAAAATGGAGTGCATCGACAGAAGTCAGTTGGGACTCTAGCACAGGAGATCCTGCATCTAATTTAAACCCAACAAAGGGTTCATGGGGACTTGGTTTCGGTGCACAATTTAACCCTACACCCCATTACTTTATTGCAGGTGGAATCAAATATTTTTGGCTCGGTGATGTTGTTGCAGAAGATGGAACTTACCATCTGCCTATATCTGGTATTCAATCTACAGCAGAACAAGCAGATTTTAAGAATAATAGCGCCATCGCTTATGGTTTAAAAATGGGTTATCGCTTCTAAATTAAGTCCATAAAATAAAAGCCACTCGATTGAGTGGCTTTTATTATTCTCGAAAAGTTTGCCATGTTTCAAAAGCATGCTGTTTATACAGTTTTAATTCTGAAAACTGAGGAAGGATCGCTTCACTCTGTGTAGGCCTTAAAAAGACAAAATCATCCACTTGAATATCGCAATTTCTAGAAACATTGACCAACTCTTGATTACTGCTCCGCCCATACAATAGATGCGGACGACACTGATTGGGATAAACATAATCCGCCAGCCAATAACCACCATAAATAAACAGTGCTTTCGATTTATGCGGTAATTTATTCAATAAAGGCATTGCAGGTAATTGCGCAAAAGGCAGAACTTTTAGCACAGGAGTCGCAATCCATAACGCAGGCTGTAAAGACTTTAATGATTCACTTTCAAAGTCGCTGGGTTTGAGCAGCATCGAACCAAAAGACAGATCATTACAAACGCTCTCTGAAACATGAAAAGTAAAGGTCGGACTACCGCCACCATTAAAACAAAGATCACAGTTCCAAAGGGCTGGAAACTGCATTTGAATGACTTTTTGATAATTTAAATAAATCTGCTGCGACTCTTGATAGGCCTGATCTGGTTTTTTGATGATTGATGGTATTTTGGTGACATGCGCATCGTAGCCCATCAAGCCTGACAGTTTTAAATATTGTGGATATTGCTGGATCACGCTTAACATTTCAGCGAATTGCGTTTCAGACTGCACCCCACCACGGTGTAAACCTACATCAATTTCAATATTCACGTGCAGACTTATGGCATAGTCTTTGGCTATCTCTAAATATTGCAACAGCCGTTGTTTGGTATCGATTAACCATTGAATATTTGCCTTTGTCCACGTTGAGTTTTGTGCATAAAAAGTACGAGCTGCTTGGGCAGGCATGGGCTTACCTAATAAAAGATCTGCTGCTGAGAAATTTTCTAATATCAACTGGATATGTGGCACATGAAAGACCATAAAACGCTGTGTATTCAATTTCTCCGACAGCAGCTGGAGTAAATCGATGCTGGCCAACGATTTGACCACTAAACGGGGTTTTAACTGTTCCGCCTGAACAAGCTTCGTTTGAATATATTGGAGGTTCTGTTGTAGTGCAGCATCATCCACAATCAGTTGGGGTGTCGCAATCCCTTGTGTTTTTAAGTCTGAATTGAGTGTTTTAAAATAATGATCCAACATTCTTTTTGTCCTGTTCTGAATAAAATCGGCCAACTTAAACCAGCCTACTAAGCATATGACCTATTGGCTAAAAGCCAAAGCCATCAACCTGAGCTTTGGTGAAGAGCCCATCGTCAGGCTTGTGATTAGAGAACCATAGAGCCATACACTTTTGTGATGTACCATTCACCTCAAATTCCCCCCAATCACCCCAGAAACAACTGCTCTAAATAAGGGTTTAAAAACTTTCGCTCAGGGTCCAGCTGCTGACGCAACGCCAGAAAATCATCCCACTTCGGATATAAACTTCGAAGCTGCATTGAAGTCATACTGTGCATTTTGCCCCAATGGGGTCGTCCCTTATATTTCTGAAAAATAGGCTCCACAATATCAAAAATTAATCGTGGGTCTTGCTTATGATATTGATGTACCGATATCGAAATGGAGTCTTGCTGATAAAACGGGCTGATCCAAATATCATCCCCTTTGACAAAACGAAACTCGAGCGGAAAAAAGGTCGCAACCTTATATTGTCGCAATGCCGCTAATACCTCTTCCAAGCAATCCAAACCATCATCAACAGGAATCTGATACTCCATTTCATTAAATTTGGTATTACGTACTGTTGGAAATATTTTACTCGACCAATCCACAGCCGTTGTTGGTTTAACAAAAGTGCCTAACAGTTTTTGCACATAAGGATTCAAGGATGGAACGTTTTTGATTAATTCAGAGCAGACTGTTAACAACGTATCTTCCGATGGATAGCTTTCTTTACGGGGTTGTAAATATTCATCTGTCTCATCTAAGGTTTTTAGCATCAGTTTTTCAGCATGTGAAAAAACAAAACATTCAATATGTCGATGCTGATGTTTCCATTGCTGAATAAACTGCATCATGTCTGCTACTGTACAGAGCTGAATATGTTCCTTCAGTTTAAAGCGCGGACGATTTTGCATGGTAATTTTGGTCAAAATCCCCAAACTACCTAATGAAACACGTCCAGCCTCAAAGATTTCTGGATTTTCTGTACGATTACAGTTAAGAATTTCACCGGAAGCAGTTAATAAATCAAAATCTTCCACATAAGCTGAAATACAGTGTAAATCTGCACCTGTACCATGTGTTCCTGTTGAGACCGCACCCGCAAGGCTCTGCTGGTCGATATCGCCTTGGTTCATCAAAGCTTGATTGATGGGTTCTAAATATTGATCCAAATTGTACAATCGAGTCCCTGCATAAAGACTGCACCGACAGTGGGCTGTATCAGATGAAGCCACACCAGAAATTTGGTTCAATGACACCAAAGTCGCATCGGTACATACTAGGGGGGTAAAGGAATGTCCTGCCCCCACAACCCGTATTTTCGGGTGACTTTGTACAATATGCTGTAACTCCAATACATTGTCAGGGTGCAAAATGTGTTGTGGATGAGCCTGTTGAAACCCTGACCAGTTCGACCACGTATATGTCTCTTGAGTTTTCATGGACGACTCACTCCACATTTGCCCAGTAAATACTCTTTACTCAGCTGACTCATTTGATTTTCTTGCTTTGTCCAATCCTTTGGCTTCATTTGATTTTCCTTTCATCACTACGTTGAATTGATCTGCGCTTTGGCATATTGAAAGTTAAACAAAATTATGAGATACCAAAAAGGGTTGAATGATCGCTATTCAGGGGGGCAAAACGGACTTATGCCTAAACAGTCGAATTACACCGTTCATACACGGCAATATATCCCACCCACAATATTGGCTGGACTGCTACATTATGCAGAACAGCAGCATTGGGATTACAGCACGTGGTTTCAGCATTCAGGCGTGAATATCAATCAAATCCAGCAAGCACATGGTTATGTGAGTTTTACTCAGTTATGTCATGTGATTCAGAATGCCTTGGTTTCGAGCCAGCAACCTAGCTTAGGCTTAAAAATTGGCAGTAGTGAAGGCTTGATTTCAATGGGTATTTTAGGTTTTGCCATGCAATCCTGTAAAACTGTAGCGGATGCCTTAGAGATTGCCCTACGTTACCATCAAGTTTCAGGCAGTGTTTTAAACTTAAACTTTAAAATTTTTGAGGAAAGCGTTGAATTAGAGTTCATCGAAAATATTACACCGACAAACCTTAAAATATTTTTCTGTGATGAACTGCTAAGTAGCATCATGGCCTGCCTCAATGCCATGTTAGGCGATCATCAAGATATTATTCTGTTAGAGCTGAGCTATTCTCCGAACACGCATCTTGCCGAATATCAAAAAATAATCTCCTGTCCGATTCGGTTTAATGCAGACAGAAATGTCATTCGATTTAAACGAAGTATGTTAGAGCGTCCACTCAAGACTTATAGCCCTACCAACTATGCAACTGCCATCCAGATTTGTGAACGTGCACAGCAAGAAATTGATCAGCTCAATCATGCACAATATGCGTACTTATTAGAACAGCTCATCGATCAGCACCTTCCTGTGCGCTTTGATATGCAACTCGCATCAGACTATTTACAAATGAGTGAGCGTCATCTTAGACGCTCCTTATTGCTAGAAGGTATTAGTTTTCAGCAAATTCGACAAACCGTGTTAGAGCGAAAAGCGAAACAGATGCTTGAAAACAATCTCTCCATTGGGGACATTAGCCAAGCTTTGGGTTTTAGTGAGGTACGTGAATTTCGTCGGGCATTTAAACGCTGGACAGGTCAAGCGCCATCTGTTTATAAAAATGGCACCGAATGATCCTAAGCTGATACGGAGGCCCATTTTCTTCTGTTTTTATTCATTCCCTCGTCAACAGTTGAAGCTGAAATGTTTTCAATTAAAGTAACCAAACTGCTTCGGTCAGCTGCTTAATTTCATCCATATCATGGCTGACATACAACATCGGAATATGGGTTTCATGTTGGACGGTTTGAAAAAAAGGAAGGATTTCCTGTTTATGTGCAGCGTCTAACGCAGATAAGGGTTCATCTAATAATAATAAATTTGGCGAATACAACAGTGCCCGACCCAATGCAACTCGCTGCTTTTCACCACCTGAAAGCTTCGTCGGCATACGACTGAGTAAATGGTCGAGTTTAAGCAGTTCAATAATATATTCAGGATCAAAACGTCGGCTTTCAGGCCGAATGCGCTTATAGCCAAACAATAAATTTTGCATCACCGTCATATGTGGAAACAGTTGTGCATCCTGAAAAACCAAACCAACATGACGTTGCTGTACGTTTAAATTGATCTTATTTTCAGCATCGAACCATGTCTGATGATTTATTTTAATCCAGCCATTGACTGGAGTATTGAGTCCTGCAATGGCATGCAAAATACTGGTTTTTCCTGAGCCTGACGCTCCAAATAAACCAACGACATGATGTTCAGATGAAAATGTCTGATCGAGTTTAAATTTGCCTAAATTTAACTGAATATGACAGTCAATCATCATCTTAATGCCCTCGTTTGTTTTTCTGATAGCGATGGAACCACTGGGCAAACCATAACGCCAAAAATGCCACAGTTAATGACAGAATAATCAGTCGCCAGACCGCTTGTTCTGTGTCGGGTTGCTGCATCAAGCTATACATGGCCAAGGGCAAGGTTCTGGTCTCCCCTGCAATATTACCGACAAAGGTAATGGTTGCGCCAAACTCGCCCAAACTGCGACAAAAACATAAAATCGCCCCCACCAATATACCACTGCTGGCTAAAGGCAAAGTAACATAAAAAAAAGTACCCAAGGAGGAAGCACCCAGCGTTTTCGCCGCCATTTCTAGACGTTGATCCACCAACTCTATGGCCAAACGAATCGATTGAACCAAGAGTGGAAAGCCCATCACGGCTGAAGCCAAAACTGCGCCTTTCCAGTTAAATGCAAAATTGAGTCCAAAGGGCTCCAGATACTTCCCCAGTATTCCGTTTCCTCCAAAAATTTGTAACAGCAAATATCCCGGCACCACAGGCGGCAGCACCAAAGGTAAGAAAATAAAGGTTTCAAATAATGATTTGCCAAAAAACTCTTTACGTGCCAAAACCCAACCCACTGCCAACGCAGGGATCAGGCTAAATGCCAAACAGGTTGCAGCCACTTGGCAGGATAACTTGAGTACCTCTATCTCTTCAACCGATAAAGAAAACATCATCACTTAGCAGCAGATAAAACGGTAAAGCCATATTTTTTAAAGACTGCATGTGCTTGTTTACTCTGTACAAACTGATAAAAAGCTAGCGCATCGGGATTATTTTTTACAAGGCCTAAAGGATAAACAATCGGGGTATGGCTGCTGATAGGGAAAACGCCAACGACGGTGACATCTTTACTGATAGCAGCATCGGTTGCATAAACAATGCCAAGCTGACATTCGCCACGAGCTACAAAGTTGAGCGCAGCTCTGACATCTTCAGTTTCAACCAATCTTGGTTCAAGTTTTGACCACCACCCCAATGCGGTCAGTGCTTGTTTCCCGTATTTTCCGACTGGGACACTTTTGGTGTCACCTGTACAAAGCTTGCCTTGAAAAGCGGTAGAAGGATCAAAACTTTTATCCATTTTTATTTTGACGGGCTTAGCTTTTGGCGAAATTAGAACAAGACGATTGCCCAATAAATTCACACGTTTATTCGGCAAAATTAACTTTTTATTTTGCAGATAATTCATCCATTGTTCATCTGCCGAAATAAAAACATCCGCAGGTGCACCCGCTTCAATTTGCTTAGCCAAAGTCGACGACCCTGCATAAGAGGTTTTCACGCGTACTCTTTTTTGTTGTTCAAACATTGCATCGACATCTGCTATAGCATTGGTCAAGCTGGCTGCTGCATAAACGGTAATGGCTTGCTCTGCATGTACCTGTGCCGCAAGAGCCAAACCACAACACAACATCGCATATTGCATGCACTTATTCTTAAAATTGAGCAGCACCATGTTCCCCTTAAGCGTTATAAATTAACCGATATGTTTTTAAAAATATATGGATACATAAGCAACGTCAATTCCAGAAATAGATTATTTATCGCTCAGGTTAAAGTGTTTGTATCTTAATCATGTGACTGATACTGCTCTTGCAATTTAGTCAGTAGAAATAAGAGCTTTGATAAACCTAGGAAGCTTATTCGTGTATGCCCTGAATGAATACGATAAGGGTCTAGTAGCTGAATGGAATAAATTATGGTTTAAGGTGTTGAGCTATTTCTGCAAAATCCTGCTCAATCGCATCGCGTGCTTTTACTTCCATCTGTCTAAATTGACTTAAAATACTTTCGCCCAATTCCGTGAGTTTTGCTCCACCACCATGGGTTCCACCTTTTTGAGTTTCGACCAAGCCTGACTGAAAACTATGATTCATGGTTTCAACCAACTGCCATGCACGGCGGTAGCTCATATTCATACTTTTTGCAGCTTGAGAAATTGAACCTGTACGGTGAATCTCTTCCAATAACTCGGCCTTACCTGGCCCAAAGGCAATGTCTTGATTGAGAAGTATTCTGAGCTGTAATTTTAATTTGACATCCTGCATACATTCACTCAAATAAAGACCTGTCATCAACACAGATGACCTAAAGAAAAACCTTTTACTTTTTATACAGCAAAATTTTGAATATCAAGTATATAAAACAAAACCATTACCGCGGCAAAAACTCGCTAAGGTCAAACCTGACTGCTTTGCCATATTAATCGCCATACTGGTTGGGGCTGAGATACACGCCAGCAAGGCAATATTCAGTTGAGCACATTTACGAATCAACTCATAACTGGCACGACTGGTCATCACTACAAAACCTTGATTTACATCATAATGATTTTCTGCAATATAACCCAATAGTTTATCTAAAGCATTGTGTCGGCCTACATCTTCAAATAAAGCCACTATTTCCCCTGCTTCAACCCATGCAGCCGCATGTGCACCACCCGTCATTTGGGTGATTTTCTGTCGGGTATTGAGTTGAGCAATGGCTTGCGGAATTTGAGCCAGCCATCCCTCACAAAGGGCTGTGGTAATTTGAGGTAAATCCAAATGAAGCTGCTGCAAACTTTCAATCCCACAGAGCCCACAACCCGTGCGTCCAACCATCATCCGTCGATGTTGTTTGAGCGCCATAAAGGCCCGAGTAGAAATCGTCATTTCGGCTTGAATCCCAAATTCAGTTTCGTGTATGTCCAAAGAGTAAAGCTCTTCCAAACTCGTCAAAATACTTTCAGACAAGCTAAAACCTTTGGCAAAAACTTCAATATCTGCTGGCGTTGCCATCATTACCGCATGCGAAATCCCATTATAAACCAAGGCAATAGGATATTCTTGCACCACAAAATCAGATTGTTCAACAGCTCTATTTTCACTTAGACGCTGGATATCAACAGTTTCATACCCCAGAGAACTCAACTTCGATGCCCGAATATCCATAATAATTTTCCAATCTTCCCTAAACACTCAACCCTTCAATCATGAAAAAAATGACACCTTCAAATCAGGTGCCATTTCAGCATTGAATCAACTAGCCTGCTCGATTCACGATCTGATTGGCATCTTCAGGATCAACCACTTGTGCCAAGTTGAAATGTTCAGGAGCTTGACCTGCATGTAAAATCACAGGCACGCTTTTCGAAGCCGGTATTTTGGCGTATTTATCATGACTACTGAGCGCAACCAATGGATTGGTTTCCGGATAATAGGCTGCGAGGCTACCCCGTGGAATGTTATACGGGACGATACGGAAGCTTTGAACCACACGTTTAACACCATCCGAATAAATACTTTCGATATCCACCCATTGATCTGCAACAAAACCAGCCGCAGCGATATCTTCTGCATTCATAAACAAGACACGGCGCTGACCAAATACCCCACGATAACGGTCATCGAGTCCATACAAGGTTGTATTGTATTGGTCATGAGAGCGTGTGGTCATTAGGGTATAGACTTTGGCCCCTGTATATTGTTCAGCGTATTTATTCTCTTTATCAGCATACACTTCAGCCAACGGCGTAATTAAAAACTGTGCCTTGCCTACAGGTGTATTCCACACATGCTGATTGGCTGGATGCTCTAAGTGAAAGCCACCCGGCTGATAGACGCGTGCATTAAAATCATGGAATTCATCAAATACGTCTTCAATCGAATCTCGAATACGGTCATAACTTTCTACATACCATTTCCACTTGATATCACTATCTGGCAAGACGGCTGCCGCCATACGTGCCACAATGTCAGGCTCTGAAAGTAGATTCTTAGAAGCAGGCTCATTACGCCCTGCTGAAAGATGCACATTACTCATGGAATCTTCAACACTGACTGCCTGTGGCCCATGCTGTTGCATATCAATTTCGGTACGGCCCAAACAGGGTAAAAGTAATGCCTCTTTACCACAAACCAAATGGCTACGATTCAACTTCGTTGCAATCTGTACCGTCAAATCACAACGACGTAAGCCTTCTTGTGTATACGGTGTATCTGGAGTGGCAACAGCAAAGTTACCGCCCAAACCAATAAAGACTTTTACATCACCTTCATACATGGCCTTAATGGTATCCACCACGCCAAAACCATGTTCACGTGGCGACTTAATGCCGAATACTCGGTCCAGACTATCCAGCAATTTTGGGCTTGGTCGTTCATTGATCCCCATGGTTCGATCGCCCTGCACATTACTGTGCCCGCGAATCGGTGCTAAGCCTGCCCCTGGACGACCAATATTCCCTCTTGCCAACATTAAGTTCGCGAGCATATGTACATTCGCAGTCCCGTGTCGATGCTGTGTAATCCCCATGCCCCAACAGAAAATGGCCGTTTTGGCATCCAAATACATTTTAGCTAAAGATTCTAAATGCTCAGGGCTAAGTCCCGTATGTGCATGAATATCGGACCACGTAGTACGATCTATTTCTTCCATCATGGCATCGAAACCGACTGTATTCATTTCGATAAAAGATCGGTCAAAAACGCTCTTTTTCCCAGCTGCCAGTGCTTGAATGTCCCATTCACGTAAATGTTTCAGCATCCCAAACATGAGCGCATAGTCACCGCCTACGTTGGGTTGGAAATAATAACGACTAATAGGTGTACTACCATTGGTCATCATCTCAACAGGTGCTTGCGGATCTTGGAAACGTTCTAAACCACGTTCTTTTAAGGGGTTAATGGCAACAATATTGCCACCACGGCGCGACACTTCACGTAAAGTCCCCAACATCCGCGGATGGTTGGTGCCCGGATTATGCCCAAAACTGAAAATCGCATCGGCGATATCAAAATCTTCTAAAGTCACCGTTCCCTTGCCCAAACCAATTGAGTCACGTAGGCCAACACTGGTGGTCTCATGGCACATATTGGAACAGTCTGGGAAGTTATTGGTACCAAAAGCACGGACAAAGAGTTGATACAGAAATGCCGCTTCATTACTGGCACGACCAGAAGTATAAAATGCTGCTTGATCTGGATTATCCAAGGCATGTAAATGTTTTGTAATTAAGGCAAAAGCATCATCCCATGAGATGGGTACATATTTATCGGTTGCGCTGTCATAGCGCATTGGGTCGGTTAGGCGACCTGAACCCTCAAGCAAGAAATCACTTTGATCAGACAGCCAGCTGACTGTATGGGTCGCAAAAAATTCAGGCGTAACACGTTTTGAAGTGGCTTCAAAGGCAACGGCTTTGGCACCGTTTTCACAGAAGTTAAAAGCATGCGCATCTTTCTTTTCAGGCCATGCACAGCCCGGACAGTCAAAACCTGTAGGTTGGTTAATATTGAGGAGCGTAATTGCACCTTTTTTGAAAACTTCCTGTCTCTTTAAGTTTCTTGCAACACTTAATAATGCGCCCCAACCACCCGCAGGATTGGTATAAGGCTCTATTCGTGCATAGCTGGTTTCTTCATCATGATGCTTTTTATCTTCAGTGTTTTCCATCTCACCGCCCTCTATATCCGTCTTCGGTAAAAAGTTCTGCAATGATCAATTCGCTGTTCGCTTTGCTCATAGCATTTGCAAGCGATTTGGATTTCTCATCCCTTTTTTGTTGTCTATTTCTTATTCATCATGCCCGCGTTTCTTAGCACAATTCCAAAAACACTTCTGATAAAAAATATCACCCTTTTGGCATGCAATTTCAATAGATGAATTATTACAAAAGGCAAAGACTTGATGGATCGTGTTCAGGGAACACCCTCTCATTTTTGAAAATGAACGAACTAAGCGACTTTAAGACTCCGTTTGATCTTTGAAATAAAACATTTCATACTCTTGTTTATAAAAACTAAATCGTATGTAAATACGAAGTGGAGCGACTATGGACGGTTCGACTACTACACAACTGATCGATCAATTTGGTTGGCATAAACATAAACTCCGAATCTCTCTAACAGATCGTTGTAGTTATTGCATGCCCGATACACCTGAATGGTTAGCCAAAAAAGACATCTTAAGTTTTGAAGAGCTTTTAACCTTTTGTGAAATGATGGTCAGTTTAGGCATTCGGCACATCCGCTTAACAGGTGGCGAGCCTTTGATGCGTCAAGGCGTGGTCAATTTTATTGATGCTTTGAATCGGCTAAAGCCACACGGTTTAGAACGTATTTCCATGACCAGTAATGCTTTCTATTTAAACAAGTATGCACGAGCGCTAAGAGAGGCAGGACTAGATGATCTTAATGTCAGTCTCGATAGCATTCATGCAGACACGTTTATGAATATCACCAAACGTCCGATAGCACCAGTGCTCGAAGGCATCGCTGCAGCTCAACAAGCCAATCTGCCGATAAAATTGAACTGTGTTTTAGTCGCAGGACAAAATGATCATGAAGTGCTTGAACTGGCTCAATGGGCTTATCAGCAGAAGATCGCATTACGTTTTATTGAATATATGCCCTTAGATCAATCTGAGCATTGGCAGCCTAAAAAAGTCATCACTGAAGATGACATTATCCAAAATCTTAAGCCTCATTTTCAGATTAAGAAACAAGCCAGACAACATGACCCTGCAACTATTTATCTGCTTAATGATCAGTACAAATTAGGCATTATTTCCACCATCAGCAAACCTTTTTGTCAAAGCTGTGACCGTTTACGTATTACTGCAACGGGAGAGCTTTTTACCTGTTTATTTGCCAATAAGGGAACACCGCTGCGTCATTTACTTCAACAAAAAGATCCCGCTTTATTACAAACCCAGATTCTGAACGCGGTATGGCATAAAAAAGCGGGTTTTATTGAACATCAACATGCCCCAACGCGCAAAATCAGTATGCATGCCATAGGGGGTTAATCAACTGGTTAATTTTGAGTTTGTCAATCATTCGACTGTATCCGCTTTTATTTTTGTGTTATCTAAATACGTCATAAACTTTTTCTCTTGATCGAACAGTTTCACTTTAGATCAACACTTCAATGTTTCGGAATACTTTATGAAAAACGTTGGCATGAAGCCAGAAAGCTATCGCGTTGCAACTGCAAGCTCTGAACTGCTTGCCCCTGCACATTGTTTACAACTTCTTGCCGACGGCAATACCGAAAAAGGTGATGCTCTCAAAACAGCCCGAATTGCTGGGATTTTAGCCGCAAAACGTACCGATGAACTGATTCCGCTGTGCCACCCCCTGCCTATTTACCGCGCCGATGTCGATTTTGAACTGCTTGTCGACCGTGTGGTTATTCGTGCAACCGTTGAAACGATTGGGCCGACAGGTGTAGAAATGGAAGCGTTGACCGCTGCCAGTATTGCAGCTCTCACCATTTACGACATGCTCAAACCACATTGCGAACCGCATGAGCTGATCATTCAGCAATGTAAACTCGATCTGAAAAAAGGCGGAAAATCACACTTTAAACGTCATTTGCGTCAGCCTGTTTCTGCCGCAGTATTGGTTCTATCGGACACCGTTGCCGCTGGCCGTAAACCCGATACTGCTGGCCGCTCCGTCGTCGAGACCTTAACCGAAGCTGGTTTTGATCCAATTCACTATCAAATTTTACCTGACGAAGCCGATCAGTTAAAAGCATTGGTCTTAGAGCTCACTCGATCTTATGCCTGCATTATTACTGTGGGTGGAACAGGTATCGGAAAGCGTGACATTACTGTAGATACACTTGAGCCTTTACTTGAACGTGAGCTCAATGGACTGATGGAAGCTGCACGTGCTTTCGGACAAAAGCGTACCCCCTATGCTGCGATGTCACGTGGCGTTGCAGGTTTTATCGACCGTTCATTGGTAATTACCCTTCCAGGTAGCCGTGGCGGTGCAAGTGAATCTATGGCAGCCATTTTACCTGCTTTGGTTCATATTTTTGATGTCTGCCGTGATCTACCCCATCCGGGAGGTTATGAATGAGTTGCTCTGGCATTGGTTTAATTACACTCGATCAAGCTCTTGAACACTATAGTGCAGTGCAAACATTGCCTGTCGTCACTTTGCCTTTAGTACAAGCACATCGGCATGTTTTAGCGGCAGATGTTGCATCAACAGTTGCCTTGCCTCTATTTACCCAAAGTGCGGTTGACGGTTATGCGCTACGCTCTGAAGACTTGCAAGCAGGAATTACTAGCTTTGAATTGGCTGGTGAAATTCGTGCAGGTGTTGAAGAACATATTGAGATTCAAGCAGGACAAACCGTTCGTATTTTTACTGGGGGCAAGCTGCCAAACTCAGCAGATACTGTGGCTCGACAGGAAATTATCACGCGTAGCCATGATCAAGCGACTCTAACTCAAGCTTTGGATAAAGGCGCGGATATTCGTTATCAAGGTGAGGAGTTATCCATCGGGACAACACTTGCGCAACAAGGCCAGCGTTTAGGCAGCAGTTTAATTGCGGCACTCAGTATGGCGGGTGTTCAGTATGTCGAGGTTTATCGCCAACCTAAAATTGCAGTGCTTATTACCGGTGATGAAGTCAGTACGCAACTGGACAATGAATCTAAAGTGTTCGATGCCAATGCCCCAATGATTCTCACTTGGCTCAAAGAACACGGTTTTACTGAAGTGCATTTAGAGCATGTGATTGATAATGAGAAGGTACTCACACAAGCGCTCTCGAATGCTATGAATCATTATGACGTGGTCGTTACTACAGGCGGTGTTTCGGTAGGAGATTATGACTTGATTCGACCTGTTTCAATGGCTTTAGGTGCAACAGAGATTTTTTGGCAAGTTGCGCAAAAACCGGGTAAACCATTGTATTTTGCGGAATATCAGACAGACCATCATCATTCTTATTTGATTGGCTTGCCTGGGAACCCTGCTGCTGTGCTCACCTGTCTTGCTGTACATGTATCGACACTATTGGCGGCTTTACAGGGAGTTACGTCTCCCGCACCCGCTTGGAAAAAAGCTCGCTTCAACGACAGCATTAAACAAGACAGCCGTGAGCAACTGGTTCGCATGGTATTAGATGTCAACGAGTTTGGACAATTAACCGTTTCCAAACTCGGCAAACAACAATCCCACATGCTCAGTAACTTAAATCGAGCCAATAGTATAGTTCGAGTCCCTGCTCGATCTGATGCCCCTGTAACATTGGACTATGTCGATTTCATCTCGCTCTAAGAACATAGATTGGATAGTGATCCAAACCAAATGCTTTTTTGCAAACGGTCTAAGGCTTGGACAGCTTTGTCGTAGACCGTACATCTCAATATTGAACGATCATTATTGATATCCTTACACACGGATGTTAGGTCAAAATCATGCAAAACTACCCAGCAACAGCACTGGTGATTTTAGCGGGTGGTAAAGCCACACGAATGAATGGGGTCAATAAGCTTTTGCAAAGATTTGACCATGAAGTGCAGTTGTTAAAAATAATTAATGCCTTTCAAGGCTACGTACAGGAAATATGGATCAATAGTCATCGCGATTATGCGCAATATAGTGAGTTGATTCCTGATATTCGCTGCTTCAAAGATAATAGTGCTGGTTTTTTAGGGCCTTTAATCGGTATGCAAACGGCATGGTCATATGTGCGAGCTGATTATATTTTATTTATTCCGTGTGATATTACCGACATTCCACAAGATATATTACCGCTCCTCCATCACACATTAGAACAACATCCGCACTCTTCTGTTGTCTACCCGAATATCAATGGACAAGCGCTCTATCCTTTTTGCTTGTTAAAACGCAATAGTCTAGAAACCTTAAATAAGCATTTACACCAACAACAATTCAGCTTAAAACGCTGTTTTAACGATCTGTCGCCACAAACAGTGATATTCAAAATGCGCATTTGACTTACCACAGCCTCAATTCATTTGAAGAAGTGCACGCTTACCAAAAGTCATTAGAATATTAGTCCAGTCACATCATAAATACTTTTCTGTCATAGATAAATATAGCCACATCTATAAGAAAAATGGCGTTTTATTTATCTGTACAAACTGACTTTTCTATTTTAGTGATCAAATTGAATAATGCTAAAGTGAATCAATTAAGTATTCAATAAACCGAAGACAACAAACTATTTTTAAACCCGTTTTGACAGAGGCGACATGCAGGACATTCATATCAAAATCGAGGCTTATGGTGCAATTGAAAAGCATCTCCCTGCTGAACTCCGCCTGAGTTGTGCATCGAACAGTCTAATTACAGATGTACTCAATCAAATAAAAATACGTTATCCATCTGCTTCTGACCTGCTGGAACGCTGAATCGTGCGATTGGTGAAGATATTGTGGCACGTCAAAGTCGATTAGCACATGATAGTACCTTGGTATTACTTTCACCCGTTGCTGGAGGCTAAGATGTTAGAGTTTGCTCGTATTCAAAATACTGCTCTTAATTTAGAGGATTTTGACAGCATTCAAGCATTTCCAGAGTGCAGTGGAACAGCTATTTTTATTGGTACGGTTCGAAACCATCATGAAGGACGCGCGGTTCAGGCACTGAAATATACATCTTATGCACCTGTTGCCGAAAAGATGATTCGAACGATTGAACAAGAGATACAAGAAAAATATGCGCTTCGCTATGTTCGGGTTGTACATCGGATTGGTACATTAGACATTGGCGATAAAGCCATTATTGCCATTGCATATGCTCCACATCTCCGAGAAGCATTTCAGGCCTGTGAAGAAGTGGTTGAGCGTGTTAAACATGAAGTGCCTGTTTGGAAAGAAGAGTTTTATACCGATGGAAGCAGCCAATATGTTGCAGGCTGCTGTATTCGCCAAGACTATGATGAAAAGCATGAGCATCAAGGGCATCACCAACACTAATAATCACGCTGAATGATCTAATGTTTGAGAATGTTGAATAAAGTCTTTCTTGATCTAACATATCATCTAGTTATTGATTTTTCGTTCCAGCTATTGGAGTTTTTTCTGGTTATACAAGCATTGACTTTTATAAGGGTCATTAGGTCAACCTTGATTCATCCAATTGACTTCTTATTGGGTGGTTCTAGCTTTGATTCGCAATAATTTTGAATTTAGCGGCAGTTTTTAGTGTTTTTTCACTCTATTTGCCATGATTATTATATTGAAATAAATATCTTCTGCTTTTTTACGTTGATTTTGTAC
>RCUL01000251.1_pt1 | contig 36325 bp, 37 predicted proteins | sample 2167521 | NCBI WGS metagenome assembly RCUL01 (sample SAMN09932745, study PRJNA488358) | compost metagenome | feature: garden; material: soil; isolation source: compost soil in acetic acid-enriched culture | place: Germany: Experimental Botanical Garden Goettingen | collected 2016-01-27
CCTTTTTTGTACTGCTGTTGATGATGACGTCTTGCCTAGGAGAAGTGATTAATACGTTGGCAGCAATGATTGTGTTGGTCATTAGTATCTTCTTCCTGCTAGGTTTTTTCTCCTGGATTTTTGGTAGTACTATCACAAAAAATCCAAAAAATGGTAACAATACTAATTCTGACGGCGGAAGTTGTGCTACTACGGGGGGAAGCTGTAGCGGAGGTGGAAGTTGTGGTGGTGGCTGCGGTGGTTGTGGGGGCTGTGGAGGTTGAGTAAATGAGCTTATGAAAACCATTGAAAATAAATACTTATAAATAATACCTTATCTAAAAATAATTGATGAACAAATAATTCAGACAGATGAAAAAAATACTATTTCACTCGGCTGCAATTGCAATAAGTATGATCTGGCTTGTAATAAACCATCAAACTTACAATCCATTTTCTTTGAAAGGACCTGAATTTTTAAAGTTTTATTTGATCCTCTTATCCGGATTTTATCTTTCAGTTTTTAGCCTCAACTATTTACGGCAGACTATTTCGAAGACAACATTTTACTTTATGATGGTCATTCTTGTTTCGGGAATGATTAAAATAACAATTGGTCTTTTTTTAGGAAAACCAGTTGGCTATCTTATCATCCTGTTAATAATACAATTTGTCGCTATGAACCAATGTGGCTTTATGTGTGGGACAACCCAGAGAAAAGTTTGACGATATTTTAAATCCCGAACCAGTTGCAGATAACTATTACTCCATTCCCCACAAACGATGTATTTGCAGGAAATAGAGTAATAGGCGGTATATGTTTAGCTGTATTTTTTGAAGAGATTTCTTACATTCCCATTTTTTTATTGCCTTCAAAGTGAATCATCCAAGCAATGCCGAATTTATCTTGAAAGGATGCAAATAATTCAGCGAAAAACTGCTCGTCCAAAGGCATTTCGATATTTTGGGCATTTGCCGAAAGTTTTCTGTAAAGTTCTGTGGCCTCTGTTGCAGATTTAGCGTCCAACATCAAATAACTGCCTGTTCCGAAGGTTGCTTTCTGTCCGAAACTCTCCAGACAATCTGAGCCCATTAGCATAACCGAATCGTTAATATTGAGTGCGGTATGCATAATTTTATCCTTATCAGCTTCTGCAATAGGATGTTCGGGATCTGCAGGCATGTCGCCGAAACGATGAACGCCGATTAGTGGAGTGTTAAAAACTGTTTTGTAGAAGTCAAATGCTTCTTCGCAGTTGCCATTGAAATTTAAGTACGCGTGTAATAATGCCATGATAATATTATTTTAGTTGAATACCTCAAAGATAAATTCGACGATGACACCCGTATGTCAATAGTTGTCAAGAATAGCTATTTATTGTTAATAAGCTTCTGGCTTTTTTTTTCTATCATCCAGTATAAGATACTGCCGATAATATTGAAAAGAAAAACAACCACTATCCATAGAATCTTCTTGTCACTGGCAAATTTATCGTTTGTAATAATACTGTAGAGCGTATAAATGACCAGGCACTGTGGAATAAACAGGAGGAGAAGAATGAGTTCTTGGGCTCCAATATTTAAAAATAATAGGTTCATATTCAAATTGGTTATAGCTAATACTTAGCTTATTAAGTTAATAGCGTTAACACTAATATAATGAATTTATTTGTGTAATTGTTTGCATTCTAGGTTTTATGGTACATCAAAATATCTGATCGCTATCGGGGGGAGCTCGGATAATTCTGGAATATTCTAAAATAAAAAAATCCTCCGAAGATTTTAAGCTTGGGAGGATATCAGTGCGGAAGAAGGGACTCGAACCCCCACGCCTTGCGGCGCCAGATCCTAAGTCTGGTGCGGCTACCAATTACGCCACTTCCGCATTAGGATTTCTTTTGATGTCGCAAATATATAAATCCGACCTATATCTTGCAAATATTTTGCTTGTATTCGCTGTACGGGGCACATTATGAGCTAGATATTTTTAACGCGGCCTTTCTGGTAATTGGTGGGCTTTATTATTCAGAGAAAATCCTAATGAAAAACTCATCTTACTGAAAATTATCCAAAAGAATAGCTGATTTCTTTAGATTAATTTAAAAAACTACTTATATTTATCTGTCAAGTTATGAGTGAGTTAGCGGATAAATGAGCTCTCCTGAATTATAGCGGTTGATCGAAAAGTTTTGATCTTCTTACGCGAACAGATCATTTGAGTTAATGAGTTGAAGTTTTGGATATCAAAGGGCGGGGAATATAAGTATGAAACAATTAAACAGGTATGCATTAATTGAATTAGTTGCTAAAATCAGAAATACTGCAGGACAAACAGAAGAGGAAAATGATGCCTTATTGAACCTTTTTATGAAAAATGTTCCTGACCCAAACGCTGCTATTTACAACTACGATATTGCTTGTGATGATCTATGGGATGAAGAAGTTTTAGATAAAGCATTGGCATATATTCCTTTCATACTTTAAAAAAAATGCAATGATTATAAATAGATGATGAAAACAGCGCTCAAATGGTTGTTGTATACCACAGTGGTATTTTTAGCTCTTTGTGCATTGAGCTATCAGAATGATACAGATAATGATGGTAGTCTTAGTTTCGGTTTTCCATTAGTGATTTATCATAAAGCAGTCTATGTGTTTTTGGTAGCAACTAATACGATTGGACAGTCAGAGGAGTTTCATCCCTTGCACCTTTTCATAGATATTGTTTTTGCCGTTGCTGTTTTGCTTGTATTTACTACTGTGGGTAGCTGGCTAAAAAAAAGAAAGCATAATAATCGTAATGGAATAACACCGATGTTTTAAAATATAAAGATGACAATAAAAGGTTTAACATTCATTTTTATCTTGTGCCTGGCAATTTATGCACATGGTCAACAATTAGCTATTAAAGAATTACCGTACCTTTTGTATAATGGTAGCGTCATGGAGGAACTTTATCAGATCAAAGGTTCGGTCAAATCAGTACAAACTACCGTTACTGAGTTCCAATCTGTAGCTGCGGTCAATTCGGTGAATAAAAAGCAGACTTATACTATCCATGTGACTGTTGATGGCGAGCTAAAAGCGATCACAGAGATTTCTGATAAACATAAACCAAGTTTTCGGATAAGGACGGTTTATACATATGGAGATAATAATAAGATCACGACCAAGAAAGTTTATGATGACAACTTAGACGGAAAGGGTTGGCAATTCAATGAGGAATTTCTGTACAGTTACGAAAAAGATAAGTTTGGTCATTATTGTAAAGAGCTCGTGAAGTCTGTGGATCCAAGATTTGACACAGCGGCGCCAACAGTACGTCATGTCAAAGCGAGATATAATGAAAACAATCAGCTCATCAGTTATTCCGAGGTAGGTTATACCTATAAATATCAGTACCTTTCCATTTATGCCAAATTTGGTGCTTGAACAAATAAGCACCAGGATTATAATCTATTAAAAAACAGGTAATAATTGTTCATATTTATGCATTTACTTTTTTAACGTCTGCTTTCCAGGTTTCAAACTTATTGTCGATGTTCCTGGCGATAGGCAATCGGAGATTTTCCGGTTTGCTGTTTAAAATAGCGGTTGAAGTTTGATAAATTGTTGAATCCTGAGCTTGTACAGATGGCAGAAACACTCTCATTTCCGTCACGCAATAGCTTACAGGCATGTTCAATTCTGACTTCAATGAGAAAGTCAAAATAGCTTCTTCCAGTACGTGATTTAAAATAGTGGCAAAAAGCATTCGGAACCATGTATACTATGCCTGCAATGTCACTTAGTTTAATGTCTTTGTAAAAATTATCCATGGTGTACAAGTAGATCCTGCTCAAACGAGTTTCGTCTATTTTCTTAAAGGGTTTGATATCCTCATTTTCGCCGCTCTGGGGAATATCTTGGCTTGCGCTGATTTCATTTATTAGCAGTAGTAACAAAGGTAGCTGTTCGTAGCTTTCACAGCTTTCTAGCTTCTTGAGCTTCCTTATCGCACGCGTTTTTGTTCGTCCTTCTAGTTGCAATCCAACCTTTGAAGCTGTTAGTAGCTTGCTTAATAAGTTGTTTTCAGGGAGATTGAGAAAATCTTGCCCTAATTTGTTGGGATCAAAATGTAATGTCAACAGCTTGAGAGGTACCGGCGTCCTGCCGTGCTTCATTGCATAGTCATAATAGCGGTTCGTTTCAAATTTGAACATGTGTGGCGCATTTGCCCCAATTAAAATGATCGTACCGCTGGAAATTCTTTTGGAAGATTGACCTATTGAAAAAGTTCCCTCCCCCGAACAGATATAAATCAGTTCGAGTTCACGATGGCTGTGGAAGCTGTTTGCTGCGTGGTAAACATCAGCAGTTGCTAAGGTAAACATCGAATTTTTCGTTAGGATGGTCTGTCCAAAATAGTTTTCCATTTATATAATATAAATACAAATATGCTTATGATGTAAATAAAATTATTAAAATAATATCAGTTTGTCTTAATATTTAACAAATGACTTCAAAAAATGCAGCCTAACTTCGTATAAAATAATTGTATAATGAACAACAACAGATTTACAATGCGCCTGATTGAAGCCTCTATTGAGGATATTGATTTGGTAGGAGGGAAGAGTGCTTCCTTAGGAGAAATGTTACAGCATTTGAAACCTTTAGGAGTAAATATTCCAGATGGGTTTATTGTAACCAGTCAGGCTTACTTTCAGTTTATCACCTACAATCAACTAGATCAGAAAATCAAAGATATACTGAAGGGTGTTGACAGTACAAACCTGCGGGAGCTGACCAGTTGCGGAGGTAGGATCAGAACATTGATTCAGCAGGGTATTTTCTCCCCAGCAATGGAACAGGAGATCCTAGCCGCCTACGACGAGCTTATCGGTTTAGAGCATATACAGGACTTTGGTGTTGCGGTCCGTTCTTCCGCTACCGCAGAAGATCTCCCTGATGCCTCATTTGCCGGTCAGCAGGATACCTATTTAAATATTAGGGGGCGGCAAGATCTGTTGGTAGCGATTAAAAATTGTTTTGCCTCTCTTTTCACTGATCGAGCGATCAGTTATAGAGAAGCATTTAATTTTGGGCATTTTAATATCGGACTTTCTGTATGCATACAACAGATGGTACGATCCGACTTAGGAGCTTCAGGAGTCGCTTTTTCTATTGATACAGAAAGTGGTTTTAAAGATGCCGTGATTATGAATGGATCTTATGGATTGGGCGAACTTCTTGTTCAGGGGATGGTGAATCCGGACGAATTTATTGTATACAAACCCTTGTTAAAAAGAGGTTATGCATCGATTGTAGAAAAGAAACTAGGGAGCAAACAATTACAAATGATTTACAGTGTTTCAGGAAGTGAAACAGTGAAGGTGATAGATACGCCAGTGGAAAGCACGAAGCGATTTTGTCTAAGTGATGCGCAAATCCTTCAGCTATCCAAATGGGTGTGTATTATTGAAGAGTATTATACCGCGCTCAAAGGAAAATGGTGTCCTATGGACGTTGAATGGGCTCTTGACGGTTTGAAAGGTGATTTATACATTGTTCAGGCAAGACCTGAGACCATCCATTCACTAAAAAAATCCAATTGTATCACGGAATATAAAATCAATGCGAAAAATAGGTCCTCGCAGGTTCTGCTAAAAGGCATTGCGGTGGGAGACAAGATCGCTTCCGGGAGAATTCATAATTTCAAAGGTATCAATAAGCAAAATATACAAGAGATCAACTTTAATGCTGGTGATATCATGGTTGCGGAGATAACCGATCCCGACTGGGAGCCAATTATGAAAAAGGCAGCTGCAATAATTACCAACAAAGGTGGACGGACATGTCATGCTGCTATTGTTGCCCGTGAATTGGGGGTACCCGCTATCGTGGGCTGTGATGGAGCGACAGAAACATTGCTTACCGGACAGGAAGTTACTGTTTCATGTGCAGAAGGGGATACAGGGTTAATTTACCAAGGACGGATTCCATATAGTAAGCATGAGCATAATCTTTCGGACTTACCTGATGTGAGCACGCCGATAATGATGAATATTGGATCACCAGACATCGCCTTTCAATATGCGGAGTACCCTGCAAAGGGAGTAGGTTTGGCTCGGGAAGAATTTATTATCAACAACTATATCAAGATTCATCCGATGGCGCTCTTAAAACATCGGGAGCTGAATGATATTGAATTGAGCAATTACATCAGTTCGCTTATTACCGGTTATGCAGATGAGCAGCAATATTTTATTGAAAAGCTGTCGTACGGAATAGGTAAGATCGCTTCGGCCTATTATCCAAATAAGGTAATCGTTCGTTTTTCAGATTTTAAAACCAATGAATACTATAATATGCCCGGTGGAAAGCACTTTGAACCTGGAGAGGAAAATCCAATGATTGGTTGGAGGGGAGCTTCGAGATATTATTCAGCAGCCTATAAGGAAGCCTTTGGGATGGAATGTAAAGCGATAAAAAGGGTTCGGGAAATAATGGGGCTAGACAATGTCGTCGTTATGATCCCATTTTGCCGTACAGTAGATGAGTTGCTGCGGGTTTATCAGGTGATGGATGAATTTGGTCTTAAACGGGGCCAAAATGGTATGGAAGTTTATCTGATGGCGGAAGTTCCTTCCAATATCATCCTCGCTGAAGAGTTCGCTCGTTATATCGATGGATTTTCCATTGGATCGAATGATCTTACCCAGTTGGTACTTGGATTGGATCGCGATTCGGCCTTAGTCTCCGGTTTATATAATGAGCGCAATGCTGCGGTCAAAATAATGATTGCGAACCTTATTCGCACTGCAAAGAGGCAGGGAGTCAAGGTCGGCATCTGCGGTCAAGGCCCATCCGATTATCCGGATTTTGCCCAATTTCTGGTTGAAGAAGGTATAGATTCAATTTCCGTTACACCCGATTCCTTTATGAAAACAGTGAAAGCCGTCAAAGAAATCGAAGAGAAGTTGGTCGCTTATTAAAGTTCAAAATACTCCCGGGATCAAAATCCCGGGAGTATCTCGTATATCAAAATTATTCTACTGTGATTTTTCCTATAGTTACATGGATCCTGTCAGATTTACTAACTTCCGAGAAAAATGAGACCTGCTCTTCCCGGTGAGAATAGCGTTCGAAATCTTTCAGCAGCGTTGCTTTGGAACTGTTTACACCCGAAATTTTTTATAAATCAAGCTAAGAAGCTTTAAGGCTATTATTATTATTAAATACTAAGAACAAGCCTGTTCAATGAGGCTTAATGGAATATGTCGTATATTGCTATCCGATTTAAACCAAATATGTATTAAATGAAAAGATTGATTTATATAATTTTAGCCGCCGCTCTGATGTTTGGTGGTTGTGCAGGAATAAAGGGTAAGTCTAATAACGCGGGCTGGAAATCATTATTTGATGGGAAGGATATTAATGATTGGTTTGTCAAAATTCATCACCATGAAGTTGGTGAGAATTACGGGAATACCTTTAGGGTTGAAGATGGAATTATAAAGATCAGGTACGATCAATATGGTGATTTCAATGATCAGTTTGGTCATTTATATTATAAAACACCGTTTTCTTATTATCACTTAAAATTTGAATATCGGTTTGTGGGTGATCTTCACAAAGGAGCACCTTCATATACGTTGCGCAATAGCGGTGTCATGTTTCATTCACAAGATCCCCGAACAATGTTGAAAGAGCAAGATTGGCCCATCTCTGTAGAAATGCAACTTTTGGGTGGATTAAGTGATGGCGAGCCACGGCCCACAGGTAATATGTGTTCTCCGGGGACTAACGTGGTTTACAAAGGTAAGATCGCTTCTTCACATTGTTTAAATTCGACTTCCAAGACTTATGATGGTGATCAATGGGTTCAAGGAGAATTGATTGTATTGGGTGATTCACTGATTAAACATATTATTAACGGCGATACCGTTCTGGAATACTCAAAACCGCAGATCGGAGGGGGAACAGCAAATGGGTACGACCCCAAAATTAAGATTGATGGCAAGTTGTTGAGTAGTGGATTTATCGCCTTGCAGAGTGAGGGGCAACCGGTAGATTTTAAGAATATCTGGATCAAAGAGCTCCCTAAGCCAAGGAGATAAAGATTGCTATGCTTTATTGTTTCTTTTCATATACTAACAATTTTGTAAGCCCTTTTATTGCTATCTATTGATGGGTACCTTTGAAAGTACAAAACTTAGCAATATGGATTTAAAAAATAACATCATCGGTTTTCATCATATATCTATTAAAGCCAAGGACTTTGAGCATACTGTGGATTTTTATAAGAATTTTGGCTTCGAAATAGTACATAGCTGGTCTTTACCGGATTTCAATTTAGAAAAATGTGTGATGCTTCATAACAGAGCTATCAATTATTATTTAGAGATATGTGATGAAAATGGAGCTATACCAACACAGGGCAGAAAAAGAAGACCGGATGACGAATATATAGAGAATGCTTTGCTTCATATATGTTTCGTTGTGAGGGATGCAGATGCGGCAAGAAAACAAGCCCTTGAATATGGAGCCAAAGACCTAAGCCAGGGTTTGTTTGAGTTGGACTTATCAAATAATACCAAAACTGTTCCTGTGAGAAATAGCCTGGTATACAGTCCTAATGGGGAGGTTATAGAGTTTCTGGAAAAAATAGATTTTGGTTAATCTTGATCATGAAATGCGGAAAGATCGATTAAAATTTTTTCGAGCTTCAGGCCCTTATCTGTCAATGTGTACATCGACGAAACCTTGCTCTTATTCTTTAAAATCAATCCATCCGCCACTAATTCGTTCAATTGTTTAGAAAGTGTCCGGTCGCTTATTTCAGGCAGAAGGAGTTTGAACTCCGAATAGCTTGTCTCAGTTTTAAGCAATTTGAATAAAATGGAAAGCTTCCACCGCGCGCTAATTAATGATAGTGTTTTAAAAGCACTGCAATATTGTTGTAGTGCTTTTTCATTGATGGCATTGGTCGAATTTTCTTTACGCATACATATTATACCTTGAAAGACCACAGTTTTGTTCATTGTAACCCCACAGTGCTGTGATCATTATTCTCTTATTAAACATTGTTTATTTTACTTTTTTTGTATAGAAATGGAAATTTTATAGTTTCCTTTTAAATCTTGTGTACCGCGTTCTGCCGTAGGATAGGGGGCAACATTTTGTAATGCAATGGTATATCCGTTGAAATTAGTAGATTTCTGATAACCTTTTGCTTGCATATCCGTTGTAGCGAGATTCAAAATTACAGGTTTGGCCGCCTTGTCCGTTAATTCAACTTCGGCAACAGCGACCCCAGCCCATATACAATCCACCCCTTCAGGGCAACGGCTTTCTTCGACAATACGGTTGAATTTAATTTGCAACGGATATTCTTTCAATAGTTTTTGTTGTCCCTCAGATAGATCTATGCTTTCTGCCTCTTTTCCATATGCGTTAACATTCTTTTGGGAAGTACAACTTACCAAGCTATAGATCCCTAGACTCAAAATAAAAACTTTACATAGCATGATTTTTTCCTTGTTGAATTCACTAATAAAACTTTGTATAATTCTTATCCAAAACTAAGCTATATTTTATGAAATTTTAGATATTGACAATAACTAAAATTCTAGGATAGTTGATTTAAAAGAAACGTGAATGTGAATTGTGGCTTATAGCCAAGCAAATTGGCTGCTTTGTCACTTCTGTACACTCGATCTATTGAGATTGGAAAGCTCCAGCCTTTTTGTTTGTATATTTCAATGGCTTTTGGAATACGCTTAGCGATAACATGTACAGGATTAGATTTTAGCTCAATTAGATCATCAATTTCAAAAGACGAGCCACTGGACACATTGAAAATCTGGAACGATTTAAAGTTGAATTCAACACCGAGTCGAAGAGCTTCAGCGCCATCTCTTTCATCTAATCCTCTATACAAACGATGATTTAACATGAGATTCTCAGATTCCGGAAGGAACCTACCTACGCGATAGACACTGGTCATTATTTGTTCCTTTTCAAAAAAATCTCTACAGAGTTCTTCACATGCTTGTTTTGTAATGTCATAAATATCGCGGGGCTGGGGTGTAAGTTCTTCGGTAACCCAAACAGCTTTTTCATTGTCCACCATCGCATTGCCATATATGGATGTTGTGCTAGTAAAAAGAAATCGTTTTATACTGTTTTTTACACAGGCATTCAATAGGTTTAATGTCCCTGTAATATTTGTATCTATAAAATGTTGTCGAATATAGTTTAAATCCATATGCCTTCCATGCAGAGCGGCCGTATGAATAATTGCATCATAACCAACAGTAAATTCGATAACGGAATCAAGTTGTTGAACATCTAGAAAATAATCTGTTGTGTCACTTTCCAATAAATCAATTCCCGTGACATGATGTCCCGCCTTGCGTAGCGTCTGAACTGTTATACTTCCTAGTTTTCCCGCCGAACCTGTTACCAATATGCGCATCTTTCTATTTTTTTAGCAAATAAAAGTAAAGATATTATAAATACTATTTAAAATAGTGAAGCCAGATCATTGTCCTCTTCTCACTGCATTTTTTTACTGGGCTATCAGTTGTTCTTTTTTACAGAGGTATTATATTCTAACGTTGATCATTAAAAGTCTATTTTTGAAAGTTCGTCAGATGAGAAAAATGGATTATGGCAGAGAATAATAAAAAGGATGAGATCATTATTAATCGATCTGCGATTTAAGTATTTTATGCAGTTGATAGGTATTTTAACTTGTTTTATCAGAGCGTCTTGGTTTTATAACATATAATTTTCATCTTTATTCAGTTATAAACGTAAAATTTGAGTCCTTTACACAACCTTCCCGAAGAAACACTGATTCTTTTATTGAAAAAAAAGAACCAACAGGCTTTTAGTTATCTTTATGATAACTATTCGGAGGCACTTTATGGGGTGGTTTGTCGTATTGTAGCTTCAAGTGAGCATGCGGAGGAAGTGATACAAGATGTATTCGTTAAGATCTGGAAGCATGTCGATCTTTTCGACGCTGAGAAAGGTAGGCTCTATACCTGGATGATCAGTATCGCCCGGAATACTGCCCTAGACTACCGAAAATCCAAGGCTGTGTTAAACGAACAAAAAAACCAACCGCTTTCAAATATCGTAAATAGTAAGGAAGAACAGGATCAGACTCAAATTGAACAGAGCGCCAAAGCAGATTTTATTGGATTCAGAAATATTTTGGATAAATTAAAGCCTGAATGGCGTATCTTAATCGAAATGGCATACTATGAAGGCTATACGCAACAGGAAATTGCCGAACAGCTTGACGTTCCTTTGGGGACGGTCAAAACACGTACCAGAGCTGCATTTTTGCAGCTACAACAATTATTAAAGGAGTATCGTTAGTTTTGGATATTAAAGCATACATATCGTCAGGGATTATTGAATCATACGTCTTAGGGCTTGCTTCGGAAGAGGAAGTGAGCATCTTGAATTGTATTCGAAAAAATAATGTCGAAGTGGAACAGGCCATCGCCGAAGCGGAGAAAGCGCTCGAAGAATTGGCTGATATCCAAGCGATGGCTATGCCTGTGTCTCTAAAAGAGGATATCTGGAATAAGCTAAATGCGGAAAACCTCATTGCCTTTGGAGATCCTTCTGAGGGAAAAGAGACTGAATCCTCAACACTCGATCACAATATTGAACGGAACTCCGGGGAGGAACCGGAGGAGGTTATTGTACCACGTAAGTCTTACAATTGGGCGATAGCCGCGAGTGTGTTGCTTGTACTCAGTGTCGGCGCTAATGTGTTGCTGTATCAGCAAAACAATGAAACGAAAGATAAACTGACAAAGACGAGTTCTTCGTTTGATCAGCAACAAGCGAGCTTAGCTACGTTACAAGACAAATGGCGCCTTGTGCAAAATCCTGCAATAAAAACAATTCCGCTAAAAGGGGTCGAAAATAAGCCAGATCTCCATGCTTTGTTATTTTGGGATCAGCTTTCGAAAGCAGTTTACCTAAATCTTGAACAGATGCCTGTCGCACCTAAAGGTAAGCAGTATCAATTGTGGGCCATGGTTGATGGTAAGCCAGTTAATGCTGGCGTATTTCCATTGGATGCAAAAGCAGATGGTACAAGCAAAATGCTGGACATCCCCAAAGCGCAAGCTTTTGCTATTACACTCGAGGATGAGGGGGGCAAAGATGTGCCTACGCTTAGTGAACTTTGTGTCATGGGTGGTATCTAAAAAAATGCCCTGATTCGATAAACAAACCAGGACATGCTAAACAGATAAACTACGTCTTTTTTTTGTTATGCTTTAATAAATAAACCTGCAATATTAAGTACAGCTTCTGCAGAAAGTGGTTCATCAAAAGACTGGGTAGCCGCATTTGTTGATATTTTTCCCATAGGGCCCGAGAGGCTTGTGATGTCTACTCCAGCTTGTGTAATATTGTTTTCACCAGCATATATAGGGTCTACAACCGCGCCGATGCCGGTGTCATTGCTTCCTGTGATCCATGGTTTTTGATCAGCTGCACCACCACCGCGGGCACGTCGCATCTGACGGATGTGGGAGGCATGTCTCGCTTCGACCGAATGAATCTGCAAGGCTGCCGTAAGTACGACTCGATTGCCCAGGAGTATACCAGCCTGTCCTTTATATGCCCGTACTCCGGTGTCTTCAAAAGCCTGTGCAACGGCTAAAAAAGTATCATAATTGCTAAAGACATTACCAAAGGTGCCACCAGCAGTAAAATCGAATGTAGGTTTGGGAACGGCTTTATTGCCCAGTACCTGTTTGAGGAAATTGACATGAGCAACTTCATGGTCGCGGATGGTGGTGATGGCACCAAGTGGTCTACCCAATGGAATAAGACCCGCTTTGGCAACCCCCATCGTATAGTATTCCGCTTCGAGGTATTCCAAGGTCAAGGCGTAGTTAAGTACACCGTTGACGTCAGTGGGTGCAGTAGCACCATAAGCCTTTTTAAATAGATCACTGATAAAAAAAGGGATTGCCGCTAGCGTGACTTTTCCGCTTATAGAGGCCAGATTTTTAATAGCCTCACGACGTGGGCTGATGCGATCGCTAAACTCTGGATCTACAGCATTTATTTGGTCAAATACATTTAAGAGATTCATAATAATCAGATTTTAAGTGAATTAATAGGTGGGTAGATCCTTTACATCTATTTTTGATTTGATAAATGGTGCTGCAGCACTCAAAACTACGCTTGGGCTCTTGGCTAGGTCAAGTCCATTGGAATCGACAACTTCTTGGTTGGCAAAACTACCATTGTCGATCATATCCCGCACCCAGGCGGCATGTCTGGCTTCCACAGAAACGATTTTACCTGCTAAAAGGAGATAGTTCGGATCTTTAATCAACCAACCGGCACCATTATAGGCCGAAACACCAAGATCTTCAAATGTTTTGGCGGTGGCTAAGACAGATGCTCGACTGCTAAAATTAATACCTGATAAGTTGAATTCAAGACTAGATATAGCTTTTGCTCCCAAAGCCACTTTAAAAAACTCTCGATGGGCAATCTCGTGGTCACGGATATCTGTAAAGAAAGCTTTTTCCATATCAGAAATACCTGAATAAGGATTATTGACCAACTGGATGTAAAAAGCAGCTTCAAGCTGTTCCAGTGCATAGGCATAATTTAGGATGGCAATATCCCCACTGCCGAAATACATACCTTTACCACCATTATCCATATCGTCATCACGATCTTTTTTACAGCTTGCCATCCCAAGAATGGCGAGTGAAGCGGCACTGGCGCCTGCAAATTTTAGAAAATCTCTACGCCCGAGATCTTTCTTTTCAAATTCACTATCGGAGGTCAATAGTGACTCATTGTTTGGTGTTATCTTTTTCATAACAAAAGTCTTTTAGTTTATAATTTTTCTGTACTTATAAGCATTTACGACTTTTTGGATTGCTTGGATTGCGAAGATCCATCTTTTTTTTAATGTTCTGAAAAATTGAACTAAAGAATACCAAGATCGCTTTTCATATTAGAATGGATGTTGTCATCCTAGCTATTTCAAATACCAAGGTATTCAAATGCTTTTCAGTTAAGAAACCAATGGACGATGAAAATTCGCGTTTTTCCACCTATTAGACCAAAATTTACCCCAACGAACAGCCCCGATTCACCTAGATTTGATTAGTAACTGAATTATAAACCAAATTCCAAAAAAGGAACTGGTAGCGAAATTTCAACTGGTAAGCGAATCAATCAGGTGTGATTAATGATCTGGACCAATGGATAATTTTATGAACTGATAAAACAAATAAACCGTTATGTTGACCGAAATTAATGCCTATATGCATCTAAAAAAATATATCAGCTTCAATGAGCTTGCTGATCTGGATATGAGTATTTTCTATTTCAAGAAAAGACCATTCGTTGTTATGGATTTATTTAATGAAAAGATCTATTTTAACGAGTGTGGATTAGAATGGCTGCGTACGGAAAAGCAGGTGGAATTGCCTGTTCAATGGATTCGGAGTAGATATCTTCCAACCAAAAATTGGGTCGGGCTGGCCGTAGATAGCAAAAAAGATGATTTAATTAAGCAACTGATTGATGAGTTTTATTTGGCCACATACAATATGTTACTTCGGAATTAGTAGAGACTTTTTAAATATAGATGCCGCAACAGTTTAACTTTAAGTAAGTACTGGAGGGACGTTATACTTTCGATGATACCTTTGCAAATCAAAGACAAGTATTTGATCTTTTTAAAGAACATAATTTAAAACTTGCATTACAAGGTCATATGCATCTGTACGAAGAAATTAAGGTGAAAGGTGTTCAATTTATCACTGCCGGTGCTGTGTCGGATAACTTATATCTCCTCCGGTAAGCTCCCTCCGGAGGAGATATTTATTTACACTTTATTTCCTGTCAAAGCGCTGAATTTATTACCCCGTTTGTCTTTATAAAAATCCCCGTCTTTTTTAAAGCTTGCTGCATCTACACCTTCTAGCCGTTGTTTTTGATAATATATATTTTTAGTGTCTTTTCCGAAATCACGACCGATTGGTATAAATGTCTTTACATCTGCATCCGGAATTATTTCCTGATTATAGTAAATATGGTTTTTGTCTTTTGAATAAGTGATGTCTGCATATATTCCATCTTTTTCATCCACGGGAAATAACTGAAAGGAGCTGGCATCCACATCTGTGTATTTAAAATCTTTACCCCGGAATAGGATGGTTTTATTGTTCACACAAATTATATCCTGATCAAGCTCCCGAATGGTATGTATGGAATCAAATGATTTCGTTATGGCAGCAGAGCCCTGCTGAAAAGGCGGATAGCATATTGTATTTGCGATTCTCATGTAATACTTGTTTATGGCTTCAACATTTCCAGTGTTAGGCATGACAGACCTAAAGTCTCCAATATTAGGCGAAACATACACGGAATCTTTATCCTTCAGAAAAAAGTCATTAACGAATGCAAAAGTTTCCCGATCGGCTTGTATCATGTCATTAGAGTAGAAGTAATGGTCTTTATCCCGGGCCCAATTGATATGATTGCTTATTGGTTCATAGGTTTTTGGATCTGCTCCTTCAATGACATTAAAGCCCAAGACCTGATCAATATAATATACGTGAAAACGATCTTTAGGAACTTGATTGTCAACATAAAAGGAATTCTTGTCTACCAGTTTTTGTGTCATATTACGAAAGTAAACCGAATCTTTGTCTTTGCCTATATCTTCCGCCAAAACCTCAAATGATTTCGCATCAGCCTGCATTTGCAATACGCCCAAGCTAAACCAATTGCCATTCTGACAATAGACTACATGTCCTTTGGAATCGATAAAATAGGAACTCGATTTTTGCTTATCAACCAGTTTGCCAACATCCTTACATGCAGTACAAAAACTGAGTAAAATACAAGCCAAGAAAAAAAAGTGTTTTTTCACTCGCCTGTTTGGTTGAATCGATGCCATATTCTTTATAGTATTCATTTATATAAATTTACGCCATGGAATTTTAAAAAGGGGAATTTGTTTGTAAAATTATAAAATACCAAATCTAATATTGGGTCAATAAACCTTTTGGAACATTTGGTTTTGCAGTGGACGTGTATTTGTGATCTGCTACATATTCACGTATCTTTATGAAATGAAGCCTGTTTTTCCTGCTACTTATTCTACACTCTGTCCAATCGCATTATCTTCGCTGATTTCAGCGAAATATAGACTTGAAAATGTTCAATGTAAATTTCTGCTTCGCGGGGTAGGGGATACCTATCTTGTAGAGGCTTCTGAAGCCAAGTTTATATTGCGGGTTTATCGTTCATCACATCGAAGTTTACCACAGATACGAGAGGAAGTGAAATTGTTGCACGCTTTAGAGCAGGCAAAGGTCTCGGTATCCTATCCGATTACTGATACTTTGGGAGAATCAATACAGAAAATTGAAGCAGTAGAGGGGGTGCGTTATGCGGTGTTGTTCAGTTTTGCGCGAGGTCAGGTCGTCCGGTCATTGAGTGAAAATCAGCTTCGTGTTTTGGGAAATGAAATGGCACGTTTTCACAATACCTCATCCACCGTTAGTTTGAGCGGAGAAAGATGGACTTTCGATCTTGAGACAACAGTTTTTAAGCCTTTGGAAAAACTGAGACCTGTTTTTAAAGAGAACGTTGAAGAATATAGTTGGTTGTGCGAGATGGCTCGTCGTATTGAACAAAAATTGTCGCAAATTGATCCATCTGAATTTTCAAAAGGCTATTGCCATTTTGATTTTCTACCCAAAAATTTTCATTTCGAAAATGATTCAGTGACTTTCTTTGACTTTGATTTCATGGGATTCGGCTGGCTGGTGAATGATATAATGACTTTTTGGCAACACCTCATTTTAGATGTATATACTGAGCGAATGACACAAGAGACTGCCAATGATTCGTATCGTATTTTCTTAGATGGCTATCGTCTCAATCGCACTATCCGGGATGAGGAATTAGCCGCAGTACCCTATCTTTCATTGGGATTTTGGCTTTTCTACATGGGATTCCATACCACCCACGATCAATTCACTGCATTTAGCCAACCCCCGCATTTAAATTTTTACACAGCTTTTTTAAAGCATATCGTGGAGAATTATTGGGACAAGTGATATTCGAAATGCTGTTGCGCAGAAACAGCCTGTGTATTCAATAATAAATTGACAGTAATCAGTATTATTTAAGAAATGAGCTTTTTTTCGCTTCTATTTTGCTTTTTCGCTTAGCTTTTTGATCCAATTTATAGCTATTTTAATAGGAGCTGAGGAGTCCGAAGCTGTTAGAAAGTGTCCCATTTCTGGAAATAGACAATATTCAAACGGTTTCCCTTCGATTTTAAGTAAATTGAGCTGGTCAATTGATAAACCGACAGGAATTTGTACATCTTGTCCACCAAAAAGCCAGATTCCCGGTGTATTTGAACGGCGAAGAGGTACCTGCGGATCGGTTGTAATAAATTTATATCTATCTGGGGCATTTCGGATATGGTCTCTTACCTCTTGCTCGGTGTGATTCGCCCAAAAATTTGCCTTTCCTTCGGTAAAAAATTGAAAACGGAGCTGTTCCAATGTCGGAACTACCGGTCCACTGAAAATGACCGTAAAATCCACGTTTTTTGATTTATTTGATGCCAAAGGAATAATCCACCCAGCCTGGCTCCCCCCCGAGAGACCAATATGTGTTAGTTTTTTTCCAAAATAATTTTTGAGGGTTAAAACTGCAGCACTAGCATCCTCCGCTAGAAGATTGAGGTTTGCTGAGTCAATATTATTCGTACCAACCTCGGGCCCCGCATATTCCCCTCCAGATCCACCGACCCCTCTCTTATCATAAGTCAATACAGATATCCCATTTTTAGCCAACAGTGTTGCAAACTTATTCGATCTATGCTCTTGTCCAGATCCATGAACTATGACAATTCCAATTTTCGAATTTAAAGCGGTGAAAATTGTCCCGGCTAATTCAATCCCTTTACTTTTAAATTTTATATCTTTTACTGTGTATGTTGTTGTTTGGGCGATTATGTTAGTTGTCGTAAATAATAGAGAAAGTAAGAGTAAAATTAGGCTTATATGTAAACTCTCTTTCGCATATTGAGCTGACGATTTACGATAAGAATACGTTATACTTAAGTGTTTTTGCATTGGGGATCTATTTTTAAAGTTATGTTGCTTAAATGTTAATGGTACACTATTATTTTCTGCATCTAACTTAATTAATTCCGATTTCTTATCTTGGTATTATTTAGGTGAAGTATTTATTTTAATCGGTAAAAGCACCAATATATCGGTAAAAAATTTAATAGATTTTTTCTTTATTTGGTCAACTTTGTTGAAATAGCTTTTCCAAATTTTCAACTCTTCAATAGTTCATTAGCTCATCAATCTTTATATGCCTGATTTTTCTGATATTGATGCTAGTAGTTATAAAGTATTATTCCAATTCTTTATGATAGCTTATTGATTCTAATCAATAACATGTATGGTACTAATCTATTGGACAATATGTTATTTAGGTAATAGTTGTGCCTTGTCAATAAATATTTGTAGGTTACTAAAGTGCTACTGGTTCAACCTTATATCCCGCTCTTCTAAGTTGTTGAATTAACCCCGTTTTATAACATAGATGTCGGAATCCAACTGCGACAAAGCAATTTTTAGTTTTAAACGATTCGGTAAGCTGAGCCATCCATTTATTGTTTCTTTCATTCAGCAAGTACGAATTGCCTTTTATGCTTTTATTTAAAGAATAATCCAAATTTTTGTTTTTATAATCCCGTAAAATTTTAGCAGTCGGATTATCCGTGTTTTTTTTCAAAATATAATCAATATAGATTACATCCTGTTTTAACGTGTTTTTTAAGGACAAACTCTTGTCTTTCTCAGTCGATATTTTAATGTCTTGAGCTTGATTTTTATCAAGGCCTATAATGGCCAATTTATGTGCTAACCCAATTTGTGTAATTCTGGTATCCATAGGATCATATGAACTTCTGTTAAGGGTATCGCATACACCTTGCATATACATATATTGGAGCAAAAACATTAACTGTGCAGGATGTAATTTGTAAATATATTCATCGACCCATTTACTGTTCACAAATTTTTCAAAAATGACAAACTGTCTCGAGTTTAGTTTAGATTTCCACTTTTCTTTATTCCACGTTTCAAATAGAGCTGCATCTTTATTTTGTTCTGCTTTAGTCGTATCAGTATTTGGGTCTGAATATGCCTCGACAAATAAAATTTCACTATTTTTTAAATGCAGGTTTGCAATTGATAAAGAATCGAAAAAATCAGGATTAACTTGATGAAATGTTCCAAATAAGTAGGAAATACTTTCACTTCCATTTTTTGAAACTTTCCAAAGTAATGTTTTTGGCCTGTCTTGTGGATATACTATAGTAAAGGTTATAAAGAATAGCGAAAATAGAAACGTTCTCTTTATGTTCATAATTTTAGTATTTATTGATTATATGGTCTTTATGTTACTAATTTATTCTAATTAATTGTCAATTATGAATAACTGAAAGAAAAATCATATCATAAAAAAATTGGTATAAGGTATATCTGCATGAAACTAAGGTTTTTTGCCTATTGAAAAAATCTAAATACGAACTGTATTTTTTGTGTCAAGTTCATACTTAAATTCAATACAGTCATCTGTGTCAGATATTGCATTATAAGCAAGTGCGTCACATGATATTCTTAAGGTATACCGATTGGTTCTATATAGCATCTGGTTTAATATTAACGAGCTATAGATGCAAGCAATTCATCACATCCTTATTCAGGCAATTGCATGAAACTTGCACCAATGACTTTTAATTTGTCATCAACATATTTCCAAACCCTGAAATACCTGAATTTTCCTTCCAATGGAGCTCCCATTACCTTGCCTTTTGCCGTCATCGTAACGACGGAAAGCGCGGTATCTCCGGTTATTCTGATATCATCAATTTCTGTGGAAGCCTCTTCAATAATCATTGCTTTTGTTCTATGCGCATTTAAATCCATTTCTTTAGTTAACATTTGCCCCGTTGGTGCAATTGCAATGAGATTATCAAATAATAGTTGGTCCAGAGCATCCACATTGCTTGCCAACTGGGCTAAGAAAAGCTGATTTTCTGCATCCGCAACATCTTCTTTAGTAACTTTACTCATAATTGATTATATAATTAATAACATTATTTACTTTAAAAATAACAAAAAAAATCACACGGCTACTGCGGGACACTTTATTTCGTAAATTTGATTGAATCATAAAAGGTTCATTGATCGTTTCCATTGGACCATAACAATACATAGCGGTTATCGGGATTAATATCGATGTTAGCCCTCGTTAAAGACTAAATGAATGCTGTAAAGCATGTAGAAGTAGAAAACATCTTACTATAAGAGAATAAACTTAAATAAATGCAGCGAAACTTGACCCTACAGCAGTTAAAAAATATTACATTGGAAAGCCAGGGCTTACTTCGCCGATCAGCATTCGGAAAAGGAAAAAAGGCCGTGCTCAAAGCACTGGATCACCTCGGTTATTTACAGATAGATACGTTATCAATTGTTGAAAGGGCCCATCACCATACGCTTTGGACAAGGATCCATGATTACAAAACAAGTTATTTGGATGAACTCGTAAAGGAGCATCAGGTATTTGAATATTGGTTTCACGCAGCATCTTATCTTCCGATGAAAGATTTTCGCTTTGTTTTACCGCGAATGTTGGAAGTAAAACAAAGTGAATCACATTACTACAATGCGGACCCTAAAATGATGCAATATATCATAGATGCCATTCGGGCTGAAGGTCCCAAAAGAGCAAGAGACTTTGAAAATGAAACTAAAAAACTGGGAAGCTGGTGGAATTGGAAACCTGCAAAAATTGCTTTGGAACGGCTTTTCCTGCAGGGGGATTTAATGATTTCTGAACGCGATGGAATGCAAAAGACGTATGATATCGCAGAAAGAGTACTACCAAATGATATCGACCTGACGAGGCCAAGTTCACTTGAGTTTGCCGAGTATTTAGTAAAAACTTATTTAAGAGCATATGGATGGACTACTGTCAAACAGATTACTCATCTTAAAGCGGGCGAAGCGATCAGGAAAAATGTAAATGACGTTTTGCGTGCACTGATTGAGGAGGATGTAATAGAAAAAGTTACTATTGAAGGCTATCCGTCAGTTTATGTTCTCCGAGATTTAGTAGACAGAAGAATAGCGAAGATTCGTGCGGAAATTAATTTGCTATCACCGTTTGACAATGCTATTATTCATCGTGATCGGGTTCAGCAGTTTTTCAATTTCGATTATCGAATTGAATGTTACACACCAAAGGAGAAAAGACAATACGGATATTTTTGTTTACCTGTTTTATTTGGCAATACATTTATCGGCAGAGTAGACTGCAAAGCGCATCGAAAAAATAGGCAACTTGAACTGATCCATCTGCATATAGAAAAACAGTCTATAGACTTTGCATTGTGGGTAGAGCCTTTTGCAGAAATAATAAAAAAGTTTGCCACTTTTAACGGGTGTGATTCCATAAAATTAACACAGGTAAGTCCCTTGAATAATTCGTTAGTCCTACTTCTGAACAATATTTTTTGTCAATATAAAGCAATTTCTGCCCCAATAGTAGCACTTTCCAGTAGTTCCTAGTTTTTGTACGGCATAACTGTAGAATTTGGAAAACTTATACTTGATCAGAAATGGAGTATTATAAGCTTACTCGATCTTCACCTAATTTAAATATTCTATTTTTAAAATTTATTATTTTGTAGCTTGCAGGATGTACAATTTAATGTTATATTAACATCACAATTATACCTTTGTAAAAATCCTCTGGAAATCTGATATAGTGTACATAATAATCAATGTGTCATGAGAGATCTGTCTGATAAAGAATTGTTTGATATTGTGAGAGAAGGCAATACACAGGCATTTTCGGTGTTATTTGATCGCTATGCAGATATTTTATTAAGTTTTATATTAAAGCGGATTGGTTCTATTACAGATGCTGAAGATATCCTTCAAGAGGTTTTTACATCTTTATGGAACAGACGCTATAAAATAGAAATCGAGGAATCTATTTACCCCTATCTTTTCAAAGCTGCTAAATACGAAGTCATTGACTGGATGGCAAGGGATCAAAAACGGATTTCATATTTCGAGCGACTAGTGTTTCCACTGACCAACGAACCAGTTGGTGCAAGTAACAGCGATGAGAAATTGATGGTTAAAGAACTCTCGTTTTTGCTGGATAATGAAGTCGCTAAGATGCCCTCCACAATGCAGTCAGCATTTAATCTCAGCCGTATCGAAGGCTTAAGCATTAAAGAAATCGCTTTTCGACTATCAATATCCGAACAGACCGTGAAGAATAATATTTCGCTGGCTTTAAGTCGGTTAAAGCTTAAGGCGAAATAAAAATCATTTTTTTTCGGTACTTCTATCCGCTATCTAAGGTTATATAGATATATGACAGAAGATAATCAAAGAGAGCATGCTCAAAAATTACTTAAAAAATATTTGAGAGGGGAGTGCAATCCAGCAGAAGAACAGCTTGTATCCAAATGGTTCTATTCATTAGATGATGAACCAACATTGCCAAAGAATGAAAGAGAGGCGTTGTTAGGTCGATCCAAAGATGTTTTGATGCACAAATTTGAAGGGGAGATGAATAAGATGAAACCTAACAAAAATGTGTTTACCTGGAAACGGATTGCCATTGCAGCTTCAGTTCTCTTTGCGTTAACTATTACTGTTTTATTCTTGCAACGAGAACAAACAAGCCCTGCTCCACAGCTTGCGGCCATCACTCCGGATACAACAGGCCTGTATAAAAATGATATTCTTCCTGGTGAGCGTTATGCGAGGCTTTCCAATGAGCATGGGGAAACACATTCTTTGGGAAAGGAAGATCAGGTCGAAAACATAAAGTCCGCAGAACTTAAGGGGAATCTGAAATTAGAAGTACCAGCAGCGGGCACCTATAGCATTGTGTTGAACGATGGTACCCAAGTATGGTTAAACGCTGCTTCAACATTACAGTACCCGGATCAATTCGAAGGGGATGAACGCCGAGTAAAATTGATTGGAGAAGCTTTTTTTCAAGTAGCCAAAGATGCCAACAAACCTTTTCGGATCGAAGTTGAAAACTCTGTTATCGAGGTACTCGGTACGAGTTTTAATGTAAATGCCTACCATAAAGAAATCAATACCTCTTTGGTAGAAGGTAAGGTGAAAATTATGAGTCAAGGGCACGAAGCCTATCTTCTCCCAGGAAATGAAGCTATCATTAGTACGGATAAAATACGCATACAGCCAGCAGACATACAAAAAAATACAGCTTGGCAACGGGGGGAGTTTTCACTTGAGGGTAGCAGCTTTTCGGAAATTATTAGTCAAATTTCTAGGTGGTATAATGTGGATTTTATTAATGCGGAGGATATCACCGTAAGCAATAGGTTTAATGGAACGCTTAGCCGGGAATCCAGACTTTCAGAGGTGTTGAACATTCTGTCGTTTGCGACAAACCGAAAGTTTGAAATAGATGGACGGCATATAATCATTCGTTAGTACAGTTAAATTTTTCACCAATTAAAATTTATAAGATATGATATAACCAGACGAATTAACCAAAAGGTTCTATACAATAGAAAAGGGGATGTTGACGCATCCCCTGTTGTAAAAGGCCAAATTTATCGAAGTACGAATTCTATAGATTATTAAACCCTTAACAATTCAAAGTTATGAAATTTTTTTCTCCATTAATAGCATGGGGGGACCGGAGAAGTCATTCTTATACCCTAAGCATTAAAGTCATTTTGACTATGAAGTTGATTTGTGTACTGTTGCTGGCATTTACGGTAGGTGTTAGAGCATCTGGATATGCGCAACAAGTAAATCTGTCCTTGAAGAATGCCAAAATTGAAACTGTCCTTAAAGAGATTTCCAACCAGACGAAGTTGCGTCTGTTTTACGATGAAAGGCTATTTGAAAATGCCTCACGTGTCGATATCTCTGTGGCAGGATCTGATGTAAGGGCTGCATTGGCAAAGACATTGCGTGGTCGCAATTTGATCTTTGATATCATGGGAAGTACGATCGTCATTAAAGAAAAAAAACAGACTGATCGTGAAGTGTCAGGAGCTGTGAAAGATGCTTCTGGACCAATGGCAGGAGTGACGGTGACTGTACTGGGGGTAGCTGGAATATCAACAAAAACCGATAAGGATGGACGTTACAGCATACGGGTTCCAGAGAAAGCAATCCTTTTGTTTCGCTTTATGGGCTATAAAGATGTTGAAATCAATGTCTCAGACAAGAACAGAGCGGATGTATTGATGGAAACTGCAGAGTCTCATCTCGACGAGGTCATCGTTGTTGGCTATGGTACGCAGAAAAAGATCAATCTTTCGGGAGCTGTAGATCAGATTGGTGAAAAGTTTTTGGAAAGTAGACCGATTACAAATGTGGGGACAGCATTGCAGGGCGCTATGGCTAATCTTAATATTACACCGACCTCTGGAAGAGCCAATAGCTCGCCAGGGATCAATGTGCGAGGGTATACATCACTGTCAGGTGGTGGGCCACTTATTGTTATTGATGGGATTCCAGCAACGAACGAGGAGCTCAATCGTATGAATCCAATGGACATTGCTAGTGTTACTGTATTGAAAGATGCCGCGTCAGCAGCGATCTATGGTAGCCGCGCTGCTTTCGGGGTTGTACTGGTTACGACTAAATCGGGTACAACGAAGGAAATTAAGGTCACGGCCAACTCAATCTTTGCGGCAAAAGCAATAACACGTACAGTAGAGATAGAGGATGATCCGTATCAGGTAATGAAATACAGGAATATCATGTCAGCACCATGGTACAATCTTTACGATGAGAAAATGCTCGAATATGGTAAACAGCTGAGTGAAAACCCTTCATTGCCTCGTGTGATCGTCGATCCACAAAATCCAAATGCTTATATCTATTTAGGATCTACGGATTGGTTTAAGGAAGTTTATAAAAATATACAACCCTCATATACCAACAATATCAGTATCGCGCAAAAGAATGAACGCTCTTCATTTTACCTTTCTGGTGAATATTACAGACAAAATGGTATGCTACGGATCAGTCCCGATACCTATGACCGCTATAATTTCAGGGCAAAAGGTGATTACAAAATCACGGACTGGTTTACTTTATCAAATAATACAACCTTTACAAATGATAAATATGATCAGCCCTCAGCAATTGATCAGGGGTATCTCTACTGGCATAATGTTAACCGTCAACCTTCGCTAAATACCGTTTACAATCCGGATGGTACCTATACAGAAGCTGGGGTAAATATGATCGGAGCTGTAGCCGAAGGGGGCCGCAGTATCAGTCGCATCAACGATTTTCAAACTAGTTTTGGTGCGAAAATCGACTTCATCAAAAATGTTTGGACCTTAAATGGGGACGCGACCTTTAGAAGGGTTTCTGGAAAATCACACTTCTTTCAGTTGCCGCTTGCCTACAGTACAGGACCAAATGTGATGAACAGGCAAAACTTCAATAGCTATGCCTCCAATGGAAGCAATGAAACACGCTATAATGTGTACAATATTTATTCACAATATCAGCGGACACTCAATGATCACTATTTTTCAGTGATGCTGGGCTTCAATCAGGAAGAACGGATCTACGAGTCATTTTCGGCATCCCGGGATCAGTTGATTTCTAATTCGCTACCGACAATAGGACTCGCGACTGGTCAAACTCCTTCTGTCGGTGCTTTTGATTATGCCTGGTCGGTAAGAGGGGCTTTTGCCAGATTAAATTATACTTATAAAGATAGATATATCCTGGAATCTAACCTCCGCTATGATGGCTCCTCAAGATTCCCTAAAAAAGATCGTTTTGCATTCAATCCTTCCGTATCTGCTGCATGGGTAGTTTCGCAAGAAAACTTTTTTCAGCCGCTAAAGGAAACTGTATCTAATTTTAAACTGCGGGGATCGTATGGTTCATTGGCAAATCAGGATCTAAGGGACAACTATTACCCTTATATTGCCAATATGTCCAAAGGAAGTGGAGCAATTTTGGATGGCAAGATTGTACCTATTGTGGGTAGTCCGGGTTTAGTGTCATCGACCCTGACCTGGGAAACCATCACACAATCTAATTTTGGGGTGGATATAGGCTTATTTAAAAATCAATTTTTTGGTTCATTTGATATCTATCGTCGTGATACCAAAGATATGTTGACAGCAGGTAGGACGTTGCCAATCGTGCTTGGTACGGGGGTTCCTCTTGAAAATGCGGCGAACCTAAAAACCAACGGTTGGGAATTAACACTTGGATATAATAAAGAGTTTATGGTGGCCAGCAAACCGTTTTCATTCTCCGCAAGAGTTAATTTAGCAGACAGTAGAGCTTATATTACAAAATACAATAATCCTAAAAATAACTTAAGCGATTATTATGTCGGACAGGAATTGGGGGAGATGTGGGGGCTAACCACATTGGGTTTTTTCCAATCTCAGGAAGAGATCAAGGCACATGCTAATCAAAATGATGTCACTTCTTATCCTGGTACGAGAGGATTGGAACCGGGTGACCTCAAGTTTGCTGATATCAATGGTGACGGCAAAATAAACCGGGGGGATTGGACCTTGGATAATCATGGAGATTATAAAATTATCGGTAATTCGAGACAGCGTTACAGTTACGGTATAGATTTGAATTCAAGCTGGAACGGAATTGATTTGCGCGTGTTCCTGCAAGGTGTCGGAAAAAGAAATTATTATCCTCCAGGTGGTGACCACTATTTTTGGGGTATATATGCTCAGCCTTGGGCGAGTCTAACCAAGTTTAACTTGGACCATTGGACGCCTGAAAATCCAAATGCGTATTTGCCAAGACCAAAATCCTATGTAGCTGAGCAAAGTGGTATTGAATTAGCCGCGACGCAGACTAAATATCTGCAGAATGCAGGTTATTTAAGGGTGAAAAATGTGACTTTGGGTTACACACTTCCCAAGTTGATGACAGATAGATGGGGGATAGATCGATTGCGTCTGTTCGTCAGCGGTGAAAACCTATTTGAGTTTACCAAACTAATGGATTATCTCGATCCTGAAATTGTTGGCGATCGGACGGCATATCCTTTCCAAAGGACCTACTCGTTTGGCTTAAACTTTAATTTCTAAAATGACTATTATCATGCAAAATATAAAAAGACAAATTATCAAGATTGGAGCGTTGCTGGGGGCCTTGTTCCTGATCATGAGCTGTAACGATGATTTCATGGATAGGTATCCCACGACATCGGTTACACCGGAAGTGTTTTTTAGCAATGTAAACGATCTTAAAACTTATACCGATGGTTTCTATGGTAGTTTGAGTGCGCCGATAGCGGATCTAGGGACAGATAATCTGGCACATTACAATTCTGGGAGTACAATTGATGAGATCATGCGTGGTGGCGTGAGCGCGCAGAATGCAGCAGTATGGAGTTGGTCAGCATTGAGAAATATTAATTTCTTTCTTGAAAATGCTGGGCGTGTGAAGGGGGCTAGTGCCGCCGATGTGAACCATTACATCGGCATTGCAAAGTTTTTTCGTGCACGGTTTTATATCGATAAGGTCAACCAGTACAGTGATGTTCCTTGGTATAGTCAGACAATGGGAACATCAGATATTGAACTATTGCACAAAAAACAAGACAGCCGTTCGCTTGTTGTGGATTCAATCATGGCTGATCTCGAATTTGCAGCTGCCAATATCAAACCCGATGGGCACAAGTCGACAGTTACGAAATGGGGAGCCTTGGCGCAATTAGCGCAGTTCGCCTTGCAAGAAGGAACTTTCCGTAAATATCACTCTTATTTGAATCTGAGCGGATCGGCCAATACTTTTCTGCAAAGAGCGGTTTCTGCTACTGAGGAGATTATGAAATCAAATAAGTTTTCAATCAGTAATGCTGGTGGTGTTAACCGTGCTTATCGGGATCTATTTATAAGTCTTAACCTGCAGGCGAATCCTGAGACCATCCTATTTATTGATTACGATAAGGATTTAGGAAGAAGACGTAATGCACATACGGTATTGGATTATGAATGGGCTCTGAGCCAAACGCTGATGGAAAACTATCTGATGAAAGACGGAAAGCGTTTTACGGACCAAGCGGATTATAAAACGAAGAATATAGACCAAGTTTTTGTAAACCGAGACCCGCGCCTTGAGCAGACTTTTATGAAGCCTGGGTTTCAGTCAGTCAATGCTGCAACCCCACAGCGACTCAAACCAACGCTCGGAGGGTACAATCAGATCAAATTCTATCCCGAAATAGCAGATATGATCAGTTGGGAGGCAGCCTATACAGATGCATTTGTATTTCGTTATGCCGAAATCCTGTTAATCTTCGCGGAAGCCAAAGCGGAGCTGGGAATCCTCACGAGCCAGGCTGATCTTGACAAATCGGTCAACCTGCTACGTCAACGTGTGGGGATGCCAAGCATGCAGCTGGGCGAGGCAAATGCCAATATTGATCCGAAATTGCAAGCTTACTATTCAAATGTGAAAGGGGGCAATGTGGGGCTTATCTTAGAAATACGGAGAGAAAGACGTGTTGAACTAGCTTGTGAAGGTCAACGCTATAGAGACATTTTTAGATGGGAGGTGGGCGAACGTCTGGCCGATCAACAACAAGGGATGTATGTAAAAGCATTGGGACCAATGGACGTAACCGGAGATGGTAAAATAGATATCGCTATACTTGAATCAGCAAAGGATACCGGTCCGATTAAAGACTTGACAGAAGAGGAAAAGAAGAACATTTCCCTGTATTATTTAAAAGATGCCAATGGTAATAATACTTCAATTTATCTTGAAAATGGGAACAATGGACATATAATGTTCACTGTAGCCAGAGATAAGAAGAAGACATTTGAAAAACCGAAGTATTACTATTATCCGGTTGCTAATAGTCAGATGGTTCTGGATGGTAGTAAGTTGGTACAGACAAACTTTTGGTAAGGGATTGGTTTTATGCTAGATAATATGCTAAAAGACTAAATTAAAAGAGTTGTTTTTTACAAATTTTAAGGTTAAAGATAGGGTACTCCAATCGATGGATGGCACCCTATCTTTATTTGCAATTAGAGTTTTTATATGAAATGTTCTACACATAAATTTATACTATCACTGCTACTACTATGTAGTAATGCAATTTACGCTCAATATCGGGGGCATGTCTTTTTGGATCTTGATAACAACAAAAAGATGGAAAACGCTGAAAAAGGAATGAAAGATATTGTATTATCCGATGGTTACGAGGTTGTAAAAACTGCTGAAGATGGAAGCTTTAACCTAAAAAAGAATGATAAAGCCAGATTTCTCTTTGTGCGTGTTCCAGCTGGTTATAAAGCAAGTGGAACTCATTATATTAAGATTGATCCAAAACGAGAAAATTATGATTTCGGTTTAATCCAAGATGAAAAGCAAGAGGCGGATAAGCTTCGGTTTATTCAGATTACAGATACCGAAACGCCACTATACGGGGAATGGATAGACAATATTCGTAAGTTTTCGCAGCAACAAAATGCTACACTGATTATGCATACGGGCGACATCTGCTACGAGCCAGGGATGCAGTTTCATGCCCGACAGGTAAATACGGAACTGATGGGTGTTCCGACCTATTACACAGTAGGCAATCATGACCTTGTCAAAGGTGAGTATGGTGAAAAACTATTTGAGGATTTGTTTGGACCGGTCTACTATTCATTTGAGGCAGGACCAGCGCACTTTGTGGTTACGCCCATGCCTGGCGGTGATTATGCGCCCAGCTATAGTCAGGATCAAGTAATCGCTTGGTTGAAAAAAGATCTGGCACTAAAAGCAAAAGATAAACCGCTCATTTTTATTAACCACGACCTGCTTGTCGGAAAGGATTTCGTGATGAGAGGAAAAACCGATTCTATCGATTTGAAGCAGTATAATCTAAAAGCATACCTGTATGGCCATTGGCACAATAATTATAGTTTTGGCAGCAGAGATGGAGTTGCGGTTATATCCACAAATGCTCCTAATAAAGGAGGAATAGATAATTCTGCAGCTCAATTCCTGGTTATTGATGTGGATAAAAAGGGGGTTAGCAAAATAACGCCAAAGTATCCTTATTTGTCAGATCACATCGCGTTAATTTACCCACAAAGTAAGCAAATGCAGATTTCAAACAGAAAAGAAATAGAAATTAGCACAAGTGTGTATCATACGGAAAAGAATGTTATTTCTGTGTATGCAACACTATTAAATAAATTTGGAACTGCGATAAAAACGGCTAAATTGAAACCCGTTAGCGACTGGAACTGGCGTGGAAATTTTACAGTTTCACGCCGTACCGATCAGCAGTATGATATTATGCTGGAAGTAAATTATGGCGACAGTACACAGGTGATTAAGAAATTTGCTTGGCATAATGAACCCACTTCTACCTCTTTTCTTCAATTGGCTTGGTCAAAAAACATAGGGTCTAATGTATGGAAGAGTTCACCTATTGTACAGGGACAGCGGGTATATGTGGCCAGTATCGATGATGCCATTGGTGGTAAAAGTAAAATTCAGGCATTAAAAGCCCAATCGGGGGAAACCATCTGGACTTTCCATACCCAGAACTCCGTCAAGCAGAAGTTGGCCTATAGCAATGGCTTGGTATTGGCAACAGATATGGGAGGTACAGTGTATGCAATCGATGAAAAAGATGGCAAACTTGTTTGGAAAAAGGATCTCAGTGGTGGGCGGCTTCCAGGATACGTAAGTGCTGGAGTTGTTCGCGATGGTATTTATTATACTGGCGCAGGTAATTATCTATCAGCAATAAAAGTCGAAGATGGGAAAACAGTATGGCAGAATAGTGAATGGAATGGTGGTGAAGGTATGCCTGGAGAACTACTGATCACCAACGGATATCTAATTACTGGTGCAAATTGGAATGCCTTATTTGTTCACGATAGTAAGACAGGAAAACTCCTATGGAAGAAAAATGAAGATGGTTTGCGATTTAGAACCGGAGGAGCCAGTGCAGATGAAAATTCGCTTTATGTAGCCGGGCTGAGCAATCTTTTTAGATTGGATCAAAAGAAAGGGACTCTGTTAACTAAAAGCCAAACTGATGATGATTTTAAGGTTATGGCTTCACCCTTATTAACAGAGGAACTGGTGATCATGCCCACAGCGACTAATGGGATAAAAGCATTTGATCGTAATGCATTAACCGAAAAATGGAGTTTCCAGACTGAGGAGGCCCTTATTTACAGCTCTGCTTACTCAACTCCTGATCTTCATAAGAAAGTTGCAACTGTCGAATCCAGTGTCCGCTATGCGGCTGGAAAGTTGTTTTTCGGCGGATCAGACGGCTATCTATATGTGTTAAATTTAGATGGAACTTTGGTGCAAAAGGTTAATCTGGGTACACCGATATTAGCCGAAGTCTCCATTCATGGAAATGAAGTCTATGTTGCGGACTTTGCTGGTAATGTCTATTGTTTTAATATAACGACAACAACAAAATAAATTACTTTGAATATAGGGCACACTTAGATTAAGGTGGAATAATTTGATAATATTATCTTAAAATTAGCTGGGCAACTCACCTTTATATTGCCCAGCTTAATAGAGAACTTAAAATTCCCAGTTCTCCAACTTATTTTACTGAAATAAAGCTCGGGATAGACATACGCTAAACATCGACCGTACTGTTTATTAAAACAAGTCCGCCAAAGCGCTGATAAAATCCTCCAATTCTTGATCAGACAGCGATGCGTATCCCAATCTCATACCATTCATTATTTTGTCAAAGCTGTAGCTCTCTGGTGTGATCATGCTGAAACCTTTCATATTGAGTTTTTCAGAAATCAGTACCCAGTCGACCTGCTTTTTAGGCACGATCCAATAGGCAAGCCCACCCTCGGGGATAAGGTAGGATACTTTATTTCCAAGGTGTTTTTGTAGTAATATTTCGGTAGTATCCCTTTTTGTCTTATAATAATTTGTTGCTTTTTTTATATGACGTTTTATGGTGCCATCCTTGATCAATTGCAAAACGGCCTGTTCCATAATACTGTCTCCTTGCACGTCGATAATCTTGCGCAAACGAGCGACCTTGTTGATCAAAGTACAATCATTACTTGCTATATAACCGATACGTAACGCCGGAGCTACGACCTTGCTCATGGTACCTATATACACATAATTTTTAAGCTCCATAAAACTTGACAGCGGAAGAATGGGACGGTAACCAAAATGAAATTCATTGTCATAATCATCTTCAATAATGGTAAATCCATATTCATTGGAAAGTTTGATCAGTTCCAGTCTTCTTTTTAGGCTCATTGTGACCGTAGTTGGGTATTGGCGGTGGGGTGTCACATAAATAGCTTTTATGTTTTTGTGCAATTTCAGAAGCGCTATTATATCCTCGATTATCACACCTTCGTTATCTACCCCCGCAGGTAACAACTTGGCTCCGCTTTGGTCAAAGGCCTCCCAAGCGGGTTTATATCCGGGATTTTCAATGATCACATAATCTCCTTTTGAAAGTAAGCATTGAGCTGCAAGATACATGGCCATTTGGCTCCCCCTTGTGATGCAGATATGTTGTTCATTCACCCGCATTCCCCGTTGATGATTGAGCATTTGGACCACAGCCTTTCTAAATTCTAGATTCCCGAATTCGCTACTGTAGCCCATTAATTGCCACTTCGCTTTTTGGTTGAAAATTTGACGGTATGCCCGAGCTAATTCATTAACAGGTGCAATTTTGCTGTTGGGGTATCCATCATCAATTTGCAGTTGAGTAGATCCACTCGTGGCATCATTTGTTGCTTCAGCGATTGGCGCTGTAGTCTGCGTTTCCTTAAAATCGGGCAAGGTCGAAGCAACGAATGTGCCTTGCCGCTCTCTGGAAACAAGCCAACCTTCTATCAATAGTACACTCAATGCTTCTACTATGGTATTTCTATTGACTTTCAGTCGCTGCGCCAGATTTCTACTGCCCGGCAAAGCATCACCCGCCTTTAATCGGCCGGAATGAATATCGTTTATGATAGCATCGGCAATCTGCAGATAAATGGCCTTCTCTGATTGTTCATCTAATTGAATTTGAAATTCCCACTCTCGTAACATCTGGACTGTTTATTTTTATAAAAACTGTATCATAACGCTAGTCCAAAGTTAGCATATTTTTGTTATGCAATAATGCAATGAACATTAAATTTTTAAAGTTATGTCAAAATTAGAAGCATCAACAGAAGTGAAAAAATCAATTCATGCCGAACAAAAGCAATTTAGTTCTAAAGATTTTCATCAGACCTTTGCAAGACCTACCTATGTAAGACCTTCACATGTTATCCATAAGAATGTTGAAAACGCTGGGGTACACAATCAATTCTCAGCAGAAAGAAAGCATCCCGTTTTCTTTGTAGACTTACCAAGCAAAAATGTCAGTTTGACGATCGGAGGACTATTACCCGGACAAAAAACGCATTTACATCGTCATACCTATGAGACTGTCCTATATGTGATCGAGGGCAAAGGTTGGACCAAAGTGGAGGATGAAATTGTAGAATGGGAAGCCGGCGATGCCGTTTATATTCCGTCTTGGGCTTGGCATCAACACCAAAACACCAGTGATACCGAAAGTGCAAAATACATCGCTTGTGAAAATGCCCCCCAACTGCAAAACCTAGGTGTTGCCTTGCGCGAGGAAGAAGGAAGAGATTTTTAGTTCAGCATACATTAAAATAGAAACCATATGGATAATGTACCATTTAAAGGGATAATCGCTTATCCTGTTACGCCATTCGACGACAATGAGGTCGTGGATATCCCTTTGTTTAAAAAGCAGGTTGAACGTTTAGTTGCTGCGGGTTCACATGGGATTGCGCCATTAGGGAGTACAGGCGTACTGCCTTATTTGAATGACGCAGAGAAAGAAGCTATTGCTGAAGCCACCATGAAGCAGGTATCAGGGCGTGTCCCTACTTTAGTCGGCGTTTCCAATCTGACTACGGAAAAGACCATTTACCATGCACAGTTTGCAGAAAAAGCTGGCGCGACTGCCGTGATGATTATACCGATGAGTTATTGGAAATTGACTGACGATGAAATAGTAAGGCATTACGATGCCGTGGCATCCAAAATTTCTATCCCAATAATGGCATACAATAATCCCGCAACAGGCGGGGTTGATATGTCGCCAACATTGCTGAAACGCCTGCTCGAAATTCCCAATGTGACCATGATCAAGGAGAGTACAGGGGACATTCAGCGCATGCATTATTTAAGGAAGGAATTGGGAGAGGAAGTTGCCTTTTTCAATGGTTCCAATCCGTTAGCATTAGCTGCTTTTACGGCTGGAGCAACTGGTTGGTGTACTGCGGCTCCTAACCTTATCCCCGAATTGAATATAGCATTGTACGAGGCAATTCAAGTGAATAATCTGGAAAAGGCAAGAAAGCTCTTCTATCAACAGGTTGACCTGCTCAAATTCATCGTAGCAAAAGGGTTGCCGCGTTCCATTAAGGCCGGATTAGATATTTTAGGAATAGGTGGTGGTGGTTTTAAAAGTCCTTTGGGGCCGCTCAGTGATCATGATATCGCAACATTAGAAACTATACTCGCCTCAGTGAAAAGTGAAGAATACCAATATCAATAGAGCAGAAAAACGGAGCTAATGAAAATGTATAACATATTGGCTTTAGGACATCTATTGAAGATTTAAAATAACGATTTTAAAGCCCGAAACGCTGCGAGCGTTCGGGCTTTGTAAACCGAACTTGTTGTAATTTTATAAGTGAAAAAGTATGAATCTGGACGAAGAATCAAAAACTACCGAAACCGATGCCGAACCATCGGATTGTGTATTAGTTTCATTAACCTTGAATGGAATCACTAGCAAGATCCGTTGGGACAGGAAAATATCCTTGCTTGATGCTATCCTCGATACAGGTATTGCTGTACCAAATAGCTGCTGTCGCGGTAATTGTGGGACTTGCGTGTGCAAGCTAGAGAAAGGAGAAGTACGTTTGAGACGAAATTTTATTTTGTCAGAAGCTCACCTACAGCAAGGTTTAATTTTAACTTGCGTAGCGGCACCTATAAGTAACACAATCAAGATAAACTACGACGAATTTTAGCTATAATAGATTTTTTTTTAGTTGATTCTGTCTGAGCTACCATCCGACGTCTTAGGTCGCTATTCAAGCAAATATTATCTTTACTTTTGTCAAGAGAAATACAGCGATATTAGGAAAGCAATAGAATAATGGTTGTTGCCGAAATTTTGTCGAATGGAGCTGATTGCTCGAGCATGAAGCTTATAAGAAGCCTTAACGGTGATACCGATTGTGTCAGATATCTCTTCGAAAGTCATGCCTTTGACATATTTCAGATACAATATTTCCTTTTGCCGATCAGTAATATTTTTTAATGCATGTTTTAGGCGTTGGCGCGTTTCCTTTAATTCTTCCTTTTTTATAATTCTAGCCTCAAGCGGAAGTTCGAAATCAAACGCGTAAACCTGTTCATCCAAAACATCAAAAGCATACTTATCCTCCTGTCTTTTCCGATTTAAAAGCTCATTGCGAACAGATCGGTGCAGGTACACCGTCACGTTCTTAACCTCTTTAATATAATTCCGTTTTTCCCAAAAATTGATAAAGACATTTTGTATTACATCTTTAATTAAGTCATCATCTTTTGAAAAACGGAGGGCATATAGAAATAAACTTTTGAAATTGGAATTATAAATTTTCTCAAAAGAGTTTCTATCTCCCTTCAAAAACTTCTTCCATTCAATTTCTAATGTGTTTTCTTTTTGCATCGTTATATGACTGGCTATTAGTCGTGTGACAAATATACAGGTATCTCGCTGGGATTTACAGCCTTTATTTTTACTTTTTCAAGAGTGTCATTTGTAACCTGAAACATGAAAATAAAATTTTTGTAACGATTATTTATCAATAGTTACCTTTCAATATAGGATTTTATATCCAATACTCACTATCAGTCAGGGGATTCGATCGTTGCCAGATGTTGTGGCCTTGCATTTGACCATAGTGATCAGCAGGCTTTATCCGATTTGATTGCCCTGTTATAATATTGTCTAATATGAGGTTAAAATTTAAATAATTATAGCTGATTTACAGTTTTTTATATTTTTTATTTTTTTATGGGTGACAAAAGTGATTTATGGTGTCTTTAATATAAGGACCAAAAATTATATAACTAAGGCTGAAATTTTGTAAGCATAACTAAGTAAATTTTTGACCAATATATTAAAC
>RCUL01000255.1_pt1 | contig 36046 bp, 25 predicted proteins | sample 2167521 | NCBI WGS metagenome assembly RCUL01 (sample SAMN09932745, study PRJNA488358) | compost metagenome | feature: garden; material: soil; isolation source: compost soil in acetic acid-enriched culture | place: Germany: Experimental Botanical Garden Goettingen | collected 2016-01-27
ATTCAGGTTTTTAATGAAGTTCCCTCTGGGACAAAGGAAGCCAAACGATTAGGGCAACGAAATCCTGCATCCGATTTTTCAGCAACCGGATTCTATGTATCTCCGAATGAAATACTTACGATCCATGTAGAGCAGTTGGAAGATGGCAGTGGTGTCCCGACACTTTTCATAGGCACTTTTTCCAGGTATAAAGCGAAGTGGAATCCTACAGTCGTACCATTAACCGCAGGAATTAATACCATTCAGGCAGATGAGTATGGAGGTCTCCTATACATCCGTTACAATGCAAATGACAATAGTACACCGACAGGTAAAGTTCAGCTTGAATTTAGAAGTGGCCATCGGCCTGCACCACACTTTGTCCTTGGAAAGACGACAAATGCACAATGGCAAGCGATGTTAGATACATGGACAACAGCTCCAGATGTCATTTTGGAAAGCAACGAAACGATGTTAGTGGCATCCCGTGCCAAAGCTTTGGAATATCGGCAGGAAAATCAGCAACAGTTGATGCAAACTTTTGATGAAATAACAAAAGCTGAATATGCCATCAGTGGTATTGACAATTCTTCTGCAAAGCATAAAGAAAATGTTCATAAACTTTTAATGACAGAGACCGATAATTCAGATTATTACATGGTAGCAACCTGGTATCGGACTGCATACATTAGTAGTGTTATGAACGCAGTACTGACTGTTGACGGAGCCCGTAATAACGGATGGGGACCTTGCCACGAATTAGGACATATGCATCAACAAGGCGCCTGGACTTGGGATGTCCTTGGTGAAGTAACAGTAAATGTCTATTCTTTGGCAGTAGAACGAAAAATGGGACATTTGACCTCTCGATTGACCCGGGATAATGCGTGGGTCGATGCGATGGATTATTTGATGATTCCCTATGCGGAAAAAGATTTCAATGCAAACGGAACCTCGGTATTTGTTCGGTTAGCAATGTTCCAGCAATTATGGTTAGCATTTGGCGATAATTTTTATCAAACCTTGCATAAAGAAACACGAGAAGAGCAAGCTACGTTTTCGACAAGAGAACAACAGATGCGTTACTTTATGTTGAAAGCCTGTACAATCTCCGGTAAAAATTTAAGTGCATTCTTCCGAAAATGGGGACTTAAAGTGAGTGAGTCAGTTTACACAGAAATCGTGAATCTCAATTTGCCAGCACCTGCAGAAGACCTTACGAGCAAAACTGATGATCCAAATTGGGAAAACAAATGGCTTGTAATTGGTTATACCAATCAAGAGACAGCTTCCGAAAATGGACGAGCAGCAAATCTGGTCGATGGCAATGCTGCTACCTATTGGCATTCGCGATGGTCAAGTACTCCTGGAACTTATCCATATTTTATCGCTGTCGATATGAAAAAAGATACAACTGTAACAGGGTTTACCTTTACACAACGAAATGGTGTTCGCCGAGTGAAAGATGTAGAGATTCAGGTGAGCCAGGATAATGTAAATTGGAATAGCGAAGGTCAATTTGTGCTACAAGATATTATCACTCCACAGAATGTAGCCTTGCCCGCTGTCAAATCATTCCGTTATTTTAAACTTATCTTCAAATCTGGATTTGATGGTACTCAAAATGCAGCGATGGCTGAAATAAAAGTTTATTAGCGTATTTTAATTAGTGGCGCGGAGATTGGTCTCTTAAACCAATCTCCGTTTGCTTACTTGCACCGAATGTAATTAGTCATATTTAAGTATGATGGACTGGGTGTAGATTTTTTATTAAACTGAAGGTCATTGTCTTGTGGAACGGCTTCAATAATAGTTCAACTCCAAAGTATATTCGCCTATTAATCTTATCAAGCCGAGGATTTTTTAAAGTGGGAACATAGTAAAATAGCCCAATTGTCAGATTTTGTTAGATAAGCATCCGTTTGAATTTTTCTTCAGCATCAATTAAGTTTTTACTTGATCGATCTTAACAAAGATCAAGTGGTACAATCTCAATTGATCGTAGCTTTGAAAATAAATCATTAAAATTAAAAACGATGAAAAATTTACTAGTCTTATTTTTTTTCTGTTTGTCATTATCAGCAACAGCACAAGTCGCCAACAATAATCCTAAAGCAAGCTTACAAGCTCTCCTAACGCCGGAAAATAGCGTACTGATTTTAATTGACCATCAACCATTTCAATTCGCCGGATTGGGAAGCCATAATTCTCAAACAATTATTAACAATGTTGTCGGACTTGCAAAAACCGCAAAGGCATTTGGTGTTCCAACTCTCCTCACTACGGTAGTTGAAGACTTAGGCGGAAATCTCTTAAAACAACTCCAAGATGTCTTTCCTGAACAAAAACCATTAAATAGAACATTGATAGATGCTTGGGAAGACCCAAAAGTTGTTGATTGGGTAAAGAAAACTGGTCGGAAGAAAGTTGTGATAGCTGCTCTTTGGAGCGAAATTTGTCTTGCGATGCCGGCAATTCAAGCAGCGGGAGAAGGATATGATGTATATGTCGTAACAGATGCTTCTAGGGGAACAACTCTTGAGGCACATGAAATGGCTATCCACAGATTGATTCAGTCAGGAGTAACTCCAATTACATGGGGTGTATTTGGAGGAGAACTTCAACGAGATTGGGCGAGACAGAAAACGGTACCTGCCATGAATAAAATTATGGTTGAACATCAGGGCAATGTTGGAACAAGCTGGTTATGGGAGCAACAGCTGTTAAATAATACGAAGCAGAAATAATAGTTTTTTAGATTAGTTTCTATTGAATAAGACTTATACTCATATCGTATAAGTCTTATTCAATAGAAACATTCCCAATGACAGCTAAATCTTCCGCCTTGACTATCGAAACTCGGCTACATATAGATTATTTCAAGGAAAATTTATGATAGCAATATTGAATTAATCACAATCTTTGATATTGTATACTTTTAATACAACAATAAAATAAGAGGTATGGTTAGACATAAACATCAGGGTTTAATTGATAACATCACTAGATATGTGGATCTAAATGATATTGAAAAGGAAGAGATCTGTAAGGTATTTCAATATGTAAAAGTCAATAATGGAGAAATCATGTCTCATCCTGGTAATATATGCAAGTATCAACATTTTGTCTTAAACGGATGTTTGAAACTGTTTTATTCGGCAATTGATGGTAGAGATCATATCTTACACTTTTTACCGGAGCAATGGTGGGCAAGTGATCTATATTCCTATTTTAATCAATACCCATCGGAAATGATGATTCAAGCTGTTATAGATACAGAAATTCTCCAGATAGAGAAGAAAAACTTTGATAAGTTGCTTAAAGAATTTCCGGTTTTTGAGTCTTTTTTTCGTATTATATATCAAAATGCACTTTGTGCTCAACACAAGAAGACGATAGAAACACTTATGCTATCTGCACGTGAACGGTACCTCAATTTTATGGAAAGCTTTCCGATGCTAATCCAGCATGTTCCTTTAAAAGATATTGCTTCTTATTTGGGAATTACTCCTGAATACTTAAGTAGATTGAGAAATCAAATAGTTAAAAAATAAACCTCTCCTTTTGTTCGTTTTTGGTAACTGCGGAGCGATTCTATACGATCTGTTTGATAAGGACGAAAAAAATGCATAAAGCAATTGATCGAAGAATCTTAAAATAATAAAAAAGTGCGGACTTAATCTAGGTTAAGTTTTAAATAATGACAGTGACTTATTTTTGAGTAAATCAAAATGTTTGATAAGGCTATTGTTAAATAGCTGTAGTATACATAGATGCTGTTACAATTTGTATAAATAAATTTAAAACAATCTATGGCATGCCATTTTTAAGAAAATGATTCTTTAATCCATGTCATTATAAATTTAAAAAATAGAAAATATGAGTTCATTGCCAATTCGTAACCAAGTGGAGGATCACTTGCTTACTTCGCAGAATTCTGCGTTAATCGTAATCGATTATCAGCCTGTACAGGTTAATTCAATTGCTTCTATGGATAGACAATTGTTAATTAATAATATTGTGGGTGTAGCTAAAGCGGCTAATCTCTACGATATTCCAACAGTTTTGTCTACAGTAAATGTTCAGACAGGTTTTAATAAGGAGACCGTTCCACAGTTGAAATCGGTATTAAAGCATTTACCATCCTATGATCGTACCACAATCAACTCTTGGGAAGATAAAGAGTTTGTAGAAGCTGTAAAAGCAACAGGACGAAAGAAGTTAATCATGACCGCATTGTGGACAGAAGCCTGTCTTACCTTTCCTGTTTTGGATGCCTTGAAGGAAGGATATGAGGTATATATTGTCGTAGATGCAGTTGGTGGGACGTCATTGGTAGCTCACGATGCAGCTATTCGTAGAATGGAGCAAGCAGGAGCTGTTTCGATAAGCGTAGCTCAATTATTTTGTGAGTTGCAAAGGGACTGGAAACGAGCTGAGACGGCACCTGGTTTTATGAAATTGTTCATTGAAACAGGAGGTACTGCGGGTATACAGTTTTCTTACGATGCTAACGAATAATTGATTAATATTTAGAGGGCAGATTGTCAGACAAAATAATCTGCCCATGAATAATTTACCTTGATCATCGTAGGGTGAATTTGACCATATTATTCTCATTTGTCTAGTTATAATTTCCACAAGAGCAGTTGGTTTCTAAAGAATTCTTCTCGTGAAATAATACGAGAATCTGATATTTTCCTTTATCTATTATCCTTGAATATAAAAACGATATCATATAGTGATTGAAAGCCTTATGTTTATATATGTAATTTATGGCTACAACTTACTGTATTTTGATTTATTTTTTTAACTTAAATACAGGTAGTTAGTTTCTTTTTATTTGTTCTATGGGGTGAAATTGAAAGAAATGGTGTCTTTAAATTAAATAGATATTGACTTTAAAATCTTCTGCTATATCTATTCATTTGGTTGTGAATAAACAATGATCGTAGACAATGAAAAAACAACTCCTTATTGAACATATTTCCAAATATGTAAAACTATCCAAAAATGAAGTGGCATTGATACGTTCATTTTTGAAATTGAAAAAGGTAAGACGGAAGCAGTTATTACTTGAAGAAATGGAGATACAAAAATATGGCTTTTTTGTTGTCAGTGGATGTCTGAAGAGCTACACACTTGAAAAAAATGGTTTCGAACGTGTTTTGCAATTTGCACCGAGTGGCTGGTGGATTGGCGATATGTTTAGTCTGAAAAATCAAGAACCAAGCCGATTATATATTGATGCAGTTTTCGATAGCGAAATCCTATTGTTGTCTCATGTAGATCTGAGTAATTTGTACGAAATAGTGCCAAATTTGGAACGTTGCTTTCGTTTGTTGGCGGAGAATGCTTTTGCTGCATCGCAGCGTCGTATAATTGAAACAGTTAGCCTGACAGCACTTGAGCGATATGAAAATTTTAAAACGCGATATCCAGATTTGTTTGAACAACTTCCCCAAAAATTGATTGCCTCTTATATTGGTATTACACCTGAATTTCTAAGCCGCGTTTTACGCGAATTATCTAATGATAATTTGAGGTGAGGTGGATGTTTTATTATTCATCTTGCCCATCTTTTTTTATGCTGTAGGATTCCTTTGTGAATTTGACAACTGGGTTATAAATAGGAGGTAATGTTTTTAGATAAGCATATATTCTTCTTAGATCAGCTTCTTCTATATATCGAAAAGCAGACCAGGGCATTAGTGAGTTGACAGATCCTTTGGGTACTTTGTAGATGGCCGAACTATCTCGATAGGATAGAAAACGATTGACAAAAGCCTCTTCGGACCAATCTCCTATACCGCTTTCATCAGGTGTTAGGTTGGCCGAATGTACAAACCCTCCGGTCGGCATTGGAAATTCTATACCGCCTATAAGAGCACGTTTTGTATCGAAAGAATCGTCCCATTTTTTGGGTGTGTGGCAGTCATTGCAGGCTGCCAGCGTGACCAGATATTTACCTGAGTCAACAGCATTTTTTAGATCTGACTTATAAATTGGCTTTGGCGTTCTTTGAATCAATCGGTTTGTCAATTGATAGAAGTAGTCAATTTGTGTTTTTCCTACTGGTGAATTATGAATGGGATCCAAGGTGCGGAGATAGACAATAATGGCTTTTAAATCTTCGGGATCGGCCTGTCCAAAAGCCTCAAATGGCATTGCATGATTGACAGTGCTGCCATCTGGCCTTATTCCGGTAGCAAGTAGGTGGTACAGCTCCGTATCTGTCCATTCGCCAATTTCTCCAGCAGGAGTAATATTGGGTGTAAAAGACTCACCAGGAAAATCAAATCCTCCTTTCTTGGATAGAAAGGGTGCCCCAGCACCAGCTTGTTCTGCAATCACAGGCCAGGAATAACGACTTGTATCCCTTGGGCTGTGGCAGTCGGTGCAAATTGCAACATGTTCGACAAGATATTTTCCCCTTGCCAGTAAGTTTGTGTCTTGATGATTGATATTTACTTCAATTACTTTTGGCGGTAAAGGAAGCACGAATTGGATGAAACAGATTCCAATACCCATGACCAATATGGTAATTGTAAGGCTAACGAAGATATATTTTTTCCAGCGTTTCCATTCAAAAAAGCTGTTGAAGATCCAATCGACCGCACGCATAAATGGATCGTATTGTATGGCTTCGTGATATTGTTTTTGTTTGAGCACTTCGAGCATTCGATCGATCAAAATAAAAACAATAACCAAGAAAATTAAGAATAGTAGTGTCAGTAATACGATGTTCATAAAAGCCGATTTAGTTTATAAGTTACCTTCAATTATTAATATGGTGTAGTTAAACCGCTTCGAGGGTAAGAAATAACCTAGAAAAATTAATCTTCGAAAAAATAATATTAGTTATCCCCGAGAAAGCGGATAGAAGCAATCCCGGGGATTCGTAAAGCAAATTACCAATGCCATTATTTGTTTTCGAGAGCAACTTCTTGCGCTTTATAATAACTTTCAATTAATGCTTGATAATTTGGCATTACCAGAGATAATGCTTTTGCGTACTTTGCGGAATCTTTATGTTTCCAGCTTTTTAATATTTCGCTGATGACAGCAGTTGTGGTGATCGGAATCGCTCCCGCCAGCTGTAATCTTGCCAGGGTTACTTGTGTAGATAGTGGGCTCATATCTCCTGAGGCGTCAATAACCGCAAAGACCTCGTATCCCTCAGCAATAGCAGAAATAGATGGAAAAGCAACGCAAACGCTCGTTAACACCCCTGCAATAACTAATTTTTTCTTCCCGGTATTCTTTACTGCCTCAACAAATGCCGGGGTATCCCACGCGTTAACCTCTCCATTGCGGCCTACATATACTGCATGTGGAGCGTTCTCGTGGATCTCGGGCATTAATGGACCATTAGGGCCTTTTGGTTCTGATGCTGTTGTAATCACTGGGATATTCTCTACTGTAGCAATTTGAGACAGAGCAACTACATTGTTCCGTAAAGTGGGGACCTCAATGTCTTTTACAGTTTGAAATAGACCACTCTGATGATCGATTAATAGAAATGCAACATCGTCAGCATTGATTCTTGTTGTGAGTGCCATGTTTTTAATTTTTTAAGTGTGAATATGTAATTAAAAGAATAATAGTATTGGTGCGTTTATAAATAACCTACTATTATGTTTCTGTTAAAGTTACTAAGACAAACTTTACTGAAAAATAACCTACATTAAGTACAAAACTTAAGCTATATTAAGTTTTGCTTCCTAGGGTTTTAAAAGTACATCCTATCGAATAAAACAGAAATGTATTTTTCGATAAACCATTTGAGCAGTTCGAGATCTTGCGTAATTCAAATCCCTTCTTCAGAAGCTAAATTCGGCACCAAGTACAACATGTACCATCGTTCTGTTTCTTCCACTTTCCTTGAGGAATGTACCTGGACAAACGATATTGGATTCCAGCTCAATATTGATAAAGTTATTCGGCTTATATCCCATTACTGTGCCGATTTGATAAGCAATAAAGCGTCGGTCATTTAGGTCGGCATAGTCTACCTGCATTGAAGGGTTATAGAGCGCATCACGCACAGAATAACGCCAGAATACATCATAGTCAACTTCAAAGAAAAAATTGTTGACGTTCATATTTATATAGGGATGGAGATCGATAAAATTGGAAGGTGTGAAACTGGCTACCCTTCCAAAGTAAGCCCCCCTGGGATAGAAGGGGTCAAATGTATTGTTGACCTTATCATCAGGATCCATATCTCCGCTGATGAGATTCGATTTAAAGCCTAGTGTGGCTGGTCGATCCCCGAATTTAATTTTTTTTTCAGCCTGTAGCGCGATGGCCCAGGCACGGATACGCTGGTCAGCGATACTTCCAAACTGAAAGAAGATTTCATTGTTAAAATCTACACTACTGAAGGAACCAAAATGGCGTGCGCCAAGTAAAGCTCTTCTCTCGTTTCCAGATATGTTGCTGTAATTTACACCATTATCTTTCTGATACATAAAATAGGTATCCAGACTATTGACCGCATCTAATTTTTTCGTGGTATATACAGCAGTTAAGGTCTCCTTAAAATCAAGATAACGGTTGTCGAATATTTCGGGTTGTACACTGCCGGTTGCACCAAAAAAAGCATGCACTGTCAAATCGTCTTGGCTATATTTTACTTGTACCATGTCAAAGGCGCGGCGTACTCCTGGACCTTCCCTGGGATCGACGACACGGCCACTGCCAAGTTTAAGGTTTTCCCTACCGATACCCACTTTAATGGAGGGGGTAACTTTGTATTTTATGAAAAGCTGGTTAACATCCATTTTTTCAGCATCCACAGGGCTTAGATCATTTTTTCCATTGGCAAAGCTGCTCAATAGTTCACCATAAATCTCTCCATTCTTGAATCTGAGATGGCTATTGAACAAAAATCTGTTCATCAGCCAGATGCGGTTTCCGTTGTCGATATCCACAAAACGCTGGTTCTTGAAACTTTCCATCTGATACCGCCAACTGCCACCAAAGGAAAGACTAGTGTTTTGGGATAGCTTTAATAGCTTGGCCCGCTGATAGAGATTCTTTTGACTTTTGGCTAATTGCAACAAGGTATCGATGTTGTCATTCTGACGCAATAGACTAAAATCAAATACATCTTTCACTTGGGCATGTGAGATGGAACAACACGATAATAGGAGTATGATGAGCGGAATTAGATAATGTACCATTGGAGCTCCCGGTTTTAAAACAGTTTACAAATATTATGAGCCCTCGACCTGACGCTGGATCCGCTTAGAAACTTCCTGTGCTTCCTCAAACAGCTGATTCGTATTCGGATAGGTGAGTTTACCATTCTCTTTAAGAATCTTGCCGCCGATCATAACCAAGTCTATGTTGGCAGCGGATGCAGCTTCGATTACAAGACGCTCAGTCTGACTGTTACCGGAAAAGTTGAGATCATCCTTGCGCATAAGGATCAGGTCGGCCTGCTTTCCTACTGCAAGTGAGCCCACCACTTTATCAATGCCTAGTATCTTGGCTCCATTGATTGTTGCCATTTCCAATAATTCGTAAGGATTCATGTAGAATTCATCCAGCGTAGTTGCATTACCTACATTTTTCAATAGTTTTAAAGTAGAGAAAAGATTTCCATCACCGCTTAACGCCACAGTATCAATGCCGACGCCAGTCAGTATAGCATGCTTTTTAAGTATTTTAATAGGAGGAAAGCCATAGCCTACACGCATTTCCGAATAAGGTGTCATTGTGATGGAGCTGCCAGCCTGTGAAACATAGAGCGCTTCTTGCTCTGTTATTGCATTACCATGGATGATATTGACATCTTTGCTCAATATGCCCATATCATGGAGCTTTTTTATCTCACCTTCGTGGGCATTCACACGAGAAGAGGCGTGGATAACAATGCGCATACCCAATTTTCGGGCATTGTTCCAGTCTTCCTGTATTTTGGGATATTTTACAGAACGGCTGCCCAAGTCCACACGAATTTTCTGGTATTTTTTGTCTTTTGCCACAAGCTCAAGCAACCTCTTGATCTCAGCAAAATTGGTAGGGTCGCTTTCTTTCAGATCCCGATGGTCACCATACAAAAATTGCCCGCGCATGTCCATTTCAGCGAATGCATCAAGGCCTGCCTTCGCATGCTCAAAGGTCCGTGTGTTATGATTAAAATCGCTAATGGAAGTGATTCCCGAATTAATAGCTTCCGCCAGTGAATACTTGGAGATAATTTTCATATCCCGTCCTGACATCAGACGGCTGTACTTAACTGACATCGGGAAATACCCCTCATCCGAAGAGTATCCGGGCATACTGCGCATTACCGAAGTCCATAGGTGCCAATGGCTATCAATAAGACCAGGCATGACTACTGCATTATGACCATCGATAATTATTGCATTCGCTGGACAGGAGACTGTGGAACCAATTGCTTTTATCACCCCATTTTCGATCAGTATGCTACCCTTTTGTAGATGCCCTATTGCAGTGTCCATGGACAATATTTCCGCATCCTTGATCAAATAAACGCCGGTATTGCTTAAGGTTTTTGATTCTAGTGTCGGTGTAATAGTATCAAAAGGGTTGCTTATCAGCAGCGGACTTAAAGATAACAGCGAGCTGTTTTTTAAGAAATCTCTTCTATTCATAATGTATTGATTTATAACTAATACCATTTGAAAAACAATGAATGATTGGGCCACATGTCCATCAGTCTCTTTTCAATGTGTTGAGTCCGAGATGTTAAAAAAATGATATCTGCATTTGGCTACAGGTTGCAACCAAATAGATCTATCAGTCATCGAGATCTAGCAACACCCACAAATTTAGGTCTGATCCAATTATAAAATATTAACATAGATTAAGAATCTATAAAAAGTTTGTTTGTATGTTTCTTTTCTTAATTTCTATAAATTACCAAAGGAGCATGATGCCATTGTATTTTTTTAAGGTGTCAATGGGTGAAAAGATAGATTTATCGTGTCTATATAAAATAAGGATTCAATTATAAACTACACAATTGTATACTCAATACAGTCTGTTCGCAACGATTTAAATATAAATATTAAGGAATCAAACAATGAAGAAGAACCTAATGATGATTATCGGCTTGATTATTTCAATAAGCCATGCCATTGTCCATGCCCAACAGTTGCGCATACTCAATTTTTATGGAGACTCGGGATTCCGCCACTTATCTCAGCCTGTTGCTGTTGATATGATTGAAAAGATTTGTACTAGAAATAATTGGGAATATGTCAGCACCAAGCGTACGGCTATCTTCAACCCTCGGGATTTGGCCACTTTTGATGTCGTTGTATTCAATAATAACTGTGGCAATGAAGGTCAGATTTTTAACGAAGAACAACAGGAAGCTTTTCGTTCATTTATCCATGGTGGCGGAGGATTTGTAGGAATCCATTGTGCTGGCGCTATCTGGAATGAAGGTAAAGATTTTCAGTAATGGTATCAAAATCTGCTTGGCACAACATTAATCGATCACCCTCCGGTTCAAGACGCGGATTGTATTGTTGAAATAGAAAATCACCCGATCACGAAGCACCTGCCCAAGATTTGGAAAGTGCGTGATGAGTACCATCGGATGTCGCCCAATCCTCGTGGCAGTGTTCAGGTATTATTGTCCGTCAATGAAAATTCTTATCAAGGTAAAGAAAAAATGCACGGTGATCACCCGTTAGTTTGGACACATTTATTTGACGGCGGGAAGTCTTTTTTCTCCTCTTTAGGCCATACTGATGCAATTTATAATGATGGAAAGTACATCCGTCTTATAGAAGAGGGGATACGATGGGTTGCAGCTAAAAATACGATAACACCAACAGACGGACTTCAAGTAGACTTGGATGCAGACAAAGGAGTTGTCTTAAACAGCGCTAATCGTGTCACAAAATGGTTCAATCAGGCTTCCAATTCGGAAGTGAAAATTTTTGAATCCAATTCCACGGGGCGAACAGAGGACAATCCTGGCCAACCATTTTGGAAAGTAGAAGGCCCTGAAATAAATTGGCATCGAGCATTGTTTTTTAATAGGCAAGAGCTTGTTAGTCAAAGTGAAAGCTGTTTTGATGCATTGGTTGCCGGTAGTGGATATACCTGGCTTTGTGTTTTGCGACCAGGGCAGCAGCTGGGGGAAGTTAAAGATGTTAATTCCTTTTTTGGTAATCTCAAAAATGGAGAGAATTATGAAGGCTTTTGGGCGGGATTAAATAATGATAATACGGTTTGGATGGGGAGCAGAAATGGTCGAACTTTTGGTCGCTGGGACCAAAATAATCCAAAAGTCGAAAGCCGTTTAATCTTGGATAGCAACAGGTTTCATCTCTTGATTGGACGTATGGAAAAAGGAACTCAAAAGGTACGATTATCCTTATTTGTAAACAATGTATTTCAGGAAGCAGCTTTTGGATATTTTCCAGTCGATTTGACTGCTAATGCCTCCAAACTAGTAATTGGACAGGAAAGAGATGCAATTGATCACCCAGGAAAAGAATCATTCATTGGCAGTATTGCTCGTTTCATGCTTTTCGATCGGGCGTTATCTGATAAAGAATTGTCTAGGCTGGGCGAGGAGGTAGGTCGCTATTACGGACTCAAAATTTTGTTCGACACAGAGAGTTCCAGGTCCGACAAAAGAAAATAGAGTCTATTTTTTTTTACCTCATTTTCAGTGTTTTATATTTTTTTTATTTTTCGATGGGTGACAAATTAAAAAAAATGTGTCTTTGTATTAAGTAAACCGAATTATTGATAAATGACAACACATACCGAAATGTTTGGCGATGATCAGCTTCTAGAGGAGCTGTTTAACGATCCTGATTTTATACAGTTAACTGCACTGCAGGGTCTAGTTGACGACGCGCAATGGCTGTTCTGGTTTGATAAACATCCGAGATATCAAGAAGTAAAATTGGTTGCGAGAAAACTTTATGAACTCAAGTATTTCGAATCTACAATGGCTGTAAATGAAGTATATCGTTCAGAAATTTGGACAGGAATTATGGCCCATTTGGAAAGTAAGGAGGAAAAAGTTGTCCATCATAGATTTGGACGATTAAAAATTCAGCAATGGTTACAATATGCAGCGATTTTTATTGCTGCCTGTGTATTAGGTTTATGGATCTATTTGCAGAAAAGTGCCACGGTAACTGGCGAAAGCTATGCAACCTCTACAAGCAAACAAGAGTTTACCTTGCCCGATGGTAGTAAATTGTGGCTTAATAAGAATAGTACAGCTGACTACCATGAAGATGCTTCGGGCCGAAGGTTGGATCTAATCGGTGAAGGATATTTGCATGTGACAAAACAGATTAATGATGGGCAAAAAGTACCATTTATAGTAGAACATGACGGATTAAAGATAGAGGTACTTGGGACACGTTTTAACGTAGTTAGCACACCGGCAGTTAAATTGATCGCTTTGGATGAGGGAAGTGTACGCGCGCGCTATGAGAATCAACATCTGATAATGAAGCCCGGTGAGGTTGTCAATGTTGACCGGGGTATATTGAAAAGATTCCCTATTAAGTCTAACTTGATTAATAGTTGGCAAACAGGTACACTGGAATTAAGTAATACACCACTTAGCGAGATTGTAGTTTGGTTGCAATTAACCTATAAAAAGAATGTAACCAGTGAATTACCTCAATATTTGATGAATGTGACCGCGCGGGGACAAATAGATGTCTCCGATATGCAAACGGTTTTAAGTTCTTTAGAGAAAATCTACCATATTAAGATCTATGACCAATATGACAAATTTGTGATTACAACGAATAACTAATTTAAATAGTATAATAAACTCTACTTTATGAAAAACAAATGGATTCGACAATTGGCTTGTGCTGGGCCGATGTTGTCATTATGTGTTGTGAGTAACAATCTCTGGGCTGTAGAAAAATCTATGAATCCGGAGAAACGGATGTTTGAACAACAAACCCAAAGTGTAAATATAGGCCGTTCTATGAAAGTCGCCGATATTCTTAAAAACGTGTCCAAAAAGGAGCATGTCTATTTTGCATATGCAAATAAGCAGATTGATAAAATTACAATCGCTGGGGTGGATCCTCTTGTGCTAAAGCTGGATAATCTCCCTAAAATCTTAGCAAAGGCTAACCTTAATTTAGTTAAAGTTTCAGATAATCAATATATTATAGAAGAAATTAGCAAGGTGCGCAATCGTGGAGATCAACAAAAAAGTCAAGATTCAGAACAAAACACTGTTGTTAATCAAGAATTTATAAGTGGTTTTGTTCGTGATACAAATGGCAATCCTTTATCTGGGGTTACGGTAAAAGTACAAAAAGGTACGGCTACAGTTAGAACAGATGACGAAGGGAAATTTTCAATTGAAGCGACTGTCGGTAACACACTTCAATTTAATCTCATTGGTTATGAAAGTAAATCTTTAGAAATTCGTTCTTCAGATCCTATTCATGTGCAATTAGCAATAGGTATTACCAATCTGGAAGAGGTTGTCGTGGTTGGATATGGGACCCAAAAGAAAGGCGATCTTACAGGAGCTATTGGAACGGTAAATGTGGAAAAGCAATTTAAAGGCAGAGCTGTAACCAATGTACAGGAATTGCTGGCAGGGTCTATTCCTGGGTTAAATATAAGAAAAACTTCTGGTGCAGTGGGCTCTGGCGCTAGTATTAATATCCGCGGCACTCAAACTATGGGAACTAGCTCCGGCGTACTTGTGATAATAGACGGTATGGTCGGTAATATTAATACCTTAAACCCAAATGATATCGAAAGTGTGTCTATTTTAAAAGATGCCGCGTCAGCTTCTATTTATGGGGCAAGAGCTGCTAACGGTGTGATGCTTGTGACGACAAAAAGTGGTAAAGTAGGAGATGGAAAACCAGTGGTAGAATTTAATGAAAGCATTGGTATACAGAAACCACAGTTTCAGTTAAAATTTGTAGGTGCAGCAGATTATATGCGGCTAAAAGATGAGCAGTTAAGAAATGATGGACAAACCTCTGGTTTTTATGGAGAAGAAGGGCAGCGCAGATTGGCAAATGGAGAGCTGCCAGATAATGACTGGTATAAACTTATTTATAAGAATACTAGCGCAATAAGTAATAATAACGTTGCCATTTCGGGGCGCAGTGATTATATCACCTACCGGTTATCGACATCATACGATTATCAGGATGGTACATTACCCCAGAATAATTATAACAGGTATATTTTTAAACCTTCTATGACGATACGATTATCTGACAAACTTAATATCGCAAGTAATCTCCAATACACAAATACTTATATTTTAGAACCAAATGGTGGTACGCAGGGATTTCAATCGCAGGCGATCAGAAATTCTCCGGTTGTACCTGTAAGAACTCCGGGGGGGCAATACTTTAATACTGGATCTATTGGTGGAAATCCACTCGCAGCCATTAACGAAGGGGGGCACAGGAGAGATCAATTTAAAGAGTTACTGGGTAATATTACTATTAACTATAGCCCCATAAAAAACCTTAACTTTCAAGGGCTTTTCGCAAGAGCGCAGATGGATCAACACCGAAGAGACCGAACATTAAGTTACCAGCTATTTAATGTTGATGAAACGGTAGGTCTTAGGGCAAATGCGCTTACCTCACAACGGGAATATCAATTTAGTAACTATAGAAATACTTTACAGGCCACCGGTGAATATTCCTATAAAACTGGAAAGCATGATTTTAAAGCAATGGCCGGTTATTCGTATGAGTATTATAATAATTCAAATTTTCAAGGATATAGGGAAAATATGCCATTTAATGATATCAATGTACTAGGCACAGGGGGGAGTGTGAACCAACAGGCTAACGGAGGTGCTTTTGATTATTCATTTTTATCCTATTTTGGCCGGCTGAATTACAGTTATGATAACAGGTATCTTTTACAAACCACTGTACGTGCTGACGGAAGTTCTTATTTTGGCCCGGGAAATAAATGGGGGTATTATCCTACAGTATCCGCAGGTTGGAATGTGCATAATGAATCTTTTTTTAATGTTGACAAGATATCGCAACTTAAATTAAGAGCTTCTTACGGTGAAGCCGGAGATGCCCAAAAACAGTTAGATCCAAATAATCCCAATTATTATCCTTATGCGGTTATTTTAAGTTATGATCCGGCCATCTACGGATTTAATGGTGGCGCTGTTTCTGGTGCATATCAAGGGTTAGCGGTAGATCCCAATATTGTGTGGGAAGTTTCCCGTCAAACAAACCTCGGTCTAGATATTGGTCTGTTTAAGCAAAAGCTTGTCTTTTCGGTAGATTACTTTGATAATGAGCGGGATCGTATTCTTTACAGAAGTACTGCACCAGCCGAATTTGGATTAGCAGGTCCATTAACTAATGGCGCTGTGTTAAAAAATAGAGGATGGGATATCAGTGGTAGTTATAATGATACTAAAAATGATTTCAGTTGGGGAGTGGGGTTTGTTTTAAACTGGTCGAAAACGGAAGTGGTAAATAGGGGTACCAATCCACTCATTGTTGGAGATCGAATTTCTACCATAGGAGATCAATTTGACCTGATGTATGGTCTTGAATCGATGGGTTTGTTTCAGTCAGCGGAGGAGATTGCTGCAGCACCTTCTCAGGGGACTAATATCCTTCCAGGAAATATTAGATATCGTGATATCAGTGGACCCGATGGAATTCCCGATGGAGTAATAAATGGATTAGATCGTACGGTCCTGAATAGAAAAATACCACTTATTTACGGGCTTAATTTTAACTTCGGATGGAAGAATTTTGATATTTCCGCAAATCTAAACGGCCGACATAACAACGTGATGTATTTATCTGGTTATTCTGTTGTTCCTTTTAATCTTACAGATAATGTACCCGTCATTGGAATGGATGCATGGTCGCCAGAAAATACAGATGGAACAGCACCCCGGTTGTCATCTTCAAATACGGCTAATGATACAAGATTCTCGAGTTTCTGGTTGAGAAAAGCCAACTATATGAAAATACAAAATGCACAAATAGGATATACTTTTTCGAACCAGCTTCTGGATAAGATAAAAATTAAAAGCGCCCGGATCTTTATATCCGGGCAGAATTTAGCAACCATTTCCTCGATCAATTTTGACCCGGAAGCAGACTTAGGTTATTACCCGCTATCACGGACCTATTCTTTTGGTATAAATGCAAGATTTTAAAAATATAAACCATATTAAGATATACGAATGAAAAAGTTAATATATATATTTGGAACCATTGTGCTTTTTACAGCTTGTAATAAGAGGTTAGATTTAGACTCATTATCCAACGCATCGGAAGCTACCTATTTCCGAAATCCAGAAGAAGCGGGAGTGGGGTTGAATGCAGTATATGCAACCCTGCCAGGTGAAAGAGATTTTTGGAAAGATTGTAGTAGCGATAATTCTATTATGACCAATGCCTGGGGGGAAGGAGGATTGGGTTTTATTAACCAAGGGTCGCAGCAGGCATCAGACACTTATTTGAGAGAGGAGTATGTCGGCGCCTATGGAAACATACGTAGGGCATTATACTATCTCACAAAATTAACCCCCATCGATTTTGGAGCCAACGCTGCTTTGAAGACAAGATATGAAGCCGAAGCCAGATTTGTGCTTGCAATGTGGTATTTTAGACTTGTAGAGCATTTTGGGGACGTTCCGCTAATAGTAGAGCAACCAGTTTTATTAGATGAATCAAAAATTCCGAGAAGTCCGAAACAGCAAGTGTTGGAGTATGCGTTACAATGTGTCAATTTTTCTGCGGCCAATCTTCCCACATCATATAGTGGATCCGATAATGGAAGGATAACAAAAGCGGCAGCATTAATGCTCCGTGCAAATATTTATTTGTATATGGCAAGCTGGGAAAAATTTCATAATAATAACAACAATGTAGAATATTGGCAAAATGCGGCCAATGCTGCAGATTCTGTGGTAGCTTTAAATCAGTACACTTTAGTGCCTAATTATGCCTCACAGTTTACAGCTGCCGCTAATAATGCAAATTCTGAAATTATTCTTGCTCGTCAATATGTGAAGGATTTGGTGACACATATGCTTCCTGCTTTGGCGTCTCCGGGAGGTGTTGGTGCAATAGGCGGTGGTTGGGCTGCTTTTTGTCCTACCCGGGATTTAATAGATTCTTATGAGTGTACGGATGGAAGAAGTATTCGAACTTCGCCCTTATATAATGTAAACCGACCATATGAAAACAGAGACCGAAGACTTACGCAGACTTTTATGTTACCGGGTATTCCTGTTAAACGTCCCGATGGTAGTATGACCCCCTTTTCGCCGCATCCTTCCTCAGGAATGCCAGAACGGATTGGTAATGAAGGTGGTGGTGGTAAAACTGGATATATGTATCTTAAATTTAATGATCTAGAAACCATTACTCCAGAAAGGTCATTTATCAATTGGCCAATATATAGGTATGCTGAGACTTTATTGATTCTTGCCGAGGCGCTTAATGAAGCAAATCCCGGCGACGCCAGAATTAAGACGTCTCTTGATTTGGTAAGGCAAAGAGCTGGTTTACCTGTTGTAGATCCTTCTATTATTACAAATCAGGATGCTGTAAGAAACATCATACGTAACGAACGCAGGCATGAATTTGTCGCAGAGCACAAAAGATATTTTGATATATTGAGATGGAAGATCGCTGAAGATGTGTTAAATACACCAGCTTTTGGCATTAATTCAAATGTGTCAAATCCGACAGGAGATTATAATGCTCCAAAGATCTTGGCACAGCAACGTAAATTTACTGCACCTTTAATGTATCTATGGCCAATTCCTCAATCTGTAATTGATGCCAATAATTTAATTATTCAGAATGCCGGATGGTAACCAAATAGAAAAAATGGATAGAAGAAGCTTTTTTAAAAAAACAGGTTTACTTGGCTTAGGTGTGATAGCCAGCAGGTTTCCGGTATGGTCAAATTCTCTGTTTGCCTGGGATAATCCCATACATAACATTCCGGAGGAAAAAAATATTGATAAACAATGGCTCGCCTCTTTATATGAAAGAGGCGAGAAGATTGCCTACCGAAAGAGTAAAAATGAACTGCCTTATATTGGTATGCCAGTTGGTGGATTACATACAGGTACAGTGTATATCGGAGGCGATGGACGTTTGTGGTTATGGCAGATATTTAATACAGCTTATGATGGTGAACGTGAAGGTATAGAACCCAAAAATGTGCAATGGAATAATGGGAAAGAGCTGGTGACTGTCCGTCCACGTGATGGGTCAGCCTATATCGAGCCAGCCATTGCGGACAACTTACGTAGCATCGAGCAAGGTTTTGCAATATCAGTTGCTGTTGGAGGAAAACAAGTCGTCAAAGAACTCCGCGAAAATCATTGGGACGAGATTGTGTTTGAACCGACTTATCCGACCTGCCGGGTTAGATATAGTAGTGCCAACTTTCCTGTGGAAGTCGTACTGACCGCCTATTCGCCATTTATTCCGTTGGACCAAGATAATTCTTCCTTGCCGTTAACGACATTACATCTGGAATTGCGTAATAAAATAAATACACCAGTCGAAGTAAGCCTAACAGGCTGGATGGAAAACGGTGTGTTTAAGGGACGTAAAGATCTCAATGCGGTTCGTAAAGTATCCCGCATCTTAGATAAAGCAGGCGTAAAAGTCTTAAACTACAGTTGTGAACAAGTACCCGATAGTGCTTTGCAAGCTGGTGATTATGGTACAATGGCCTTTACTTGTTTGGATCCTCAGGCATGGGTACATACCAAGCTGGAACACTGGCCGGTGACACCGTACTCATTGCAATCGGATCATAATGATTCGGTCGTTGACTTCGCTGATTTACAAGTGGGTGCCTATACCGTTAAACGGATTATAAAACCAACAGAGACTAGTCAGATTTCGTATGCGATCTCCTGGCATTTTAATAATCCACATCCCAAGTTGAAAGCGCATTTAAAGGATGCCCAAAATGGCTATTGGTACGGTGCAAAATTCAACGATGCGGTGGCAGTCATTGACTATTATCTGGCGCATCGGCAAAAGCTTGATGGGGAAACGCTGGCCTGGCAACAAACCTGGAATGATACCACATTACCCCATTGGTTTATGGATCGTACCTTTGTTAATATAGGAACCTTGGCGACAGCGAATACGATGCGTTTTGCTTCAGGAAGGTTTTGGGGTTGGGAAGGTATCGGTGCCTGTGCCGGTACTTGCACCCATGTGTGGCAGTATGGTCAGTCTATGGGACGTATATTTCCTGATATTGAACGCAATTTGCGCGAGGTTACTGATCTTGGGGTGGGCTTTCAGCCAGAAACTGGAGCAATTATCTTCCGGGCAGAATATGAAAAAAGACCTGCCATCGACGGGCAGGCTGGTGTTATTCTTCGTTTTTATCGGGATCATCAGATGAGCACTGATGACACATTCTTAAAATTGAATTGGCCAAAACTTAAACAGGCGATTCAATTTATTCTCGATCAGGATAAAAACGGAGATGGTATGACCGATACGCCAATGGAAAATACATTGGACGCCGTGTGGGAAGGGGAGATCGGCTGGATTGTAGGACTTTGTCTCGCTGCCATACAAGCTGCGGCATTGATGGCCGAAGAAGCTGGCGATAGGAAATTTCAACAGATCTGCATGAACTATGTCAGAAAAGGAACTGAAAACATGGATAAATATCTTTTTAACGGAGAATATTATATCCATCGGCCAGATACGATTCAGGGAAGGAAAAAGCTGGGTTCCTACAATACTTGTCATATAGATCAGGTCTATGGACAGGCCTGGTGTTTTCAAGTGGATATGCCCCGGATTAATGACAGAGAGAAAACATTATCCGCCCTGAAGGCACTTTGGAAATATAATTTTGCGATGGATGTGGGACCCTATATTAAGACACACCTCGGGGGACGGCCATATGCATTGGCAGGCGAAGGTGGTATGGTCATGAATACAAATCCAAAAAATGAGGAAAAAGCTTATGGCGATAATACGACTTGGCAACTGGGGTATTTTCATGAATGTATGAGCGGATTTGAACATCAAGTTGCTGCACACATGATGGCCGAAGGTATGATCGACGAAAGTTTGGTCATGACCAGGGTAATTCACGACCGCTACCATGCGGCAAAAAGAAATCCCTTTAACGAAATTGAATGTAGTGATCACTATGCACGTGCGATGGCGAGTTACGGAACCTTTATCAATGCCTGTGGCTTTAGTTATCACGGCCCAAAAGGGCAAATTGGTTTTGCCCCAAAAATAGGATCTTCAGATTTTAAAGCGCCTTTTACCACGGCGATGGGATGGGGGACCTACATTCAAAAGCAGCAAAGGGAAGGAAAGCCTGTTTGTCAGTTAACATTAAATTATGGCGCGTTGGAACTTAAAGAATTTCATCTGGGCGATGCCGAAGAGCTATCACTTGATGCTAAGCAGATCACTGTGCTACAAAATGATAAACAAATATCAATTCATAAAGTGAAACGTCAAGGAGAACGTGTGGTGATCAATTTTAAAGACAAAGTAGGACTAAAAAAAGGCGATACATTAACTATTCGATGGTCATGAAAAAAATAGTGAATAAACTGCTTGTGATAATAAGTCTTTTCTTGGTTATGGGATGTATGTCATCAGGAGATCAAAAGGCCGGATCTGCGCCGAAATCCGATTGGGGAGAGGTGCTTTTGCAAAAAGTACCCTTACTTGGACATCGCAATTGGATATTGATCGTTGATAAAGCTTATCCCGCACCAACGGGAGCGAATATACTTGTTCTCGATTCAAAAAAACAGATGCCGGAAGTACTGGACTATGTTGTACAATTGCTCGATAAACAGCATCACGTAAAACCTATATTTTATTTTGATAAAGAATTTGATTACTTAGATGATAGGCTTGCACCAGGATTAAAGGAATACAAAGAGAGCTTAACCAAACTTTTACCGCATATTGAAAAACGGTCCCTGTTGCACGAAGATGTTTTTGGAAAAATAGATAAAGCCGCTGATCTTTTCCAGATAATTGTCGTGAAAACAGAATCACTTATCCCGTATAGTTCAGTTTTTATAGAACTTGACTGTAAATACTGGGATGCTAACCGTGAAAAGATTTTACGTGAGCGGATGACAAAGTCGACAGAATAAAGTCTTCAATCTTGTCGTAATTTAGACAATTGACTGCAGAGCTAAATGGATAAAATAATTTACACATCCATTTAGCTCGGTAGCTATCCAAATGGTATACTTCTTAGGTTTTGGGCTTAACTGTTTTTTCGCAATCCAACCACAATCGATGTGAGTAATACAATGCTGTATGCCCACATTAACCAAGAACCAAAGGTTGTCGCACTGTTTGGGGCCATGTTAGGAAAGATGTGTTCAAAAAATTGAATAATGAACATATCGAGAACCATTCCTGGTAATACCAACAATACGCCAGCGACGATATTTTCGAATCCTGAAAGTTTAAATCTTTTGAAAGTTAGAATTGAAATCAATACTAATGCGGGTATTAGAGCTACATATAAACTAGTAAGTATTGGTACTGAATCTGTGATAAAAAAGAATTGTCCTGCAACGCGAAAGGCTAACATCATAAAGACATAAATGAGAGAATTTGTCCGACTCCGAAATTGTGGAAAGATTTAGTCTACCGTGAAAAAGCATTCATAAAATGCACATAAAAGATAATACCAAATTTACGCAAACGTTTGTTTTCATAATTAGATTTTTAAATTGAAAAAATCATGTAAGTTTGTTGTGACGACCAATCATATCGCTAGCAGAAAGATTATGAAATCGACACTATTAATCAAAGATATTTCTGATTTTGAAATGTTGGTGAATACTCATACCGACAAGCTAACACAAAGCGCTTTCCTAAAAATTGGAAATTTGCAGGACGCAGAGGATCTCGTGCAGGACCTTTTTGTCAATCTCTGGGTTAAAAGAGAATCCATCGTTGTGCACGGTTCAGTCAATAATTACCTCCATGTAGCCCTCCGAAATAAAATTATGAACTATTTTGTCAAGGCAAAACTCCATCAGGATGTGAAAGACAGGCTGTCAATACATCTCGAGGTTGTGGATCTCTCCTTAGTAAACCTATTAATTGAAAAAGACTTGAATACCTTGTTTTCGGAAATTTTGAGCGAGTTACCGGATCATATGCAAAAGATTTTTAGGCTGCGAAATGAAGATTTTACACTAAAAGAGATTGCTGTCGCATTGGGCCTTGCGGAGCAGACTGTCAAAGGTTACAGTGCTGAAATGCACCGTCGCATCAAAGCCATGCTGATCGAACGGCATCCTGAATTTGCCCGCTCATTGACAGCATTATTATCATTTTTGCTAATCAAATAATTTTTTTTAATTCCTTACATACTTTTGATTCTCACCAACTGTCTTACTAGAAAGAGCAAACCTAGAAAAGATTACGCGTGGATCAAAAACAGTTAAAAAAGCTAATCAAGAAGTACCAAGATGGTACAGCCAATGCAGCCGAGAAATTTATCGTGGAATATTGGTACGAAACCTTGGACCAACAAGAGCCCGAAGCTTCAGAGATAGGCTTTGTTCCGGAACGAAGCGATCTCAGGACCCGGATTATTGCTGCTGCTGGATACACAGTCAAGCGATCGAGCTACCGATATCGCTTTTTATGTGGGGCAGTGGCGAGCATCATACTCTTGATACTTTCTACCGTTTTATATCATCAATACTTTTCGGTATCGCAGATCGACAGTCTTATCAAACCAATCAAGACAGCCCATCTTAATAAGGGAACTATATCCACCGGTATTGCCGAACGGAAAACAGTCATCTTGAACGACGGTACAAAAGTGATCCTGAATGCGAATTCTAGCCTTACTGTTGGTGACTACGACCGCAAGCGGGAGGTAAATCTGTATGGAGAAGCTTTCTTTGATGTCAAAAAAGATCCTTCCAGACCATTCACCGTCCATGGTGGTGGATTACATATCAAGGTGCTGGGTACCAGTTTTAATGTCAAAGCTTATCCTGATATCCATAATACATCCGTATCCGTGCGCACGGGTAAGGTTCAAGTTGACAATAACAAGAAAAATCTGCGCACACTGAGGCCGGATGAGAATATAGTCTATGATCGCAAGTCCAGTGATTATAAATTGACCAATGCTGAGTATGTTTTAGAATCATCCTGGTTGTCTGACCATGTTAAGCTAGATCAGGCCAGCTTTGAAGAATTGAGCCAAAACTTTAAAAATTTCTACGGATTCACACTCTATACAGCTGATGAAAAACTATTAATAGATCGCTACAACATCAGCTTCCGACAATCCAAAACAATGGAAGCTGCGCTAGAAGAGATTCAGTTATTGACCGGAAAAAAAATCAGTATCAAAAATAAGCAGGAGGGAAAAGAGATCATTTTATATTAAAAATAAAAGGGCTCACATAGTGTAAGACCCTTTACAGAAAATTATGGAATCTATCTGACCCGATTCCATAATCGGTTTCATGGATGTAAAACCTTTAATCAACACAAAATTAACAAATGATTAACAAAAAACTAATTATAAAAGAAAAAAGAAGCAACAAATATCTTTCTTTAACCCTCGGGGGGGCGCTGCTGCTATTTTCTAGTACTATCCCCTGGAACAGTACATTTGCACAGGCAAATGGCAAAATATACAACCAAAATTATCAAAAGACCACACTGCGCGACGTTATCATTGACCTTCAGAAGAAGTCGGGATTAGACATTTCGTTTACAGAGAGCCTAGGCCTAAAAAATATTAGTATAGCCAAATTTGATACAAAAAATGAATCTTTGGAACAAGTCTTACGGAGATTATTGGCACCTTACGGTATTCAGGTAAAAAAGACCGATAATGGTTTTGTTTTGGCCAGACAGACACAGAAAGAGGGCAAGCCTATTTCAGGAAAATTGATTGATCCATCCGGCATGCCGGTTTCAGGAGCTACCTTAAATTTAAAGCGGGCCAACACAAAATCCAAAAGTGATGATAAGGGTACTTTTTTACTTAATTCGATTTTTCCTTCGGATACTTTGTCCGTGCATTTTATGGGTTTTAAGGCCATTGATACCTTGGTGACAAATGATCTTGTGGGAGATCTGGTGATCCGTTTGGCAACTGACCAGGCACGCGAACTTGATGAAGTCGTGGTGGTGGGGTATGGTGTCCAAAAGAAAGTTAACCTCACGGGATCTGTTGCGGTTGTTGATGGCAAGCGTTTGCAAGATAGACCAGTAAATAATGTTTCCCAATCGCTTTATGGAACGGTCAGTGGCCTGACGATAGCCTATGGTAGCAATGGCTTTGAACCTGGTGCGGCACCCTCTGTGCAGATCAGGGGCCAAGGTAAACCTTATGTCCTGATCGATGGTACCGCCGGAGACATTAATAGCATTGATCCGAATACTGTCGAAAGTGTTTCTGTCTTAAAAGATGCAGCTGCTTCTGCAATCTATGGTGCCCGCGCACCTTATGGGGTCTTACTGATTACGACCAAATCCGGCAAAGCTAATCAGAAACCACAAGTCGATTTTTCAATGAATGGAGGACCTACAACCATTATCAATAAACCAAAGATGGTGGATTCCTATACATTTGCACGGGCTATGAATCAAATGCATGACAACCAGGGCGTTGCTAGGTTGTTTTCTGAATCTACCATCGATAGGATTATTGCATATATTGATGATCCTACACTTCCTGAAACTGTCCCTGATGTCAACAACCCGCGTAAGTGGTCAACCTATCAATTCTCAAACGGTAATAATGATTGGATAGATATCCATTATGGTAATGGTCGCCGGATGCAGGAAAATCTATCTGTTAAGGGAGGATCAAAAGACATGTCTTATTTTTTGTCTCTCGGGCACGCATCCGAAAAAGGGGTGTTGAGAATGGTCGATGATAAGTATAAACGCTACAATTTTCAGGCTAAACTCGATGCCAATATCACAGACTGGTGGAAGATAAGTTCCAATACAAGGCTCACAAATGGAGTCCGTGATAGGCCTATATATAACGGTGAAGGGGGATATGGCATGCTTATCCACCAGATCTTGAGAACGCATCCCGAGGTTTTCCTTAAATCGCCAAATGGTTATTATTCGCAACTTTCTCGTGTACCGCAGATGCAAGCCGGTTATCAGAAGTTGACAAATAATACGCTGGTGCAGCGCTTGGCGACTGAAATCAGTCCGCTCAAAAACTGGAAAATAAATGCTGATTATTCGATAGATTATCAGATTTTTGACTATGCAGGCGTCAATCAGGTAGCATATGAAGATGAAGTAGATGGTACGCTCGTGCCAATAGCACTTACCGTCCCTCCGTATATTCAAAAGATAAAATCCAATACCACCTACAAAGCGTTTAATATTTATACAACTTATAATTTAGATCTAGGAAGGGATCACCATTTTACGGTACTGGCCGGCTTTCAGAATGAAATCAATAAACTGGATTCGATGAGTGGATTAAGAAGGGAACTCATTGTTCCAGATATCCCATCTTTTACAACAGCAACAGGTGAAATGCAGGTGGGGGACGGTCTCACGCATTGGTCGACTTTAGGCTATTTTGCACGTTTAAATTATAATTATGCAGACAAATATTTGATCGAGGCAAATGTCCGCTATGATGGTACATCCAAATTTGCCCGTGGCAGACGCTGGGGGGCATTCCCTTCCGTATCCGCAGGATGGGTGGTTTCTAAAGAATTGTTTTGGCAACCTCTACTGGATTATATCCCATTTATGAAACTGAGGGCATCATGGGGGAAGCTGGGTAATCAAAATGTTGCTGCCTATCAGGATCTGGCATTATTGGGGGTACAAAGTAACCTAGGCTGGCTTATTGACGGCGTGCGGCCGGCATACACCACAGCACCAAATTTGGTAAACCGCTTTCTTACGTGGGAGTCATCACGTTCAATGAATACGGCCGTCGAACTGGGATTTTTCCAAAACCGCCTGCAAGCTGAATTTGAATACTATCAACGGCTAACCTTTGACCGTCTTGGACCAGCGCAGGCACTTCCCGCGGTATTGGGAGCGAATATTCCCCGAGAGAATAATTCGGAGCTCAAAACCAAGGGCTGGGATTTTAGCTTGCGTTGGAATGGAAAAATAGGCTCTGATTTTAATTATTCTGTTGCAGCTAATGTCTTTGATTACAAAAATATAATTACGAAGTATACGAATCCTACGGGTATCCTGACAACGGATTACGTAGGTAAAGATGCCGGAGAAATTTGGGGCTATGAAACTGTTGGCCTGATCAAAACCAAGGAGCGCGCTGATGAGATCAATGCATCGGGCTACCAAAAATTTATCAATGGACAGCCCTGGCAGACAGGGGATATAGAATACCGTGATCTCAACGGGGATGCGCTAATCAATAAGGGTAAAAACACCATAAATGACCATGGGGACCTTAAAATCATTGGTAATTCGACACGCCGTTATCAGTTTGGACTTAATTTAACAGCTAACTACAAAAATGTTGATATAGCGGTGTTTATCCAAGGTACTGGAAAGCGTGATCTATGGCTGGATGGCAATGTATTTTGGGGGTTCAGAGGCTGGAATCAGTCCTCCCTGTTCCCACATCACATGGATTACTATCGGGATACCGAAGGTGAGCGCTACTCGGGACTTGGTATAAATACTGAAGCTTATTTTCCGCGGCCTTACAGTAATACCACTCAAGATAGCAAGAATAAGCAAATGCAGACACGCTACCTGCAGAATGGTGCCTATGCACGCCTTAAAAATCTACAGATAGGCTATACCATTCCTGCATTAATGCTGCAAAAAATCGGATTAAAACGCGCCCGTATTTATTTTTCCGGTGAAAATATCTACACCTTGTCCAAACTTCCCAGCGGATTTGATCCTGAAACAGCATCGTTAGGAGAATTGGGGGATGGTAAAAGCATGTTTTCACAAGCGATCTGGGCATTTGGAATGAATATCTCACTGTAATCATCTTTGAGTTGAATGTAAAAGCCTATCTGGATAGTGAAAGAAAATTATATCTAGCAATTAATAACCAATGAAAAAAATCATAACCTTACTATATACGACAGTCATTTTACTGTTGGTCGGTTCCTGCTCCGAAGATTTTTTGGATAGACCTCCATTGACACAGACTGAAAACGAAAGCTATTGGAAAACAGCCAAAGACCTAGAGAATTATACGATTCAATTCTATACGGTATTCCCGGCTTTTAATACAGTAGGTAGTTTCCTTGGTGTGATCGGTTGGGATGGTTCGCGTGGATCCGATGCTCAGATTTCCAGTTCGCCTAGTACAGTCTGGAATGGTACCGAATCGCCGGTTTCATCGGGCGGAAACTGGACCTGGGGTAATATCCGTAGTGTCAATATCTTTTTTAAGAATTATACGAAATGCAAAGATCCTTTTGAAAAATATAAGCAGTTTTTAGGCGAGGCGCATTTTTTTAAAGCTTGGTTTTATTTCGAAAAAGTCAGGCTCTACGGTGATGTTCCCTGGTATACGGAGCCATTGGAGATGGACTCTGAGGAGCTATTCAAAGCACGCGACCCACGTACAACAGTAGTCGATTCGATTTTGGCACACCTGGATAAAGCGATTGAATATCTGGAGCCTGTGGCTACAGTAAAAGGTAAAAACAATCGGCTTTCCAAACAGGCTGCCCTGCTCTTCAAATCCAGAGTCGCCCTATTCGAAGGCAGCTGGCAGAAATACCACAAAGGCACAGCATTTGGTACAGCTGGCGCTGATCCGTCTAAGTACTTCCGACAAGCTGCTGCGGCTGCCGAAACGTTGATGGACGCTAAATATGGCATGTCGCTGTATAGCAACAACGATCCCGAAAACGATTACTGTAAACTATTTTCCCTGAAAGATCAGCTTGCCAATAAAGAGGTGATCCTCTGGAAAGCCTATTCAGTCAACCGTGATTTGTCACACTCTTTTCAGATCTACGTGTCCGATCGTACAGCGGGGATATCCATGACTTTTGAACAGGTACAGCATTATCTGGGCCGGAATGGTCAGCCATACGATTATTTTACCCTTGGTAAGACTGTGAAAGGAAATGCTTTTTTAGAAAAAATACGGGCCGATTGTGATCCAAGACTGTCCCAGACGATCTGGACACCAGGAGCCTTGATGTGGGATAATACCTTTGGTAAGGCCACCTTTAAAAAGCCATTTTTAGATAAATCTGGTGAAGCCTTGAATAATACCGGTTTTCAGATCCGGAAAGGAAATGATCCGAAATCAGCTTTGGCCGGTGGTGGTGTCTCCTGGAGCTCAAGTGATGAAACTGGTGCCATCATTTTCCGTTATGCTGAAGCCTTATTGAACTATGCTGAAGCGAAGGCTGAACTTGGCGAAACAGTCGATTATACCAAATCAATCAATCTACTCCGCAAAAGATCAGGTATGCCGGATTTTACTATTACCAACGATCCCAATAAGGACAGATATGCTGATTATGGTTATAACTTATCAGACCAGTTAAAAGAAATCCGTCGTGAACGTACTGTCGAGCTGGGAGCAGAAGGGTTTCGTTATGATGATATCCGGCGATGGGCTGCGCATAAACTGCTGAAAGGAAAACGTCCCAGAGGCTACCCATTCGCGGCTTCAGACTGGACAGGTACTAAAATCAACTATAAAGTTGATGCGGATGGTCTGTTGGATCCTTTTGTGACACAGCTGCCCAATGGCTATGGGTTTAAAGAAAACCGGGATTATCTCGAATGTATTCCCTTGAATGAAATCACTTTGAATAATAATCTAAAACAAAATCCAGGATGGGAATAAAGTTATTTTTATCGCTGCTCTTCGGCTTATTTTATAGTATGGGGCAAGGTCAATCAGTGGTCAGGGTCGGTCTGATAGCTGATCCACAATATGCGGATAAAGATACCCGCGGGAGCCGTTTTTACCGAAATTCACTTGTCAAATTGGATTCGGCTGTTGCGGCGATCAATAAGGAAGGAGTAGATTTTACAGTCATGCTAGGCGATTTGGTCGATGTAGGGCCAAAGGATCTTACCCCTGCACTTCAGCGACTCGAAAAGCTCAAAAGACCCATCTACAATATTTTGGGAAACCACGATTATGTGGACGTTGAAGACGGTGTGGAACTTTATAAGTCCTATAAAATGCCAAATCCTTACTATACGTTGGAAAAGGAGGGATGGCTATTTATCCTGCTTAATACCAATGAACTGGCTGAGTATGCCACCAAAGCAGGATCAGGTGAGCGAAAGGCTTGGCAAATGCTTAATGATGGACTCAAAACAGAAAAAAGAGGTAATGACCAACCCTGGAATGGTGGTATAAGTACAACGCAGCTCAAATGGATGGAAAGGCAGCTCCAAAAGGCACAGTCAAAGGCAAAAAAGGTGATCGTCTTTACACACCATCCCTTGTATCCTGAGAACGGCCTCGAAGCATTGAATAATCGGGAGATATTGGCCATCATTGAAAAATATTCAGTTGTAAAAGCCGTGATATCCGGCCATCATCATCCCGGTAATTTTGCAAGTTACAAAGGTATTCCGATGATTACACTCGAAGGGATGATCGAAACCGCTGATCAAAATGCTTATGGTATTTTGGAACTAGGGACAGATCAGCTGAATCTCCATGGAGAAGGTCGGATGACATCCAGAAAAATTGATTTTTAAACGAATAAACTTAATATTAAAATACAAAAATTATGAGAAAAACAACGTTAATGTTTGGTAAGGCAGTCTGTTTGTTTGCCTGTATGACCTACTTATTTGTCAGCTGTCAGAAAGATATTGCCAAAAATGAAGAGAATGCTTCCAAAAAAATGGGTAAAGTCAATACGACATTAGCTGGGCCGACATTTGTCAGTGCACATCGTGCTAACGATCTGATTAAAGTTGATGAGATTATCAACGAAGGTATCAATAGTCTTGAGGTGGATATATATGTAGCCAATAAAAATGGTGAGCCGACATGTCTCATCGGCCATGAAGCCGGAACAGCCACTGGACAGACTTTGGAACAGTATTTTGCGAATCTAAACAATAAGCTTCCAGGTTTTACATCGCTTTGGTTAGATTGTAAAGATTTGAATAGCAGTACAAATGAACAATTGTTTTTAAAGACACTGAAGAAAATGGATAGCCTATATGCTATTAAAAATAGAGTGTTGATAGAAAGCATGTATCCACAACATTTGACAGGGTTCAAACAGCTCGGCTGGAAGGTAAGCTTTTATTGTAACTGGTCAGACTTGAGCGGTAAGACCCCAGCACAGCAACAGGTTGTGATGGATGAGATGTACAGCAAACTCAATACTTATGGTGTCGACGGAATTAGTTATGACGCCTCAGTGGATAATGCAATGAAATCCTACTTTCCGACCAAAACTGTTGGTGGGGAGCGCGTCAAAATGTATGCCTGGGCATTATCGCGTTATTATGGCGAAACTGACTTGGCAAGCAAACTGGCAACTTATGCACATCTCGATATTTTATTGATTACATTTTATTCGCCAGAGGGTATTCTGATCAATGGAGCGAATTACAAGATCGCTTCCGCTTTAACAAAAGAACCTAGCAAGCTCGTTGATGTTAATGGTAATCCACCCGTTAATGGTGAAGATGTTACTTTATGGACTTACAATTATCCGACATCATCCAATCAGGTATGGAAGTTGAGAAGTGTGGGCAGCGGATATTATGCGCTGAAGAGCGTAGCTGACACGACTAAAGTATTGGAAGTACGGGGTGGGGGATCCACAAACAGTACACCTGTACAGGTCGCCACTTTTGCCAACACTTCTGCGCAACGGTGGAAGATCACTTATGTGGGAAGTGGTAATTATAATCTGGAGCCTGCATCTGCTCCGGGTAAAAACCTAGATGTAAATGGATCAAGCACGGCAGATGATACCCAGATACAGATCTATTCAGCACATACTGGCAATGCACAAAAATTCAGATTGGTGAAACAATAAAACTGAAAGCAATCAAGGTTTTTATTTTGCCTTTAAATTGATAAAAGATAGGTAATTTAGTGTTTAATGTTAGCGCGACTACGAGTTTAATATTCAAAGTCGCGCTTTTTGTTTGGTCCATAAGAATTGATACAGTCGAGGTTACAGTCTCACCGTTTACTGAATTTTACTTGCTAAATCTAAATAATACTGCTTTCCATAGTCATTATTGGCCTTTTGCGCTTTAGCTTTAAAATATCCGCTAACCTCAACTTTATATTCTGCCGGAATGCTATCCATATATAAATCCATTAAGATTTCAAAAGCGCTTTCTGCAATCTTTTTGGGCGACATCATTTTGATATCCATTATATATTTCCATTTCTTATCATATACCTTAAAAGAGGCTAATCTTGGTAGAAACAAAGCAACATAGGCACTTACATTTTTTCTATAGGCATTTTTCAACATGAATTCATAAATAACCTTCGTTTCAGGTATGTGATATCGTTGTATCATATTTCCGAGGGAAGAGATGAGAAGAACAACGAGCTTCGTATTATCGCTATGTCTGTCATAAATAGCCAACAGATTTTCTACCAATTTGGTGTCGTTAAAAAGATCATTGTAAAATGTAGAAACTTCCAGCCTTGGCATTTTCTCAAATTCTTTGATTAACGGAAACAGTTCATCATCATTTAACCTTTTCCAGTCTTTAATTCTCTCTATCAATAGACTGATCTTTTCGATGTTCTTTTTGGACATAATAGCAGGATAGTAATTCTTTAGGTAAGATACATTTTATTTCTTGGTTATTTGTGCTTACTGATCTGCTACTAGTTTTCGCAATGGCAAATCTCTTTTTGATTAAGAATATCACTTCCCTTCCACAATAATTTCGATCAAGCTATCGAGTAATGAAATCTTGAGTTGCTCTCCAGCATAAGCCTTGCACTCATCATCAATGTGCAATTCTGTTCCCTGCCACTCCATCGCTAAGCGGTTTGCTCTAATAGGCTTAATGTTAAATGTCACGTTCTCTTTCTTCAATAACCCATCTATATAAGCAACCAGTTCCTGGCGTTGATCGTCGCTTACGACTATAATATCAAATTGCCCATCTCCCGGATCAGCATTCGCAGCGAGTACCAGTCTGGGGCCCATGCTCGAGATGTTCATGACTTCAACCATAATGCAGTCTTTTTCAATGCTACCCGTAGCGGTTACGAGTTTGAGCACTTTGGCTGGGAATGTCAGTGCTAGTTTTCGGAGTTGCTTGAGCGCGATCCTAATTTCATCTTCTGCACTGGCGGTATTTAGGCTTTTCTTATCCATTTTCTCCATCAGTATAGGGAATAGACCGAAGCCAATAGATTCGATAAAATATAAGGGCTTTCGTTCTAGACCGGTCATCATCCCGATATCGAATTTTTTAAGCTGGAACTGACTCCATAGACTCACAGCCTGTTTACAGTCCAAAGGAATACCCAAAGAAATGGCAATGTTGTTTGCTGTTCCCTGGGGCAAGATTGCTATCGGTCTTTTAAATCGTAGCTTTTTTTCTAATAGCGCCATAATTGTCATTTTTATCGTGCCATCACCTCCGGCTAAGGCAATGATATCGGTCTCTGGATCGATCTTTTTGACGGCATCTTTTTTAGCGACTACTGTGCAATGGTGTCCTAGTTCTTCAATAAGCTGGCATAGTTCGTCCTTGTCGCCATTGTCATCATCCCCAGCAGCTGGATTGTGTACTAATCTTACTTTTTTGCCATGTTCTTTCATATCAGCTGAACAAAGCCTGCGTGAGATTGGTTTTCATAGAAAAGGTACAATTATTATGAATATACTTATCACCAATGACGATGGTATCTATTCGCCGGGCATAGCAGCTCTAGCAAAGACCGCGAGGCAGTTTGGTACCGTTAGGATTGTTGCGCCAGATGTTGAGCAGTCGTCCATGGGACATGCTATTACTCATTCTCGCCCCCTGAGCTATCGTACTGCCCCCATTACATTTGAGGGAATTGATGCCTTTCGGGTGAATGGGACACCTGCGGACTGCGTGGCGCTAGGCTTGCATATGTTTCCCGATACGCAGGTTGTGCTTTCGGGCATTAACATGGGACCCAACCTTGGTAATTCCATGTGGCATTCAGGCACACTTGCTGCGGCAAAGCAGGCCATGCTCCTCGGTATTACCGGTATCGCACTGAGCACACCCGTTGGAAATACGGAGCCAGATTTTGAAGGACTATCCCAATGGACCGGCGATGTACTCAAGATCTTGCTCAATGATAAAGGCCCTGCGCTATATAATGTGAATTTCCCTCCAAAACCAGAGGGAGTTGTATGGACAAGACAATCGGTGCGACTCTATGATGGCAATGTAGTACCTGATCAGGATCCCATGGGGAGAAAAAACTTTTGGATTACGGTCGTACCACTTGAGCCTGCGGAGGAAGGGACAGATCGCTGGGCAGTAGAAAATAAACTGGTATCTATTACGCCACTACGGCTGGATTTGACTGCACATGATGAACTTTCGATCAGACTGGCAAGCGAACGAAAATGAGACCCATAGAATCAGACATATGAAAAGAAGGCAATTTTTAGCAGAGACAGCCCTTGCGGGTGCGGGTTTTGCACTGAGTGCGGCGACACCTGATATCTTATCAACAACATTAAAAGAATATAAAATGGCAACAGCTCAAAATTTAACAGAAAAGAAACGATTCCGTCCCGTTGATAAAGCTGGATTTGGTGGGGTCGCATTGGGTAATGGATTTCAGCAAAACTCAGATCTTGAATGTCTACAAGCAGTAGAGGCTGCATGGAATGCAGGGATACGATTATTTGATACATCTCCATGGTATGGTCTAGGGATCAGCGAACGTAGAATGGGCCTGTTTTTAAAAGATCAACCGCGTGACAGTTTTACACTGTCGACTAAAGTAGGGCGACTTATGGACCCGAAAGAAGACTTTACGATGGAACAAATACTATGGAAGGGGAAACTAAATTTTGGTTATAAGTATGACTACAGTGCTGCTGGTGTAAGGAGAAGTGTGGAAGATAGCTTGCAGCGCTTGGGCCTATCGTCTATTGATATTGTTTTTATCCATGACCTTTCGCCCGATAATGGCGATATGAAAGATAGTTATGCGCACTATTTCGAGGAGGCGACCAAGGGGGCGATGCCTGAGCTGACTAAAATGAGAGAAGAGGGAATTATCAAAGGCTGGGGGCTAGGTGTTAATACCATTGAACCTATATTGCAGACATTGAGTGTTGCAGATCCCGATATTTTTCTTTCTGCCTGCCAATATTCATTGATCAAACATGAGGATGATCTGAATAAGGTTTTTCCAAAAGTAGCTGAAAGAGATGTGTCTATCGTCGTAGGAGCTCCATTATGTGCTGGATTTCTGTCCGGTAAAGACCGCTATTTATATGATGGAAAGTTCCCCGCTGGTGTAAAGGAAAAACTGAACGCCTTACAGCGCGTAGCGGAAAATCATGCTGTGGATCTGCGAACAGCAGCTTTACAGTTTGCGGCGGCCCCCGCAGAAGTGTCAGGTGTTATACCAGGCGCACATACCGTTGAGCAGGCGATACAAAATGCCCAGTCCTTCAAGACCAAGATACCGGCCGATTTTTGGGAGGAATTAAAGCATGAAAAACTAATTGTAAAAAATGCTCCGCTACCGAAGGCTTAATGCATTGGATTTGCCTCTTTTTATACTGGTGAAAGTGTCATTTTTCAATTAGAATTTCTTAGTGCAATAAATTCTAATTGAAAAACCTGTTAATAGCGATACGTATGGGTATTTATTTTTTTGAATACGTCTTTATATATCAGCAAGTATAAAAATAGGTAATAAATAGGAGAGAGCTATTAAAATAATAATGCCCGGATTTCCGGGCATTATTATATTGTTATTTGCTAGCTAATTCGTTTACTCCTGAGAGTGCTATTTCAGTTAACAAAGTATCCGTTTGCTTTTACTCATCAAGTGTTTGCTGTAACAATTGTTCTGCTTCAGTATGTTCCATCAGCTTTGCAAAAGTGGCCAAACA
>RCUL01000261.1_pt1 | contig 35000 bp, 38 predicted proteins | sample 2167521 | NCBI WGS metagenome assembly RCUL01 (sample SAMN09932745, study PRJNA488358) | compost metagenome | feature: garden; material: soil; isolation source: compost soil in acetic acid-enriched culture | place: Germany: Experimental Botanical Garden Goettingen | collected 2016-01-27
ACTGAAGGATTATCCTCATGTACCAGGATCTTATTCGTAACGAACTGAACGAAGCCGCGGAGACGCTGGCCAACTTTCTGAAAGATGAAGCCAATATTCACGCGATCCAGCGTGCGGCGGTCCTGCTGGCAGACAGTTTCAAAGCCGGCGGTAAAGTGCTTTCCTGCGGTAACGGCGGCTCCCATTGCGACGCCATGCACTTCGCGGAAGAGCTGACCGGTCGCTACCGTGAAAACCGTCCGGGCTACCCGGCAATTGCGATTTCTGACGTTAGCCACATCTCCTGCGTGGGTAACGACTTCGGTTACGATCATATTTTCTCGCGCTACGTTGAAGCGGTAGGCCGTGAAGGTGATGTCCTGCTGGGTATTTCCACCTCAGGTAATTCCGGTAACGTGATTAAAGCCATTGAAGCTGCGCGCGAGAAAGGGATGAAAGTCATCACCCTGACCGGTAAAGATGGCGGTAAAATGGCGGGTACGGCGGATATCGAAATCCGTGTGCCACATTTCGGTTATGCTGATCGAATCCAGGAAATTCACATTAAAGTGATTCATATCCTGATCCAGCTGATCGAAAAAGAGATGGTCAAGTAAGTCTTCGCTGGGGGCACTCATGCCCCCGCTGTTGTGGAGGTGATGTATGTGCGAATTGCTCGGGATGAGCGCCAATGTGCCAACCGATATCTGCTTTAGTTTCACCGGGTTGGTACAGCGCGGTGGAGGAACCGGGCCGCATAAAGACGGCTGGGGCATTACCTTCTACGAAGGAAAAGGCTGTCGCACGTTCAAAGATCCGCAACCCAGCTTCAACTCTCCTATCGCCAGGTTAGTACAGGATTACCCGATTAAATCCCGCTCGGTCATTGCCCATATTCGTCAGGCAAACCGAGGGGAAGTGGCGCTGGAAAATACCCATCCGTTTACCCGTGAGCTGTGGGGCCGCAACTGGACCTATGCCCATAACGGACAGCTGACAGGCTATAAATCACTGGAAACGGGAAATTTTCGGCCAGTAGGTGAAACTGACAGTGAGAAAGCGTTTTGTTGGTTGCTGCACAAGCTGACAGAGCGTTATCCGCGCACGCCAGGAAATATGGAAGCGGTGTTTAAATACATCGGCACCCTGGCCTGTGAGCTGCGTGAGAAGGGCGTGTTTAATATGCTGCTGTCGGATGGGCGTTACGTGATGGCGTTCTGCTCGACAAACCTTTTCTGGATCACGCGCCGCGCGCCGTTTGGTGTGGCCAAGCTGCTCGATCAGGATGTGGAAATTGATTTTCAAACCGAAACCACACCTGATGATGTGGTCACGGTTATCGCCACTCAGCCGCTGACGGGCAATGAAACCTGGCAAAAGATCATGCCAGGCGAGTGGGCGTTATTTTGCCTCGGGAACCGCGTAGTTTGATGCCAGTTGCGGGTGGACGACTTCATGACTCAGCGGTTTGCTGACGATGTAGCGACCATCCGCGACCGACACGGTCGGTGGCTTATGCGTTTGCTGGAAGTAGTCGTAACCCGGTTTCAGCTGTTTCCAGAAATCCGCGTATGTCGAATACTTATGGCGCTGCATATTGGCATCGGTCATGCGGAACGGATAAATGTTCACCTGCACACCGGCCTGCCCGAACACTAATGCGCCCGTCACAAACTGGAAAATCTCATCAATACCGCTGTCCGTCATGGCGTAACAGCCAATGGACACGCAGGCACCGTGAATCATCAGGTATTTACCTTCGTAACCATGCGCGCGATCGTAGGCATTCGGAAAACCGATGTTGATGGCTTTATAGAAGCGGCTGTCGGGTTTAAGCTGATTACGCTGAATGGTATAGAACCCTTCAGGACTTTTGAAATCACCCTGACGTTGTTTCGGGCCTAACCCGCCGGAATAGTTACAAATTTTGTAGCTATCAAGCAGCTGATATGTCTCGCCCATTTTGACAAATAGATCGAGCGTGCGTTCTTCCTTGAAGATCTGAATATAAACCGGTGATCCCATTAACTGCTGTTTATATTCTTTGCTGATCGGGGTGGTCGAACTGTCGCTGCTAAGCAGACCAGCAAACGAGACACACGGGATCAGAAGCATCGCAATGAACAATGCGATTTTACGCATACTACAAGTTCCTTGATAAAGCCAAACCAACTTGCCAGGACGGCAAAAGAGACCCGAAATCAGAATTATCTGGATTAGGAGCGCTCACATTAGCATCGCTGCATTTTTTCGCAAGCATCAAGCTTTGAGTTTACAAATTAGTTTGTATTTATAACTTATCAGGCTCTCTTTTAAACCAGGAAATGTGCGAAAAGGGGTGAACGCCAGGTCATCACGGCGCTTTTCAATTTTGATATTTTAACTGTATACTTATCCAGTGAATGTGAGGGCTGAGTATGCGCAAAATAATCCATGTCGATATGGACTGCTTTTTTGCTGCCGTGGAGATGCGTGATAATCCGGCGCTGAGGGATGTCCCGATTGCCATCGGCGGCAGCCGCGTTCAGCGCGGGGTAATCAGCACCGCCAACTATCCGGCGCGCAAATTTGGCGTGCGTAGCGCCATGCCCACGGCGATGGCGCTTAAGCTTTGCCCTCATCTCATTCTGTTGCCGGGGCGTTTTGATGCCTATAAAGAAGCCTCGGTTCGCATTCGGGAAATCTTTTCCCGCTATACCTCGCTGATTGAACCGCTTTCTCTTGACGAAGCCTATCTCGACGTCACGGACAGCCTGCATTGTCACGGCTCTGCTACCCTGATGGCGCAGGAAATCCGCCAGACCATTTTTAACGAGCTGAATCTGACGGCTTCCGCAGGAATTGCACCGGTGAAGTTCCTCGCCAAAATTGCCTCTGATTTGAACAAGCCCGACGGGCAGTACGTCATTACACCTGATGACGTTCCGGCTTTTTTGAAAACGCTGCCGCTGGGTAAAATCCCCGGCGTTGGCAAAGTCTCTGCCGCTAAACTGGAGACGCTCGGCCTGCGAACCTGCGAAGACGTACAGAACAGCGATCTGGCGATGCTGCTCAAGCGCTTTGGCAAGTTTGGCCGGGTCCTGTGGGAGCGTAGCCAGGGGATTGATGAGCGCAGTATCAACAGCGAGCGCCTGCGTAAATCTGTGGGCGTTGAGCGCACTCTGGCAGAAGATATCCACGACTGGAGCGACTGCGAAACCATTATTGTCGAGCAGCTCTATCCCGAGCTGGAACGACGGCTGGCGAAGGTCAAACCCGATCTGCTGATTGCCCGCCAGGGCGTGAAACTCAAGTTCAACGATTTCCAGCAGACGACTCAGGAACACGTCTGGCCGCGCCTGAACAAAGACGATCTGATTGAAACGGCGAAAAAAGCCTGGCAGGTGCGTCGAGGGGGAAGGGGAGTGAGGCTGGTTGGGCTGCACGTTACGCTGTTGGACCCGCAGCTGGAGCGGCAGCTGGTGCTGGGGCTATAAAAAAGCCCGGTGGCCAGAAGGTAAATGCAAAACGGCAACCAGGTTGCCGTTTTTAGTGTTTGCACCCTCTCCCGTGGGAGAGGGCCGGGGGGCGGGCATCAGACCGCACCCATCCCCTGTAGGCCCGGCAAACGCAGTGCCGCCGGGCACATACAGCAACTTACTTAGCCGGAATCGATTTCAGCAGTTCAGTCAGCAGCGTCCAGTAGTGGCCCACGCTTTCGATGTGCACCTGCTCGTCCGGAGAATGCGGACCAGTAATGGTCGGCCCGATGGAAACCATGTCCATATCTGGATATGGTTTCTTGAACAGACCGCACTCCAGGCCTGCGTGAATCACCTGAATGTTCGGCGTGCTGTTGAACAGACGCTGATAGGTTTCACGCACCAGCGCCATCACTGGAGAGGTCGCATCTGGCTGCCAGCCTGGGTAGCTGCCTTTGGCAGAGGTTTTCGCGCCAGACAGTTTGCCCAGAGATTCCAGCATGCTCACCACGTACTCTTTACCGCTGTCGATAAGCGAGCGAATCAGGCAGATGATTTCTGCGCTGTCATCAGTCATGGTCACGACGCCGACGTTCAGGGAGGTTTCTACCACGCCTTTCGCCACGTCAGAGTTGCGGATCACGCCGTTTGGCGTGGCGTTCAGCAACTGCACAAAGCTGTCACGAGACTGCTCGGTCAGCGCGGCTTTATCAGTGGAGACGGATTCCAGAACCACGGTCAGATTTTTCTCTTTCGCCGACAGTTCGTTTTTCAGGATATCCAGGTAGACATTCGCCAGGTTTTTCAGCTCGTCGGCTTTATTCGCCGCAACAGCTACGGTCGCGAAGGCTTCACGCGGGATCGCGTTGCGCAGCGTACCGCCGTTGAAATCAACCAGGCGCAGATCCAGCTCAGCGGCGTGTCCCGCCAGGAAGCGTGCCAGCAGTTTGTTGGCGTTGCCCAGACCTAAATGAATATCACCACCGGAGTGACCGCCTTTCAGACCTTTCAGCGTCAGCTTGAAGGTTTGGAAGCCAGCAGGAATTGCTTCACGGGTCAGTGGCAGAGTAGAGATGAAATCAATACCACCGGCGCAACCCATGTAGATCTCACCCTCTTCTTCAGAGTCGGTGTTGATCAGGATATCCGCCTGCAGCCAGTTAGCCTGCAGACCAAACGCACCGTCCATACCGGCTTCTTCGGTCATGGTCAGCAACACTTCCAGTGGACCATGCTCAACGCTGTCGTCAGCCAGCACAGCCAGCGCAGACGCCATACCAATACCGTTATCTGCACCCAGCGTGGTGCCGCGTGCTTTGATCCACTCGCCATCAATGTAGGGCTGAATAGGATCTTTGGTGAAGTCGTGTTCGGTGTCGTTATTTTTCTGCGGCACCATGTCCAGGTGCGCCTGAAGCACAACCGGTTTGCGGTTTTCCATACCGGCGGTGGCCGCTTTACGAATCAGAATATTGCCTACCTGGTCACGCTCCGCGTGCAGGCCTTTTTCCTTCGCCCAGCCCATAATATGTTCGGCAAGCTGTTCTTCGTGATAGGAAGGGTGAGGAATGGAACAGATTTTGGCAAAAATATCCCACAGTGGCTGTGGCGATAATTGAGACAGTTCAGACACGATAAGTCTCCTTGTCGTGGCGCTGCAAACAAGCTTGCAGGTCACAGGGTTAGCAGAGTGATAGTCAGCACAAGTCGGGCTTGCGAGATGAGGTTGAGAATACCACTTTCTCCGTCTGCTGCTAGCATAAAGCAAGTAAAAACTCCGCCCCGCGCCGCTAAACACTGGTTTTTAGTGCGTCAGATCTCTATAATCTCGCGCAACCTATTTCCCCCTCGAACACTTTTTAAGCCGTATATAAACAGGCTGGGACACTTCACATGAGCGAAAAATACGTCGTCACCTGGGACATGTTGCAGATTCATGCACGTAAACTGGCTGCACGCCTGATGCCTTCTGAACAGTGGAAAGGCATTATTGCCGTGAGCCGTGGCGGTCTGGTTCCGGGCGCACTGCTGGCGCGTGAACTGGGTATTCGCCATGTCGATACCGTCTGCATCTCCAGCTATGACCACGATAACCAGCGTGAGCTGACCGTGCTGAAACGCGCTGAAGGCGACGGCGAAGGCTTTATCGTGATTGACGATCTGGTCGATACCGGCGGCACTGCTGTTGCGATCCGCGAAATGTACCCAAAAGCGCATTTCGTGACTATCTTCGCTAAACCGGCTGGCCGTCCACTGGTGAATGACTACGTGATCGACATCCCGCAGGATACCTGGATTGAACAGCCGTGGGATATGGGCGTGGCATTTATCCCGCCAATCTCCAGCCGATAATTACAGTCCGAAATTATTTTTAACGCCCGGTGATGCCGGGCGTTGTTTTTTTTAGCCTCCAGCGCGTTACAATGGGTTTAATGTGACGTAATCATGGAGGCAGCGCGCAATGACCCAGGCGAATCTTAGCGAAACCCTGTTCAAACCTCGTTTCAAACACCCGGAAACGTCGACCCTTGTTCGTCGCTTCAACCCTGGCACTCAGCCTTCTGTGCAGTCCGCCCTGGACGGCAAAAACGTACCGCACTGGTATCGCATGATTAACCGTCTGATGTGGATTTGGCGCGGCATTGACGCCCGCGAAATCCTCGACGTGCAGGCGCGTATCGTCATGAGTGAGGCCGATCGTACCGACAGCGATCTGTACGACACGGTGGTCGGTTATCGCGGCGGCAACTGGATTTACGAGTGGGCCTCCCAGGCGATGCTCTGGCAGCAAAAAGCCTCTCAGGAGCAAGATCAAACCCTCAGCGGGAAGCACTGGCTTCATGCCGCTAATCTATACAGCATCGCTGCTTACCCGCATTTGAAAGGCGACGATCTGGCAGAACAGGCGCAGGCGCTGGCGAACCGCGCTTACGAAGAAGCCGCTCTGCGTTTGCCGTGCAATGTGCGCGAAATTGAGTTCACCATTCCCGGCGGAGCGCCGGTCACGGGATTTCTGCACATGCCGCCAGGCGAAGGCCCGTTCCCGACGGTGATGATGTGCGGCGGCCTGGATTCCCTGCAAATTGATTATTTCAGCCTGTTTGAGCGCTACTTCGCACCAAAAGGGGTCGCGATGCTGACGCTGGATATGCCGTCTATTGGTTTTTCCTCAAAGTGGAAACTGACGCAGGATTCCAGCTTATTGCACCAGCATGCGTTAAAAGCGCTGGAGAATATTCCCTGGGTTGATCACACCAAAGTCGCTGCCTTTGGCTTCCGCTTTGGCGCGAATGTCGCGGTACGCCTGGCTTATCTTGAATCGTCGCGCCTGAAAGCGGTGGCGTGTCTCGGGCCGGTTGTCCACGCGTTATTAAGTGACCCAACCCGACAAGCAAGCGTGCCAGAGATGTATCTCGACGTCCTGGCGAGCCGTCTTGGCATGCATGATGCATCAGACGAAGCGCTGCGTGTGGAGTTGAATCGCTATTCGTTAAAAACCCAGGGCCTGCTAGGACGTCGTTGTCCGACACCGATGCTTTCCGGATTCTGGAAAAACGATCCGTTTAGCCCGGAAGAAGAGTCACGTTTAATCACATCGTCATCTGTGGATGGCAAACTGCTTGAGATACCCTTTAGCCCGGTGTATCAGAATTTTGACAAAGCACTCAACGAGATTACGCGCTGGATCACCCAGAGATTGTGTTAAGAGATTGCTAAATTTTGATGGTTTGGTAAAACAGTGGCTTCACAAAAGGAGATCGCAATGACGTTACCGAGTGGACACCCGAAAAGTAGACTGATTAAGAAGTTCATGGCTCTTGGCCCGTATATTCGAGAAGAGCAGTGTGAAGAGAATCGCTTTTTTTTCGACTGCCTGGCTGTTTGCGTCAACGTGAAGCCTGCACCCGAAAAACGGGAGTTCTGGGGCTGGTGGATGGAAATGGACGCTGAAGAGAAGCGTTTTACCTATAGCTATCACTTTGGCCTGTTTAACAAAGACGGGCACTGGGAAGCGACGACTATCAAAGATCAGGAAGTTATCGATCGCCTCGAGCTCACGCTGCGCGGTTTTCACGACAGGGCGCGTGAACTGCTGGCGACCTTGAATTTAAAGCTTGAGCCTGCCGATGATTTCACCAACCAGCAGGTTAAGCTCTCCGCATAACGCTTTTCCCGCCAAAGCAGCAGACAATAAAAAACCCGGTCACTTTCGTGCCGGGTTTTTTTAATGCATCGCTATTAGAACTGGTAGGTCATACCCACGGCAACGATATCGTCGCTGCTCACACCCAGTTTATTGTCGTCATCAATCTGGTTGATTTTATAATCAACAAACGCAGACATGTTTTTGTTGAAATAGTAGGTTGCGCCCACGTCAATATATTTCACCAGGTCTTCATCGCCGATCCCTTCAATATCCTTGCCTTTAGACTGGACATAACCCAGGGATGGACGCAGACCGAAATCGAACTGATATTGCGCGACCACTTCGAAGTTCTGTGCTTTATTCGCAAAGCCACCCGAAATTGGTGTCATATTGCGCGTTTCAGAATACATCGCCGCCAGGTATACATCATTGGCGTCGTATTTCAGACCGGTTGCCCAGGCTTCAGCTTTATCACCTTCACCGCGAGCCAGCAGGTTCTGCGCATTGGTACGATCAGAGTTGGTGTATGCGCCACTGACGGCGAAATCGCTGCCACCGAAATCATAGGTCAAAGATGTACCAAAGCCGTCACCGTTCTGTTTCTTGGCATCACGACCTTCGTTTTTACCCTGATACTGCAACGTCATGTCCAGGCCATCAACCGCGCCGAAGAAGTCAGTGTTGCGGTAAGTGGCGAGGCCGCTTGAGCGTTTGGTCATGAAGTTATCGGTCTGAGCGGAAGAGTCGCCGCCAAATTCCGGGAACATATCGGTCCACGCTTCCACGTCATACAGCGCACCGAGGTTACGGCCGTAGTCGAAGGAGCCAATATTTTTTAGTTTCAGGCCGGCAAAGGCCAGACGGGTTTTCTGCGTGGAATCGCTCTCGGCTTTGTTACCGGAGAATTCAGCTTCCCAGCGACCAAAACCGGTCAACTGATCGTTAATTTGCGTTTCGCCTTTGAAGCCGAAACGAACATAAGTCTGGTCGCCATCTTTGGTATCGTCATCACTCAGGTAGTGCATTGCTTTTACTTTGCCGTACACGTCGAGTTTATTTCCGTCTTTATTATAAACTTCTGCTGCATGTACAGATGCGGAGGCCACAACGCTCATTACCACTAATGCCAGAGTGCTCTTTTTCATTTTCAATCCTGATGTTTTATAAAACGCGCTAATATTCGCTGAGCAATAAGACTCGACTTATTACCCCGTGAAAAACAGGAAGGGTTTTATCGTCTGCGGGTGAACGTTTTATGACAAAGTAAGAATATGTCTAAAAAAGTATGTTTTATTTTTTCAGTCATAAATCTGTAAAAATCTGCCGCTACGCTTTCTGATCCCGCGCAACAAAGTGGCGTGCTTTATGCGCCAGCAGTTGGCAACGGCGCTGAGTCCTGTTAAAACGTCTGATTGACATCATTTTCCCTTATTGTTGAATGGCAGAGAATCATGAGTGACAGCCAGACGCTGGTGGTAAAACTCGGTACCAGTGTTTTAACAGGCGGATCGCGCCGCCTTAATCGCGCCCACATTGTTGAACTTGTCCGCCAGTGCGCACAACTTCATGCCGCAGGTCACCGTATTGTGATTGTCACGTCTGGCGCTATTGCTGCCGGGCGCGAACATCTGGGCTATCCCGAACTCCCCGCGACCATCGCTTCTAAACAGCTGCTGGCGGCGGTAGGGCAAAGTCGACTGATTCAACTGTGGGAACAGCTGTTCTCTATCTACGGTATTCACGTGGGCCAGATGCTGCTGACCCGCGCGGACATGGAAGACAGGGAACGCTTCCTGAATGCGCGCGACACTCTGCGTGCGCTGCTGGATAACAACATCGTTCCGGTCATTAACGAGAACGATGCGGTGGCGACGGCTGAAATCAAAGTTGGCGACAACGATAATCTCTCCGCGCTGGCCGCGATTCTGGCCGGTGCGGATAAACTGCTGCTGCTCACCGATCAGCAAGGGCTGTTTACCGCCGACCCGCGCAATAACCCGCAGGCGCAGCTGATTAAAGATGTCTACGGCATTGACGACGCCCTGCGCGCGATTGCTGGAGACAGCGTTTCCGGGCTGGGAACCGGTGGGATGGGCACCAAACTGCAGGCTGCTGATGTGGCGTGTCGTGCGGGTATCGATACCATTATTGCTGCTGGCAGCCGTCCCGGTGTGATTGGTGATGTCATGGAAGGCATTTCCGTCGGCACGCGTTTCCATGCTGAAGCCTCTCCGCTAGAAAACCGTAAACGCTGGATTTTCGGCGCTCCGCCAGCGGGTGAAATCACCGTTGATGAAGGTGCGACGTCGGCGATTCTGGAAAGAGGGAGTTCATTACTTCCGAAAGGAATTAAAAGCGTGACAGGTAACTTCTCCCGTGGTGAAGTGATTCGTATCTGTAATCTTGAAGGTCGCGATATTGCCCACGGCGTCAGCCGCTACAACAGCGACGCGCTTAGACGCATTGCCGGGCATCACTCACAGCAAATCGACGCTATTCTGGGCTATGAATATGGCCCGGTTGCTGTGCATCGTGACGATATGATCATTCGCTAAGGAGCCAATCATGCTGGAACAAATGGGTGCTGCTGCCAAAGCCGCCTCTTACAAACTGGCGCTCCTTTCCAGTCGCGAAAAAAACCGCGTTCTGGAAAAAATCGCTGACTATCTGGAAGCGCAATCACAGCAAATCTTGCTCGCTAACGAACAGGATTTAGCTGACGCACGTCAAAATGGTTTGAGCGAGGCGATGCTCGATCGCCTGGCGCTGAACCCTGCGCGCCTGAAAAGCATCGCCGACGATGTGCGTCAGGTCTGTAATCTTGCCGATCCGGTCGGACAGGTGATTGACGGCGGCCTGCTCGACAGCGGCCTGCGTATCGAACGTCGCCGGGTCCCGCTCGGCGTCATCGGCGTGATTTATGAAGCGCGCCCGAACGTGACTGTTGACGTTGCCTCTCTGTGCCTGAAAACCGGCAACGCAGCAATATTGCGCGGTGGTAAAGAGACGTGGCGTACCAACGCGGCGACGGTGAAAGTCATTCAGCAGGCGCTGGAAGAGTGCGGCCTGCCAGCGGGTGCGGTTCAGGCTATCGAAAGCCCGGATCGTGCGCTGGTCAACGAAATGCTGCGTATGGATAAATACATCGACATGCTGATCCCACGCGGTGGCGCGGGTCTGCACAAGCTGTGCCGCGAGCAATCGACCATTCCGGTGATCACCGGCGGGATTGGCGTGTGTCATATCGTCGTGGATGACAGCGCTGAAATCGCGCCTGCGCTGAAGATTATCGTCAATGCCAAAACTCAGCGTCCAAGCACCTGTAACACCGTTGAAACGCTGCTGGTACATCAGGGCATTGCCGAGACGTTCTTACCTGCTCTGAGCAAACAGATGGCCGAGAGCGGCGTGACGCTGCATGCGGATGACAAGGCTTTGGCACTGCTGAAAGATGGCCCTGCCAAAGTGGAAGCGGTAAAAGCGCAGCAGTATGACGATGAGTATCTGTCGCTGGATCTGAATGTGAAAGTGGTCGCTGATCTGGACGCTGCGATTGCCCACATTCGCGCCCACGGCACGCAGCATTCCGATGCGATCCTGACCCGCACTCTACGCAACGCCGATCGCTTCATCAATGAAGTGGATTCTTCCGCAGTGTATGTGAACGCTTCAACGCGCTTCACCGACGGCGGCCAGTTCGGACTGGGTGCAGAAGTCGCTGTCAGCACGCAAAAGTTACACGCCCGTGGCCCGATGGGGCTGGAAGCGCTGACCACCTACAAGTGGATCGGCTTCGGCGATGATACGATTCGTGCGTAAATAAACGAGGGTGATGCAAAAATAGGCATTTGATTCGCAAGGCCATTGACGCATCACCCTGTTAGTTTTAACATTTTGCCCCGTGGTTACGCTCGTAACCGGCCTTTCAGGGCCGATATAGCTCAGTTGGTAGAGCAGCGCATTCGTAATGCGAAGGTCGGAGGTTCGACTCCTCTTATCGGCACCATTTCAGCAAAATCAAAGGCTTACGTGATTTTCCCCGTCACTTTTGATTTTGCCTTAACACGTCTAAACGCCTGTGTGATGTATGGGCGGTTATCAGTATACATTGCATGGGCAGGTGTGCGAAGCGTCCAACCTGTAGAAGCATGTGAATCTTGCATGACCACTTGCTTTGTAAAACTGAATCGTGCGAACAGGGTAGCCAGGCCCACACAACATGATAACGAATCTCTATCTTCCCCCCTTCGTGCGGGGGCTGTGGGCGATCCGTGCTGTGAAGCACCAGAAAGCCGAAAGTTCAGTAGTAACCCATTCGTAAGCCCTTTGGCTTTGTATGGTGTATGGCTGAATGGATAAACAGGCGAAATGATGGGAAGACTAACCGGATCGGGAAAGAATCCGGCTCTGCCACGGTAGCGATCACCGGAACATAACGATCACCTGATAACAGGAAGATAGAGATACAATCTGACAGCCGCAGATCTTCTAACGAAGTCGCTACGCTCCCCGTTTTCTTATGTGCCCATCACGGCACGTAAAGGTGATGTATTACCCAAAGGTTTTGTATTTGTCATTGTTCCTCAATTCGCGATAGCCTCCAGTGTCCTGATCCGTTTAGACAAATTAGCAAATCGAGGTGAGAACATGGCAAACGCGACCAAAAGCGCCGCGACAAAGCGCAACAACCGTAAGATCCATGCCCGTAAATTTCTGGCAACTCCAGAGGGGAAAGCCTGGCTTGCTAAGAAGCAGGAAGAAGAGGCAGAGATTAAATTAGCGCGAGCGGCTAACGCAATGTTTTAACCTACCGATCATGCTACTAAATGGCTTGTATTGTCCAAAATCTGCGCTACGCTACCTTTGACTACCCACAGCAAAGGATAAATAAGATGGAAAAAGAACACTTTAAGGCTGCTGTACAGTACGATGATTGGAAGGGAAGCGTTGCAGCGGATAGTGCTGATCAAGAGGATTTCAGCGATTTATTGAGAGATAAGGGAATTTTGAAGGAAGGAGAATTGGTGAAAGCTATTTCCTTCTATTCTGGTCAGCGTTTTTTGAACATTGAAGCATTCGTTACTGACGATGAATACGGACTCAAAAGGGAAAGAATCGAGATGACGTATGAAGAATTTTTCAAAACTTTCAAAAGATTCTCAATGAAAATCTCTCGTCACGGAGAATTTGACGATCAAGAAATCGAGTTCAAAGAATAAGGAAAATAACTTCATGAGTATCTACTTCAATGAACACGGTAGCGCGATTGGATACCAGGTAGAGGGACGCTGGCTAATTAAGGGGGATTATTTGCAGGTTGAGCATGGTGCTAACATTCCAGGCGGTTTGTACAAAATCAACGACAATAAAGTGAAATTCCCATTCGACTACAAAGAGGTTGAGGGGGTGATTGATACAGAGAAACTCACCTTCACCGTGAATGGTCAAGCGTACCCAATGAGGAAAATGAAAACGAATCCGTGGGATGTATAGCGGTAAAGGGGGGCTATGCCCCCTTGTGTTATTTCTTCAAGTCACCAGTACATTGATACTCCATAGTGACCATTGTTTCCATACATCCGCTTGAGGATGGTTGAGAACAAACTGAGGTATAGCCGCCGAATGGCTCAGCACCAGAATAGCCCCATGCGGCGCAACGCTGTGCTGCTGCTTGAGCGCCTTGCTGGACGTTCACTTTAGGGGATTCGAACATCCCGAAGGAATAGCTCATTTTTACAGTCCCATCGGCCTTACTACCACCAGTCGGAACTAATTGTTTCTGTACAGCACACCCAGAGAGAAGCAGAGTTGAAGCTACTAACACCAATAAACTTTTGCGCATTGAAATCATTCCAGTTGATAACTATTTCTATTTGTTTTTCCGAAGTTTTCATCTTAAAACATTATTTCATTAAGATTAAGTGGATTCTGATTGAAATGTTATCAATCTCTCAACGCACTAAGCCACATCATTAACAGGTGTAGTTGTTGTCCTGTCATTGCTGGCACTTTAACCCGTCTTCCGGCTTCTACGTTGCACAGCGCGAGCGCTAACGCCATAATGCTGCTGTTCGGCATTTCCTGATCTCCGTTGGGATTGTTGAATACGGCGGGGGCTGTCTTCCGGCAAGTTGCCAGCCTTCGCCACTTCTTCATTTACAGCTTTTCTAAGGTTGGACGGCAACAAGTGGCGCTGTAGCGTCGTTCCTGCCAGTTTCACTATCTGCGTGTAAACGCGCACGGTGGCCCCGTTCCACTGAAAGCTAATGATCGGCTCTTCCTCCTTTTTCACTCTTCTGAATCCTCTGTATTGAAGGTTTTTGCATAGGGACATTTCCCCTTAGTTACGTAGGTGAACAGGTAGATGCTGTTCTGATACGTGCACAGCGTTTTTCCGTTCTCCGTCTGTTCCTCCTGTGGGTTGACCATTGTTATTTGTCCGGCATTTGCCAGGGCTGGCAGCAGTGCCAGCGTCAGCACTAGGTGTTTCATACGCATCTCCTTATAAATCCATCTCATTGATCACACGGCTAACGGCTTGCTTGTCTAAATCCAGATAGCGTCTGGTGTCCGTGATGTTGCTGTGATTGAGCACGGTCATAGCGAGGACGAGATTATTGCCTGAGCGCTTGAAAAGCGCATTGCCTCCCGCCTTTCGAAAACTGTGTGCCGAGACAGTGCCATGAATCCCGATAGCTTTAGCGGCTTCTGCGATCTGTTTACTCACTTCCTCGCGTCGTACAGGTGCTTGCTTGTTCATCGAGCGGTTACGCTGGCTCCTGAACACATGCACATCATGAGGAAACTCAGCACGGCGACGTGCGATCATCTGCACCACTGGAGCCGGAAGGGTGAGGGCTTTACGCTTCCCTGTCTTCTGTTCTTCTATGTCTATCTCACCGTTGATCACTTCGTCGAAGCGTAACGCGACGGCATCCCCCACACGCAGTACAGCGGCTTGCATCATTAACGTAACATCAGCTATCAGGCTCTTGTTATGGGTGTTAAGCCACTCCCTGATCGCTTTGGCTTGCTGTTCATCTAACACTACTGCTCTGTTCAATTTACCCTCCTTTAAGGTCACACATCTAAACTAATTAAATAAACATTATGATCAATTTCAGTGAGTTGCAAGATTAAAGAACAAAAATCGTTTTGTGTTCTGTGTGGTAATTGGCGCGATTGTGTCCACCGCTTAACGACCTGAAAGGCCGCCTCCTGTTCGAAAAATCCCTCCGTTGAGAATATCTTGAAAAAAATCATAATGTTGGCATTTATAAACATGTGTTTTGACATTGCCAAACCATCAGGTTTGCACGAAGAACAGCGGCAATACCGGAACATCACACTACAGATGGTTATGTGTGGTTATTGTCTATCTCATTGATTTTATGTTGGTAAATGTGAGGTAGTTAGGCGAGTGCGGCGCTAACCTGCCAGTATGCACGGAGTATGCAGAGTTTATGCACTTGAAACTGATTGTGTGATGAAATGATTAGAATGTTAATTAATTGACGGTTTTGGCATGAAAAAGAGTTGTTACATTATAACAATCAAACGAGATAACTCGTTCAGCAAATTGCACACATCTTGAAAGTGTACATTGTCCACAATGATCGCTGTAAGCCGCACGGTGCAAGGCTTTACGAAAAGTGAGGTAATGTACATTAATAGTTAGAAAGTGCTTCAGAGAGCGTTACAGGCGGGTTATTTAGAATAGATTAAGCATCGCTTTACCTGGGGTTTAGCGGGTATTTATAATGTATTTAGCGTAGGATTTTTCCGGCGCTATGGAGGCGAGTATTCGCTATTAACACGTAATCAGGATTGATGGAGGGTTAATTCTCCATAAATTGGAATGCGCTGATCACGCGCATGAAAGATAGCTTACAGGAGAGATCAATCTTCACACAAAGTTATTGTTGAGAAGAGATTCTCCTGTAGAGATACTTTGTCATGCTCGCTTCGCTCACTGACACAAACCAACTACTAACTACCCTTAATTAAATTAAGGTTATTAATTATCTCTCTTATGTTCTCGTATTCCTCGAACATAGATCATTCTGCAAGATGGTTATGTGCAGTTACTTTTCATGCAACATTCACCCGCTGATCGCTGGTTCATCGTGAGCCTATACTTACCGAAGGTATCAAAATAAATGTAAAAGGACTTATCATTTAAAATGATACCTCCTCTTACTTGATACCCTCGTAATCAGGTTGATTGTGCAATGTAGCGTAGCTACAAAATCGGCTCACTTGCATGAAGAGCCGGAAATGATACCATGGATGACTAATTATGCACATTTTGCTAATTTTATTCATTTTATTGCATAAATAGCTTGACAAACGTTAGTGAAATAGTGTATTCTGGTAAGTATGAAGGGGAGAAAACCTTCTGAAACTTTCGGCCCTGGGCGGGGTAATCTGCCTGGGGCTTTTTGCATCCAAAATCCGAAGGAGGTAGTTATTGAAGTATTTCAGTAGTGACCAGGTTTTTAATGATCTGGTGAGTGGCAAGGTGAAACGCCACGTTATTTACGCATCCATGCAAGCAGCAAAATCGAGGGAGTATACAGACCGAATGAAAATGTTCGCTGACGCTCTCGCCCGTTATGACCAACACCGAAAGGAAATTAACCAATGATGAACATTCGTTTTAGTCCAGAAGTTTACGAGGCACTCCGCGAAGCCGCCACAATTAAAGGCGTAAGTATTCCAGCCCTGGTTAACTCCATTGTCAAAAATAGCATCCTACAACAAGAGGAACCCAATGAAAGAAAAGAAGCAAGTAGTAAAATTCGTTGATGCAATTTGCGGATCTGGAAAATCCACCACATTACAGCACTACATCAAATCAAGTTTATTAACAAATTCCGAAGCAATTCCCCCTCGTTATCTTCTGGTGATGCCAACACATGAATTATGTGGACAGGTGAGGGAAGAACTAAAAGACAGACGGGTGAGCAGTTTTCATGTGGACACTGAAACAGAAGCGGTAAATCTCCTAATCTCAACTCTTGAATACGATTTTCAGCATTCGGTGATCATCTGCACACATCAATGTTTCATTCATTATTGCTATCGTGCAGCGCTTGAAACAGAACTTCAAAACCTTCTCCGTAATTTCAGCATCTTTGTTGATGAAATCCCTGATGCAATGTTTGGCGCTTACATCAAAGTGCAGCATACAGATCGGACGGAAGAAAACTTCCCATTCCTAAAGTGGCTGGAAGAGCGGGACGGATTGTTATTCCTGCGTGAGGATTGCCAAACTGATTTCTATAAATACTGGCATGAAAAACAGTCGAGTGGTGCTGAGTTAAAGCGCCTACTTTGGGCGATTATGCAAGGTGCTGGACTTCTCTACGAAGAAAATAAACACCTGTTTGCTTTCACTGCATCACCAATTATCAGATCTGTAGAATGGGCTGAACAATTTACACTCTTAGGTGCTGGCTCTTCTCGGAGCTTGTTTGTCTGGGCTGCTGAACATCTGGCGAAATACGAAGTAGAGGAAGCTGGTGAACATTTACAACCGCCAGAGGAGCGCCGTAAACATAAACGTGTGCCGATCTCTCTGGTCGCCGTATGTGAGAACAGATGCACCCTGACAGCATTACAGAAGGTGTTTCAGGAGCATCTACAGGAAATTATCCAGCCTGTGCCAGGTGAATTTATCTTTGCCACTAACAGAGATAAATCCTTGTGTCAGTTTACTACGATAGGGGATGACATTCTTTCAAATTCTGCCCGTGGTGAGCGTGTTTCAATGGCTTCCTATGGTCTGAACCATTACCAGCACATGCACAATGCTGTGTTTCTGGGATGCAGTAATCTGGATCGTGATTTCCAGGGTAAATGGCGGCAGTATGCAGAGCTTAACGGATGGGATGTTGAAGAATTTGAACAGAAGCAACGCGCCGCGATGAACTATGAACGGTGCTACCAGTTTATTAGCCGTACATCTATACGTAATGCTGATACTGATCACCCTCTGTTGTTTGTAGTGCCGGATCTGGCTACTGCTGAATACATCAAAGAGCATTATTTCCTAGGAGCAAAGATTGAATGCTTCAACTTCGGGAAAGAAAGAAAAAAACGCGATACAACGAAAGGCGACACCACCCGCGCCGAAATACAGAAACATAAAGCCAACGGACTAACCCAGAAACAAACAAGAGAATTAATGAATGTGGGGATCGCCACGGTTAAACGAAACTGGAACTAAACAGGAGAAATAATTGATACAATACATAAAACTGAATAACACGAAACAGATTCAAATCAACGATAGCGGGAAGGGCGTTTATTACGCGCTTGTCTGGTTCTGGAAAGGCAGGAAAACTAAGATTACCTACGGCGAGTTGTCCGATAAATCCGGTGTAAGTGATCACGGGATCAGATTCTGGCTTAGTGCTCTACGCAACATTGGTGTAATTCAGATAGAGGATGAAAGTAGCTATTTATCATTCACGCTGAAACAAATCGAGCGCGACAATGTAGAATTTATCTACTCTAATTTCTAAAACACACAATCGGGAAACTTTATGATCATCGCTATCTATTGGCTATTTGCATTTTACGCAGTATGGACATTAACGAGAAAACACGGAAGTTTCCCTCTAAGAGGAATTAATGGGACGAAAAGAACGAAATCCAATTAAACGGATAGAACAAGAAACACGCGCCAGCAAACGTAAATACAGCCATAAGCTAAAAGATTATTCAAGAGAATCTATTCCAGGCTCACTAAAAACAACTATTTTAGAACACCCTCCCTCTGTACCTTGCGGTGATGAATACAACGCCTTGCAAGAAATGCTTAGCACTACGCCTGGCGTATTCTGGAAACCTCGAAAAAGAAAAGAATACATAATTGACAGTAGCCAGCTTAAACCCTGGCAAATTATCGGATTTGAACATTACTCCGATTATGTCGGGTATTCACAAACTAACGGCCTTAGTGGTCACACTGCCGATTTGGATTTTTTATTTAATAATGATGACAAGGAAAATTATAATGACTAATACATACAACACAATTCAATCTCTACTCCTTAGCTTCGATGATAATTATCATCTCCCGCTACTACAGGAAGTGAATAAAACATACATCAAAGCAACGCCAGAGAGCCTCCTGAACGCTGTCAAACATACAGAGCAAGCCATTACAGCCCTTGAGCATCTTCAAACCTCTATAGCTCGTTTGGTGGAGCGTGACGGCAGTACCATCACCGTTGATCAGGCGTGGCGTATAGCGAATGACCTTGAAGAGCTTGCTTGCAGCCTCCAGCACATCACCGCCGAACTTGCGGAGCTGGCGCTCTCTATCGCAGAGGTATGCAGTGTGTTCGATACTGCATAATAATTCATTTTTATTGCATAAACGCCTTGGCAAATGCGTAACTATTATGTTACTATGTAAGTAAGGGTTGAGTATTCGAATCACTTCAATCTTGTGCTTGTTTCTTGTGTGTCATGTGAATACGCACTCCTGAGAATGCCGTTCTCCCATAGCGGCGCTCTCTTCAATGTCTTTCCGTAAAGAATAGGGTTATGTTCTTTAGCTACGGTTATTTCTTCATTGTCGTTCCGAAGGTAATGCACGGTCACATTATTATTGTGTTGTAATGGTGTGAGCAATCACCGTGCATCTCCTTTCTTTACGGAAAAGCATTGTGCTTTTTACATCTCAAGCCCCGTTAGGGTTTGCGGTGGTCAGACTTAACTACCTTGAATTGTGAGAGGTTCAGGCATTACGTTAAGGCTGGCAAATCTTCTATTAATTACACTCCCGAAAGTGTCAGATAATAGATAATGAAAGCCTCATTTATTCCAGGGCGCTGCAACACGCTTTTAAATGAGGAGCAATGACGGGCGACCCTACTTTGTGTTTACATCTGTATTTACATTGCGCCCTTCATTTATTCAAGAAATCACTCTTTAACTTCATGGCCTCTTCTATGACGTTAAACAATGCTTTCTTTAGCAAGGGGCATTCTCTCCAGGGGCTTAACCGCCCCTTTTTAACAATCTGTGTGTAACGCTTTCGTTATTAATGCACAGACCAACGCGAAGGAACAACAATGTTCTTATTAAATAATCGCGACCGAATCCTAAAATACAAAGATGAAGTGATTTTGTGTAATCCTGAATTGATAGCTAAAGTGGCTGAAATGGCAGGATGCACTGTAGAAGAAATTGAAAAAGCTGTAGAGCGTTATTTCCCTTCTGAAAACACCACTCCAAATAAATTAAGTATTCAGGAACGGATCGCCAATAAAGTAAAAAAGGAATCAACCAAACAATGATTATCACCCTATCAGACGTTTTTCCGGTTCGTAAAAGCTACACAGACATTGTGAGTGCTGCGACCGACAATTTTGCAGCAGTAGACAATAAAGTGTTCGCTTCTCTTCCTGCTGATGTGCAGTGCGGCGATGTTTTAGATGCTTCCGGCGCTCTCTATACATCTGGGAATGTGGCTTATGTCGTCGTGTCCGACTTAGTTAAAGCTGGCAGTAATAAGCCTGTGAACGTCTTACGCGCTCCTAACGTTGGATCATACGTTGCCCTCAAGAGCGACAACCTCAACGCAGCTAACCACGCAGCAGCGATCAGCGCATTACAGGCGCAAGGCTTCGCCACTCGTGAATTTTTCACCTCTTAAGCAAGGAAGATAAATAATGATTATTGGAAACGAACGTATCGACCTTTCCCCATTATTCCAGCTAACCAGCACCAGAAATTTCCTACTCAGTTCCCTAAACCTCTTTGATGGGGACGGAGTAACATCTCATAAAGTGAGTGTTTCCCGTTTACTGGAAGATAACACCAGCCTGTATAACCAGCCGACTGCAAGGTTCTCGAATCAACATAACGTAACATCCCGTCAGAGTGGTAAAGAATGGCTTATCGAGCTTCCGTATTTCCTACGTGAAGACGTGATCACTCCGTCAGACATTCAGGGCAAGCGTAAGCCTGGTAGCGACATTCAGGAAACCGTGACGGACATTTACAGCGATTACATGAATAAACACGCTGTAGCGTTTATGCGAACTCGTGAAAGCTATCTTGCCCGTAGCCTGTTCTCTGGTCAGGTGTATACGCCTAAGACAGACGATCTGTTAATCGACTTTGGCGACCTGTTCGGCGTAGCGCCGATGAATACCACTCTTGATCTCACTGCTACAGATAGCAGCACGCTACGTGCTATTGACGACATGGTGAGCCAGATTACCGAAGCGGCACAAAGCCAGGCGGCGGCAGTGGAGCGAATCATCATATTTGCTAAGGGTGGATTTTATAGCGATCTACGTTTCAGCCCCGCAATGGAAGCGGCTTTCCGCTATGTCAGCCCGTTGGACGAAGGGAACGTTGTGTTCAAGCATCGTGACCTCCTGCCAGGCGTGAGCACTTTCAGTATTCCAGGCTCAAACGTCGATGTGATCAAGGTAACTGACCCGCTGCTACTCGCACAGATGGGTGATTCTGATGCTATCGCTATCCCGCAATTCGCTAAGGGAAGCGGTATTTACACCAACATCTACGGTGCAGCTTCTTCAACATTTGAACTTCTTAATGCAGCACCTGCGGAAGTGTATAGCTGGAGCTTCGAAAGCGAGCGCGGAAACGCGATTAATGTGATTTCTGAGAACTCAGCACTGCCAGTTAACCACGGCCTGAACTTCTCCGTACACATCAAAGCCTCTGAATAATGAGCAAGCGGGAGCCTGACCCGCTGGGAATAATCAGGCTTTTAATAGGGCGTGTGAACGTTGGGAACTATGAGAGCGCAAATCTCCCCAGTGTTCCCGCCCTTTTTTATGTTCAGAATGAGGAAAGATTATGCAGGTAGTATTAAAGAGTGCTGGCATTCATTTACAGGTGAATGCAGATACAGCAGAAGAATTATTAAATCTGGCGGGGGTGTGTCGTGTGCTTGAAATAGATCACGGTCATCTGCGTCAGTTATTACACCGTGGGCGCAGCGTATCAGATGCTTTGGCCTATCTGGTAAGTAAAAAAGGCAATGAATAATGTCAGGTGGATTAATCGTTAATACCAGTACCATCCGTAACACGGTGACATTCACCGTTGATCGTAACTCAATGAAAACCGCTCTTGATGCTTTCGACCAAATCCAGAAAAAAGCCAAAGGCATTAAAGATCCCACTTTGAACATGAAAAAGTTCAATCAAGGGCTAAAGTCTGCTGAAAAGGAATTAGATCGCATTAATAAAAAAGCGTCAAAGCCTCGTGATAATAGCCAGCGTGAAGCAGAACGCGCAGCAAAGGCTAAAGTGAGAGCAGAGGCACTGGCAGCGAAAGAGGCCGCGAGAAACGCACAGCGCCGTGAACGTGCAGAGTTAAAACTTCTGGATACCGCGAGCAGCTTTAAGAGTATGCAGCACCTAACCAACGTCGAACTAACCCAGGCAGCATTACAGGCCAGCAAGATTACCAAAGCCTATGCAGCGGGTACTATCAGCCTTGCCAGGCAAAACAGCGAGATCAAACGACTCCAGCAGAACTACAGACGCATTAGCGCAGAGCGTAAGGCAGCGGCAAAGGGGGGATTAAGCCCCATTGCTGGCGGTTCTAAAGCTACAGGGGCGATCTCTGGCTCTTTAATGGGATTAGGCGGCGGGGCTATTGCTGGCGCAGGTATCGGTGCGGCGGCCTATGGCGCTTATTCATGGGGCAAAGACGCTGTAACGGCACAGGAAGAGCGTAGCGAGATTGTACAGCGTGCGAAGTTGGGGAACGTTGATTATAACGTCTTACAGGCACTTTCGCAGTATGCCACGGCTAACGGAATTGATAGCGGGATGGGGCTTCAAGGTCAGCGGAAGTTATTGGATAACGGAAAGGACATTTCCGAGAAGCTGGCAGACAGCTACACCAACAGCACCTTTGATAAGAAGTCTGGACAGTGGAAAGGCGGATCGGCCCCTGTGGATGCAGCCCTGAACATGGGATTCACAAAAGAAGCCCTAAAAGGCTTTCAATCAAACCCGTTTGGCTTCGTCTCTGCCTACACCAACACCATGCAGGGGAAAGGGTATTCACAGGAGCAAATCCTCCATAACCTGGAAGACCTTGCAGACGATTTAGGCTTGTATCACAAGGCATTTTCTAATCAGGGCAAAGCCATCACTGATCAGGTGGATGTTCTCAAGCGTAACGGGCAGTGGTTGAACCAGGAACAGCAAGATCAGCTTGTAGCGTACCGCAAATTCAATCAGGAAATGGACATTCTCAACGATAGCCAGAAGTTGGCATTCTTCGAAGGTTTCATGGAGTCTCTCGACCCTGCGACGGTTAAAGAGTTTAAGGAAGCGATGCAGGAGGCGTTACCCTTCTTCAAAGGCTTAGGCAAGGCGGCAGGTGATGTGGTGGATGGTCTGATGAAAATGACCAACTGGATCACGGGTAGGCTGAACCTCCTGAACGGTGATAACACCACAAAAGAGGCAGTGAGCCAGCATTACGGCACAACGTCAGCACCTGCACAGCCTGGAAGTAATCCTGTGGCTAACGCCTACGGAGCCAGTCAGCCTAAAGCCACACATGAGCCTAATGTGTTTGATACGGTGCGCGAGTGGTGGAACGGCACAGGCGATGCTAAAGACGTGAGCAGTTACGCACAGGGCGCTAACGGTGATTATTCTCCTGTCTCGATGTTGAAACAATCCGCAGCGGCTACAGCAACACCGCCAGCTAATAATACAATGATGCAACCTGTGGTATTACAAAATAATCTACCGGAAGGAATGATCTCTCTCACTATTTCCCCAGATCCGACATTCGGAAACATGCTGAATGCGAGCGTAGATCAGCGTATTAATCAGAACAATCAGCGTATGGTGCTGGCTGTTTCATCTGGACAAGGGACGGGGGGCTAATTGCCCCTCTTCGTAAGGAATAAAATGGCAACACCAGGAAGTTTAACAATCGGGGGCGATTCTTCCCGAATCAATTCCACATCAAATAATAATAACAGCAGTGCAACCCGTACCAAAGGTGAAAACGGATTCACTATCCTTGCATCTGTTTATAATTCAGCCTCAGATAATTACATTCAGAATTATCAGGCTATTGTGTTTGATGCCGTTACAGATACGGGAATACGCAGACAGGCAGACATAACAAGCTATCCCGTTGAGAGCGGGGCCGAAGTGAGCGATCACGTTCAGATTAAGAATAATACATTCAAGCTGTCTGGGATTATTACCGAAACTCCTGTAAGGCTTGAGAAAGATTTATTATACAGTGCTGGCGTTAATGGTACTCGTATTTCTCAGGCTATCCAGTATCTTGATAAGATCTTTGATAGTCGTCAGCCTATTACATTAGTGACAGAGCACAAAGTGTATGAGAATGTCATTCTCTCTGGAATCAGTTACGATTATAAATCTGAATTTGCTATGCAATTCGATCTTGAATTTGAACAAGTCAGACTTGTTAGCACTGCTACAGTTAATGTAATTGCAACTAAAACGCAAAGTAATATATCAGTTGGTGGTACGGTGAAACAGAAAGTTGTAAACAATGCACCTAAGAAAACTGAATCTGACACTGTTACTACGGAGTTTAATAAAAAATAAGGGGCTTACGCCCCTTTTTTCATTTGTAGCTTATTAGCTCAACATAACTCTGCAATTCTTTCACGATACGCCCAGGAACGGATTTAGAATACGTCTTGAAAGACTCCGTTTCTCCCCTAGCGTGACCAACTAAAATTGCTACACGACTCTCTTCAATTCCGGCGGCGTCCAGCTTCGTGATCACGGCATGTCTGAAACTATGGAACACCTTGTTTTCGCTATCCGGCAGAATGTCACGTTTAAGCCGTCCAAAGCGGTTTACATGCCAGCTTGAGCGCTTCCCGTCCTCTCTCTTAGTGATGCTGGCACGGTAGAACAAAAAGCCGTTATAGGGCTTCTGACAGCGTTCTAACACCATCGGCAGGATGTGAGAATGTATAGGACAGATCCTAACGCCGTTGATAGTCTTACTTTCCAGCACCTGGAAGCAGTGAACACCGTCAATTACAATAATGTGCTCTGCCTTCAAATTGCAGATTTCTCCGATCCTCATTCCACTGTGAGCGGCAATACTTGCAACGTCGAATAACTCCCCCTCTCCGGCTTCGTGTAAGCCTCTAAGCAGGACGATCACATCCTGATCGGTGAATGCTTCATAACTTTCTCTGCTCTTCGCTGTGTTGAGCTTATGCCCTCTGAAAGGGTTTTTCTCAAGCGGCGGGGCATCGTGATACCTCGCTGACGCGAGATCGAGAATACACGCCAGGGATGAAAGGAAATTTGCTTGTGTTTGTACGGCTCTACCATTCTCTTTCATAGTGTCACACCACCCTGTAACCGTTGTACGGGTAATGTCACTTAGCTGAATGTCGGAGCGTTTTAGATAAGACAGAAACACGGTAACGGCTCGTTTATCTTTTGACAGTGTGCCAATCTTCTTAACATCGGCATTTTGTAACAGATACACATCCAGCATACCTACCAGTGAAGGGCAGGAGGACGCGAGCTTGTTAGCCTTGTTATTATTGGGAGTTGTGGAAGGTTCCCGCCTGTTATCTCTTGTTCCTGCACTTTGCACCACTGGTAAGGCTTTGGCATACTTCGCCACGCTCTGGAGATAACTGATCGTGTCCTGAATGCTGTCAGGTTTCGGCGGTGCGGCGACTTCTCGCACTCTTTCGTATTCAGCCGCTATTGCATCCCGTTTGCGTCGTGCAACACGTAGATCGCTTGTCTTGAGGCTTCGAACAAGAGTTTTCTTTCCCCCGAAAGCGTCATGCAAATACGCCGGAAGCACTATCCGGCAGTAATACACGCCGTAACTGTCTACCGTTAGATACCTATCATCTTTGTTTACTTTCATGATTTCCCCGTCTAAAGTGTCGGGGCGTTTATTCTGTTAAGAATGAATGACCTTTAAGAAAGTGTGAAATAGCTCAAAAATCATTCGGTTGCGAAGGTCGGCAGGTGATGACCAGACACGAAATTTATTGAGTGTTCGACTCCTCTTATCGGCACCATGAAATCAAGCAGTTACAGTTTTAATTCTTCCTTTCTAAATGCTCAGGGTTACGCTGGGTTTACTTTTCCCACACTCCACCGACTCCTGGAAACACTCCGGCGGCATCTTACACCCTGACCTGAAAGCGAACTTCTGTTGTTCACCATCGTCCGCTCTATGTTGTGGTGAAGTGGTCAACAAAAACTGGCCACCACGTTAGAGTTTTTCCAGTATCGATTTTCTGATTCGTTTGGTGGCAACCCACCGTTATATTCGTGCGGCCTGAGTGCGCTGTAATATCCAACGATATAGTCCGTTATGGCGTGAGTCGCATCGCTGAAGCTTACGTAACCTGTCACTGGCACCCATTCGTTTTTCAGACTCCGGAAGAAGCGTTCCATTGGGCTATTATCCCAACAGTTTCCACGCCGGCTCATACTCTGTCTGATCCGGTAGCGCCACAGTAACTGCCGGAACTGCCTGCTCGTATAATGACTGCCCTGATCGCTGTGGAACATCACTCCTGCGGGCTTACCCCGAGTTTCCCATGCCATTTCCAGTGCTTTCATGGTGAGTCTACTGTCCGGCGAGAACGACATTGCCCAGCCCACTGGCTTTCTTGCAAACAGATCGAGAACAACAGCGAGGTATGCCCAGCGTTTGCCTGTCCAGATATAGGTCACATCACCGCACCATACCAGGTTTGGCTCTGTTACGGCGAACTGTCGCTCAAGGTGATTCGGGATAGCAACGTGTTCATGACCGCCACGCTTATACCGGTGAGTCGCTTGCTGGCAACTGACCAGCCCCAGTTCTTTCATGAGCCTGCCAGCAAGCCAGCGCCCCATCCGATAGCCTCTCTGGGTTGCCATTGTGGCGATGCTTCTTGCTCCGGCCGAACCGTGGCTGATGCCATGCAGCTCAAGTACCTGACTGCGTAATACAGCCCGTCTGCCGTCTGGCTTTTCAGGACGGTTTTTCCAGTATTTGTAGCTGCTGCGATGAACCCCGAACACATGGCAGAGTGTGGCCACAGGATAACGCGCCCTGAGTTTCCCGATTATCGAGAACTGTTCAGGGAGTCTGACATCAAGAGCGCGGTAGCCTTTTTTAATATTTCGTTTTCCATTTCAATACGTTGCACCTTCTTCCTGAGCTCACGTATTTCGATTTGTTCCGGTGTGATAGGAGAGGCTTTTGGCGTTTTGCCCTGTCGTTCATCACGCAGCTGTTTTACCCATTTAGTCATCGTGGAAAGACCCACATCCATAGCCTTAGCGGCGTCAGAAACTGTGTAATTTTGGTCGACAACCAACTGAGCGGACTCACGTTTGAATTCAGGACTAAAATTTCTTCTTTTCATTGGTGCACCTGTGTTGTTCTGAGGTGAGCATATCACCTCTGTTCAGGTGGCCAAATTCAGTAAACCACTTCATGGGCTTTGAGAGGCGTTCAAGACCCCAGTAAGAGTGGTGATTCGTGATGCTGAAGTATTCCGAGGGATGGATAGTTCAAACACCGTTTCCAGCGAAGTTTATATGTCCGTTGAGTGCCGGAAGCGGAAGTTTCACATCTTTGGTACATTCCTATTCCGAGGGGACGAAATACCATCTACATGAGGGCCACAACGTTATTCTTGTCGTGAGATGGGCCTCCCCTTCATAATGCACTTAATCAAAGAAACTGGATGATGGCTCTGTACCTTTTAAAGAGGGTGGCAGACCCGAATTTACGAACCAATATTGGAATCTGCATTACAGATGACCCGAGAATACTAGCGGCACCTGGTATCATCGACTTCCTGCAAAAGAAAGGAGCAAAATAGCCAGCGAAGGACTTAACGCGGCATTGTTGCAAAGCTTTATTTTTCAAAAAACGAGTGCGGTAAGTGTCAACGAAGTTGTTGCATTCGGATACATCATGCCACCTGCCTTTCCCGCTCATGATTCAGCATCACCGTTTCCTGTCCGCCTCGTGCAAAAGTTAACAACAATCTGTGTTAATCAACTGAGTGCAAATCAAGGATCGCTGCATATTCAGAGCGATAATCATTAAGCTGCTCTTTTGTATAAAAATACACTGCTCTCATTGTTTTAGCGTTGCGCTTTACTACACTTGTAAGGTCGAGCGTGGTAAGTGGTAATTAAGAGAAGGCCCGACATCATAAGGACAATTAGGATCTCCTTTATAACGTAATATGGGGATAAACATGCCGCAACTTGTCTTTGTTCATGGTGTTGCAACGCGCGTAGATGCTGATTACAAACTCACCGTTGCCAACCGTAATAAGTTCTATCAGGAATTGGTTTTTGACGGTCAGCCCGTCAACTTCTACTCACCAATGTGGGGACAATTTGTTAATCCGATTCCCCCGGAAGTCTTTCAGACCAATGCGAATATAACTACCTTCTCATTGAATATCCCCTCGTTACCCGGCCTCGACGGAGGAATGGGTCTCACAGACGGAGAAAATCCTAATCTATCTATCGTCGCGGTAGGGCAACAAGACCCGGTTGCTGCGCTTGATGCAATTTGTTCAGAACTTACAGACAAAGCTGAGAGTGAGCATCGCCCGCTGTCAGCAGAAGAGTTTCAGGCGTTTCGCAATGCCTTTGCCCTTATTGAATCTGACCAAAGTCATAACCTGTTTCCTGCAGATGCGTCTTCGCAAAGTATTAGTGATCGACTCAAAGAAGGAAGCGACAGTGCTTTCACTATTGGCAGCGTCATCAATAATGCAATTTCAGCGGTAACAGACCGTATTTCCAATACGGCATCAACCTTGGGTTTTGGCGCTGTGCGCGGTAATATTAGTCCGGCCATCGGTTTATTTATGGGCGATGTTTTTGTTTATCTCAAAGAGGGGAAAACCAGAAAAGCCATTCAGGATGCCATTCGTAATGACCTCATCCAGGCTTGCAATGCGAAGAAATCCGGGAAAGGCCCGGTGGTGGTGGTCGGGCACAGTATGGGAGGAGTGATCCTCACCGATATGCTGACCGATCCTGTGGCCGCCGGATTACCCAGCGATATTGAAATTGACGCCCTCTTCACCGTGGGTTCGCAACCCGGCCTTTTCGCCGCACTCGGTGTACTGTCTTCTAACCCACCGGCCGGTTCATCTCGCCGTCGACCTGACTGCGTTAGGAATTGGTTCAACGTTTTTGACCCGATAGACCCGCTGGCCTTCCGTGCTGACATGATTTATTTGGATGCAGTAGATGTTGTGTTCAACTCTGTGGCTGGTATTACGGATACACATTCGAAGTATTTTCAGCGTCCGCAGTTTTATGCACGTACCCGGGCGCGGTTGAAAGCTTCGGGCATTTTGTGAGGGCCAGACAATGCCGCTACTTTTTGACCGTGAAATCATCGGCCCAAAAACACACGCTTTCGTTATTGGCGTTGGAAATTATCCTTTCTCCCGGCCCGGACAAGGCATAGACGCAGACCTGCGTTCTGTTCCTGCATTACCGAGCGCTGCAGATAGCGCAAAACTTGTCTGCGACTGGTTACTCGATAATCAAGATCGCCTGTCCGCACCGCTGGCAACCCTCGATGTCTTGATTTCGGACCCACCTGCGACCGCAAATCGCTACTCATGGGCCCCTGCTGTGCCTGTTGATTCGGCGACGGAGGCAAATGTCGCCGCCCGCGGACTCGCCTGGTATCAGCGTTTGTGTGTACAACCGGGCGATGTGGCATTTTTCTATTGTTGTGGTCATGGGGCATCACACCTGCAGCAACCGGTGGTCTTCCTGGAGGACCTGAATCGTAATCTCACCAACGTGTGGTCGCATATTAATCTCGGGCAGCTCTCTACCACATTACAAAAAAACAAAACAATTTCCGCTGCATTTTTGTTTTCCGATGCATGTGGTCAATTTGTCCCTAAATTCGAGCTGAGACCGCAGGCGCAGCCCTGTCAGTTTTATCCCGAGCATGATCTGTTTGCCGTGAGCCGTAATCAGGTTTCTTTACTCTGTGCCGCGTCGGAAGGGCAACTGGCGTATGAAGGGACGGATTCGGAGGGTAGTAACCTTAAATTTGGACGTTTTACTCAGACGTGTCTGAAAGGGCTCAGCGGTTCCTCGGCCCGATATTCACGCACACGCTGGGTAGTTAATAGCCGCGACTTGCAAAGCGATCTCAAATCGCTACGACGTATTTACTTTGAACACTGGGGGGATAAGGAACCTTTCGACCCTTATTTTGCCGTTACGCAAAGTGACCCGATACCCTTCGTCTTTCCGCAAGATTTTGAGCTACCCTTAGTGGTAATGACCGATCCACCTGAACGCATGCCGTATTATGATTTCGCCATTAGCCAGCGAAATGAACCTACCCACCCTTGGTTAAAAAATAAAGAGTCTCGCGATGCAGCGGCGTGGAAGACAACTGTTCCTCCGGGCATAAACGCGCTGTATGCCATTGCGATAGATGGTACCAATCATTACTCACAGCTCTTTCAACCGAAAGAACCTCTCTTCGAACAGTGGGTAATTGTCCCATGAAAACGACACTGAATTTTGAAGCGCCAAGCGATCTTTCCATTGGCAACATTCGCATCCAAAATCATGAGCAATCCATCGCCGACTGGATTGCCACGCCTGATAATCGCAACTTCTCAACCGAAGATGTTGCTCCAGGTATTTACTGGGCCGAAGTTGCACCCGCGGGTCTAGCTCCACAATCTGTTTTTTTCAATGTCGAGGAGGGAAAAAATAACACGGTGACTCTGCCATCTTTTTCCGCCCTGTTATCTTCGGGGAGCAATACCAGCTTCTTTGATTCGGATACGCAACAAACAGAGACAACGGTACCATTATGGTTCATCGCTGATGCAACGGAATCATCATGTAACATCGCTGACGCAAGGATAGTGCCATATTTAGGGGAGTTGGGTATTTTCGATGTAGCATCTGTGTCAGAGGCAATTAAGACGTTACCATTTGAGGTTTCTCCAGACAAAAGACGTATTTCACTCGGCCTGTCCGAAGAGCGACGTGGACGCGAAACGTTCAGTACCTTTCGTGGCGAATCAAAGATGGAGATGTTTTTCGGGCGACTTGAACTGCAAATACCTGATGATCCGGGACGTGACCACCACCTGGGACATCGAGTCCGGCTAACGATAGCCATTGAGGGAGTGAGGATAGAGCGATGTTTGTTGCCGCTTTATCAAGGCGGTACGCAGATCACGGTGGTAGCGCCCCCTTTTTCCCCTGACGATATTGAACTTAGCATCACCCCCGTAGACCCCAGAATACGTGCGCTGTTACGCGCACTGGATGCCGGAACTTCGGCAGAGGTACAAACCGTCAGGGATGACATTATTCGCAAAAAAGATTTCACTGCATTACCCTCAAACCCGTGGACTGCAATGCTTATTGGTCTTCTGTCGATCCGCTTTTCAGAGCTATTTCAGCTAAAGGATGACCTCTGGTGCCGGTTGCTCAAAGAAAGTGTCGCCTGGGCTTTTGATACCCATGTCATTATCGCCAGCAAGTACCTTTCTGCGGCACAAGGGAAACATTCGAAGGAGCAACACGATGCGGTCTCGCAGGCAATTCTGAGTCTGGCAAAGGCCCAAACAGCGGGTTCGCCTTACTATCGCTATACCAATCAGCTGTTTGCTGAATTATCTTCCGGTATAGCTAATTACATCAAAAAGAATGTAAATTCCATCCAGCCTAAAATTGTGCGTACTTTTGAACGGCTTAATGCCCGCGGGCATCGAGAGTTGCCGCTTCAACGTGGTTTCGGCCCGACATTTAGCTGGCTTGCGCGTGACTTAAATGAACTTAAAAAGCACAAAGTTCTTACACCAAACCGAACCCCTTCTGGTCTGCTTTCCAAACACAACACCTTCGTGATCTTTAAGGGAGAAATCAGCGCCGGAAAAATTACCCTTATCCGGCCAAGTAAAAAAAGTGCCGGGTCCGCCCCACGGCTTTCTCCGGAAAATGTTATGGAAGCAGCAATTGCGTTTTCCAGACAATTGTTTCCAGAAGGTTCACCTGAGCTCCCCGCCTTTTCTCGTCCCGTCATGTTCCCGGACGACCCCAATAAAGAGCGGTTTGGCGGTCAGGTGGAGAGTGAAGGCTTTATTCTGAAAGTTGAGTTCGAAGAGACAAAGTGTCGTGACTGGGAAACCGTCATTCTCACCGTACATGCACAACGCGCGATGGATGTGGGTATCGGTGACTTTGCGTGGTTTTCGCTGCACCCCACCTTTTCGCCCTCGCTAATCAAAGTGGCATTCAGGGGGCGACGGGCGCAGCTTCGTTTGCAAGCGTGGGGAGGATTTACCGCAGGGGTCTGGATACCTAAAAGAAATGTTGAGCTGGAATGTGACCTCAGCAGTCTCGCAATGGCGCCTGACATTATTAAATTGCGGTGAGAATGAGGCAGGAAAAAGAGGAGTTGCTATTTAAAATAGTCATAACCACCGGCGGATTGGCTCAATAAACTATATCGCAACACTTCCTGGCATCGTTAGGCTAACTTCTACGCTTCGCTCAGAGCGGACCTTCTGCTCAGTGAGTTAGTCCGCTCCGTGGCCAGTAGCGGACTATTCAGCAACATATCGCTGAAAGAATCTAACATGTATAGAGACAATCTAAGTTCGTTAACAGATTAACAAAGACAGGCAGAGACCTGCCGGTCCCGGCCTGAAAAGGCTAAATCGCTAATCTTCATCCTCCAGATCGGGTTCGATAAAGACGGAGATTTTCCCACCATCACGCTCCTGGAAACCTCTGATGATGCGTACTGCCTGCAGATGCTCAAGAATTGATATAACGCGTTCCCTATTTGCAACAGCAATTGTTGCCTGGGTTCGATTGATGAATACATTCCTCAATTCATCTTCGCCCAGCTGATGACAAAGACTGGCCAGCTGATTTTTATTCAGGCCTGCCACAATAAATCGCGTAAACAGCATGACCTTGAATTCTTCATTACTGGTGCTGTTAAATACCTGCAGCAGGTCAATAGTAATGGAAACGAATGAAAAATAGCAGTACAGTTGATAAGTACATCCAGACATTTTGCACAAATTTATAAATTCCCTGTATAAATGTACAGATCATTTGCTGCATTTCTTCTAAGGAATTAAAATGGATTTATTTACAGATGTGGTTGATTTAGATAAACAGCACCCAATATATAAATTAATGAAAGATGAAGAATATTGGGCTGAACGTGATGTTTTGAGTGAGTGGGCAGGAGATTTTCAGGACAGAGATAATAAATTTGTAAAAGAATTTCAGACTACTTTTGAGCCTTGTCTATGGGAACTGTACTTGCACGCATACATGAGAGAATTAGGGCATGTTTCTGATTTTTCATTTGACGCGCCTGATTTTGTAATGGTCAAAGAACATGAGTTTTGTATTGAAGCAACTATTGCATTACCGGCAGCAGGAGGGCAGCCAGCCCATAGTTTTGATAGTAATGCCAAACCTGGGGATTTTAACGAATTCAACTCTCAGGCAGCTATTCGATTAACAAATAGTTTTATGAGTAAAGTGAGGAAGTTAAGAGACCGTTATTCAAAATTAGAGCATTGTAAGAATAAACCGTTTGTAATTGCAATTGCATCATTTGATAGACCTTTCTCTCATTTTGCAGCCAGTAGACCGATTTTTGCCGCAATGTACGGTTTATATCATGATGAAGAAGCAACGATAGCAGCCAACGCAAAAGAAGTAATTTCTTATAATGTTAATTCAGCTATAAAAAATGAAAATACTGAAATTGACATGGGGTTATTTTGTACGCCAGAATTCTCGGATGTTAGTGCTGTGATTTATAGCAGTTTGGCTACTTGGGGGGAATTAAGGGCTCTGGCAGATAATCCATCTGCGCCTGTTGTTTTTCAGACCTTCACCCCTGCGGAAGATTCTATTTTCCCAAAAGTCAACACGGCTCAAAAAAATGAATACAAAGAGCACCTTCTGGATGGGCTATATGTACTACATAACTCATTCGCGACTCACCCGTTACCTCCAGAAGCGTTAGGACATGAGCGAATTGCCCAATGTTATATGAAAGAAGATGGTTACTTAGATATACAAGCACCAGATGATTTCTTGCTTCTAAGGTATTTAATGTCTATCAGGTATACAAAATAGGTCAACTACATTTTTAATATATCATGAAGGCCACGTTCTGGCGGCCTTCTAATTTCCTCAGTGCCAAGCAATATTCACGTTCATTTGGGAGTTCCTGTTTTTATTCATTTAGTGTTATTATGCATTGTGAAATCATGAAACATACTAAAGGAATTTTATAAATGAATGATACTGGATTTCTAATAATAACATCAAATATAGCTATTGCTGAAGAATGCCTTCCTTTTAAAATTTCGGAAACCATAACAATCTCTAGAGGCACTGAGTTTGAAAAGACTGCATTCCAGAAAATGATAAAGGATGCCGGGTATTTTTCTAAATTGATTATTCCTTTAGGAGCGAAGAAAAGCGTTTCAGAAAACGATGGTTCGGTATCATGGGAATCTGATGAAACCTTTATACCATACATTATATTATATAGTGGATTTAATAAATTGGTGCCAGATTTAGAGTTGGCTTGTGCATTGATGCAGCCCAAAATTTTATTGGGCATGAATGGTGTTTATGCTAATACAAATCATAATTCCCTAGCTATGTATTCAATGATGTCGAATGAAGGGCTATACTGGATGGGGCAACAAGCTCAAAAGGAAACAACAAGTTACTATAAAAAAGATTTAGAAGAATTGGCTAAGTTATTTGATTGTGTTGTTTCATTGGGGAATGAAAACCATTACAGGCGAATTCTTGAATTGTATAAAAATACAACTCATATAATAAAGAACAGTAGCTTGCTTACTCTTTCTTATTTCTCTATTCTTGAAGCTTTATTAACAAATCAAGATGGTCTAAGTATTACAAAGCAACTTGAGAGAAAGATTAATTTATTATTTAATTTAAATGGATTTGTTGACCATGCTTCATTCTTTGGGAGTATGAATAGTAAAAAATTATGGTCGAAATTATATGCGTTAAGAAGCAATATCGCACATGGTAACAACTACGAAATTGATAGTAGTCTTAAAAACTTTGAGCGGGTTAATGAATTTTTAGAACTGGTAGTTGTAAAGCTGTTACGGTTTGCTCTGTATAATCAAGTCTTGGTAGAAGATCTCAAAGAATGCTGACGAAAGAGAATAACTATATCCATATTGGTGAATTCATTCTGATGAATGTATTTAATTGTTTGTAAGTGTCTTCTGTAACTTATAATGTCGACCTAATAGTGTAAGTATCCCGCATAATCGTGCCATTCACATTTAGAGATCATCCGGCATACTC